>ERZ1740060.27-NODE-27-length-161778-cov-23.901307_pt1 | contig 161778 bp, 136 predicted proteins | sample MGYA00581743_ERZ1740060 | MGnify/ENA primary metagenome ERZ1740060 (study PRJEB43018, sample SAMN04849235) | marine metagenome | isolation source: floating plastic debris | place: Pacific Ocean | collected 2008-08-27 | study: EMG produced TPA metagenomics...
CCTGCGAGTCATACAGTCCCGCGAGATTGTTGAGGCTGGTGGCGACAGCGGGATGGGACTCGCCCAATAGCGCTTTCCGCATCGTCAGCGCCTCTTGATAGAGCGGTTCTGCCGCCTCGTAGCGACCCTGCGAGTCATACAGTCCCGCGAGATTGTTGAGGCTGGTGGCGACAGCGGGATGCGTTTCATCCAGGCGATCGCGCGTCACTGTCAGACAGTCTTGATACCAGGGTTCCGCCTGTCCATAGGCTCCCTGCCCCTCATAAAATCGCGCTATCCCCAGAAAGGGCGAGATTAAGGAGTCGTCTTCGACCCACCGTTGCCAGGTAGTAGCGGCCTCGGCGATGTGGGGGATGGCCGGGATCACCGCCAAAATCTGGTCGCGGGTGGGGGTTTGGGGAATCGCTTGAGCCATCTGCACCATGGCCTGGCAGTAGTGCTGCTTCAGCACCTCGGCCTCGGCCCAATCCTCTAGCTTGCCGCGAAAGAACTCGCGAATCAGCTGGTGTAGCTGCACGGTGTTGTCGCCCACTCGGGTCAGCAAACTACGGTTAATCAGCCCCTCATCCCGCCAGTCTTCCAGGTCATCGGGGTCGGTGCCGTCGTACCAGTCCTCAATCCACTCCCAGTCAATGGGAGCCAGGGCAAACAGGCTTAGGCGATAGGCCAGCTCTCGCACCGGGGCATCCAGGTCTTGCCAACTCAACTCAAAGGCGGCGGCGATACTTTCGTGGGCGGCGGTCATGTCGGGTCGCCCTTGGCAGAGGGCTTTGGCGTCTAGGCGCTTGGCCTCTAGCCGCTCCAGCAGTTTCGCCAGCGACCACCCTGGCTTGCGCTGCAAAAAGCGCCCCACCAGTTCCAGCCCCAAGGGCAGGTAGCCTAACCAATGGCAAAGGGCTTTCGCGCTATCAGGTTCCCGGTTCACCCGGTTTGCACCCAGCAGCGACTCCAGCAGCTCTAAAGCGGCGACCTAACTCAGCACCTCAATTTGCAACGATCGAATGGAAGCGCCTAGCTGCAGGCGAGTGGTCAGCAATACCCAAAAGCGGCTGCTTTGCGGCGGTAGGTAGGGTTGAATGGCGGTGTAGGCGGCGATGTCGTCGGGGCCACCTACATCATCAATCACCACCAGCACCTCCCCCGCCCCTGGCCACTGGCTCCAGCAAAACTGCGCCTGACGGGGCAAGTCGATATCCGTCGGCACCGTTAGCTGCAGGTAGTCGGTGGCGACGTTGACGATCTCGGTGCCCACGTTCTGGTCTTTCGCCTGCAGCCAGCAGATCCCCCCCAGATAGGTATTCTGGTCGCGGTGGTGCTGGGCATATTGCAGCGCCAGTTCCGTTTTACCAATGCCCCCCATGCCTTGAATGGCGGTAATTGCCAAGCGATCGGCCTGATGCAGTTGGCGATGCAGGTCGGCCAATTCACTCTCTCGTCCCACAAAGGCGACGGCACCACTGCGGGGCAGGTTATTGGGGCAAGTCGGCAAGGTGTTAACTTGACTGAGCAAATTTTGCCAACGCCGATCACGCTGATGAAAGGTTTGCTGCCACTCGATGAGGGCTGGCAACTGCTCTAAAATCACCGAGGCTTTGATGCCACCGCCCCCCAGGTCGGTGTATTGGTCACGGGTGAGCTTGGCCATGGCGCAGACTTTGCCCGTGCGCCCATTCAGCAGGGCCGCGCCACTCATGCCCGGCTGCATTTGTCCCTGCTTCAGCAAAATCAGCGACAAGTCCGCTTCTTGAAACTCGCCTTCACAAACAAAACCGGCGGGCCGGCCATCGGGGTAATCGCGCTCGGGATAGCCAAAAAGGTCGAGTTCATCCCGCCGTTGGATGTCAGCATCGAGCATCACACAGGGGTGAGCCTCACGGGGCGGCGTAAACCGCAACAGCGCCAAATCATAGGCCGGTAACAGCTGTTCAATCTGCGCTTGAGCAAACTCAGGGTCTTGCTGCCACCGCAGGCTAATCGGCTCATCCCCAGCATTGCGCACGACGTGCTCACAGGTCAGCACGTAGCCCGGTGCCACAAAAAAGCCCGTCCCGACCTCTCCGTTGGCCAGGGTCAGCTTAACTGTACATTCCTGCAACAACGCTTCCAGGTTTTGCGCCACCGGCTACACCTTCGGTTCCCATTCCAGCGTGACTTCCAGGGTGGCGTTGCCACCGCCTTTCACCAACATGGCCGTGAGCTGACCCGGTTCGACCGCCACATCAATGCCAAATTTCACCGTGGCCTTTGAGGGCATCGCCTTGTGGATAGGCGTGGCGACCGCCTCGACGATCCCTTCGATCGCCTTCCCCACATCCTTCAAGTTAGGAATTGCTCCCCCCGCGACATCTTGCCGTCCGCCTGTCGCCGCCACCTGCACCTTCACAATCGTGCCATCGTCCAGCTTTGCCGAAATAGCTTCAGTCCGTTCTGGGCTCATAGTTTGAGACGTTGTTGAATAGGGTTCAATCAATTATTGAGGCAAACATCCTGGCTAGTGACCAACAGGCTAAAAAGGCCCGCATGCCATCACCCAAGACGCATCCTTACACCGCTGGTTTGACCTCAATCCTAGCCTCTGCCTTTAAGCCCAAAACAACCCATTTCGGTCATTTCCCTGAAATTTCAGCCGGTCACTCACCACTGATGCCCACCCGGTTCAATACGGCCCCAAGCATCGCCCCCGCTGCAGCTTCAGTAACAGCTGTTTTTTTAGTGATGATTACAGTTATGCAGCACGAGCGAGCAGCCTTAAAAGCCGTCATCAACGCTCGCCACAGCGCGATCGCCGTTAGCAAAGTAGGGGAGCGGGGCGCGAGTGACGGCCCAATTTTGTCGCAAAAAGCGGATTAAAAACGGCGTCGAAATGGCCAACAGCACCAGCCCAAACCAGATACTAGAGCGAAACTCCGTCAAGGATTGAGGTTCGCTGCTGCCGCCCAAGCTCAAAATGATTTCGAGACCGGCGGCGATCGCGTTGTTCAAACTGTGAATGATGATCACCAGCCACAGATTGCTGCTACGCAGATACAGCAGAGCGAGGGCGAAGCCAAAGCCGGTGAGCCCAATCAGATTGGCGTGCAAGATGCCAAACAGCACCGAAGATAACAGCACGGCCACTCTCAGGTTCCACCGCGTGCCCCAGCGATGCAGCAAAAATCCCCGAAACAAAAATTCTTCGAGCACCGGCGCGGCGATGACGAGCACAATCAGCATCAGCAAGTTGTAGAGCCAGGGAATAGCCGTCTCGTCGGCACCGAGAAAGATCGAACTTTGCAGCGTGTCCTCCACCATTTGCGGCAGCAGATAGGAAAAGGCCGCAAAGGAAACTTGAAACGCCCCCAATGAAAACATAAAAAGCGTTACCCACAGCCCGAGCAAGGCAGGCCACTGCTGCCCTAAGGGCCAATCGCCCAACAGCTGCATCGGCTCAATATGATGGTGACGATATTGTTGCCAGAGCCAGAGGCTGCTGCCGCCAAACAAAACGATATAAAAAACCGGCGTCAGCAGGGGATCTTCCAAGTCAATCGTCCAGCTTTCCATCAACTCAACGACGATGAGCACGGCCACCATAGCGAGCCAAATCAGGCCAACTACCCCTAAAAACTGACGGAATTTGGGCACCTCAAACGGCTGAGTCGCCTTTGGTGTAGTGGTAGACCGCAATTGTCACGTCCCCAAGTCTGATACGGCGGGCGATCGCCTGCAAACACAGTTGAGTCACCGATTTGATCTTAGCTCTGATCCCAGCACTGGCATCCATGGCGCTGAGTCAAGGTCTGGGTCATGCCGGAGGAGGGGCACGACCGGCGCCGGGTCACGAGGCTTTGGGTTACCGTAGCCACAGTTGACACTGCCATCGGTTGGCCCATGACTTTATCCGCTGGGACTGCTCTACTGTTGTGCGCGATCGCCTTTGCCGTCGGTAGCCTGCCCATCATTGACTGGCTGGTGCGCGGACTGACGCAGCAGCGCTTGGCTGAGTTGGGCACGGGGAATCTCAGCGTCTCAGCGGCGTTTTATCACGGCGGCACCAAGCTGGGGCTGCTGGCGGTCGCCTCAGAAGCCGCTAAGGGCATTGGCGTCGTGCTGCTGGCGCGATCGCTCTTTGCCGACTCGGCCCCGTGGGAGCTGATCGCGCTGATCGCCCTGGTTTTAGGTCGCTATACGCTGGGTGGCAGTGCCGGCACAACGAATGTAGTTTGGGGCTATATTACCCATGACTGGGTGATTGCCCTGGCGACCTGGGTGCTGTCGGGCCTCTGGTTTGCGATCGTGCGGCGGCGGCAACCGGCGCGACTCGGTGTGTTGGTGCTGCTGCCGCTGTTAGAGGCGCTGCGGCGTCCCGAGAGTCCGGCGACGATTGTCGCCGCCACCGGACTGAGCCTGCTGATCGCCGCCATCTATCAGCGCCTGCCCGATGATTTGGCCCTCACCCCGAGTCCACCTCAGTCCAATACTCGGCCAATGTTTCACTTTCTTCGAGGTCAGGATGTGATTGGGTCACTCAACGACAAACCGCAAGCGGCCCAAATGGGCAATAAAGCCGCCACGCTGGCGCAGCTCAGACGATGGGGCTACGCCGTGCCAGGGGGCTGGATTTTGCCCCAGGGCAGCAGCGGGAGATCGCTCGTCACCCACCTCGAATCGGTCGAATCCGACCCCTGGCAGCAACCGTGGATCGTCCGTTCTTCCGCGCTGGATGAAGATGGGGCAGTCGTCTCTGGGGCGGGACAGTACGAGTCGATCGCCGACGTGGGCAGTGCCGCTGATTTAATCCAGGCGATTGACCACTGTCGCCAATCCTATGGCCAAGCCGCTGCGGCTCAATATCGCCGCGATCGCGGCCTGACTGACCAAACAGGCCTAGCCCTGCTGGTGCAAAAACAGGTGCCGGGCCTGTATTCCGGCGTGGCCTTTAGCCGCGACCCGGTTGAGCCGGGCGCTGCCGTGGTGGTCGAAGCCTTGGCAGGTGGGGCAGATCAGGTCGTTTCCGGTCAGGTCACCCCCGAACAGTATCGGCTGGAGGTCGATGACGCTCAGCTGAGTGAGGTGAGTCCTAGCGACCTCGCCCAGCTCGAGGCCGCGCCCGCCGCCGCGAGTGAAAACGGCGGGACGAGTTTGGACAGCGCCGCGAATCCCATTCCCCCCGCGCTGATCCAGCAGGTGGCGCAACTGGCGCGTCATTTAGAACTGCGCTACCACGGCATTCCGCAAGATATTGAATGGAGCTTTGACGGCGAGACGCTGTGGCTGCTGCAGGCTCGCCCGATCACGACGCTGAGCCCCATTTGGACGCGCAAAATCGCCGCCGAGGTAATTCCCGGCGTGATTCGGCCCCTCACCTGGTCAATCAACCGACCGCTGACCTGTGGCGTATGGGGCGATATTTTTACGATTGTGCTGGGCGATCGCGCCGCCGGACTCGACTTTGGCAATACGGCGACGCTGCACTACTCACGGGCCTACTTTAATGCGACGCTGCTGGGCGCGACCTTTCGCCGCATGGGTTTGCCGCCCGAGAGTCTCGAATTTCTCACGTTGGGCAGCAAGTTCAGCAAACCGCCGATTGGCAGCACGCTGCAAAATGTGCCGGGCCTGCTGCGGCTACTGCGCCGCGAATGGCGATTACTACAAGATTTTGAGCAGGACGATCGCCAGCACTTTGCCCCGGTATTGACTCACCTGCGAGCAACCCCCGCCACGACGCTCACAGCGCCGGAGCTGCTGACCCGCATCGACACCATCCTGCAGCAGCTGCAACGGGCGACCTATTACAACATTTTAGGCCCGCTAAGTTTTGCGCTGCGGCGATCGCTGTTCAAAGTTCCCGAAACTGATCTGGACTCTCGCGATCAGCCGGAAATCGCTTCCCTGCAGTTGGTCAAAGCGCTGGCACGATCGACCCGCGAGCAATATCCCGACTGGGTAGCGGCAACTTCAACCGCCGTTCCTACCAAGCAACTACTGGCACAGCTAGCCGACCTGCCCCAAGGCCAAACTGTGCTGACAGCGCTGGATGAAATTTTGGAGCGCTACGGCTACCTCAGTGAAGTCGGCACCGACATCGCCGTACCCACCTGGCGCGAAGATCCGCAGCCCGTCCAGACGCTGTTTGCTCAGTTTTTGACCAATCCACCCCCAGAAGCGGCATCTTCAGAAGCAGCCGCGACGGATTCATCAGAGGACAGTTCAGCGCCACCCACGGGCTGGCGTTATCGCCAGGTGCAGGCGCGGCTCAATCTTAAAGGACGAGTGGCGACGGTTTATCTCACCCTGCTGGCCGAACTGCGCTGGAGCCTGCTGGCCCTCATCGATCAGGCGATCGCGCAAAATCGCCTGCAGCAGCCGGAGGACGGCTTCTTTTTGACCGATGACGAGCTGCGGGCCAGTGTGGCAACGCCGGCGGCACTCTCCAGTGAGGCTTTGCAGGCATTAGTGGCGGCGCGGCGATCGCAGTTCGAGCTGCACCAAGCACAAACCACGGTGCCCTTCATTGTGTATGGCGACGAGCCGCCCCCCACGCCCCTCGCCACCTCGCCCGTGCCCCCCCGCTCTGGGATTTTGCAGGGCATCGGAGCCAGCGCCGGCCAGGTGCAAGGCCCCGTGCGAGTGTTGACGACCCTGCAGCTGAGTGAGCCGATTGCCCCCGGCACCATCATCGTGGTGCCCTATACCGATGCTGGTTGGGGGCCGATTTTGGCCCAGGCGGCAGGCTTAGTGGCTGAGGTGGGGGGCAAACTATCCCACGGGGCGATCGTGGCGCGGGAGTATCAAATTCCGGCGGTGATGAATATTCCTGAGGCGACCCAACAGTTTCAAGACGGGCAAATGGTGCGCCTTGATGGCCGCGCCGGTACAGTCGAGCTGTTGACCGAAGCAACAGCAGCCGGGTCAATCACTTGAGGTGGTTTGGCTCAGTGTCGTGATTAGGACAACGAAGTCAGCGCATGGCCCCTATGGCCAGGCTCAACACAATTGGCTGTACACAGTCATCAAAAAGGTTGGTGATGTCGAGCGGCAATAGCAATGTCGGATCTTGATTTAGCCACGAGTTTCTTGTGGATGAATTTACCGTGACTTTAGACATGGGCTAATCGTGACTTATGGCTGATACTTTCTATTGGCAATTTTCTCTATTGTTTACGTAATCAGATGTTGTGAAACCTCAAGTTTCAGGTATCAAGAAACCCTTTAAATGAGAGGTTCTCATGATGACGACTCTTTAGATTTTAGGAGCTGCAAAATGAAACTAAATCGAAAAGTCAAAGCCTTTGTAACCACAACGTTGGCGAGCGTTTCTTGCGCAGGCTTGATCACAGCGACAGCCGTTAGCGCACAAGCCTATGAGGTGGAGGGCAGACCGAACCGTGCTGTGTCTCAGAGAGTAGATAGGTCAGTGGCCCCACCGGCACCGCAACCAGCCCCCCGACCGGAGCCCCAGCCAGCCCCCCAACCAGCACCGCAACCAGCCCCCCAACCAGCTCAGGAACCGGCACCAAGGTCACCAGCCAAACTCACGATCACCATCGGCTAGCAGCCGGTGTTTATCGCCCCGCCAAATCATCCGCTACGTATCTGACCAAGCCATAGGGCAAGACTCTCTCTTCTTGCCCTGATAACTGCCATGCCTCTAAAGCTGACCCCTCTCAGTTCTGTGATCACAGTCCTTTTGATGTCTCTCGCTTGTGCCCCAACTGCGCCGCTTGAGAGCACAGGCTCCGATGCGTCACCTACCGTCGATGCATCGGAGCCAATATCACCAGGGCTGAGTTCACCAGGTTCTATTACTCAGGGGTATGCCCCGACAACCACAATAGAAAATTTGTTGGTTTGCTCGATGTCACGAGCCCGCGTCAGTGCTTTGGGCAGCATCACAGCAACTGACGGCACCGATTGGGTCGTGCCTGCAGCAAACAATTTTGAAATCGGCCCCAAAGCAGCTGATCTGTACAACGAGTGTACTCAAACGACCTATGAAAATATTCAAGCGGTCGATCTAGAGTCAATTCCTATTGTGGAAATTGATTCAGATGGTGAGATTATTACCGGCTATATCTTTGCCGATAATTATTTTGAGCTTTACGTCAATGGAGAGCTGGTTGCGGTTGATCCGGTGCCCTTTACGCCCTTTAATTCCAGTGTTGTTCGCTTCAAAGCCAAAGCACCCATCACCTATGCCGTTAAGCTCATTGACTGGGAAGAGAATCTCGGGTTAGGCACCGAAAGCAATCGAGGGACAGACTATCACCCAGGTGACGGGGGCTTTGTGGCTAGCTTTAGCGACGGCACTGTCACCGATGCCAGTTGGAAAGCGCAGACCTTTTACATTGCACCACTGGAAAATCCAGAGAGCGTCAGAGAAAACGGACTTGTGCGCGATTCTTCCGCAGCCAACGCCAACAACCCTAGCTGTGATGAATCTTGCTATGCCCTGCATTATCCAGTCCCTGAAGACTGGTTTTCAGAGAGTTTTGATGCTGCTGGTTGGCCTGAGGCTGTGACCTATACCAATGCAGCGGTCAGCGTCGATAACAAACCGAGCTATACCAATTTTTCAGAGATTTTCATAGGGGCTGAAGCCAAATTCATCTGGTCTTCCAATCTAGTTTTGGACAATTTAGTGCTGGTCAAAAAAACCGTTGAGTAATTTTTTGGTGGCGGTGAAACTGCTTAACAATTTGGCTGAAAATCACTCATAAAACACAAGCTTATTTGCGCTATTTAGCATTTCTTTGACTGGAGCTATATCTATGAAAAAAGTAGGACTAATCGTTCTGACATTGAGCGTTGCGATCGCGGTGATGGCATTCGGATTACATAGTCCAATGGCCCAGCAGGGTCACGAAAGTGTGCCTCAAGAGGTGGCCCAAGTCAGGCCAGAAGGTGGCCCACCCGCAGGCGGTTCACCCGGAGGCGGGCCGGGTGGCGATCGGCCAGCAGGTGACTTCGGGGAACCCATTGCCTCCACTGAGGCCGACACCTCGGGCGTCCTGTGCGATGCCAGCACCAACGTGCTGAACGAGCAGTTGGGTCTGCAAAGTGAGGCCCAGTGGTCTTGTGCTGATGGGCAGCGGCAGCTAGTTGCCAACGGGGTCCCGCATCATCAAACGGGTGGACAGTTCGTGGGAGAGCGTAACCCCATTACGGCCCACGAGGTCAATGTCGCGCTGCCGCTGAATTCGGTTGCGCGTACGGGCGCTGGTCAGCGGAGTATAAACCCGGCCTATGCGCTGAACGGGGTGAAGTTTAACCCTGGGACGGGTGGGCGGTGTGCCTCCAATATCACCGATGTGTCTGAGTGCAGTTTGAGGCCCGGTAGCACTGGGGAGTGGACGATGGAAGCGCTCGGCCAATCAACCTTTGACTTTGGTGAAGATGCCAATCACGCCCATGTGCAGCGGGGTGGGGTCTATCACTATCACGGTATGCCCGAAGGCATGCTGTCAGAACAGAATTTGGCAGGCGAATCGATGCAGCTCATTGCTTGGGCGGTAGATGGGTTTCCGCTCTATGCGCGCTATGGCTACAGCGCTCCCGAATCTAGCACCAGTGCCTTGCAGGCGATGGCACCGAGCTATCAATTGAAAGCCACGCCGGATCCAGATCGTCCCAGTGTCGACCTCATACCCATGGGTACGTTTTCCCAAGACTATGAATATGTTGCAGGGTCTGGTGACCTTGACGAATGTAATGGCCGTTTTGCGGTGACGCCGGAATTCCCGCAAGGCGTCTATCACTACTACGTGACCGACGCTTACCCCTTCGTACAGCGCTGCGTGAAGGGAACGCCCGATCCGTCGGCCCGGCGCGGCCCAGCTGAGGATGGTGGGACTGAGGATGGTGGGCCGCCTGACGGTGATGGATCGCCTGGCGGGGGTGGCGGTTCACCTCAAGGGAATGCACCACCCGATTTTTCTGAGGCCGCAGAGCAACTGGGCGTTTCTGAGGCGGCGCTTAGTCAGGCCATCCAAGCAGCGGGGGGACGCCAAGCCGATTTCTCCGAAGTCGCAGAGGCGTTAGGCATTGACGAAGCTGATTTGCGGGAGGCGCTGCCACCGAGGCCAAATCGATAGAGGGGGATACGACTCGGACAGATTGATGATGCCAACACGACACAACACACAAATAAACAGGGTTTTATGTGCCGCCCACGTAGAGAAGGTCATTTACCTGATTTAGGATCGGGAATTTAATAATGTGCTAGTTTCTCCCCTCTCGGGAGGGGTGCCGTAGGCGGGGTGGGTTTGATCCCCAGCACTCATGGTCAACCCACCCCGCTGCCCCTCCCAGGAGGGGAAATGTGATTCCACTGTGCCTCAGGCCAAATTGTGGAATTTATATAATCCCTTGTTCCTTATGCCTAGATGAATGTCCTGTTTTAACAAGTACTATGACACAACTTTTTAGTTCGATTGAGGTGCCTCAACTCACCAGACTCAAGGTAGAGCCTCACTCCCATCATCATGGCGATTCGACCCATACCCACGGGGTCATCGATCCGGAAATCGCGAGTTCTGCCCTCGGCATCTGGGCGGTGAAATGGTCTTTGGTGGGCTTGCTACTCACGGCCATTGTCCAGGCGGGGATATTTTGGCTTTCGGGGAGTGTGGCGCTCCTGGCCGATATGATTCACAACGTCGGGGATGCCATGACCGCCGTACCTTTGGGGGTGGCGTTCCTCGTCTCCCGACGAAAGCCCACACCCAGATTTTCCTATGGCTTGGCTCGATTGGAAGACTTGGCCGGGGTCATGATTGTGGCAATTATCTTGTTGAGCGCCATCATTACCGCCTATGAGTCTATAGAACGGTTTTACCATCCTCAGCCCCTGCACCATTTGGGAGCCTTAGCCATCGCTGGCTTGGTCGGCTTCATCGGTAACGAAATTGTGGCTGTTTTCCGCGTTCGGGTAGGGCGGAAAATCAACAGTGCTGCCCTGATAGCCGATGGCTACCATGCGATGGCCGATGGTTTGGTCAGTCTGGCGGTGGTGCTCAGTGCCGTGGGTGTTAGTTTGGGCTATTCCTGGGCTGATCCGGTGATTGGTTTAGCGATCGCCGCCGTGTTGCTCAAAATTGTTTGGGAGTCGGGACAGACGATTTTTAGTCGCTTGCTCGATGGCGTGGAACCAGAGGTACTAGACTCACTCCACCATGCGATCGCTCATGTACCTGAAACTGAAGCGTTCGCAGAGCGTGGCATTAGCCGTATCGCAAATCTGCGGACTCGCTGGCTCGGGCATCGGCTCCATGTAGAGATGGACATGATGCTACCGCCTCACCTTGCCCTCCAGGCAACTCAAGAGATTACTCATACCGTAGAACAGCAACTGAAAGCCCAGGTGCCTTATCTCGGTTTAACCGTGGTCAGAGCCGTACCTGGCACTGGAGACAGCGAAGGAGAGAGCAGAGAGCAGGGCAAGGAAAACTAACTGATCGAGCCAAAAAATTGGCTCATTGTGGCCCAGTACGTTGAGAAAGGAAATTGACAATGCCAGTGCAACATAGCAAACAGATCGGTCGGGTCTTGCGCGCCGCTAAGCTGACCATAGCCATGGTGCTGCTGATCTGGGGCTGCTCTAATGTGGGGCAAAGTTTACCCACCGACTTGGGGCAAAGTTTACCCACCGACTTGGCGCAAAGTTCGCCAACAGACTGCGCCACCGCTGAAGCGGCTTTTGAGTCACATCTCGATCCTGGGGCCACTAATTGTACGGCTGACTTCCTGGAGGTAACCGCTACCGGTCTGCCTGATTTGACGTCTGGCAGTAGCGAAGATCTCCCCATGGTCGGCATTCTGTCTTGGATCCAAAGAGTGGCGGTCCCCTACGATTACCGCTGGCGGATTCCCCTTACCCCTGCTTGGCTCACTGCACCCGTTGCAGCCAGCGCGCGTGGCCCCATCGCGGTGGCAGTTGATGGGGTGCCCATTTTCCATTACGAGCGCCGACCCGATGTTTCAACGTCACTCGCTAACTACGAGGAGCGTAATGACACTGTTGTTCAGGGCGAATTAGACCAGTGTGGGGGCCACTCAGGGCAAGGAGAAGACTATCACTACCATTACGCACCGCTTTGTTTGATGGATGAGCATAATCCTGAACTGCCGATCGCCTTTGGCCTTGACGGCGCTCCCGTCTATTTCGGTGAAGGGGGCGATGACTATTATGGCCGGGGGCGATACAGCGATCTGAGTTACCTGCCGGATGAAGCACTGGATGAGTGCAACGCGCTGCAGTTACCAGAGGGGGGATTTGTCCATTTCACCACCAAAACCCCGCCTTATGTTGTCGGTTGCCATCACGGGTCTTTTGACCCTGAGCTGCAAATCGAACCGCCCCCCTTCGATGCCCTAGCGCAGCGCACCCCCAGCCCGCTGGGGGGTAGCTATGGTGAGCCAGTCTCCACGCTGCTCACAGATTTTGAAGAAAATGGAAATGGCGAATATCGGTTGGCTTTTGATTCTTTAACCACGCCTGGAGCAACGAGTGCAATTGTGTATCGCCAGACTTCAGCAGATTGTTGGGAGTTTGCATACCAACTCGTTGCGGGTGAAACAGGACAGACGACAGAAGCCTGCCGACATTAGCCATTACATATCAGATACAGCAGAATACCCTTTGGAAAGGGCCATGCCCTGACGAATTTTGGTTAGCTTAAACCGTTCTCTACCGCGTAGATAGCGGCCTGAGTGCGATCGCGCAGATCTAGCCGCATCAAAATGTTAGAAACATGATTTTTGACCGTGCCCTCACTCACATAGAGGGCTTGAGCAATGCCTTTATTCGTAGTTCCTTTGGCGAGCAGTTTTAAGACCTCCAGTTCTCTCGCGGTCAGCGGTGTCTCGATTGGCGGTTTGGCCACAAACTCTGGTTTATGTTTGAGGGCTCCGATCAGTTTACCGGCGACCTCAGGGGCTAGCTGATAAACCCCGGCATGGGCCAGTTTAATGGCTTGAACCAGGTCTTGAGGCGGAATGTCCTTCATCAAGTAGCCACAGGCTCCGGCGAGAAGCGACTGCACGATAAACTCTTCATCATCAAAGGTGGTGAGCATAATGATTTGGCAAGTGGGTAGGGCTTGCCTGATCTGGGCGGTGGCTTCCACGCCATTCATTTCCGGCATCCGCACGTCCATGAGAATGATGTGCGGTTTGAGGTCAAGGGCTTGAGCGATCGCCTCTTGACCATTACCGGCGATACCCACGACTTCAACCGCTGCTTCCAGTTCTAGCAAAGAGGCAATGCCTTCTCGAATCAGGTACTGGTCATCGACCAGCAGAATGCGGATTTTTGCCGTCATGGGATTGATTCCGTATTTAAGCTAGCCAGAATATTGGTCTGAGAATGGGATTGAGGAATCTTGATCGTCAGCGTTGTCGCTTGGGGCTGACTGCTGATATCAAGGGTGCCCCCCACCAAAGTGAGCCGTTCCTGCAAGCCAATTAATCCATGGGTGGTCTGTTCATTGCCGCTCGCTTTCCAAGCCGCAACATCAAACCCCAAACCATTGTCTGTCAGGTCTAGCGTGGCGACTTGAGAATCGAAATTGAGCGCGATCGCGACGTGGCTGGCCTGGGCATGCTTATGCACATTGGTCAGCCCTTCTTGAATTACCCGGTACAGGGTCATCAGCTTGAGTCGGCTGTAGTGCGAGCTGTCTCCTGTTTGAGTCAGTTTCAACTCAAGTTCACTATGACGCAGGCGGCGGAGTAAGTCGTCAAGAGCCTCTTGAAATAAGAAGGGTTCACTGTCTTGACGCAGACTGCCGACCGACTCCCGCACATCTTTTAAGGCCGCTTGGACAGTGCGTTGCGCATGATCTACCGCTTCATAGGCCCGGTTTGGGTCGCGTTCTCGGTAGGCATTAGCTTTTGCTAACTGAATATTAATTGCGGCCAGATGATGACCCAGACTATCGTGAATGTCACGTGCTAAGCGGTTCCGTTCTTCGGTGGCCGCTAAATCAGCCACCCGCGCGGCATAGTGCTGCAGTTGGGTGTGGGAGGCTTCGAGTGAGGTCAACAAACCCACCAACTTTTGCTGAGCTTGAGTCGCTTGGGATATCGCGCGGGCTAATAGCAACGTAAAAAACAGGGCGATGAGTGAGCCCATGCTTTCATCAATCAGTCGGCTCAAGGGCGGGGGCCGCCTCGGCGGTCTGCCATCCACTGCTGGCGGCGGCAAGAGTGATCCTCCCAGGTCACTAAAGTCAGAGGATTTGAGTCCTAAAAGAGTAACGACTGCCAGAATCGCGATGAAATAGCTCAAGCGTTTATCAACGGCTAAGTGGCTATATAAAAGAATGGGTAAAAACAGGATCTGCGAGTAGGTCAGATCAGTGACTAAGCAAGCGCCGACAAATAAAAGTATGCGGATAAGAAAGGGCATCAGCTTACCCCGCTTGGCCTGATTTGCCGAGGTAAAATCAGCCTGCCCCACGGCCTTTATTTCAAGCCCGATGAGCGCCAGCACCATCGCCACAAAAACCAAAAACCGATACTGCTCGGGGGCGCTCACCAGCGATCGCGGCCCAATGCCGCCATAGATCCAATCGACGAAACCGGCCAACAGCACGGCGGTGTAAACCGCTAGAGCAATCAAGCGGTAACGCTGATAAAGCAGGTTCAGTGCCTGAGCCATTGAGGAAAACCTGGGTGTGAGGTTAACCCTATCAAAAAGCACAGCAGAATCTCAGATCTAGGCTGAGGTTTAGCCAGAGGACCCATGACCTTTGGCCATCTCAATTTAACTATTTGGCACATGCTAAGACCCGGCAGCTGATTTTATTCTCAAACCACAGATAGCTCAGGCGATTTGTCCGATGAGAAATCATTTTTCTGCCATTCACTTATCGAAGCTCGAAGGTTTCTTAGGACTGCTGATTTTACTCCCGCTTGCGGCCTGTACGTATGCCTCATCTCCCCGTGATGTGGTGGGCATCGTCGTTGGGGTCGAAGATTTCAGCACAGGCAGAGTGAGCGATGTTGAGGTGATTGATATTACGGGGACGACCCTGACGAGCCGGAGCCGCAACTGCGCGGATTATGTCGCAACCTACAACGCCGAAGCGATCGAGCTCCCCAGCAATACTGTTTTCATCGGTTCACTGACCATCAGCGTTGAGAATGACCACTGTATTTTTACGTCTAATGCCATCCCCAACCATGACATGAACGACGCCAATACCTTTGCGACACCGGTATCAGAGCAGCACAAAGTTTATCGGGTGACGACCAGTCCCCAACCCAACCGCCAGGCCACGGCGCTCAGCCCGCAGTACGACAATGCCGTTTTGCTCAATGGCGTCAAAGTTGACTCATTATCGGGCGGGTGCTTTACCGTTCGCCTAGGCTGCCGTGACGCCACCATCCCGTGGCGATACAACGCGATATCACCCCTGAGTTTCTTAAAAACAGATGCTCACCATGCGCATACTCAACCCAACGGCGAGTATCACTATCACGGCAATCCTCATGCCTTGTTTGACGATAGCGATAACAGCAAGGTCTCTCCCGTCATTGGCTTTGCTGCCGATGGGTTTCCCATTTTTGGTTCTTACTTTGATGACAACGGCAACATTCGCAAAGCGCTCTCCAGCTATCAGCTCAAAAGGGGAGAGCGGCCCTCGGGTGAGGGCAATCCCGGCGGTACTTACGACGGCGAATTCAATGACGATTACGAATATGTCGAGGGCGCTGGCGACCTGGATGACTGTAATGGCATGACGATTGATGGCATTTATGGTTACTACGTCACCGAGGACTATCCGTATGTCATCGTCTGCTATCGGGGCACGCCTGACAACTCTTTTCGGAAGACGGGTAGCGGTGGTCAATCGAGAAGCCCCTCTGGCGGGGGCGAGTTGCACGGCGGGAGTCAATAAGATTTTTGACCACGCTGGTCCCTCATGGCAGGAGTCCTTCCACAGATATGAATTCTATGAACTTGCGATCGCCCCAAACATCAGAGACGGTTTCCCCATCACCGGTAGCACTTGCTTTCAAGCAGCGTCAGAAACATCAACTCGCACAAGGTGTCGCGGGCCTCTGCCTTTGCGGTCTCCTGGCTGGTGGTGGCTATCTGCTCTATCGGCAGTTTGTGCTGTTGCCCCAGCAGCAGGAACAAGCCCAAACACAGACAGTTGAGGTTGAAACCGCCACCCTACCGATTACCGTGGCGGCCAATGGCACGGTGGAAGCGGAGCAACTGACCAATGTCAGCCCTAAAACTGCAGACCGCTTAGAGCGCGTGATCGTGGTCGAGGGTGATGCCGTCGAAGCCGGTCAAGTTTTAGCCTATATGGACGATTCTGACCTGCAGGGCCAACTGATTCAGGCCGAAGGGCAACTTGCCGAAACCCGTGCCAATCTGGCGATGCTCATCGCCGGTAACCGGCCCCAAGAAATCGCTCAAGCCGAGGCTAACCTGGCCAGAGCCGCAACCAGCTTCAGCCAGGCTGAGGAAGATTTGCGCCGCTATGAGGTGCTTTATGAGCAGGGGGCGGTCTCGGCCCAAGAAACGACGAGCTATCGTACCGCTCGCGATACGGCTCAGGCCGAGGTCAAAAGCGCGCAGCAGGCACTCAATCTCAGTCAATCAGGTAGCCGTCAAGAGGAGATCGCCCAGGCCGCCGCCACCGTCACACAAGCGGAAGGGGCTTTGACCACGATCGCTACGCAGATGGCAGATACAGTGATTCGGGCTCCTTTTGGTGGCATTGTGACGGCTCGCTATGCTGACCCCGGCGATTTTGTCTCGCCCTCAACGGCGGCCAGTGAAACTTCTTCTTCTTCGTCATCTTCGATTCTCTCGTTAGCCTCTAACTATCAGGTGGTCGCTAACGTGGCCGAAACCGATATTGCGCAGATTCAAACCGGACAACTGGTCAATATCCAAGCCGATGCTTACCCCGATCAACAGTTTGAAGGCACCGTGGCCCAGGTGGCCGAGCAGGCTACCGTCAGCTCAAACGTGACCAGTTTTGAGGTGCGGGTCAATCTAGCTGCCGCAGCGCAGTCACAGCTACGACCAGGGATGAATGTCGATGTCGAATTTCAAGCGGGTGAACTGACGAATGTGCTGGTGGTACCGACCGTTGCCGTCGTACGAGAGGAGCAGGGAGAGGGTGTTTTGGTGTTAACCGCCGATGGGACACCACAATTTCAGCCCATTGAAACGGGCTTAACGGTGAATGATCAAACGGCCGTGATCGCCGGCCTAGGGGGAAATGAAAAGATTGTTTTAAGCGCGGCTCAGGGACTCCCGGAAAATCGACAAAATCGGGGCGGGCCGCCGCTACTACCAGGCGGCGACTCTGGGGGTAGCCCTAGCGGTGGCGGTGCCCCCGGAGGGGGCGGCTCCGATGGTTAAGAGCCGGCAGCCAGAGCCACTAGCGGCCATCCAGTTGCCCGCGATTTCGGTGATGGAGATTTTGGCGATGGCGATCGCCGCCCTGTGGAGTAACAAACTGCGAACAGCCCTCACCATGTTGGGCGTCATCATTGGCATTACCGCTGTGATTGCCGTGACCTCTGTGGGGCAAGGCGTGCAGTCTGCCACAGCCGCGAATTTGCAGAACCTCGGCGCAGATTTGTTGCAGGTACGGGCTGGGGCGGCGAATACCGGTAACGTCAGCCAGGGCAGTGGGAGTGCCACGACGCTGACATGGAGTGATGCCCAAGCGATTGAATCGCAGGTGGCGGCAGCGGGGACAGTCACGGCCTATTTGCAGCAAACCACTCAAGTGGTTTATGCCGAGAACAATCTTTCCACGACCGTTTTAGGCACCGACACCAACTACGCAGCGGTCAACAATATTACGCTACAATCGGGGCGTTTTTTCACCTCCGATGAACTGGCGGCAGCCCAGTCAGTGGCCGTATTAGGGCCGACGGTACGAGCTGATTTATTCGGCAGCGATCGTGAGCCCATCGGTGAAAAAATTCGCCTGCAAGGACAGCGGTACACCGTGGTTGGCATTGCTAACGAGAAGGGGGCTCAAGGCCGAGAAAATCCGGATGAACAGATCTATGTGCCGCTCACCAATATGTCAGCTCGCTTGGTCGGCAACAACGCCCTGAGCGGCATTGCGGTTCAGGGCATTGCCGTCAAAGTGACCGAGCAAGCCCAGTTAGAAGCGGCTGATTTTCAAATTACCAATCTCCTGCGAGTACGCCACAACATTCACCCCGCCAGAGGTGATGAGGATGATTTTCGGATTGTGAGCGCGGCCAACCTCGTTGAAACCCTGACGAGTACCGTGGGACTTTTTACGATTATGGTGGTGGCGATCGCCGCCATCTCCCTCATCGTCGGCGGCATTGGCATCGCCAATATCATGCTGGTGTCGGTGGTCGAGCGCACCCGCGAAATTGGCATCCGGAAGGCGGTCGGGGCGACCGACCACGCGGTTTTGAGTCAGTTTTTGGCCGAAGCGATCGCTATTGCTGCGGCTGGCGGTGTTTTAGGTGTGGGGCTCGGCGTGGCGATCGCTCGGATTGCCGCCACGCTATTCGACTTTCCGTTTGTGATTTCTCTCTGGGCGATCGCCCTGGGGGTGGGCCTCTCTTTTGCCATTGGCATCGTCGCCGGGGTGATTCCGGCCCGCAGCGCCGCCAAATTAGACCCAATTATTGCCTTAAGAAGCGATTAGTCCTCTACGGCAGAAACGCTCAATTTCTTTGCCCTCTTGCTCCCTTGCGCTCGGCAATGGTTGATGCAATAACACCACAGTCTACTCACAGGACTCATTATGGCCGCCATGATTTGGCTAGAAGGGATTCGTAAAACCTATCGCTTGGGCGAAGTCGATGTACCGGTCTTGAAGGGCATTGATCTGACCATCGCGGAAGGTGACTATGTCGCGATTATGGGCGCCTCCGGATCGGGCAAATCGACCCTGATGAACATCATCGGTTGCCTCGATCGCCCTTCGACAGGTCACTATGTGCTCGAAGGACGCAACTTAACCACGCTGAGTAATGAAGGGCTGGCCTACATTCGCAATCAGCGCATCGGCTTCGTGTTTCAACAGTTCAACTTGCTACCGCGCTCAACGGCCTTAGAAAACGTCATGCTACCCCTGGTTTATGCCGGCGCAACTCGTCGACAGCGACGCCAGCAGGCAGCAAGAGTTTTGACCCAGGTGGGGCTAGGCAATCGCCTGAGCAACCGACCCAGCCAACTTTCGGGGGGACAACAGCAACGGGTGGCGATCGCCCGTGCCCTCGTCAATCGTCCGGCTTTAGTGTTGGCTGACGAACCGACGGGGGCGCTCGATACCCAAACCTCTCACGAAGTCATGGCCCTCTTTACCGAACTCAACCGCCAGGGCATTACCGTCATCATCGTGACCCATGAGCCTGACATTGCCGCCCAAACGCACCGGATCATTCAGGTTCAAGATGGCCTACTGCAAAGAGAGAAAGCACCCAGGGCGACCTCAATTAGACCTGATTAAGACATCGCAAATCGCGGTTAGGGCGTCGATGTAATAAGCCTGAAATCTATAGCCTGTGCGCATTGCTAACTCGACAAGATGTTCAGAGCTGTATGTCTGCTGCCATCTGGATCGAACCGGTCAGCTCATAGAACTTGTCAGTCCGAAGTGCCGATGAAATTTCTGCCTCGTCTGTTATCCAAGCCGTTGTCTGTACCAAGGTAATGAGCTGGGTCGGGGAATGAGGAAATCCCTGGGGTTGATTGATGTCCTTAATTTGAAGCGACAGCACCCCCGATCGCGACTAATAGAGGGAGGCCATGTCAGCGCAGATATATATCTGTCGGATTACTGTATTGAGTCTGATGATAGGTTCACCATTCTTTTCAAACTTCTAACATTCATATTCTCAGCAACATCGAGATATAGGCACAAGCAAAATTCGGAGATTTACTGATGAAACACTTGATTCAGAATGTTCTGCCTACCAAAACGGCAAAGGTTGTAGGCACTTTAGCTCTCGCTTCGATGACACTGTTGACGGTAGCCTGTGCGCCGCAAGCGGAAGATCCCGGTGATGTCGGCGCTGACATTGAGGAACCTGGAGAACCAGCGGAAGTCCCTGAAGGCATGGAACTGAATGCTGCCGTACCTGATGATGAGACCACAGCAGTTGATGAGGATGCACCGGTTCTCCCAGACATTGACGTTGACATTAGCGAGACTGACCTCACGGACCTGGTGGGTGAGACGGTCACCGTCAGCACAGAAGTCACGGAAACTCTGTCTCCCAACGTCTTCACCGTCTACGATGTAGAGTCGTTTCGCGGAGAGGAAGTTCTAGCAGTGACTGATTTACCAGCACCTGAAGCGGGCGACAACATTGAGGTCACTGGCGAAATCATGGAACTCGACGTCGTGGTGCTTGAGACTGACTACGGCATTACATTAGACCCGGATATTGTCGCTGTGTATGATGGCAAGCCCTATCTAGCGGTTGAAGCGCTAGAGGTTGTGGACTAATCGCCACAGCGCTTTTTGATCAACCGGTTCAAAGCCGCAGTTAGCGAGTTCACAAGATTAATACAGAAGCCACACACGGAGCAGATATCGCGCAGCTAGTGGCCTCGTCGGCTCAAAGCAGATTGCCCCAAGCGCACAGTTTGCACTTGGGGCAATACCAGGAAAAGGATTAAGGACGACGGGCACGATCTCAATATTTTCGATGACGGCTGCGATCGCTAACGAAAATTACTCAGCCGTGGCGAGTTCGGTGCTGCCGCGACGACGACGGTTCGCCAACGTATTAAACAGCATCTGACCGATCGCCTTCACCAAGTTGCCCTCAAGCTCTTGGAACATTTCCATATTGAGGCCAAAGGCATCGTTGGCTTCTTCCACAATTTGGTCAGCCATGGCTTCACTCACGTCGATTGCATCGAGCGACTGCCGATAGGTGGCCTTAAACGCCTTCTCGTCATCGATGGCGTCAAATTCATAAAACGCGGTGCCTTCCCCCTCTGAGAGGTTCATGGCGCGCTGAGCAATACCCTTGAGAATCTGCCCCCCAGACAAATCGCCTAAGTAGCGCGTGTAGGAATGCCCCACCAGCAGCTCCGGCTGATTATTGGCCACTTCGCGAATGCGATCGACGTACTTTTGCCCCGATGTAGACGGGCTGATTTGCTCTTGCCAGTTAGCCCCGTAGTAGTAATGCAAGTCTTGCTCTAGGGTCTGCTTGCGATGCAGCTCGGGGAAATAGACCTTCGAGACGACGGGGTGGTCTTGGTGGCGCTCTAATTCTTCTTCCATTGCGGTGTAAGCAAAGTAGAAGTTAGCGACGAGTTTACGATAGGAATTCTTTTCTACGACACCGCGTAGAAAGCATCGGACGAAGCCGACGTTTTCAGCCATCGTGTGGGCTTTCTTAGTGCCTTCTCGAAGCTGACTTGCTAAGTTACTGCTCATGCTCAACATTCCAATGTGTATTTAAGCCGATATGGCGGCGGCGTCCTTAAATAAAGATTTAAAGCCATAACCGTTACAGTAAGGGGGATTGATGAGGGTTTTCATTACATTTTTTTACGCCCAGATACATATAGTTACCTAATCTCGTGTCTACGAGGCGGCGACGGTCACGCTTAGGGCTAAGACGGTAGCCCAACAGACGATTAGGCAGCCGCCAAATAAATCTGCTTGACGTTTGTTCACACCAGGCTAGGTCAAACTCAGTTAAGGGCGATCGCTATAAGAGCCACGGCTCAACGGGCGGCTCGCTGCGACTGCGATCGCGATCAATCGCCGACAAAACTTGGTTGGTCGCCCGCTCTGACCGCAAACATTGAATCACCAAATCGGCCACATCCAGGCGGCTGATGCTACCCGCTGCCCACACCGCCGCCGTCAGGAGGCCATGACCACTCGCGGGCTCGTTGAGCAAACCACCGGGACGCACAATCGTGAACGGCAACCCGCTCGCCATCAGATGTTCTTCCGCTTTGGCTTTGGCCAGCAGGGCCGGGCGGAGCGTATCAAGCACTGGGGCCGGTAGGGCGATCGCACTCTCCCGCACGCCAATGGAAGACACCAATAAGAAGCGCTCACATCGCAGCGGCTTGGCCGCATCGATCAAATGGCGATTGCCCAAATAATCGGAGCGGGGCTCGTCGCGGGTCATGCCTTTGCCGCCAATCGTAGTCACCAAGACAAAAGGGGTATCGCCAAAGCCCTGCAAGGCTGCCGTCATTTGCGCAGCATCGAGGGCATCGCCCAGCTGCACTTGAGCTCCCAAAGCTTCGAGGTGTGAGCGGGTATCGTCCGTTCTAATCAGTGCCGTGACGGGGTAGCCGTGAGCCCGGAGTCCCTTCACGACTTCAAAGCCGACGCCGCGACTGGCCCCGGCCACAAAACAATTCGGCAACGTGGATGGCGTCATAACGGTCTCAATAGTGTCTGATGAGTAAGGCCTTGGGCCGGATAACGTCTTGGTCTAAGCTTAGCGGGGACTGATTGCTCGGGGCTACCACCGTTTGCGGGTGGGGTCGCGTTGCCAGTGCCAAGCTGCCCCATGCACCGCCCTTTCACGCTTGATGTCCGGTTGTGATGACGCCCCCTGCGATGACGCTAATTATTTGCCCTGGCATGCATTCTGTAGCCTTGAGCGATCGCTTTATCACCGCCCTCCAGCGTCAGCTACAGGCACATTCCCCACGACTCGAACCGCCGCGCCCTCAGCCGGTGGGCCTGTTGCCGACGCAGCGCTATGCCCCTTTCAGCGGCTTCTCTGTCTGGTCATATCTGCAGACAGTAGCCGCTCCGCCCGTGCCCTTGGTGCTCATCGGCTTTAGCGCGGGCGTGGCCGGAGCGCTGGCCGCCGCGCAGCTATGGCAAGCGCAAGGGCGGACGGTGGCAGCGCTGATTGCGATCGATGGCTGGGGCGTGCCGCAACTAGGCGATTTTCCGTTGCACCGCATGAGTCATGACCATTTCACCCATTGGAGTTCAGCGCTGTTAGGGGCGGGCCATGACAGCTTCTACGCTGACCCACCCGTAGCGCATTTAGACCTGTGGCAAGCCCCCGATCGCACATCGGGATGGTGGCGGTCGGACACGGCAGTGCCCTCATCGCCTGGGCGCACCACCGCGATTGCCTACATGGCTCAACGGCTGCAGCAATATGGCTGCGGCACTCAGCTAGAGCGCCTTTAGGGTTAGACAGCGGTGCGCTGAGGGGGCATCGTGGTCAGTTGGGTAGGCGGCGTCAGCAACTCGCGCTCGATCGCCTGAATGTAACTGGCGATCGCATGGGCCAAGGTGGTTTTGGGTTTACGCAGCCGCAAGGTGAGAAAAAATAAAATGGCATCTAAGTGCAGCAACAGAATAACGACCAGATCGTTGCGCATCTGCCGCTTACCAGAGACTCGACCGCGCACCGGATCGAAATAGACCAGCTGATCAATGTGGGTGTAGTTGAACAGCGGCGGCACCCGTGGCACAATGTCGTCGCCGTGAACGCAGCGGTAGGAGCGATCGCGCAACACCGCCGTAATTTTTTGACTGAGGGGATGATTGACTACGCGGGGGCTGCCAAAGGTATAGAGATAAATGTCGGGGTGATAGGTCGCCGCATGGTAAGCCATTAGGGTCGCGATCGCGCCGCCTAAACTGTGCCCCGTCACAAATAACGGAATTTCTTGGCCGCAGATTTTATCCTGAATGACATCGCTGACGCCCCGTGGCCCCACCCATTCACTCTCATTCATCTTGTCTTGAATCGCATGGGGCAGGGCCGAGCCCCAAATCGACTGAAACGCCTGCAAAAATCCGGCATGGGCAAACAGTGGCCCTTCGCCGTATTCCTTATCGGCCAAATCGGGCAGCTTGTTCCGCAAAATGATGATGTCAGTGAGGATATCGATGTAGTTTTTTTCTGTGCCGCGAAACGCCAGCGCCGCAAACCGCTGACCGTTACCTGGATGCAGGGCCAAAAAGCCTTGCGTGCCGCGCATATCAAAGTAGTAAAGGCGATCAAACCCCGCCCGTTGCAGATTCGTCGCGATATTCAGCTTCGAATCGTAGGCCAACCACGAACATTGGGCCAGCCACCAAGCGGTGTGCGGCTCATAATTCATGCTTTTAGTGGGCAGCGCGATGTTTTCAAAATGCGCAAAATAGGGGGGAGAAGAGGGAGTATTCATGCGACAAGAACCGAGGTAGATGCGACCAAAACCAATAGCTCAAGCATAGGCGCGGGTGCCTCTCGCCATGGCAAAGTGTTGTAATCAGAAAAATAGATCTTGAGAGGTTTGGGCCGGTGGCAAGGGTTCCTTCATGGCTCCGCAGTCAGCGGCGATCGCGGGTTTTCCTAGGCGTTTGCAGTAGCCTGACGATCCTGCTGCTGTCATGGGCTCCGATTGCGATCGCCAACATGGCTTCCCCTTTCGTGGCCGGTGATATGCTCACCGAGCCCTGGGCCGATGTCAGCACTCTCGATATTCTCCACGAAGATTTAGTCTTCGATTTGCGCCCCCTCGCGGCACAAGAGCCCGCCCAAATCGCGGCGACGTATCAAATCAATAATCCTGGTGCTGCCACGGCGATCGAGCTGCTATTTGTTGCCCCAGGATTAGCCACTGGGCAAGTGATGTTGAACGATCAGCAGACGATTGCTGCCACCCGCATCGAAGCCCCTGAAATTTCCGCAGAGTGGAACATCGACAGCTTTCAGCCGGTAAACGGCCTCCAGTTTCAGGTGCCATTGAGCCCTGGCGAACAGGCGATCACGGTGCAATATACCGGCCAGCCTGACAGCGACGATCGCGATATTTACCGGGTTTATGACCTGACCTATTGGCTATCGCCCGCCCGCCAATGGCGCTCTTTCGGCACGCTCACCGTTGATGTATTTGCCCCTGCCGGTTGGCAAGCCGAGTTTGCGCCCGACCTGCCAGCGATCGATCAGCAGCATTGGCAAGCCACCTTCACCGGGCTACCCGCCGATCAGCTCACGTTAACCACCTATTTGACCCCGTCTCGATGGCTGAGCGGGCTGCGGTTAGCGTTGATCGGAGCCGGTGTACTGGCGGCAGCGGTGATGACTTGGCAAGCGTACTATTGGTTGGGCCGATTTTCTCAACGCGCCCAGTGGTCAGGCGGCTTGCTAGTGCTGGCCTGTTTGTTTTGGATTCCCCTCAGTATTCTGTTGGTCTGGGTCATTTCGGGATTAGGGGCCGGGGTGGCCGAGCAGCTGCTCGATCAGCGGCAGTTAGCCGGAGGTTACCGTTATGGTCGAGTCATTTTGTGGGTTGCGGTGGGGTTAATAGAAGCGTTGATCGCGCCCGTCATCGCCAGCCTGCGGTTCGCGGCCGGACGCCGGTCGGCGCAAAACTGATCTCCAGGGATGATCCCATGGTCGCTCAAACCGATGGCCACGCTAGTCATTTGCAGGCAAATTAGGGCATTCGGGTTTGGGCTGCGATCGCCCACCCCATGCCGAACAAATTTGTTGGCGAAAAAGAAATTCAGCGATCGGCCATCATCTCGCCAGCCGTGATCTACAACACAAAAGCCGCAGAAAGTCTTGATCCCCCCTTGCCAATGGGGACTCACCATCACACACTGAAAGGTGTAAATCCAAGGGTAGTCACTGGCAGTTGCGAGGTTCCTGGTGAAAAGAGTTTTATCTATCATCCTTGGTGGAGGGGCCGGTACCCGCCTTTACCCACTCACCAAGTTTCGAGCAAAGCCAGCAGTGTCTCTGGCTGGTAAATATCGTTTAATTGATATTCCCGTTAGTAACTGCATTAATTCCGAAATTCACAAAATCTACGTTCTGACGCAATTCAATTCGGCGTCTTTGAATCGTCACATTTCGCGCACCTATCAATTTTCTCAATTTAGTGAGGGATTTGTTGAGGTGTTGGCCGCGCAGCAGACCCCCGATAGCCCCAGCTGGTTTCAGGGCACCGCTGACGCCGTGCGCAAGTATCTGTGGATGCTCAAAGACTGGGATGTCGATGAATTTCTCATTCTGTCAGGTGACCATCTGTATCGGATGGATTACTCGCTGTTTATCGAGCGGCATCGCAGCACCAACGCGGACATGACCCTGTCGGTGGTACCCGTTACCGAAAAATTGGCCTCTAGCTTTGGCTTGATGAAAATCGATGCCGCTGGCCGTGTGATCGATTTTTCAGAAAAACCCAAAGGCGATGCCCTCAAGCAAATGCAGGTGGATACATCGACCCTCGGGTTGACGCCAGAACAGGCCAAAGAGAACCCCTACATTGCTTCTATGGGTATTTACGTCTTTAAAAAAGACGTGCTGATCGATTTGCTGCGCAACAACCCTGAGCAAACCGACTTTGGCAAAGAGATTATTCCTCACTCGGCCAAAGACTACAACGTTCAGGCCTATCTGTTTGACGGCTATTGGGAAGATATTGGCACGATTGAGGCGTTTTATCACGCGAATTTAGCATTGACGATGCAGCCTCAGCCAGCCTTCAGCTTCTACCAAGAGAATGCGCCGATCTATACGCGATCGCGCTATTTGCCGCCCAGCAAACTGCTCGACTGCCACGTTACCGAATCCATCATTGGCGACGGCAGTATCTTAAAAGACTGCCGGGTCAATCACTCTGTCATCGGCTTACGGCAGCGGATACAGGGCAACTGCGTCATCGAAGAGGCCTTGCTGATGGGGGCTGATTTTTATGAGCCGCTGTCAGAAAGCAGCAAGCACCTGACTCGGGGCAAAATACCTATTGGCATTGGTGAGGGCTCGGTTATCCGCAAGGCCATCATCGACAAAAACGCTCGCATTGGCCGCAATGTCCAAATTGTGAACAAAGAGGGCGTCGAAGAGTCGGAACGCGAAGATCTCGGTTTCTACATTCGCAGTGGCATCGTGGTCATTCTCAAAAATGCTGTGATTCCTGACGGCATGGTGATTTAAGACTGGGTCTTGCAACCAGCATGAGAGCAGCCTGAATAACGTGGTGATAGCGGCTATGTATTTGCTCTCTTGAGGCAGTGCATAGCCGTTGATTTTTTGTGGCTTACTGCAATCACACCACCTGGCCGTGATGCATCATTGTCCCCCAGCGTTGCACGGCAATGTTATCCCACGTTTGGGATTCGAGTGTTGACATCGTGGAAACGCACCATCCCAAATCCTCAAACACCTGTCATACCAGTTCTACAAATTACAGCGACACAGACAAGTCGGCTTTCTCCCAGTAGGAGACACTACGTGAACGACTCCGCTCAGACGACGTTCCTTAAGCAGAGTCGAAAGGAAGATTTGTAATCCAGTTTCAGAGAATTGGTATTAGCGGTACGTTTGCCTGAAGGCAACGCACCCAATACCCGTTGAGTTTGAATTGTCGTACAGTCTTGCAGGTTGCTGTCGAATCGCTCAAGCTCCGTCTGACGGGGACATAACTCGACCTCAATTCATGTCAGCAGCGTTTGGCAAAGGCGGCGGAAATGATCGCCGCGCACTTCAAAGTTGGGGTATTGGTCAAAGCTAGCGCAGGCCGGTGATAGCAATATCGTTTGAGCGCCGAGTTGGGGGGCGAGTTCGGCACTGCGGCGCACGGCCTGCTCCATCGTTTCGACAATTTCATACGACTCATAGCCGATCGCGGTCAGCCGTTGAGCAAAGGTCTCGGCGGCATTCCCAATCAGTAAAACACTCACGGCCTTCGCTTGAATCTCGCCGAGCCAAGCGCTATCGTCCCCCGCTTTGGCCTCACCGCCCGCGATCAAAATAGCTGGAGCAGGCACGGCCTGCAGCCCCACCACGGCAGCATCATAGTTGGTCGCCTTGCTGTCATTGATATAGGCTGTACCCTGCCAGGTGCCCACCGCTTCCAAACGGTGGGGCACGCCAGGGAAGGTTTTTACCCCTTGCGCGATCGCGCTAGGCGCCAGTCCCGCTAGGTGGGCAGCGGCAACGGCCATGAGTAAATTTTGTTGATTGTGTTCGCCGACCATGTTGAGCGCCGCCACAGCGACGATAGACGTGCCAGCCACCTTGACCCAGCCCGCTTCGATATAGGCCAAGGGCGTTAGCGGGGCGATCACATCAGGGCCTTGCGTACTCGTCCAATAGGCGTTGGGAAACTGCGCGGCCGCCTGGGTGCGCAGGGTTGGATCATCGCCGTTGAGCACCGCCCGCTTCGATTGATGCAGCAGCTTGGCTTTGATCTGAAAATAGTTGTCGAGGGTTTTGTGGCGAGCCAGATGATCGGGCGTAAAGGTCGTCCACAGACCGATGTCAGGTGCCAGGGTAGATGCGGCTTCGATTTGATAGCTGCTGAGTTCGGCGATCACCCAGTCGGGAGGGGTGGGCGCTAGGGCCAATTCACCAATCGCCTCGCCAATGTTGCCACAGGCGGGGGCGCTCAGCCCGGCAGCTTGAAAGATCGCGGCGGTCAGCGCCGTAACAGTCGTTTTGCCATTGGTGCCCGTGATGCCCACCCAGGGGCGATCGCGCAAATGACGCCAGGCCAGTTCCGCCTCCCCAATCACCTCAACCCCCTGCGCCCGAGCCGCCATCAGGGCGGGAATATCCCACGGCACGCCAGGGCTCACCACCACCAATTCAGCCGGATCTTTTTCCACTGAAAAGCTGTGGTCGAGGCCAACGGTGATCCCTGCCGTTACCAGCGCCGGGATGATTTCCTGCATCAGCGGCTGAGCATTGCGATCGCTGAGCACAACGGCCCAACCGGCCTGCTGCAATAGCTTGGCCGCGGCAATGCCAGAGCGACCTAACCCAATTACATGAGCGCGTTTTTCCATAAGTTCGGATAGTTCGGGTAGCCCTGATTAGCCTTTGACGATCGCGCCAAACTCTGCCAGCACCCGCGCATGGTTGCGCAGCAGGCCCAGCAGATTTAATCGATTTTGCTGGATGGCGGCATCTTTGTCCATCACGAGGACGCTATCGGGGCCGTCAAAAAAGCGGCTGACAATCGGGGCAGCAGCTTCGAGTCCTGACACCAGCTGACGATAGTCGCGATCGCGCTGGGCGGCCACGGTTTGCGGCAGCAGCGCCTGCAACGCTGCCACAAAGGCCCGCTCCGACTCCTGCTGAAACCGCGTCGTATCGACCACGGTGGTCGGATCTAGAACGCTGGCCGCCAAGTCGCCCTGGGCGGCCAGTCGGGCCGCGCGATTGACCGTTTCATAGATGCGGGCGAGGGTGCCATCTTGCCGCAGACTCTGCAAAAAGACCGCGCGATCGCGCGTATCCAGCAGGTCATTCAACGCCCGCTGGGTATAGGCGGGGTCGTCGTCACCCACCACGGCATTCACTAAGTCATAGTCGATGGTTAACTCGTCCTGCAGCAGCGTTTGCACCCGCTGCTTAAAGAAATCCTGCAGCTGCGATCGCAGCGGCTCTGCTTGCTCAACCGTCAAATCCGGGTTTTGCACAAAGGCCGCCACCACCTGATCGAGCAGCTCGTGCAGATTGATCGCTAAATCCGCGTCCCAGGTAACAGCGATGATGGCATTCGCCGCCCGGCGCAGCGCAAAGGGATCGGACGACCCCGACGGCAACATGCCCAGGCTAAAAATGCCCACCAGGGTATCTAGCCGGTCGGCCATGCCCAAGAGCTGACCCACCAGGGTTTGCGGCAGGCTGTCGCTGGCACCGCGCGGTCGATAGTGCTCGGCGATCGCTACCGCGACAGCTTCGGGCTCACCACTGTGACGGGCATATTTTTCGCCCATGATGCCCTGCAGTTCGGGAAATTCCCCCACCATTTGGGTGACGAGGTCAGCCTTGCACAGCTGAGCGGCCCGCTGCAGCTCCTGTCGGGCGGTGGCATCGAGCGCTAATTGACTGGCGATTAGCTCAGCGATCGCCCCCATCCGCTGTACCTTTGCCCCCATCGACCCCAGTCGTTCTTCAAAGGTGACGGCATCGAGCTTAGGCACAAAGGCCGCTAGCGGCTGGGCGCGATCGGCATCAAAAAAGAATTTGCCATCCGCCAGCCGGGCGCGAATGACGCGACCGTTACCCTCGGCAATCAGCGCCGACTTTTGCGGATCGCCATTTGACACCGTGATGAAGTAGGGCAGCAGTTCCGAGCTGGCGGCCCCCGCCAACACCGGAAAATATCGCTGATGACTTTCCATTTCCATCATGGCAACTTCGGCGGGCAGCTCCAAGAAAGCGGGCTCGAACTCCCCCACCACCGCCGTCGGCCATTCCACTAAATTCGCCACCTCGCTCAGCAGATCTTCGCTCATGTGGGCTTGGCCTTGAACCGACTGCGCTGCCTGTGCCACCGCTGACCGGATGTCGGCCTGCCGCTGTTGACTATCGACCTCGACAAAGGCCGATCGCAGCTGGGTGGCATAGTCTTGAGCCTGGTTGAGGGTAATCGGCGCGGGATGCAGAACGCGATGGCCTTGAGAAACGCGATCGCTGACGCACCGTTCGGAGCCGTTCTCTAGCGTCAGGGGAATCAGCTGATCGTCCAGCAGCGTGACCAGCCAGCGAATCGGGCGCGGAAACTTGAGGTCGCCGTCGCCCCAGCGCATAAACCGCTTGCCCTCAAGTCCTAAAATCCACTGGGGAATCCACTCCTGCAGCAGATCGGTCGCCGCTCGACCGGGGATTTGATGCTGGACGTAGACGAAGGCACCTTTGTCAGTTTCACGAATTTCCAGATCGTCAACCGCGACATTTTTCGAGCGGGCAAACCCCTCGGCAGCTTTCGTCGGCTGACCGTCTCTAAAAGCCGCTTTTGCAGGCGGCCCTTTCGCTTCTTCTTCGCGGTCGGGCTGGCGGCTGGGCAAGTCAGTCAGCAGCAGCGCCAATCGTCGGGGCGTGCCGTAGTAGGCGATCGCGCCCGGCGTCAAATGGGCCTCGGCCAGCTCGGTGGGAATGCGATCGCGCCACTGCGCGAGGGCTTCTTGCACAAAGCTGGCAGGGAGTTCCTCAGTGCCGACTTCTAATAAAAACGTTGCCATAACCTCGATGTCGTCTTCCTACAGTGGGATGTCTCTGGTCATTCAAGATCGGCGGGGGCGATCGCTCGACCACATTTAGCCTCAAAGCTCGGCACCAACTGGCCCATAAGTACCGGTCAGCAGGGGCCAGCCTGACTGAGTTAGCCGCTCGTCGCTTGGTCTCAGACGCGCCGCACCGACGTCCTACCAGCGGCAGAAAATCAGCACTAGCTGAGAACTCACAGGCGATGCTCTCACCGCTCCTGAACCGGCTCAGACGATGTTCTCTGATGGGTCGCCAGACCTCAATCAGTGTATCGCGATGGCGGCGGGCTAACCCTTAAAGCCGGCCAACCAGATAGTAAGTTTTCATCGGGCCTTTGCCTTTGATGGGAATCTCCGGGCCGGGCTGAAACTCAAAGCGATCGGCCAGACGGTGATGAGTCGTCTCGGTGACCTGGATTTTGCCCGGTTGGCCTTGCGATTCCATGCGGCTAGCCACATTGACCGTGTCGCCCCACAGGTCATAGCTAAACTTTTTAATACCAATCACGCCCGCGACTACACTGCCCGTATTGATGCCGATGCGGAGCTGCAGAGGAGTGCGGTCATTGTGGCTAAACTCGCTGACCACCTCGTGCATCGCTAATGCCATATCGGCCACTGCCGCCGCATGACCCGGTCGCGCGACGGGCACGCCGCCCACCACCATGTAGGCGTCGCCGATGGTTTTGATTTTTTCTAAGTGATAGTGTTCGGCCAAGCGGTCAAAGGCGGAAAAGATTTGGTTGAGTAAGTTCACCAACTCTAAGGGACTGTACTGCGCCGCCAGCGGGGTGAAGTTAACGATATCGGCAAACAGCACCGTGGCATCGTCAAAGCGCTCTGCCAACGACCCTTGAAACTGTTTGAGCTGCTCAACCACCGCTTCTGGCAAGATATTGAGCAACAGCTTTTCGGATTTTTGCTGCTCTTGACGCAGGGCCAGTTCGGCCTCTTGGCGTTCATCAATTTCCTGCTGCAGGCGGTCATTCTGCTCTTTGAGCCGCAGGGTTTGCTGGTGCAGCGCTCGTTGCAGGTTGGCCAACAGCGGTGACGGGCTGTGGTTGGCGATCATTTTTTGGGTGCGCGTCTGCAGCCGCTGCTGGGTTTCGCGGCGGGCGACCTGCAGTTTAATACGAGCCACCACCTCGGCGGGCCAATAGGGTTTGGGAATATAGTCAGCGCCGCCAACGGCAAAGGCTTGCAGGCGATCGCCCTGAGCCTGCCCCTGCCCCCAAAATAAAACGGGAATGGACTGGGTTTCGAGCCCTTGCTGCAGCTGTTGACAAAAGTCGAAACTGCTCGCCCCCAGCAAGGAGGCTTCGAGCAAAATCAGGTGCGGCAATCGCCCGGTCAGGCAGGCCCACGCCGCCGTGACCGACCCCACGGTATAAACCACCAGCCCTTCAATGGCCAACGCTTGTAATAGCGCGGCCTGCTGATAGCCAGTGGGATCAACCAATAGGATGTAAAACCCCGTATCGACTGCGGGGGGAGTCATCGGGCTGGTAGAGTGCCAACGCGCCCGCCCCATTGCTGAAACATCGTTGCACCTGGAATAAGTGGAATACACCGAGAATCCTTTATCTAAAACTCCTGACCAATCTTTACCGATGGTGTGATTTGTCGATGCCCCTAGCCCGATGGCGTTGGGCCTAGTATGCCCATCGACTCCGCCCAGTGGCGATCACTCACCGACGACGGTCGCTCAGCGATCGCCGCAACAGGGGCCAACCGGTGACCCCACGGTCATCTCTACGAGTTCATGGCGGCCTTTTCCGGGAATGGTGCCGAACAGGGAACGTCGCCGCATAGCAGCGGCAGGAGCCAGAGTCACCACTTTATGGCCTATGGGCGATCGCGCAAAACCATTTCCGCTAGGCTGAGATCTTCGGGTGTGGTGATTTTGAGATTGGTTTCTTCGCCCGGCACGATTTTGACCGGCAGACCGCATTTTTCAAACAGGGCGGCGTCATCGGTCACCGTCCATCCGGCAGCTTTACCTTGAGCGTGAGCGGCTTTGAGTTTGGCGACGTGGAAGCCCTGCGGAGTTTGCGCCGCCCATAAACAACTGCGATCGGGGGTCTGTTGAATGAGGCCATCATCCCCCACGACCTTGATGGTGTCTTTGACGGGCACCGCAGCAATCAGACCGGGGCAGGTTTGCAGCGCTTGAGAGCAGCGGTCAAACAGGTCAGGCGTGGCTAAACACCGCGCCCCATCGTGAATCAAGACTTGCTCAGCAGCTTCTGGCAGTGCCTGTAACCCGTTATACACCGACGCTTGACGAGTGCTACCACCAAGAATCAGGGTGACCGGTGTCTCCAGGGGGGTGACCTGCAAGATCTGGAGAATGTCGAAGCGATCGTCGGGTTGGCAAATGATGCCAATCCAAGCGATGGTTGGGCTGGCGTTGGCCGCCTGCAGCGTCCAGGCCAGCAGGGGTTGGCCATGCAGGGTCAGCAACAGCTTGTTGCGATCGCTGCCCATGCGTCGCCCTACCCCAGCGGCAGGAATCAACAGATGCATGGTGGGCCTCCTCTCGGCAATTTTCCTTTTTCACCCTACCGCGAATTTTTGCCGTCCCAGTGGCGCCACCTATTCAACGGTGAATTATTAAGAGTTTTGTTGGCAACAACGCATTCTTACGGCCCGCGTTCCTCTAGAATGTGGAACGGACAAGCAGGACAGATAGCTATGCAAGTACTGGCTCTCGTTCCGGGTGGAGTTAGCGATCAGCTTCTTTTTTTCCCGACGCTTGAGACGCTCAAGCAATCATTTCCACAGGCCGAAATTTCGGTCGTCGTAGAGCCTACAGCAACGGCAGCTTATCGAGTATCGAAGATCGTTGAAGCAACGATTCCGTATCCGTTTAGCAATAACAACAGTCCCGCTGACTGGGCTAACCTCTTGGGCATCGTGCGCGATCGCGAATACGAAGTCGTGATTACCGCCACTCAAGACTGGGCCACCGCGCTGATGCTCTGGCTTAGCGGCATTCCCACTCGCATTGGCTATCAGAGCAGCGCCAACAATCGGTTTCTGACAGCGACCGTGCCCTGCAAACCAGAACAGTACAAAGCCTTTCAATATCACGATCTGCTCGCCCCACTGGCGGACTCGGGGGCCTGTGCCGAGATCGCAATCAATGTGCCTCAAAGCGACATTGGCTGGGTCGACAACCAAATCCAGGCTCAGGGCCTGGGCGAACAGGGCTACGTCTTGATGCATCCCGGTGCCGATGAGGGCAGTCCGAGCACTGCCTACCCCCCAGAAAACTGGGTAGCCATCGTGCAAGACTTTCAGAAGCGTCAGCCGGGCTTGCCCCTCGTGATGCTGCAGCGGCCAGAAACTGCGAATGCCGTCAAAATCATCACCCAGCAGGTGCCGAGCGTTAAGGTCGTGCGGCCTGACAACTTGGGGCAAACGGCGGCGCTGATCGCTGGGGCCAATCTCTTACTCACGACCGATAGCGACGTCTCAGAATTAGGAGTGGCCCTCAACGTGTTTACGCTGGTGCTCTTTGGGGCCAATCAGCCGGTCTATCGTCTGCCGCCGGTCGAGGGCTCTGAGCAACGGTTCCTTAGCGTCACCTCGGCCAGCCAAACGCTAGCCGATATTCCCGTTGAAACTGTCCTCAAAAAAGTGTGGGGTGAAGCCTAATCGATCGCGCGATCGCCCCCTCAATATCACCGCCTGATTAAGGAGTCCAAACCCGTGGAGAAAATCAAAGGCCAAGCCAGTCGAGTTAGCGAGTTGGTGTTTGCCGCTGATACCGCAGCGACTTACCAAAGAGCCCTGGTGCTCACGTTAAACATCCTGCGAGAAACTGCAGTGCTGCTGTGGTTAGCCATTTGCTTGGTTTTTGTCGGGGGTGAATGGTTTTGGAAAAACTCCATCAGCCTAGGCCGCCGAGGCCGAGACTGGTACAACGATTTACAAGCCCCCAGCACCGAAGAGCCTAAATCAGCGACGGCGATCGGGCAGTCCGCCTTGACCGCGATCGGCACCAGCACCGAAACGCTACTCTACAAAGCGAAGCAGCAGCTCGGGATTGATGCCGAGCCACCGGCCCCCAAGCCAGTCACACCGACCGTCACCGCCACACCTGAGCCTGCTGCCCCAACACCCCCGCCAGCGCCTCAAGCGATAGCGGCACCCCCCACGGCAGAGGCCCTGTCAACTGACAGCGAAGGTTCAGAAGACGACGACAGCGAACTCTAGCTGTAAGCCGAGGCTTAGGACGGCTTGACCGACTAGCAAACGCCATTAATCGGAATCGCCTTAAGCATCGGCATTGGCCGCGATCAACAGCACCCTGACCGTGAATCGCGGTGGGGGCGCTGTTAATAATGGACACTATTCCTAGTATTTGAATAGCGATAGGAGCTTCAGGAACTGAGGTAGCCCCGTCCACCTCAAGATAGAGGTTACTGGAGCACAAGATACAGAGATATCGCGGCCCCATCGAAGAAACTACAGCAAGCCGCAGTGCTCAGACAGCAGACGGAGTGCATTGCAAATAGCAGCACAGTAGCGCGTCACAGGCCGATAATAAAGGGAAGCATTAAGCGTCGCAGCCGACAACATCAATCCCTTGCAAGTCGTACTCATAACGAGTATGATTTAATCAATGAGGAATGTTGAACCGTTGTACTGTATTGATGTTCCCCTGAACGATTTCCACTTACAGCATGCCTAAGGAGGCGACTCATGGTTGCAACCCCGACTAAATCAACCGTTCGGTTTTACCCCACTCGCAACGACCTGCCTACCGATGTGCGAGAGCAGGTGGTCGCAATTTTGAATAAGAGCCTCGCAGCCACCTTGGATCTCAAGACGCAAACCAAGCAGGCTCACTGGAACGTCAAAGGCAAAGACTTTTATCAGCTACACGAGCTGTTTGATGAAATGTCCGGTGAAATGGAGGAATACGTTGATATGGTGGCCGAGCGAGTGACGGCACTCGGCGGTACCGCGCTTGGTACAGCTCGCATGGCTGCAGATGAGTCCATTCTGCCCGAGTATCCGGTTGATGCCATTGATGGCAATGAGCATGTCATGGCCTTAGCCGATCGCTATGCGGCCTATGCCAAGCATGTTCGTGCAGCCATTGATGCCACTGATGCGGCCGGTGACGCTGACACCGCTGATCTTTACACTGAAATCTCTCGCACCATTGACAAGCGTCTGTGGTTCCTAGAGTCCCATTTAATCAGTCGTGACAATCTCGCCTAAAAACGACCGACTTGAAGCTTCTCTGGTTTGAAGTTTCTGTCTGGTTTCAACAAGCTGCTGGCTTTGATTCGCTATCGAATTGCAGCCAGCAGTTTTCTATTTTGGGCCATTCAAACAGGCAGAGGCAAAGTTCCAAGAAACCAATACAGTGTCGAAAAGTATTCTCAGCCCTCGATTAATCGCCGCCCGCTTAAGATTTCTGGCGATTTCCGAGGAGTTCTGAGTGCTGTCTAGCACCAATCTCTCTACCCAGGGCGGTTCACCATGGCATCCTAAACTGTTGATCTCAAACCCCGTCATCGCGAATAGTGAGGATATTTAGGCGGCACTCTACCAGCAGGCCATCCAACGCTGTCACCGCAGTAGCCCCACAGCGATTGCCTTGGTATGAGTAACGAAAATTCTTTTCAATAGATAATATATTGCCAACCACTCGCTCCCACTCTAAGCATCTCCTTGAAATCAGGATTTTGCCCTCAAAGTAGCGATACAGATAACCAAGCTTGCCTGACAGAAACAGTTGCTGCTGGTTTCAAAAGACACCAATCTCTCAATTGCAAGAATATTGAGCGATCGCTCTGATTGATACCGAGAAACATTGCTTCAAGACCATGCAACTGGTTCAGAGCGGTGAGATTTTATGAGAGATAAACCTAATAGCTAGAGACCAAACTAATTAGCCCAGAGTCCATTGATTCCATGAGTAACTCTAAGGCTTCAGCATCGGTGTCAGGAAGATATCCCAAACGCGTCAACTCAGTGTTGATAGCGTTTTCTAGGTCAGGAGTGAGTCTGTGGATGGCGATCGCCTGACTCACCAGCGATCTGATACTACTAGAGGGCTTCATAGTGCACGATAATCAGGGACAGTACTAGATTACTGGTCGATTATCGGTCATCCTCATCGATGTCTCTGTGATCCCGTTAAATCTTCCTTGTGATTTCAGGCGAGAATAGCGTGATTTAAATCACAATTGCTTTTGTAGCTGAAAATACCTTACGTAGAATCACTTAACTGAAACTTTATATAGGCCGGACTCGGTATCAAGATTGTGAAAACTAGGCCGATTTGGATGGGCGAAGTCGAGCAACTGCTTTAACTTCGGAACATCGGTTTACACACCTTTATAAGCAAACGTACGAGATTTGGAGTGTATCAGCTATGCCAGGTATTCAATCAGCTTTGACTGTGGTTCAGCCCAGCGGTGCTTGGAACGCAGCCAACGCTTACGACTTACAATCTCAACTGTCTGAGTATATTTTCGCTGACACCTCTACCGGCCTCATGGTGGATATGAGTCGCGTTGAGTCGCTCGATAGCGCGGGCTTGGTTTCCTTGATTTCAGCCCTGCGCACGGCTCGCAATCTCAGCAAGCGCTTTTGTCTCTGCTCCGTGCCACCTTCCATTCGCATCGTTTTTGAGCTAACCCAGCTTGACCAAGTGTTTGAGTTTGCGGATGAGCTCTCCGTACAAGCCGCTTAAGTCGCATCGAAAACGCCTGCTCGTCAGTCTCGAGGCATGACCGCAGCACTCACAGCACTCTAGGAGGCATCGTTTGTGACTCCAGCAATAGAAAACAGTTTGGCTGACGGATAGCAACTCGCTGTCTGTCAGCCAAAATTCTTCTTTAGGCAGTTTCTCCATGAGGAGCCTGACACCGTCGCTGACGCGGGGTGGCCTGGTGACGCGTCCTCAGCCTGACAGGTGCTAGCCAGCACTCTCGCGATCGCAAACCGCAGTTAGATCAAGACACTCCAGATTGCTGCAGCCGTGATTTGATCAGCATCTCAATTCCGACCAGCATGCCAAATCCCGCAATATCTTGCGCAATGACCGGCAGTCAGCATCGTGAACTGACGCCACAGTCTAGGGGGCTGGGTTGGGCGTGATGCGGAGAACGCCATAGGCCTGAGGTGAGAGGTAAGCTTGCGCTGCTGCTTGAATATCCGCTGGGGTGAACTGCTGCACCCGATTGGGATAATTCAGCGCCGCGTGGAGCTGGCCCGTCAGGGTTTGGTAATAGCCATACAGACCGGCGCGATCGCTGGGGCTCTCGCTGCCAAAAACATATCGGTTAGCGACCTGGGTTTGCACTCGCTGCAGTTCGCGATCGGTGACCGGCGCCTCGCAGATTTGGGTGATCTGTTCAACAATGGCGGCTTCCACTGCGGCCAGGTTGGCGGGTGGTAGCTGCGCCGAAATACTAAAGACGCCCTGCTGCCAGTAAGACATATTGCTAGCGGAGATGCCGGTCACGAGCTGCCGATCTTCTCGCAAGTCGCGCACGAGGCGAGACATGCGGCCTCGGCCCAAAATGGATGACAAGACATCGAGGGCGTCGGTTTCTTCGACCTCGGCCAGACCCGGCACTCGCCAGTTCAACACGAGGCGCGCCTGCTGCAAAGCCGGATCAACATACGCTTGACGCTGCACGCTGGTAAACGGCGCTTCGGGGGCCGAGCGATAAACGTTGGCATCGCCATAGCGCTGGGTGCTACTAGGCTGACGGGCCGCCAAGGCCTGGTCAAAGCTATCCGCGACGGTTTGGATCAAGGTTTCGGTGGGCAAGTTGCCGATCGCCACGGCGGTCATGCGCTCTGGCTGATACCAGTAGCGATGAAACGCCTGCATCTGTTCAGCCGTGAGCTGTTCGATCACGGCGGCGGGGCCTAACACGGGGCGACGGTAGGGCAAGCGCTCAAAGGCCAACGCCATCGAACGGTAGAACGTGCGTCGCCGGGGATTATCTTGGGCGCGTAAAATTTCTTCGAGGATGACCGGGCGCTCTCGCTCAAATTCCGCCTCTGACAAGAGCGGATTCATCACCAACTCGATTTGTAGCGGTGCTAGGGCAGCAAAATCTTGGGGTGCAGTCGTAATAAAAAATTGGGTGTAGTCCTGACTGGTTGCGGCGTTAGTCACCCCACCCTGGGCCTCGATGCGGCGTTCAAACTCGCCCATGGGCAACTGCGAGGTGCCCTTAAAAATCATGTGCTCTAAAAAGTGGGCCATGCCATTAATGGCATCGGACTCGACTGCCGACCCGACCCGGAGCCAAAGGCTTAGGTTAACGACGTCGACGGGCATCTGCTGGGCAATGATGGTCAGCCCATTGCTGAGCCGCTTCACCGTGGGGGCCGTTAGGGCAGCCGGAGAAGCATTAACGGCGATCGCGTGGGTCATGGCAGGCGGTTCCAGAGTCTTGGCCTTCACTTATCTTAACGGGTAGGTGAAATAAACCCTTATACTGCTCTAAGTTTTGCGAAGGAATTGCCCAAGATTGTGAAAAACGAGAGCGCTATTCCCGCCAAAATGCTCAATTAGCCGACGTCAGCCCAGAAAAATCCCGCAGAAGTAGACTTTTTCGAATTTTAGTGGATTTTTTCAGCGGGTTCCTGCACTACTCGCCAGGCATGTGAATTAAACTGGGGCAGCCAGTGGCGCTGATCGGTTGAGCGCTGTGGTCAGCCGATTGAGGATGTGGCTGTCGGTTACCCTTACCATTCATTTGGGCCACGCACGTCAGGGAGAATCTCCATGGGTACCTGGATCAAGGAAACGAGTAAAGCGATATACCTGATGGAAGGGGGGTATTGGATTTCCAAACTGTCCAAATATCCTTCTTCAACGAATCCCCAAGAGATGGTGTTGAACATCGCGGCGATTCGGTCTTGGTTTACCCGCGCTGACTATCCTCGGGCGATGACGGTATCCCTCACCACCCACAGCGAACCGCCGCCCAAGCCCGCCGCACCGCCACCGCCACCGAGCTCCGGCACTGATCACATCAGTAGTGATGGCCTGACGCTCGTCAAGCACTTCGAAGGGCGCGAGCTGCAGGCCTATCAAGATTCCGTCGGCGTGTGGACGATTGGCTATGGCCATACCTCGGCGGCTGGGCCCCCCACCGTGTATGCCGGTCAGACCATTAGCGAAGCTGAAGCCGAAAGCATTCTCCAAAAAGATTTAGAGCTATTTGAAAACGGCGTCCGCGATTTAGTCACGGTGCCGCTCAACGGCGATCAGTTTTCGGCGCTCGTCTCGTTTAGCTTCAACCTGGGACTCGGGGCTTTGGGCGGCTCAACCCTGCTGCGCAAGCTCAACTCAGGCGACTACCAAGGCGCGGCTAATGAGTTTCCGCGCTGGGTAAATGCGGGGGGGCAACCGTTACCAGGTTTGGTGCGGCGGCGCGATGCCGAACAGGCGCTTTTCCTCAGCCAAGATTACACCCGATTTTTGTGAGGTTGAGGGAGGGGTTAGCCTCACCGCGCTGGCGCGATCGCTCCCCGACTTGACTAACGACTTGAGCTCCCTATTGACTGCAGGCATATCGACATGGGCACTTGGATTAAAGAAACCAGCAAAGCTATCTACCTCATGCAGGGCGGGTACTGGATTTCGCGACTGACGAAATATCCCTCATCGACGAACCCGGCAGAGCAAGTCCTCAATGTGACCGCGATTCGCTCTTGGTTTACCCGTGAAGACTATCCCCGCGCCATGACCGTGTCTCCCGAAGGGGCCGAACCGAACATGATTCCCGCGCCCCCGAAGCCGCCCACGCCCACCACACCCCCGCCCAGCGCCAGCACTGATCACATCAACAGCGATGGGTTAATCATTGTGAAACGCTGTGAAGGGCGAGAGCTGCAGGCCTATCAAGATTCCGTCGGCGTGTGGACGATTGGTTATGGTCATACGTCTGCAGCGGGGCCACCCACGGTGTACGCCGGTCAGACGATTAGCGAAGCCGAGGCAGAGAGCATTCTCAAAACCGATTTAGAGCTGTTTGAAAACGGCGTGCGCGGCTTAGTGAAAGTGCCGGTTAATAGTGACCAGTTTTCGGCCCTCGTCTCGTTTAGCTTTAACCTGGGATTGGGCGCATTGGGTGACTCAACCCTGCTGCGAAAGCTCAATGCGGGTGATTATCAAGGCGCGGCTGATGAGTTTCCGCGCTGGGTCAAAGCGGGGGGACAAACCTTGCTCGGCTTAGTCAAACGCCGCGATGCTGAGCGAGCCCTGTTTTTGAGTCAGCCCTATGCGCACTTCTTGCCGTAATCTGAGACTACTGGGTCAGTGGCCCACTGGCGGCGGGACGGGGGATGGCAGCGACGATGGTTCTCAAATTTTTCGACCCGCAGGTTTTTCGATCGAGGTTGCCCATCATGTCTGATGCTCAAGATGTCTCTCTCCTCACAACAACGGAGGCGCTCTGTCAAGCCTATGGGGCGGGTCAGCGGGCGTTTTCGGGGTTGAGCCTCAACCAAGCGGATTTGCGCGAGCGTGATCTCAAGGGGGCCGACCTGAGCTACGCCGAACTCAGCGACGCTGACCTAACCCGTGCCAACCTGCGGGGAACTGATCTCAGCTATGCCTCTTTGCGATCGGCCAATCTCACCGAGACTGACTTAAGAGGCGCGATGCTGATTGGCACCGATTTGCGGCAGGCACTGCTGACCGGCACCCAACTGCATGATGCCGACTACGATCCGGCAGAAACGCTCTTTCCGAAAGGTTTTGACCCGGCCCAAGCCGGGATGAAGCAAGATCGCCAGCCGTCCTAACTTTGGAGCTGATGCCCGCAGTTCGCACAAAAGCGATCGCTCGGCTGTACTGCCGTGCCGCACTGGCTACAAAAGTTGGCCACTTTAGGGGCAGCATTGGCGGCTGGCAAAGGGCTCGACGGAGCCGCCGGCGGCGGGGTCTCGGCGGCGGCATTACCCATCTGCATTGCCATATTGCCCATGCGCATTTGCATCGGGTTGGCATTCATTTCCATGTTGCCCGTGGTCATCGGCGCTAGCGGCGGAATCGGGTCGATCGGCTGCATGGGCGGCATCGGCGGCATGGGATCCATCGACGGCATCGGCGGCATCGGCGGCATGGGCGGGGGACTATTGGGCATCGAGGTGGCGATGCCCATCGGCATTTGCTGCGCGTTCCCCAAATTGGGGGTTTGGGCCATGCTGCCCAGTTGGTTGCCCTGCAGTTGAATGTGATGGTTGCCCTGGGCTGTCGTCAGCCGAATGACCATGCCTTGCACGGTGCGAAATAGCTCTGGCGGTGCCGTCCAGACGCCGGTGGTGAACTGACTGCCCGACTGCTGCTGTTGCCCAGCGCTACTTGTCGCCAGCGTGATGGTGGTTTGTTCGCCGACGTTGGCTAAAAAGACTCTTTGGCCAGAGCCCAAATCACAGGTATATGCCATGGTAATAAGCTGTCACTATCCTTCCTTTGAAACATCGAGGCGGCTAAGAGCCGGATGACGTTGCGTTCACCCGTTCCTCACTCCTTGCTACGGAATTAGCAAACTCCGTTGCTCAGAAATCTATCCTAAAGGCATCTGCTCAAAGCTGAAAAATTTGTGGCTTTATCAGCGCCCAATCCTTTAGAAATCGCCATGGTTCGAGATCGCGCGGGTCAGCCGCGCCATCACTTCATCAACGGGAATGGCCCCCAGTTCACCCGCAGCGCGGGTGCGAATGCTGAGGGCGTTGGCTTCTTGCTCTTTGGCCCCGACGATCGCCATGACGGGGATTTTGCCCTTTTCGCCATTGCGGATCAGCTTGCCGAGGCGATCGCCGCTGGTATCGACTTCGGCACGAATGCCTTGGGCTACCAGGCGATCGCACACCTGCTGGGCGTAGCCCATGAGTTCCGTGGTGACGGGCAACAGGCGAATCTGCTCTGGTGCTAGCCAAACGGGGAAATCGCCCGCATATTCCTCAATCAGAATGCCGATCAGGCGCTCTAGGGAGCCGAAGGGCGCGCGGTGAATCATGACGGGGCGCTGGCGGCTGCCGTCTTCGGTGACATATTCCAGCTCAAATCGTTCGGGCAGGTTGTAGTCGACCTGCACAGTGCCCAGCTGCCATTCGCGATCGAGCGCGTCGGTGAAAATGAAGTCAAGTTTGGGGCCGTAAAACGCCGCTTCGCCCACGCCCTCAAAGTAGTCCATACCCAGCGTTTCCACCGCGCGCCGAATGGCATTCTCCGACGTTTCCCACACTTCATCAGAGCCGATGTATTTGTCAGAATCCGGATCGCGGAAGCTGAGTCGCGCCTTAAACTGCTTGAGCTGCAGGCTCTTAAACACGGTGAGGATTAAATCCACCACTTTTAAGAACTCATCGTCTAGCTGCTCGGGCGTGACAAACAGGTGCGCATCATCGACGGTGAAGCCGCGCACGCGGGTCAGGCCACCCAACTCGCCCGACTGCTCGTAGCGATAAACGGTGCCAAATTCCGACAGCCGGATGGGCAGCTCCCGATAAGACCGCAGCTCACTCTTAAAAATTTGAATGTGGAACGGACAGTTCATCGGCTTCATGACAAAGCCCAATTCGTCGGCGCGATCGCTGTCGTCCTCAGCCATCATCGGGAACATGTCTTCTTTATACTTTTGCCAATGCCCCGAAGTTTTGAAGAGATCCGTGCGGGCGATATGAGGCGTGACGACGGGCAGATAGCCGCGCTTGAGCTGCTCCTGCTTGAGAAAGTCTTCTAGGGTCGATCGCAAGAGGGTGCCTTTGGGCGTCCACAAGGGCAACCCCGGCCCCACGATATCGGTGAAGATAAACAGCCCCAGCTCTTTACCCAGTTTGCGGTGGTCGCGGCGTTTAGCTTCTTCGCGGCGGCGCTTGTATTCGGCCAGCTGCTCAGGGGTTTCCCAGGCGGTGCCATAGATGCGCTGCAGCTGCGCCTTGTTGGAATCACCGCGCCAATAGGCCCCGGCTACCGATTCCAGGTCAAAGGCTTTGGGGTTGAGGTCTTTGGTCGTTTCGACATGCGGCCCGGCGCACAAATCCCACCACTGATCGCCCAGGTGATACAGCGTGATCGGCGCTTCTAAATCGGCGAGGATTTCGAGTTTGTAGGGTTCATTAAGGGCTTTGATGCGGCGCTCGGCCTCTGCACGAGTCACTTCTTCGAGTTCGACTGACAAACCCTTATTGATGATTTTGATCATCTGCTTTTTGATCGCCTTGAGATCCTTTTCGGTAAAGGCGTCGGGGCTATCAAAGTCGTAATAAAAGCCGTAGTCAATCGACGGGCCGATCGTAACCTGCGCCTTGGGAAATAATGTCTGCACCGCCATGGCCATCACGTGAGAAAAGGTGTGGCGAATGCGCTTAAGGCTATCGGATTCGTCAGTGCGGGGCAGATGAATCTTTTCGGGCAGGTCAGCGGCTTGATCCATAGTGAGCAGGGGAGGGGATGGCGAGGTCACAACAGATAGTCTACAAGGGAAGGCTAAAGTCCTACCGGGTTCTGCTGCTGCTTTTATCCTAATCGGTGCGATCGCGGTTGGGGGGAAGCGGAGTCAAGCGAGCAAGGGGGACAGAGAGGCAGAGGAGTAAGGGGAGCCACGCGGGCGGCACGGGATCTGCCGTGCCACCTAACCACTCAGCGCTGTGGGTAAAGCGCTGCTATCCTCGGAAAAGGATGTTGTTGCTGCCAGGAGCAACCAGGATTGAGGAGAAACCCCAAACCGTTTTAATCACTGCATGACTCAAGATAGTACCCCCGTAATTGAGACCAAATCGACCGGGCTCGGAACGTTTGGCGGCGTTTATACCCCGTCAATTTTGACGATCTTGGGGGTAATCATGTACCTCCGCTTTGGTTGGGTAGTGGGCAACGTGGGCCTGTTTGGGGCTTGGCTAATTGTCACGCTCGCCGTGAGTATTACCTTTTTGACCGCGCTATCGATTTGCTCGATCGCGACTGATCGCGTGGTGCGGGTTGGCGGCGCGTACTTTATGATCAGTCGCTCTCTCGGCATTGAAACCGGTGGGGCGGTGGGCATTCCGCTATATTTTGCCCAAGCATTGTCAGTGGCGCTATACACCATCGGCTTTGCCGAGAGCGTAGTGAGTGCGTTTGGCCGCTTTGACCAAACCTACATCGCGTTGATTGTCACCATCTTTGTGGCGGTGCTGGCGCTGACCTCTGCCGAACTGGCAATCAAAGCTCAATACGTCATTATGGCGGCGATCGTTCTGTCGCTGATTTCTCTGGCGTTTGGGTCGTCCTTAGAGCCCACCCAGTTAGAACCATGGGGCACGGAGGGAGGCGAATCGTTTTGGACAGTGTTTGCGGTCTTTTTCCCCGCCGTGACGGGCATCATGGCTGGGGTCAATATGTCTGGCGATTTGAGGGAACCGACCAAAGCGATTCCCACTGGTACGTTGGCTGCCGTCGGCACAGGCTACCTGATTTATATGGCGCTGCCGTTTTTTCTGGCGACGCGGGCCGATGCCAGTACCCTGGTCGAAGATCCACTAGTCATGCAGCAGATCGCCTTTTGGGGGCCCGCGATTTTACTGGGCGTGTGGGGGGCCACCTTGTCGAGCGCGATCGGCAGCCTTTTGGGAGCCCCGCGGATTCTGCAGGCGCTGGCGCGAGACGGCGTTTTACCGAGATGGCTGAGATTTTTGGGCCAGGGTAGTGGCGCCAACGATGAGCCGCGCCTTGGCACGAGCGTGACCCTCGGCGTCGTGATGGTCGCCGTCGTGATCGGCGATTTGAATCTGATTGCGCCAGTGCTGACAATGTTCTTTCTGACCACTTACTTAGTGCTGAACATTGCCGCCGGAGTCGAAGGCTTTCTCGACAGTCCGTCCTTTAGACCGATATTTGCGGTGCATTGGTCGCTGTCACTGCTGGGCGCTTTGGGCTGTCTAGGGGTCATGTTTTTGATCAATCCGGTGGCCACGGTAGTCGCTGGGCTAATTGTTGCCATAATTTTTTTGTGGATTCAGCGACGTGAACTGCAAAGCACTTGGGGCGATACTCGCCGGGGCATGTGGATGGTGCTGCTGCGCACGAGTTTGTTTCAACTGGGGCACCCTTCTGACCTCCGCAGCTGGCGGCCTCACATGCTGGTGCTTTCAGGATCACCAATGCGCCGCTGGGGGTTGATTCAGCTGGCGGATAGTCTTAACCACAATCGTGGCCTGTTTACCATTGCCAGCGTCTTGCCAACCGGGTCGCGCAGTGTCCTGCAGCAGCAGGAAATGGAGAAAAGCATCAACAACTATCTGCGAGAGCGCGGGGTGCGGGCTTTGGTGCGAGTGCTGACGGCACCTGATGCCTATGCCGGGGTCGAGCGCTTAGTCGAAATCTACGGCTTGGGGCCAATCATGCCCGATACGGTGCTGATTGGCGACAATGCCTCAGCCACAAATCGCGATCGCTACTGTGCGCTCATTCAACAGCTGCATCAGGCTCGGCGCAACATTGTGATCTATCACGAATGCCCCGAGCCGCGCCCCGATCGCCATCGTCAGATTGATGTCTGGTGGGGGGGATTACATGAGAACGGGGCGTTCATGCTGATTTTGGCAGAGCTCTTGCGGGACGGCATTGACTGGCGAGAAGCCGAGATTCACCTAAAGCTGATAGCGCCCGATGAGTCAGCCGCGACCATGGCTCAAACCAACATCGATAATTTGGTGCTCGACCTGCGTATTGATGCGGTTACTCAGGTGTTGGTAGCAAACGGGCGATCGTTTGATGAAATCTTGCACCAATCTTCTCAACAGGCCGATCGCATCATCCTGGGCATGGCCACACCGACCGACGACTTTCAGACTTACTACGCGACCGTTCAAAAACGACTGCAAGGCTTGCCCTCAACCATATTGGTGTTGGCGGCTCCCAACTTTGAGTTTGTCAAAGTGCTAGAAAAATAAGCCTCGGCCTCAGGCGGACAATGACCTGGCCGTGCTTGACACGACACCCCCAGCCCCGTAAGGTCTTAGCCTATCTCCTGAACTGCTAGATCTGGGGAGACAACCCGCTATCTTTACTTGCCCTTGCCCATCTCCAGGAACTTTTCCTTTTATGCGTTGCACTATCATTAGCCGGGCCGGACAAGTTCTCGCTCACGGACGGTTGTTTATCAGCCATGAAGAAGACGGCCTGCGACTCAATTTAGAAACCGATCGCGGTCTGATTTTGCCGGGTGGCCTGCTCGAAGACGATGGCGACATGACGATGGCGAGCGGGGTGTTGGCGGATCAGTTTTTTGATGTGTGGGGTATGAGCGACCTCACCCTGAGTATTCAATGCGGCCATCAGGGTGATGCGCCCAACGGCATGTTGCCGCCCTCTGGCGATATCGATATGTCGCTGCTGTAGATGCATCAGATTTGAGTGACGGCGATCTCGGCGGCGCTGATCTTGCTCGGTAGCTGATATTCTCGCAGTGGGCAAAAACATTGCGGCGATTTTGCCCAACCACCCCAGCCTTGAGCTACAACATTTTATAAATGCAGCGAGGGCAAGACTCATGAATCAAAAGCTAGTTGAGTCTTTGGCGCAAATCATTTTGTCTTTGTCGGATGAAGAGCGGCACTTGCTAGAAAGCAAGGTAGAAAGGCCTGTTGTTTTAGACCCAGAAGTTGGTTTAGAAACCCGATTAAAAGGGTTTGAAGATAAATATCAGATGACTTCAGAGGATTTCTATCAGCGTTTTCAGGCTGGAGCGATCGGAGACTCAGCAGATTTCTTTGAGTGGAACACATACTACGAGATGTGGAACGCGGCTCAAGTCAAAGCTTCTTAGCCTAATGAACTTGCAACAATACATCGCTGCTGTGCAAGAAAAACTCCACAGCAGCAGCATTATCGCCACGTTTGAGATTGTCGATGAGCGAATTTTTCTAAATCGGGGCTATCTCCGGGCACGTTTAACGCTGACCAACGACGATTTTCTCGAAATTGCAGAATCTTTTGCTGTGGAGGAGAAGATCCTGATTACGCTTGACTATCGTTATCAGTGGATGAACTCGACCAAAGACGTCCTTAAAAAGCGATGGGACAGCGTCAAACATTTTCCGAGACTTTCCAACTTCCCTCACCATGTTCACGTTGGCTCTGAATCCAATGTTGAGCCAGGACAATCTCAAAATATTTTGGAGCTGATCGAACTGATTGAATCTACGTTTGACTGACCGGTCATTTTTGCCGATGAGCAGTAGATATTCTTGAGCAGGCGTGGACTGAGCTGGAGGCGCGTTTGCTCACGGTGTAGTTCTGTTGTGCCGTCGCCGCTGCGCCGATCGCTCAGGTTGGGAACAATCCTCTGCCGCGATCGCTCTACAGATGCAAGTAGGGTGAGCATCGCCACACGATTTGTTGTGTTGAGTCTTGATGGGGACTGACTACTCTACGCTGAGTGAGTGCCCCTTTATACTTACTGCATTTATTTGATGATTAACTTCAACGCTTTACGTCACCTGGCTAGCGGCCTGGCCCTTTCTCTCACTGTCGGGCTGGTGACCGGAACCGCCACCCCGAGCCCGAGTGAGGCGAACGAATTGCCGCCTCAACTGGCCCAAGCCACGGCGGCTTTTTCAGACATTAGCGGCAACCTTTATGAAGCCGAAATTATTCGAGCGGCACAGCTGGGCCTGATTGCTGGCCAGGGCGATGGCACCTTTCGCCCCAACAATACCGTGACCCGTGAACAAGCCGTGTCGATTATTTTGGCCTACGGCGGCGTCACCGATGCCGCGACCAGCGAGGCGACCAATCCCTTCACCGATGTGCCAGCGGGCCGTTGGAGCGCGGATAAAATTGCCTATGCGGCGCAAATCCGCATTGTGGCGGGCCGAGGCGATGGTCGCTTTGACCCGACGGCCACCGTCACCCGCGCCGAGCTGATGTCCATGCTCGACAATGCCCAAGATTTTTTTGAGCAGCCGCGCGAGCCCTTCCCCGAGCCTAACTTCACCTTCTCCGATATGACGGGGCACTGGGCAGCGGATACCGTGGCTTGGATGGCTCAGTTTTGTGGCGGGGTAGCCCGACCCCTCAACGAGTCGGGCACGGCGTTTGCTCCCGATGCCGGGGCGACCCGCGCTTACACAGCGGCGGCGGTGACTCGCTTGGCTGACTGTGCGGACTACGAAAACGGCACGGCACCCTCGGGTGCGATCGCCCCGGAGGTGAGCCAGCCGCCACCGCCAGAGACGCCGCCGGTGGCCGGGGCGATCGATCAAACGACGATTAATGCTCTGCTAGAGGCCCACAACCGCTACCGGGCTGAGGTGGGGGTGCCGTCGCTCACCTGGTCGCCAACTTTAGCGGCGGGTGCCCAGGCCTGGGCCGATGCCCTGGTGTTTGAACACAGCAGTGGTAGTGGCGTGGGCGAAAATCTGGCCGTCGATGTGGGCGCTGATGCCAGCCTGACGTCGATTTTGGGGCTAGTCGATAACTGGGCCGTGGAAAAAAACAATAACTACATCCCCGGTATCTCCTTTAGTGAAGCGAGAACCCGAGCGTCTGGCGTGATTGGCCATTACACCCAAATGGTTTGGCGAGAGACGACGGAAGTCGGCTGCGGGGTGGCCCGAGGGGTACATCGTGATGGCAATGGCGGCGTGCTGTTCCCGAGTTTTGTCGATCAGGCGGGGAATCCGGTGCCGGGTAACTATTTGGTCTGCCGATATAGTCCCCAAGGCAACATCTTGAATCAAGTGCCGTACTAGGGGCTGTCATCAATTAGCGATTAAGTCCTAATGCTGAAAGCGGTTCAGCCCCTAGCCAGTTTTACAGAGCGGGCGCGGTAATGCCTATACCGAAAGCATTCTGGGTTTAATTGATGACGCGCCCTAAGGGCAGGGGGCTGTTCTACAGGTTAAGGACCAGCTGATCAACCGGCGATGGCGACTGGGGCTGGCGTTTGCGCGCTTTGGGCGGCGTAATGTTGGTGTGGGCGACAAACCAGGTGCGGAGTGCCCTCGCCTGGGTGGTATCCAACGCGGCCAAATCGAGGGGCGGCGGAAACAGGGTTTCAGTGGGGGCGTTGGCCCAGGTGACGTCGCTGGCATAGCGATCGCTGCCAAAGGGGGTGACATCATCCGGCAGGGCGGCCAGATAGGGCACCACATTGGTTTGACTGAGGAAGCGACTGCGCTGGGTTTCGAGCTGCGCGACCCGCTTTTGCCGGGCGGCGGCATAGTCCAAAATCGGGGCAGGGTAGCCAGCCACTGGCGGCGGCGTGCCCAACTGTTGGGGCGAGAGGTGCGCCAGTTCCGGCACCCAGCGTTTGATAAAGTGGCCTTCGGGGTCGCAGCGATCGACCGCCACCTGACCGGGATTGTAGATACGCGTCCACGACTTATCGAGGCAGTGGGTGACGCCCGACTGCATGGCCCACTGGTAATGGTCGATGGGGCAGTCGCCATCGATCAGGTGCCGCATAAAGTGCAGCGCCCCGAGTCGCCAGTCCATCCCCAGCAGATTGCCTAAAAAGCTGGCATAAATTGCCCGCGAGCGAAAATTGAGCGCTTGCCAACCGCCGGTCGCCTGCAGGCAGCGGGCCGCCGCATCCACGATGGGAAAGCCTGTCTGCCCCACCTGCCAGGCGCGATAGCGATCTTCGTCGAACTCCCAACCGTCCTCATCAAAGACGGTGTAGAGCGATCGCAGCTCTAACTGCGGCAGATAGCGAAAGCGTTGGGCAAAGCCGCTGCCCCAGCGCAGGCGGGCTAACAGCTGCTGCTGACTGCGCTTGACGCGAAAGTCGCCGTGATCGGGCGCTTGCTGCAGGGTCTGCACACATTCCCGCACGGAGATCGCCCCAAACTTAATGTGCGGACTCAGCCCCGTCGTCGCCTCGGCACTGGGATAAGACAGCTGCCAATAGTAGCGATCGCTCTTGTCGGCAGAAAATTGCGCCAACAGCTCACGGGCCGCAGCGGTGCCCCCGGCAGGAATCAGCTTGTCGTCAGGCACGTGGGCTAAATCCGTGAGGGCAGGCAGGGGGTCGCTGGTGATTTCTGGGGGGACATTAAGGCGCGGCGGTGTCGGCACGGGGGTGGCGGCCATATCCCGCCACCAGCGTGATCGATAGCGCGGATAAGCCATCAAGTCGGGCCGGCTGGCCGGGGGCTCAAACCAGCGAATCTTCATGCCGCGATCGGCCAAGGCAGCGTTGAGGCGAGCGTCACGCACGCGGCCATAGATGCGCTCGCAATCGGTGTAAGCGTAGATGCCTTCGGCCCCGGTAGCGGCAACCAAATCGGGGAGGAGCGTGACCGGATCGCCCGCTCGCAAAATCAGGCGTCCCCCACGACTTTGCAAATCGGCATCCAGCGAGGCCAGACAATCCAACATAAAGGCCACCCGCGCTGACCCCGTTTCTGGATGCCGCAGGAGCGAGCGATCAAAGACAAAGATGGGCACCACCAAACCGCGCCGCGCCGCTCGAAACAGGGGCTCGTGGTCACAAATACGCAAATCTCGGCGAAACCAAACAATCGTGCGATTCATGGTGACAGCGGCTGAACAGACCGGAGAGATAGAGAAATACTCGTTTTGTCACCTTAGCAAATCTTCAAAATCGTGACCTCTTAGGCGAGCCCCTTTACTAGTTGAATACACTTGTACTACTATTGACATAGATTCAATCATCGCTCTGAAATCGTTCCCTGAGTTTGCGACCCAGCGTTGACCGATTTAACGAGCTTCACCGTTGTTGAGGAGGGCAAATCATGACCCCACATCATCCTCGTAATCCCACCCGAGAGCAGTACACCAGCTATTTCCCAGACGCGCGAACATCGGGGGCTTACCCCACTGACTTCGCACCGCCTTCGCGCCCCACTAGCGTCATGCCCCGCCCCCCGGTGGCTCGTTCGCAGCCAGCCAGGGCGGCAACACCCCGGCGATCGCGCGCCGCTCAGCCGCCGCGGCGATCGCGCAATGCGTGGCTAGCGGGCGGGGGCATGTTAGCCCTCGCCGCCTTGGTGGTGGTGCCCAAGCCCAGCCTGCCGCAGGCTGAGCAATCGGCCAGTGCTAACGTCGTCTGTCAAGAGACGATCAAGTCTGAATCGGTGCTGTCGCGGGCGGAGCTGTCAAAACTGCTCGCCATCGCCGAACGGGCTCCAAAGGCCGACATTCAGGCCGTCATTGATGAGCCTTACTGCACCCTGCCCCCGGTCAATGTCAGAGCAGGGGTGGTCTCTAATCGCGAGGCCTATCCCCTAGAGTTCAATCCTCAAACCTGGTTCATCGTCCTCTACGAAGACGGAGAATATGCCGGGTTTGACTTTAGCTTCGAGCGCGACTAGTTCACCCGGTTGAACTGGTGAGTGAAATTTTGATCATGGCAGGTGACTTATGAGATCGCGTCTACCGTTTAACCTGAAACCCTTCAAACTGGCGGGGCCACTGCTGCTGTTGGGGCTGACTGCTTGCACCCTGACCCAAGCTCAAGTGCCGCCCCGCAACATTCCCATCCATCAAAATTGGGTGCTTCAGCCCGGCAGCAAAGTCGGCGACTTTTCGGTCGTGGGCAGTCTGGGCGATGTCTCCATCGATCTGGATGGTCATAAGATCAAAGCCCCCTTTGATGGCCAGGTGCAGCCCGCCGAGCATGACTGCATCGCCTTCACCAGTCCCGAAATTCCTGCCTATTTGTTTCGGCTGTGCGGCGTCACTCGCCCCCGTTTAGGCGACGTCAAAGCCGGTACGGTAATTGGCCGGGGGGATGTCTTGCAGTTTGCCGCCATGCGCCGCCAGCCCGATGGCACCTGGGCCATGGTGGAACCCGCGATCGACGTGCTCGAAAAAACGTTTGCCAAGTAGGGATTTGGCAGTGCCAAACCCCTACAAAAATTTCCTATTTTAAAGACGCTACTCAAGCACGGCTCCCCAATGCTGCTGCTCTCCCTGATCGGATGGTGACGTTAGCCCCGCTGACGTTTCGATAGCTGGCTCACCGTGATGTAGGCCAAGATGATCATCGTGAAGGAAAACAGGGTCGTGAGCGTGCCGAGGGCATAGAGCGCAGGCGACGTCACATTGGTCGTCATGCCAAAAATTTCTAAGGGCAGCGTGTTGTACTGGCCCGAGACCAGCGACGTGCGCGTGAACTCGTCGTAGGAGAGGGTAAACGTCAGCAGGCTGACCCCGATTAGACTCGGCAAAATGAGCGGCAGCACAATTTCCCAAAAGGTTTTAGGGTCGTTGGCGCCCAAATCTTTCGCGGCCTCTTCATAGGTGGGGTTGAAACGGTTAAAAATGCCCAGCATGATCAGAAAGGCGATCGGCAGCGCCCAGGTGAGATGCGCCCCCAGCCCTGAAGTGAGCCAGCTAGTCGACCAGCCCAATAGCTGAAACATTACCCCCAAGCCGAGGGAAATCAGAATACTCGGCACAATCAGAGCGGCGATAGAGAGATAAAACAGCACCGTTGACCCGCGAAACCGCTGCCGAAAGGCCATGGCGGCCAGGGTCGACATGCTGGCGACGAGGCCCGTAACGATCAGCCCCAGCACGATCGAGCGCTTAAACGGTTCCACAAAGTTGCCGACGCGCTGTTCTTGAAAGACTTGCCCCAGCCAGTAAAAGCCAAAGCTGCGAATGGGAAACGTCAGCGTGCCGTCTGGCCCCTGCAGCGACAGGATGAAAATCGTGATCATCGGGCCGTAGAGAAACAGCACAAATAGGGCGAAGAAGGCCGCCAGCAGATAAAAAGAGAGCGATCGCGATTTCATCATCGTTGAGCCAGCCCAGCAGGGGAACAGATCAAAGTTCTTTGCGAATGTTGACTACCCGCAAAATCGAGAACACCACCACCAGCGTCACCGTCAACAAAATGATGGCGTTGGCCGCCGCCAGGGGATACTGCAAACTGCCAATTTGCGTTTGAATCAGCTTGCCAATGGAGGCCGCTTGGCCACCGCCCATCAGTCGCACGGTCACAAACTCGCCCATCACCAGCGTCACGACAAAGATGGAGCCGATCGCGATGCCCGGGGCCGACAACGGCAGAATGATTTCTTTGAAGACATCAAATCCGGAAGCGCCCATATCTTCGGCAGCGGTAATTAAGGTGCGATCGATGCGCATCAGACTGTTGAAAATTGGCGCGATCATAAAAATGATGTAGAGGTGCACCATCCCCAACACCACCGCAAAGTCTGAATACAGCAAAAACTCTAGCGGCTGGTTGATCAGGCCAACCCCCATGAGTAGCTGATTAACCAGCCCCGCTTTACCAAGCAGCGGCACCCAAGAGATCATCCGAATAATGTTCGACGTCCAAAACGGAATAGTGCAGATCAGAAACAGCAGCACCTGCCACTTCAGCTTTTTAATGTGAAACGACAGAAAAAAGGCGACCGGATAGGCAATCAGCAGCGTCGCTAGCCAGACCAGCCCGACAAACTTAAAGGTATTGAGATAGGTCTTGAGGGTGACCTGAGAGGTAAAAATGCCGATGTAATTGTCCAGCGTAAAGGCTGGCGTCATGGAGTAGCCGTTGAACTCCCAGAAGCTGACGACCCCAATCAGCACAATCGGGAAGACCAAAAAAACGGCCAGGGCGATCGCTTGGGGAGCGGCCAGCAAATAGGGCTTGAAGACTGTCCAGGTTTTAGACATATATAGTCAAATTTCTCCCACGGGGGAAGTCACTAAACTTGGTATCGGGAGAAATCGCCGGTGGGGTTTGACATTGCCCCACCCCTGAGAGCGGGACTATTTTGGGACAGTTCCCACCAACGACTCCTGCCATTCCTGAAACATCGAGTTTTAGGCAACTAGAACGACGGCAGTTCTAGGAGGCGATGAACTCATTCCACTTTTGGACGAGGTAGGTGTTCTCTTCCATCGTGGAGTTCCAGCAAACGATGTTGCCAAAGCGCTCCTTAAAGGCCCCGCCATCGCGAACGTTTCCTGACTTGGCCAGCGTCTTACCGAACGGATCCACCATGTCCTCAGAGGCCGGTTGGCCCTCATACCAGTAGGCCCATTCTGCCGCTGACATGTACTGCTTCGAATTCTCCGGTGCCGCGCTGTAATAGCCCTGACGACCCAAAAAGGCCCCCACCCAGCCCTCTAGCATCCAGTTCAGATACTCATAGGCGGCATCTAGCTGAATGCCTTCCAGATTCTTCGACAGGCCGACGCCGCCACCCCAGCCGCGATAGCCCTCTTTGAGCGGCGCGTAAACGCAGTCAATGCCCTGCGATTGCACCGCCGCCACTGCTGGTGACCACATGGACTGCAAGATGACCTCACCCGAGGCCATCAGGTTGACCGACTCGTCGAAAGTCTTCCAAAAGGCGCGGAACTGACCAGCGGCCTTTTGCTCTTTGAGGATGCCGATAATCTGATCGATTTCGGCCTTGGTCATGTTGCCTTTGTCGGCAAACGTCATCAGACCCAACGACTCGGCCACCAGAGCAGCATCCATGATGCCAATTTGGGGAATGTCGAGAATCGACGTCTTGCCCCGAAACTCTTCGTTGAACAGCTCACCCCAGGTTTCGATTGGGCGGGTGATGAGGTCGGGGCGATAGCCCAGCGTATCGGCGTTGTACTGGAAGGGAATCAGCGTCGCAAAGTCGGTGGGGGTATCCGAAAACTCGGTAGAATCTGGCCCGGTCAGGTACATCACCTTGTAGGGTGCCGTCCCCTGAGAAGCCTCAACGGGCATGCCCTCGTACTCGCCACTGGTGAAAAAGGAGACGATTTTGTCCCAGTCGCTGACCTTAGCAATCTCAATCGGTCGCAGATTGCCCGACGGCACCACCAGCGGCAGGCTGAAATATTCCCCATCAAAGATGTCGTACTGATCGGGCTGAGTAATGGCAATTTGGTTGTTTTCTTCGGTGCTCAGGGCACGCATGTCGAGACTGAAACCCAGATCTTCTTGGGCCTTATCGCGAATCTCGTTGATCTGAGAGACGCCGGTGCCGATCAGGCGCAGGGTGACATCTTTAATCTGGTTGGTATTGACCTCGGGTCCGGTCGCTGGATTGTTTGGCGTCCCTTCGGGAGCACCGCCGCAGCGAGCAGCGGCCACGGCCGCCCCTGCTGCCAGTCCAGTTCGAAGCACGTAACGACGAGAAACATTAGCCATGAGAGCTCTCCTTGCAGAATTGAGACGATTTAAGGGCAGATTAAGGCGATTCGTCAACAGTCCGATCAATCACAGTCCGATCAATCGGCCAGAAACACGCAGTCGTGCGCCGACCAGCGCAGGGTAACCGCCTGACCTTCGCTGATACCAGCGTCCGCCCAGTCAGCCGTGCGCACTTTGTACAGCAGCTCTTGGCCAGTGGCTTCGGTTAGCAGCCCCACGCGGGTGACGTAGCCGGTCAGCTCGACATCAACGACTCGGGCCGTCAGGTGATTCGCCTGGGGCGAAGGCGCGTCGGCCGCCGTTGACACGATGGTGAGCAAGTCAGGGCGCACTGAACAGGCCGCCGTTTGCCCCACCGAGGTGGCCTGCCCCCGACTAAAGATCGAGCCGAGGCCCGCCACCGCCAACTCGATCATGTCGAGGCCATCGCTATCGGGGACAGCGTTCAGCACGGTGCCTGCAAAAATGTTGTTGTCGCCAATAAATTTCGCCACAAATTTTGAAGCAGGTTTCGCAAATAGGTCACTGGGGGTGGCGACTTGGTCAATATGTCCGTGATCCATCACGACAATTTGATCGGAGAGGGAGAAGGCTTCTTCCACATGGTGGGTGACCTGAATAAAGGTGAGGCCAAACTGCTTTTGAATATTGCGGAGTTCGCTGCGCATCCGCACTCGCAGGTTTTCATCGAGGGCGCTGAGGGGCTCATCCAACATCAATACCTGAGGGCGCGTGACCAAGGCGCGGGCCAAGGCGATGCGCTGCTGCTGCCCGCCGCTGAGCTGATCTGGCTTGCGATCGCTCGTTTGGCTTAAGCCCACCAGTTCCAAGATTTCGCCCACGCGAACGCGACGTTCGGCGGTGGGCACCCGCCGCATCCGCAACCCAAACTCAACGTTTTGCCACACCGTTTTGTGGGGAAACAGCGCGTAGTTTTGAAACATCATCGCCGTGTTGCGTTTGGCCGGTGGCAGCGCATTAACGCGGCGATCGCCGATATAAATGTCGCCACTCGTGATCGACTCGTGACCGGCAATCATCCGCAACGTGGTGGTTTTGCCACAGCCGCTCGGCCCTAACAAACAACAATAAGAACCCGCCGGAATGTCTAGCAGGAGGTTTTCGACTGCGGTGAAGCTGCCGTATTTTTTGGTCACCGAGCGCAACGAGACGCCTGCGGCCCCCTGGGCCAGCACTTCCTGAATATTCTTTTCAGACGCTGCGGCTGCAGGCTGAATCATATCTCGAGCATCTAATACCATTACGCTTCACAGATGATCGTTGCCAACTTACCAGAGCAGCCCGATAGAGCGACTAGAGCCCCTGTTCACGGGCTCACTGGGAGCCAATTTACTCCTATTTTGCCAGCTCGCTCAGCCAGCGAGTACCGTATCGACGCCTCGGACCTGATCGGTTGGTAACTAAAGCCCCGTTGAAGTCTGGCCAAAATCTGAATAACTTTGGAACATGTTTACTGTATGCATCTCGATCAGCGGCAAAGGTGTCGAACTATACCTTTTGGCGGAATGATTGCCGTCTGATTTTCGCGGCCCAGGTCAAAACCCGTTTTCGCGATTGGCTCGGCCCCTGCCCTTGACGATCGCCCACAAAAAATCCCCCCAATAAATTGGAGGGATAGAGTTCCTGAAAATCGTCACTGCCTTAATATCGGTGCTAAATCGCACAGTGACAAGAGGGGTACAACCCATCACTGGTCATGTCCGTTGGCCAGCGATCGATCCCAAATTTGAGGGCGCTCAGCCAAGGGCACATACTTTTGGCCATGGGAGCCGGTATAAATCTGGGTGGGTCGAAAGATCCGGTTTGCTTTGATCTGCTCTTTCCAGTGCGCCAGCCAACCGGCCACGCGGGCGATCGCAAATACCGGGGTAAAGAGATCGGTAGGAATACCCAACCGCCGATACACCAGTCCCGAATAAAAATCGACGTTGGGATAAACGCCTTTGTCGCCTAAACGCTCTGTGACGACCTGCTCAAGTTCTAAGGCAATGTCGTAATATTCATCACCACCAAATTTTTCAAACAGCTGTTCGGCTAACTTTTGCAGAATCTTCGCGCGCGGGTCTTTCACCTTATAGACGCGGTGACCAAAGCCCATGATCTTTTTCTTGTGTTTGACACAATCGTCCACAAAGGGGCGCACGTTGTCGACGCTGCCAATCGCCTCCAGCATGGCAATCACCTCTTCGTTGGCGCCACCATGCAGCGGCCCCGCCAGCGTGCCCACGGCCGAGGCGATGACCGCATAGGGGTCAGTCAGCGTCGACGCCGTCACCATCGCTGAGAAGGTCGAAGCATTGATGGTGTGTTCGGCATGCAGGGTCAAACAGATGTCAAAAATGCGGGCGGCCAACGGGTCGGGCTCTTGCTCATTGAGCATGTACAAAAAATTGGCGGCATAGTCCAAGTCATCACGCGGGCGTACAGGGTCGTTGCCCTGCCGCATCAGTTGAAAGGCCGCAACCATGGTGGGAATTTTGGCCAGCAGCCGCACCACAGCCTTTTGAATGTAGAGGGGGTCGTTTAAGGCTCGTTTTGAGTAGAATAGCCCCAGAGCTGCGGCACAGGCCTGCAGGGCATCCATCGGATGGCCGCCCTCCGGGAAGCACTTCATCATGTCACGGATGCGATATTTCAACCGTCGATGGTTGCGAATCTCGTGTTCAAAATCTTCCAGGGCTTGTTTCGTCGGTAGCCCGCCCCAAATCAGCAGATAAGCCGATTCTAAGAATGTGCTCTGGTGGGCCAACTCTTCGACCCGAATGCCGCGATACTCTAAGACCCCCTGTTTGCCATCGACGTGGCTAATCGCCGATTGGGTTGCCGGAATTCCCTCCAGACCGGGCTTGTAGTCACAAACTGTCATCTTTGGATCGCTCCCCTATAGTTGATGTGCGCCGCTATTTGCCTGCCCCGCGATCTGTTTCTATGGCAAAGCACCTAGTCAGAGCCCCCAGCCGGACTCTGTTTGACTGGTATGCCCCTTAGAATACTGCGTGTCGCTGCCGGGGCGTGCCGGTGGGATTGGCTTAAGACTTTTCAATACCAGACTTTGGCTTGATCGTTCTGTACCGCAGGACGCCGCTACAGGAAGGAGCCTGTGGTCTAGCCGCCTGGAAGCATGGGCTCACCGCATTCCGCCTCACAGCAGCAATCGTTGGCTTGCAGCCTACCACTTAGGCAGCGGTTGCATCTACTCATCCTCACAGCAACAGACGCGGGGGCGTGAGCCAAAACAGCTCGCTGTTGCCGATCGCCGTCTCTGCAGCGGGCACGTGCAGGCCAATCACGCCCGCTTTTTTGAGCCGCCAGCGATCGCTCACTTGCCCCGTGACCAACTGCTGTGCCCAATTGCTCAAGTCGGGTTCATGCCCCACTAGGGCCAGCCGTCCTGAAGACTGCGCCTGCCACTGGGCGAGCACTGGCAGCCAGTCTGCCAGCTTGCCACCGGGGGCAAGGGCAGCGCTGAGTTCAACGGTAGGAGCCAGCCCCACGTCTAAAAGGATCTCAGCCGTTTGCTGGGCTCGCACCAAAGAGCTAGTGAAAATCTTATCGGTCTGACAGCCCAAAGCAAGCAGCCGCAGCGCCACGGCTCGGGTGCGTGCTCTCCCGGCGTCGGTCAGGGGGCGGTCGTCATCCACGCGATAGGTGCCGCGCTCGGCGGCAATGCCATGACGGATCAGGTACAGCTCAGTCAGTGGCAATTTAGTCGGTGGAGATAAGGCCATCTTCGGGGTTCACCAGTCGCCACAGCTTCTGTTTGACCTGGGTGTCAAAGACTTCCCACTTTAAGCGGTTGTAGTCGCCATTTTCATAAAAGCCAGAGAGAAAACCGATGGGAATCTCAAACCCGCCGGCGGTGGTGCGACCACCGCCAAAGAAGCGCCCTTCTGGATCTTGACCAAAGGCTTCTTTAATAAATTCGTCGGGGTCGAGAGTGATTTTGCTGGTGCGCAGCGAGCCGATCACCACCTCTAACTCTTCGTCTTCATCGTGAACAATGCCGTAAACCACGGCGGTGTGCACGTTTTCTTCGGTAACTAAGAAGTCAGCCGCCTGGGGAATGGCGTCGCGGTCGTCATAGCGCAGATAGCCGACCCCCGCAATCGACACGTTGTTTTGAACTTTGCGGTTGCGCAGCGATCGCTCGATCACATCCATCACTCGTTTCGACCGCGAGGCCCGCAAAATTGCAGCCAGCAGCTGCGGGTCGTAATAGTTACTCAGGTAAGTCGCCGCACCAAAGTCGGCCTCGCCCGCGTGCATCAAGTTGCTGGTGTCAGAGCGGATACCATGCATCAGCGCCGTGGCACATTTGACGTGGGTGCTGTTGCTTTTATCCAGCACCAGCAGCTGCTCGCTCTGCAAATACTGGGTCATAATCGTGGCCGTCGCGCGAATCTGGGGGCGCAGATCCACCAGATTGGCCTCGATTTCTTTTTGCGGGGCGTGGTGATCGACCACCAAAAACAGCGGGAGCTGAGAGGCTTCCACCGTGCGAATCAGCTGGCAAGTCGTACCCTGGGTGTCAAGCAGGACGTAGGCCTGATATTTGCTGAGGTCTGGCCCGGTTTTGGTTTGCGGATTCCACCGTCGTACCGGCAGTCCGGACAGGCGCACCAGGGTGATATTCTCCTGATGGCTGAGGGTGCCGCCATAATAAATGTCGCAGTCAATATTATAGTTTTTGCAAATCAGCTGATAGGCCCAAGCCGACGACAGGGCATCCGGGTCAGGAAAGTCTTGAATCAAGACCAGGTGGCGATCGCCCGACCGCTCTAGCAGCAGCTTTTCTAATGCTGAGACGACGCTGGCATGGTCTGGCTGATACGTTCCCGCGATCGCTGGTTTGCCCATCAAGGAGGGAATCGCTTTGGCGGCTCCATGTTTTGAGGTGGGCAGAGGCTCTAAAGCAGCATTGGGTGAAGCGGTAGGGTCAGGCACAGGCAATTCAATAGCGTCTATTACTAAGATAGCTCTCCCCATAACCCCTGACACCTCTGTCTAGGGGGGCAGAAACCGCCCGCTCGGCGAGACATGAGTCACGCCTCGCTGAGCACTGCTAAGTGGGCAGGCACCATCTCTTGCCGACGGGTTGCGACTCCGCTCAACCCTCAACTTCCTAACTGGCCGGCAATCTCGCTGATTTCGACTCCACTCAATCAGCGACTGGGTTAACACTTAATTCGGCCCAGCGACTCATCGTCTCTGGCCATTCGCCAGCCGACACCACCGGGCTGAGAGATTGCGCCTAACCCGGCGGTTGGTGGGCGATGCGGTCACATCAACTCAGTGACCAAAGGCAGGCTTACCCTGTCAAACTCTATCGACTGATAGATGACAATCGCTGACCAGCCGATATCTTGTTATATAGATGGACAGCTCGAACAACAAAATACGGCTAACCGACTAACTTTTTGTCGTTGAATGCTGTTTCTTGTGTTATGTTGTGCAACTGGAAGCGAAATAAACAGCATTTCAATAGTTTCAGAAGCTGTTTAGAGAATTTTTGCCATCGTCGCGATTGGGGTATGACCCAGGGTTTTGAGCACAGCTATGCAGGTGCTGATGACCTTATTGGGCCTTGAGTGGCGAAAAAAGTTCTCTTTGGTCACTTCGTTTGATCAGCGCTTCGCTGTTTTTGTAATTTCTAAAGGTTTTTTAAAAACTTGAATATGAGCGAAACGACTATGAGCCAACAGGTTGCTCACCCGATGGCGAAGTTTCAACGGCAGGTACAATCACTCGTCAAGCGCAATGTCGTCAAGCCGAGCGATAGTATTTGGAAGATTGCGTTTTTGTTTGGCGATGAGTGGTCTCACTGGCGCAAAGAGCTGGAAGATTTTGAGTTTTCCACCAAAGATCCGATCAGCGACCTGCTCGCAGTCGACTGTTGGGAAGAAGATTAGCTCAAGCGCGCGGCTGCTCTGCGGTTGAGCCTCAGAGCAGCCCCTAATTGGCTGGGAGACGCATCGAGAGGGCGTTCCCGCTGCTGAGCCGGACTCGACGATCATAAAGGTGTTAGAGGGCGTCAAATTTGGAATCAGCGACAGGCTCCTAGGGCGATCGCCGGAGCCTGCGGTCAAGAAAACACGACGGTACGGTTGCCATAGACTAGCACTCGGTTTTGCAAATGCAGCCGCACGCCGCGTGACAGCACAATTCTTTCTAAATCTTTGCCTTTGCGAATCAGGTCTTTGACATCATCGCGGTGGGTGATTCGCACCACATCCTGCTCAATGATCGGGCCAGCATCGAGTGCTTCGGTGACATAGTGAGCCGTGGCACCAATAATTTTGACACCTCGCTCGTGGGCGCGATGATAGGGTTGCGCCCCCATAAATGCAGGCAGAAATGAGTGGTGAATATTGACGACATTGGCAAATTGCTGCAAAAAGTCGCCGCTTAAAATTTGCATGTATTTAGCCAGGACGACTAAATCAATGTCGTATTGCTTGAGGAGGGCAAGCTGCTGCGCTTCTTGCTCAGCTCGAGTGGCCTTGCTGATCGGCACGTGGTGAAAGGCAATGTTGAACTGGTCGGCGATGGGCTTCAGGGTCTCGTGATTGCTGATGATGAGCGGAATTTCGGCGGCAAACTCCTGGGCCTGATGCCGCCACAGCAGATCTAGCAGGCAGTGATTTTGGCGACTGACCCAGATGGCCAGGCGCGGCATCGCGTCAGAAAAGCAGAGCCGCCAGTCAGCCTGCAAGGGCTGCGCGATCGCGTTAAAGGCTGGCCCAATTAAGTCACGGGGCAGATTGAAACCCGCCAGACTCCATTCAATGCGCGACAGAAATAGGCCGCTGGCCCCATCACGATGCTGATCGGCATGGATGATGTTGCCGCCATTAGAGTAGATAAAGTTGGCGATTTTAGCCACTAATCCCTGCTGGTCGGGGCAAGAAATCAGCAGCGTAGCAGCAGGATAAAGCGTTGGTGACGTCGTCATAGCAATTGGACCAGTTGGGCCGGTTGAGCCCCTGAACAGCCATTAACCAGAGTACCTGCAAGCAGCTTTTTGGGCTCCTCTGCAGCTGGGTTTAAGAGTCGTCCGACTCGTCAGGGGGCGAGACATCGTCCGACTCAATGGCGTCATCTGGTTCCTCACCTGCCCCACCATCATCCGTGGGGGCGGCTTCGCTGTCAGGAGCGGCCCCCTCAGGATTAGTCGCGTCTGCAGGATCGGTCTCCTCCTCAGCGGCGGGCGCTGCGTCGATCACGGCCTGCCACTCTTCTAAAGGGCGATCGACGCCGTTGCGAATATTTTCTGTGACGATGGCGGCGTCGATGTCGCCGGTGGTTTCAGACAGCGGTAGAGTTTCAGGGTCGATCAGCGCGTAATAGTTACGACCACTAAAATCAGCCGCGCCTAGCACCAGCTGGTGAGTCGTTTCGTCCGCCAGGGTGAGAGCCACCGTGGCAAAGGGCGCGTCAAAGCCAAACTCGGCCGGGTCACTGGCATCAATTGTCGTAGTCTGTACCAAACCATCGGTTGTTAAACGACTGAGCAAAAAGGCGATCGCGGCTTCCTCGGCGGGCTGTTGCTGAGGTTGCGTCATCTGCCAAAAGCCTCCTTCGCCCCGCTCAAAGACGACGATTTGATCCTGGGTTTCGATGCTCAACCCCACTACGTCGGCTTCTTCAAACTCAAATACTGGGGTCGCGGCGGCATTAGACTGCCCAGTGGTTGACCGAGTGGGGTTGCTCTGGCGGGCTTGCGTAAACAGCACCACGCCCCCCATCACTAGGGCAGTCGCCACCAAAATTATCGTGCTGCGCTGTAGTTTCATCGGTTTACCGTCGCCGCCAGGCCATCAAAATTGCCAATGCTAGCCCCGTTGCCGGCAGCACCAACAGCGAAAAAATGCTCAACCCCCAAGCCTGCTGCCCCGTCATTGACAGGCGGCGATCGGTGACGGTTTTAGGCCGAATCGAAAGGGTGGCATCGCTCTCTTGCCCTAACCAGTTCACCGCATTGAGAAACACGTCGCCGTTGAGCTGTTGGTCAAAGGAACCATCGATCGCGAAGCTGGTGTTGCCAATCACGACCAGACGAGACTCCTCAGCTAATGGTGCAGTCGCCGTCGGGTCTGCCGCGTCTTCTTCTGCCAACGGGTCTGCGCCATCGGGAGCATCTAGAGAGGCCGTGTCATCGGGGGCAGCTGCCGGCGGCGGCGCAGCGGAATCGGTTTCTGCTGCCGCTGCTTCTTCGGGGGTCAGAGCTTCCGCCTCGGGCTCGGGCTCGGCGTCACCGGCTTCATCTGTGACGCTTTCCTCGGTCACGGCGCTATCGGCTTCTGGGTCAGCAGTCGGGGCGGCCTCAGGCTCAGCGGCCTCAACTGCGGCAGCGTCATCAACGGCGGATTCCGTTTCACTTGCCTCGGCCCCCGGTGCCGCTGCGTCCGCGTCGCCCTCATTAGACTCAGCGTCCTCGCCCTCATCAGCCTCGGCCGTCACTGGTGCAGGCGTCATGGCAGTGGGATCGGCAGGACGACTGAGAGCCACACCCAACACATACGGCCCATCAGCCGGGGCATTGGGGTCAAAATTGAGATCGCCCGTATCCGAAATTGCTTCGGCGCGGCTTTGCGGATCGGTTAGCAAGAGCGGCGTGGCGGTAGTGTCAGGCAGCTCTCGGCTTTCGATCGGGCGCGCTAGCGGAAAAAAGGAACGACCATCGCCAAAGTCTTGGGTAATGGGGTGATCGCCATAGTTGCTCACGATGGGAGCCGCCGGGCCGAGCCCGACAAACTGACCGGCCCCCGAGGTGTCGAGCACCAGTCGATCATCTAAAACAACACCCCAATCATCGAGCAGGGCATTGAGGCCGCCGTCCGATCGCGGATCAAGCATCAACAGCAGCCCGCCCCCGGCTGACAGATAAGCTTCCAGCGCCGCCACCTCGGCAGCGAAAAAATCTTGGGCGGGGCCAGCCACGATGACGACATCGGCATCTTCGGGCACCGTGCGCGCAGCGGCCAAATTCAGGGTTTGCACCTGGTAGTCTTTGCCGGTCAGGGCCGCTACCGCTTGCCCCAGCTGCGCCTCTGGCCCTTCAATCAGCGGTTCGTCATGACCCTGCACAAAGTACACCGCCAGGGTGCGATCGCTGACAATTTGGTCTAGAGCATTGGTGAGCTGCCGTTCTGACAGGGTGGCGGCAGCACCCGGATTGGCCGCGTTGGCAGTATTGCCGATGGTTTGCAAAAAGCGGCGCTCTTCACCCACCACCACAAACACCATGCCCGCTTGGGTTGCCCCAAACGCCTGCGATCGGGTGGGATTTGCCACCGGATCGACATATTCAAAAGTAAAGTTGTCGCTAACCTGACGATAGCTTTCCAGGAGCTGGACGTCCTGAGGATTTTGCACCGCGTCAAAGACCACGACCTGCACCGGCACTTCGAGCGCTTGCACAACCGTCTTTGAGGCGGGAGCCAGCGTAAACAGCTGGGTTTCGGTGAGGTCAAACCGGGCGGCATTTTGCACGGCGACAAAGTTCACCAACCCGAGAATCACTAGGACTGCGAGGGTGGCGATCGCGGCATTGGTCCCGGCCTGGGTCGAGCGCTGCTGCCAAAACGCCCCCGCTGATTTGCCGCTAAAGCTCAACCCCAGCAGCAACAGGGCCACCCCCGCCACAAGCAAAATCGTCGGCAACAGCTGCCAGCCCGAGAGGTTGCCCGCAACGAACCCTGCCGTCGCGCTGGCGAGCCCTGGCCAGGTGAGAAACTTGAGCCACTTTTCTGAAACTGCAATTCGTTTCATAAATGTAATGACGTCGTGATGACCAACGGTATAAAAGGAGGCTTAGCCAGCCTTAATTGCGCTGAAACCGCAAGGCTTCGATGGACTGAGCCGTCAGAAAAAGTCCTAACAGACTATAGGACAAAAACAGCACGACGCTGCTGGTGTCGAGAATGCCCTGGGTGAAATCATTGAAATGCTGCAGCATCGATAAATGGTTGAGCGCTGCCCCTAAGCCGCCGGGAATCGCGCGAGCCACGGCATCTACAATCCACAAAAAGATCACTAGCGCAAAGGTCAAAATCGCCGCAATAACGGTGCTACTCGTGAGGGAAGAGACAAACATGCCCAACGACAAGACGCTAGTGGCCAGTAAGATCAGCCCCAGGTTGCCGACGACTAGCAGGGTCGGAGCCACAGCAGGCTCGGCGGTACCCAGGGCGATCGCCACGCAAAGCATGAGCGGCAACACCATACCGATATAAAACGTGACCACCGCCAGCAGCTTACCCAGCGCCACGACCCAGTTCATCACCGGTGACGTCGCTAAGAGTTCCAACGTTCCTTGCTTGCGCTCTTCGGCATAGAGCCCCATCGAGAGAATCGGCAACACAAACAGTGACAGCGAGCCCAAAACGCCCAGATATCCCCGCAGAAACTCGTAGGCAACATCCAGCGGGGCCAGGGTAGCCCCACTCTGCAGAGCCTGATCGCGCTGGGCGGTCAGGGCCAACAGGCCCTCGGGGCTCAACAGCACGAGGACCAAAAAGAAGCCCCCCAGCAGCCAAAAAATGGTGGCAATCACATAGGCCAGCGGTGCCGCAAAGTAGCTCTGTAGCTCCCGCCGATAGACCGCTAACAAACTGCTGATAATCTGCTTTACTGCCATGACACTCCTGAGAATGACTGCTGAGGATTACGGGGTCTCGGGGGAAGTTGAGGCATCCGTCTGAGGGGTCGGCGCCGCCGATGATTCGGCCGCTTCTTCGGTCGTCAGGTTGAGAAACACGTCTTCTAAGCTGGCCTGGTGACGGCGCAGCTCGCATAGGCCAAAGCCAGCCCGCACCAGCGTTGCCGCGATCGCCTCACCCGGATCACGCGCCGCAGCCTTGAGCGTAAACCGATAGCGCGAATCCATCTGAGTTGACGAGGTGGAGAGGGCTACCGAGGCCACTCCCGGCACCGCAGCCAGCGTTTGCTGCACGGCGGCGGGGGCCCCGCGCACCTCAAGGTCATAGCTCACGGCTCCCGTGAGCTGCTCCATCAGGGCCCCCAGCTGGCCAGCGGCGACCAGCTGGCCGCGATTAATGATGGCGACCCGATTGCAGGTGGCATCAACCTCCGGCAGGATGTGGGTCGACAGGATGATGGTGTGATCACCCGCCAAACTGCGAACGAGCTCTCGCACCTCGCGATTTTGACGCGGATCAAGCCCGGAGGTCGGCTCATCTAGCACGATAACTGGCGGATCGTGGACGATCGCCTGGGCGATGCCCACCCGCTGCCGATAGCCCTTCGAGAGCTGGCGGATTAACACGGACTGCTTTTCTTCTAAGCCGCAGCGGCGAATCGCGTGGCTAACCCGTCCAGGGCGATCGCCCGCCGCAACCCCTTTGATGCGCGCCACAAAGTGCAGAAAGGCCGTCACCGTCATATCGGGATACAGCGGCGGGCGTTCGGGCAGGTAGCCAATCCGCTGGCGCACTGCCAGCGAATCAGTGTGCACATCAAACTCGGCCACGCGCGCCGTGCCGCTGGTAGCCGGCAGATAGCCGGTCAAAATGCGCATGGTGGTCGTTTTGCCCGCGCCATTGGGTCCCAAAAAGCCCAAAATTTCACCCGGCTCCACGCGAAAGGAGACGGCCTTCAGGGCCACCGTAGAACCGTAAACTTTATGGAGGTCGTCAACTTCAATCATGGGCCAAGGAGAGTCCTAACTGGGCTGGCGCGTTTTACAGTATACGTATAGCGATGTGTGCGATCGGAGGGTTCTACATTAGCAGCTCTCGTTAAAATTGGGCCGATTGCCCAAGGCGCTGCCGTTAATTCTGGTGACGTCTGACCCGAGGGCGATCGCGACCCTGGCCAACGCTGACGTACAGTAAGTTCAAATCCTTCCCTCGCCCGCTGACCGCAACCTTGTCTTTCTCCCAAACCCATGACCGAAACGCCTGATTCGCCCGTTACCGCTGATTCGTCCTTGGATGAGGAACTGCCGATTGGGCCGGGGGCATCTTTTACATTCCTCTATTACTTCTCAACGGCGGCTTTCATCACCGCTTTGTTCACGGCAAGAACCCTGGGCGTTGGCATCATGACGCCTTTGCCAGTGGAATTTGCGATGGCAGGCGGTGCCATCGGCAGTGCCTTAGGCGTCATTTTTAACCGCTCCAGTACGCTGACCATGCCGGTGACGAGCCCCAAAAAGTTTCGCCAAGAGGTGACTCGGGTGCTCGGTGAAATGGGGTACTCACTGCAAGCGACTGAGGGCAGCGTCTCACGCTATCAAAAAGCCAACGCCAGTCGTTTTTTTGCCGGGGATATCTACGTGCAGCCGCGACCAGACGCCACGATTTTTGTCAGTCGGGCCAGCAATATTCGCACCCTCAAGCGGCGGCTCTCGCCTTAGTCTCAGCAGATTTCTGGAACCGATCACCCGGAAGGAGCTAGTTGGCACACAGCCCGACGCCCCGGCAGTACGAGTGCTGGCCGGAGCACAGCCCTGATCAACGAATCCTGAAAATTAGTAGCGTTCACAGACACCCCCTGGCATCCTCGAATTCTGAGAGCAGCTGCATCCCGTTTTTGTAGAACTTTAGAGGTGAGGAGCTCAAACCGGACGCAACTGCGTAAATCCTGAGGAGGCAGCAGGCAGGATTGTTTTATGGTGACAAAAGAGAAAGCAAGTGACCGTCCCCTGTCGATCGGTCGGGCCGCCAAGCGGAAATGCTGAGCCGGTTGTGCAATCAGCATCTGACCTCTCTGGGTTACCAATGCCGCCACTGTTAAGGATGAGAGAACGAGAGCGATCGCGCCCATGGCCAAAAAACAAAAGTTTCCCCACTTAATCGGGTCAAAATGGACAGCGCAGCAAAAAACCTTTGGCTGGCGGCACTTTCACGTCGTCAACCGCAAAAATCAAGACGGTTTAGTCTTCGCTGAAATGGTGGCCGCCTGCGACCCCGAAGTTCGCTTTTGGGTCAATGCCAAGGGCCTCAAAAATCCGACCGTCTGGACTGCCGGGTGGAAATCTCGCCAAGAGCAAGCCAGCCTCATTGTGTAAAAAATTGTTAAGCTACAGAAGCAGCACGTTGAGACAATTTTCTTAAGTTATGTTCTCTCCCGACTCTTCGCACCCGCCCGAGCAGCCCTTAGTACAGACTGTGCTGGAGCCTCTGCTCGAAGACTTTGAGTACTGGTTTGGTGAAACCCTAGTGCTCCTGGCTTCTGTGCCCGCCCAGTGCCTTGAGCCCGATGAGCGAGCAGCGCTCACGACGCAACTGATGACGGCGCAACAAGAGGTGGCGACGGCCAAAGCCCTCTTGCTGGCGACGGATGGTCAAGCGGGCGTCGATATCGCGATCGTCGGTCAGTGGCACCGACTGGTCAGCCGCTGTTGGCAGACCTCCCGATACGTTCGCCAGCATCGTCAAGCCGATTAAAGTGCGAACCGAGCAGTCTCTGGTTTCAGTTCTGGCCCTCAACTTTGGAGCCATCCCCAGTGCTCGAACAGTGGCAAAGTTGTCTCAAAATCAACGTTTTTGCCGATGACCTAAAATTGAGCGGCGGCTTTCGATAAACTGAAGCTAGAGATGCGTTGCGATCAATCTGCTCTATTCGTTTGGTCATCCAACCTTTCCATTGCAAAGCCCTTAGGGAGCAACCTTTACAAAACTATGCTGCACGCTCTTTATCTCGTTGCCTTCGCAGTTTTGTCGGCATTGGCGATCAGTAATCTGATTCGCAATATCATGATGTTCGGCACTGATGCCCGCCGCGACCCGCGTCAATCCGCCAACAAATCATCGAATCGTTCGACACCTCACCCCGAAATGCTGAATGACAAAGGGCAGGTTTTGGATGAACCGCTGTTAGTAATGAAGTCCATCTCGCTCGAAGATGCCCGTGAGCAGCTGGATGCCCTTTACGATGGGTCTTCGAATGGGGCTGACAGTGCGGCTGACGAAGAGGCCTAGCAACGAGCACGAACGCTGGAGGCGATCGCGAGATTAGGAGGTCGGGCAAGAGCGGTTGCCGGGTCTCAGGCGAGCCCTTGGGCAATACCCTTTCCTCGAAAATCGAAATGGCTACACCAGTCAGCTTAATTTGCCTTGATGGCTAAATGAGCTGACTGGTGTTGATCTGAGCAGAGCTGTATGGCAAACCTCAGTCCTCCTGCTGAGAGTGGTTCAACTCGCCCCATTCGCCCCTCCCCAGAGGGGAAAGAAACGAAGGTTGGCTTAACCCGAACTGGCGTTCAATTAGGTCAGACATTCGAGATTGCTGAAGTCGCCATGCGACGAGCCTCCCAATTTCGCATTTCGATCGCCGTATTCTGTCGGGTCTTGCCCTGCGCGACGGGTATTCTACTTTGCTCCTCAATTTAAGGCAGACGCACGCGGAACCGAATCGCCCCAAACTGATTGGCCGGTACGTCAAAGGCACCCGCCACCACGCCACCGCCAGCACCAACGCCTAAACCACCAGTGGGGCCGGGTGGCCCCAGCGGAAAGCTCCCCGGTGCCGAGAGACAAGAACTCTCTAACGGCGCGCCGGGCGATCGCCCCTGCACCCGCGACCCGCCGCCGAAGAATAGCGGCGGCGATAGCGGTCTAACTGACGAGAGCTGCAGCCCCGCTGCGGTATTGAGCACGCTGGGGGGCTGCAGCTCATCACACACCTGCACCTGATTCACGGTGCTGCCACCGTTGTTCCAGAAGTAAATGGTGTATTCCACTTCGTCATCGGGCTCAAGGGCAAACCCGGTCGGCAAGGCCACAATACCCGGCAGAGAGTTGCCGCCCCCCAGGGCCGAATTCAGCGCATTGTCATCGATAAACCCAGCTTGGTCGTTAAATTGAGTGAGCCCAGTGACCGCCACTGGTGCGCCCTGTCGGAAAACATTGCTGATCCGTTTGACCACGACGAGATTGGGGCCGGTGTTGACAAACAACGTCGTCGGCGTGTTGTTGTTGTTCGGGTTGCCGTCGTTGTCAGGGTCAACATCGTTGCCATCTTGAGAGACATCCGTCACTGGATCGCCGCCGCCGAGGGGCGTGCCGCTGGCCTCCGCCACGTTTTGCGCCTCCAAGATGCCATCGTTGAGACCGTCAACTGACGGTCCCGCGCCCGTTGCACCCAAGTCAGCCTGCACCGTCACGACGACCGTCGCCGATTCTCCTGGGGCCAATTGATTCGCACTGGTGGCATCAAACAGCGTTGTGACCGATACCCCGTTATAAGCAGGATTGGCGACCGGCGCGATGGCGGGTGCCCCCGCCGGAAAGCTGACCGCCACATTCTGGACGGTAAAACTATCCGCGCGGTTGAAGGCGTTCGTAATCAAAACCGCCTGCAAATCTTCCGTGAGCTGCACATTGTCCAACGCGATGGTGCCGGTGTTGACGACGGTGATGGTGTAAGCAAACTCATAGGTCGTTCCCCCCACCAACGTAGCCGGACTGACGGACTTAGAGACGCCAATGCTGGGAATACGAATGCGGTTCGGCACATTGTTGTTCGTGGGATCACCATCTCCATCGGGGTCAACCTCGCTACCCGCTTGAGACACATCCGTCACCGGGCCGCCGCCCGGGGGCGTCCCGGTAGCGGTAGCACTGTTGTCAATATCGACGCTGTTATCAGAGGACAGATCTAAGCGGGTCGTAATCGTGATGGTGGCGGTGTCACCGGGATTAAAGTTGCTGCCGGTGCTAAACAGGCCAACATCCGCATTGCCGTTATAGGCCCCGTTGAAGGTGGGGGCCGTGCCGGAGCCGGTAAAGGTGATGGGGTTGGTCAGGGTGACGCTGACGATGCTATCGGCCCCATCGCTGGGCGCACCGTTAACGGTGGGATTATCAACAAAAACCTCTTGCAGATCTTCAGCAATTTGCACGTTGGCTAGGGGCGTGTTGCCAGTGTTTCTCACAACAAAGGTGAGATCGACATCAAACAGGCCGGGGGAACCAGCAACGGGCCGCAGCGCCGAGTTGGTTTTGGCCAGGCCAATACTCGGAGCTGGAATTAGCGTCCGTTTTACCACGGACTGGGGAGCGGGAGTCGCCACTGCACCCGGCACCCCCTCATCGACGGCCTGCTGTCGCACCCGAGCATCGATAAAGGAGGTGCCGGTAACCGTGGTGACATCGATCGCTGGTGCCCCCGGCTGGGGCGTGACACACAAAAAGAAGGTAGCCGCTTGGCCTGGCACCAAAATGCCCGTATCGATTGCGCCGTCGCCATCGCTATCGGTTAGGGGGTTGCCGTTAACATCTCGAAGCTGGGCGACGACGTTGGGGTCGGTGCCGGTAGCAACCAAATTCACAATGTCGTTGGTAAAAAAGTTGTTGGTCACCGTAAACGGATGACACACTTCGTTGCCAATGGTGGTAGTCAACGTGGTGTCTTCGACGATAGTAAAGTTGCCTGCTCGAATCGGCGGCCCATCAAGTACCGGTAACTCCCGCAAATTACTATTCGCTTCCAGAATCGTTTGGTTATCGTTGTTATAGTTGTCAACTACAAAATCCCATCGCCCCGCATTGGCAAGGGGGTCGGCACTGATGTCGATCACATCGGCCCCCACGTTAAGGTTGCCGCCACCATTCCAAACTGCGTTACCACTGGTACTGCCGCCAGTGACCGCACCCGTGGGCGAAGTATAGGAGACGGTCACGTTTGTATCAAACTGATTGTCTAGGTCAAAGTTGCGGAGCTGCAGCTCATCCGTATCCGGGCCGATTAAAAAGAACAAACGAATCCTCGTCTCTGCTGCTGCCCCGTTGAACTGAAAGCTGCCTCGAAGCTGGCCAATCAGCAGATCGTCAACGGGGACAACGATATCGAAAGAGTTGTCATCGTTGTTAAGGCCAGGCGTGTTATCACCCAGGATTGGGATGCCTCCCGTTTCACTCGTCACCGTATAGGTGCCGGGTTGAGTAATACCGGCAAAGGTGAAGTTACTGCCATCGGGCGAGCCGGTAGGGAAGTCAGCTGTTTGAATAATATTGCCCGCCGGGTCAAGCAAGCGGAATCGAGTGGGGTCCTCAGGGCCATCCACCTCGTCAGGCACACCATTGCTCTCACCATCTTCAATGGTGATGGCCACACTGCCTCCAGCGGCATCAATATCAGCTTGGGTGATATCGATCAGAAAGCGGTGCAGCGGATCGGTACTCGCCGTTGTCGTGTTCGTGTACCAGTCGCCAATATCAATGTCTCTCAAGGGAGCACTGGTTTGAAAGTCGAGGTCGGGAATGGCTGGTAATCGGGTCTGGGCGATCGCACTGGTAGTCGTGGCGAGGGTGGCGAGGGTAGCTAAACTCAACGTGCCAGCCAGACGCCTAGGGGCAAACCACCGGTTAACGAGTGAGAAAGGAAGATGGACAGAAAACACAGCTTCTTTCCTGAGCAAGGGAAACTCAAAATGAAAACATGAGCTCACCATGAAAACTGACAACACACCCGGCTTATTTCAGCAGATTTACGAAATGGCCTGACGGCTGATCAATCCTCAGTGATGGGACTTCCTGTACAACTCAACAGATATTCAACCTCGACACAGCTGCGGTGGGCAATCAACCAACGACTAACCGCAGCTATCCTTTCGCTTACGGCAGTCGAACCCGGAAGCGAATCGCGCCAAACTGGTTGGGCGGAACGTCAAAGGTACCCGCCACCACCCCCCCGCCTGCGCCGACGCCCAAGCCGCCAGTGGGGCCGGGTGGCCCAAGCGGAAAGCTGCCCGGTGCCGAGATGCAGGAATTATCTAATGGGGCACCAGGGGATCGGCCCTGGACTGCAGTGCCGCCCGCCGCAAATGTGGGAGCCCCCAGTGCACCGACCGGAGACAATTGAAGCCCAGCATTGACGTTTAGGACGCTCGGTGGCTGCAATTCATCACAGAGATTCAACTGCTGAACGATGCCACCGCTGTTGTTCCAGAAGAAGAGCGAGTATTCCACCTCATCATCCGGTTGCAAAAACACATTGTTTGGCAAGGTAAAGAGACCCGCAAGCTGATTGCCTCCCCCTAAAGCAGCATTCAGGGCCACATCGTTATTGTTCAGGTCATTGGGTTGGTCGTTAAAGGCATTGATGCCCGTAATATCGACCGGAATGCCCTGTCGAAACACATTTGTAATGCGCTTGACCAAAACCAGGCCAGTACTGGGCGAGAACTGAATCTGTGTCGGCTGGTTGTTGTCGGCTGGATCACCATTATTGTCAGGGTCAGCAGCCGTCCCAGATTGGGAAGCATCGCTGACCACCGGGGTGCCAGGAACGACGCCAGGGCCACTGGGGGTACCGGTAGCGGTGGCGGTATTCTCAGCGAGTACCGTGCCATCGTTTAAGGGACCAGCCCCCCCACTACCGAGATCGGCGCGCACGGTAATCACCACCGTGGCCGTATCGCCCGGATTAAAACTGTTAGGAACACCCGCATCGAATACTTGGATGTCGTTGACCGCATCATAAGTCGTGGAAATCGTCGGTGCGGTGCCGGTAACACCCGTGGCATCGAGGGTAGGAGCACCCACGAGGACAAAGCTATCGACGCGGTTAGTGGCATTGGTGATCAGGGCGTCTTGTAGATTTTCCTGCAAGGCCACGTTGTCAAGGATTGTACTGCCGGTATTTGTAACTACGATAGTAAAGTCAAACTCAAACTCAGTGGTGTTGGCGACCGGCCTCAGAGGGCTGACGCTTTTCGCCACACCAATGCTGGGAAACGGAATCTGCAGCGGCGTTGGGTCGCTGTTGTTGCCCGGATTGCCATCACCATCGGGGTCAACCTGGTCGCCATCTTGGGAGAGATCCGTCACCGGGGGACCACCCGTGGCCGGGTCGCCCGCCGCTGAAGCTTGGTTTTGGGCAATCAAGATGCCGTCATTGAGGGGGGGCGGGCCGCCAATGACCGTGCCTAACGTCACGCGAACCGTCACGGTAACCACAGCGGTATCGTTAGGATTAAAGCTGTTTCCGGCAGCAAACAGCGCGGTATCGCCCACGCCGTTGTAACCTGCGTTGATAGTGGGGGCGGTGCCAGTTACACCCGTGGCATCCACAGTCGGCACACCTTGAATCACAAAGGAATCGGCCTGATTGGCCGCACTTGTAATGAGGGCGTCCTGCAGGTTTTCGGTGATTTGTACATCAGTGAGAGCCACATTGCCTGTATTGGTGACTCGCAAGATGATGTCGAAGTCAAAAACACCGGGGGTACCCGTCGTTCTGGGCAGTGAATTGTTTTTGGCTAGACCGATGCTCGGGGCGGGCGGCTCTCGTGTGAAGGCGGCTCCACCCGCGATCAGATCGAGACCACCCGCCGTTGTGCCATTGGTATTCGTGGGAAAGCTATTGAAGTTTACGGCATTAGCATCCGTAATTGCCGCTTCGTTGGGAAAGAGGGAGTAGCCAAAGACTGTGCGATCGGCAGCAGGCCCTGGGAATAGGCTAACCAGGCTAAAAAACCGGCCGCGAATATCTTGAGGCGGATTGACGAGGTGAGAAGGCCGAAAAATGGGTGGCGTATTATTAAGGATGTCATCTTGACGAGCTACCGCTGTACTGATGTTGGCCGCCGAGGCTCCTGCCCAAGCTATGTTGTGGGTCTGTAGTGGCCCGTAGGCGGCAGGATTACCAGCGCCATCTAAAGCCGTGATCGCGGCAATTTTGAAAGAATCATTGCCCCCTCGATCCATAATCAGAAAGCCAAAATCATCGCTGCTGGCAGCCGGAATCGTGATCCCCGCGTCAATGATGTAGTCAACTCGCTCAATATTGTTCCGAGTTTCCTCATCACCACCAGTGTCGTTGTTAAAAATATTGTCAATCCCGCGATTGATCACTAAACCCAACAGAGCATCCTCGAGGCTGGTTGCCTCTTGAGGATTAATATTCAAAGTGCCATTGGTGCCCGTGACCAGACTGCCAGTGTCATATTCAAAGAAGAGCTGATTGCGATTAAACGGTACGACCGGTGATCGCCGAAACACGACGCGATCGGCTAACCCGTTGGTTGCTGGCAAAATAGTTCTAGCCGGTGCGAACACACTGCCAGCGACGACGATGCTATCAAGCTGAAGATTGTTACCCGCCCCAAAGGTAAGGTTGGTGACGGCTCCAGGGACATCACAATCGGGTAAATCGGCGGCGTCATCGTTACAAGGATTTGCGTAGGGGGTGTTAGGGAAGTTCGTAGCGGGAGCCAGAACGTTTGTGGTATTAAACGTCGCGACTGCTTCGTTGGCGATCGCGGCGGTGGGAAAAATGATGAAACTAGCCAGGAGCACCAAACAGAACTTTGCCCAGGTTTGGCTAATGGCGATCGCTCGTTGTCTGTAGAACACGCGTTGATTCATTGAACTGCTGGCTAATCGGGTAGGTAGATGGCAATCAAAAACAAAGACAGCGCTGAACATCACTCGATCTGGAGATCGGTTTCGACAGCTTCAAAGATGATTTCGACGCCTTGGGTATCACTAAACTCAAACTCAACGCGGCGATCGCGGGCGTAATCTAACCGGGTGCTGCCGGTGGTGCGGCGCTGAGTTTCTCCGAGGGGAATGATGCGCATGCGCTCGGGGGCGATGCCCTGACGCACCAAATAGTCGCGAGCCGCCAAGGCGCGGCGCTCACTCAGAGCCTGGTTGTAGGCGTCACTGGCCCGGGGGTCGGTGTGGCCCCGCAGTTCGACCACGAGCGAGGGGTAGGTAATCATCGCCGCCGCGATTTGGTCAAGAATCTGGGCGCTGGCCGCACTGATATTCGACTGATCGAGGGCAAAGTGGACGTTACGCGGTACCCGTAAGCGAATCGGCTCAGGCGGTGGCTCTGGTGGCGGCGGCTCCACGGCCACCGGCGGAAAGCAGGTAGCATCGTAGGGAGCAGGCGTGGGTGAGGGGGCGGGGACCTGGCCATCAGCCCCGGCGACGCTAATCACCGGTGAGGGTTCGGAGGTGCCATAGAGCGGATCGGAGGCGATCGCGCTGACCCAATCACTCGCCCCGGTCTCCCAGGTAAAAGCAAAGTTGCCTTCATCATCAGCGGTGGTCGTCATCAGCGGTTCGCTGAGGGGACTGTAGACACCGGTATGATCTTTAACGCGATACAGATCAACGCTGCTGCCGGGGTCGGCCGAGCCAGTAAGGGTCAAGGAATCGCCCGCGTCAGCAAAGGTATAGGCCGTAAACTCGGGGGCGTTGATCGCCCCGTTGGCCGTATCGGTGCGGCGATGGTGGGAGTTCCGCAGTGGGTTGGGGCCATCAGCCCGCTGAAAGTTCACGACGGCATCCCGTCGAGCCGCCAGATCAATGCTGAGGCCGTCGAGCTGCGTAAACTCGTTGTCGCGAATTAGGTTGCGATCGCTGAGGGGATAGGCTGCAACGGCAACCCCCGCGCCCGGCTGATAGCCGATCGTATTGCCTAGCAGCTGATGTCCGCGCCCCATGACATACACAGCAGGCCGCTCAAAGCGCCGACCGTTAAAGATCACATCATTGTCTTGAATGACGGTGCTGCCCTCGGGCTTAAAGAGAAAGATGCCGCTGCCGTCGTTGGCACAGACCAGATTATTGGTGATGGCAGCGCCCTCTAAATCCCCTTCTAACCGCACGCCGTCGGGCATGCCCGCGACGCCGTTGGCGATGATGGCGTTGCCGGTGAGCTGCAGCCCAGCCGCCCGAAACCCAGTGAGCACGCCGCTGCCCTCATGGTGTTGAATGAAATTATCGGCTACCCGCACGTCAACGCCGTTGAACACGACGATGCCAAAGGCCGATCGCTGATCGGGAATCGACTCATCGGGCCGGAACCCCAACCAGTTTTTCTCAATCACGGCTTGTTGGGTGGCCTGGGTGGGGTCATCGAGGACAAAGGTCTCAACCGCCGGGGCAGCGGGGCTAGAATCGGCTGGCGGCGGCGCATTGGCGATAAAAATATCGGCAGCGGGAGTGGTCAAGGTCGCCCGCGCCGCTGACCAAAAGCCGTAGAGGTTGAGTCCGCGCACGGTGATGTTATCGCCGGCCACCGTGAGCCCGCGAAACACTTCGCTGCCGGGCGCTGGCGTGAGACTCACCACCGGTCGCGGAATCTCAGGCAAATAGGGCAGTGCTTCGCCATAGCCTGGTTGAGTGGTGCCGTCGATAGTTAAACCAGTAGCCACCAAGGGCGGCAGCAAACCAGTGAGCAAAATGGTGGTGTCATCAGCGGGCAGATCAAAGGCAATACGGCTCTCGGCTGCTGGGGTGACTTGGGCCTGCTCCAAGGTTGAGAGGGCCGTCACGGGCAGGGTGCCGTTGGCGATCGCGATCGCCTCGCGCAGGGTCAGCGCCTCATCGGCGATCGGCGCACCGTCAGCGGCACTATTGACGGTAATGTCAAAACTCGTCGGGGGCTGGGTTGAGTCTTGCGCTTGGGCGGCCAGCGCCACCAGACTCAGACTCGGGCTCAGAGCAAGAACGGTCCACAAGGTTTTCATTAGATATCTCCAGCGCTCGGTGCATCGGTGACAGCAGCGGGGGATGCCGTCAAGTCATCAGCCGGCGAGGCGTCAGTCGGCGGCTCGTCCGCCGCTGACTCAGCCGGCGTCGAATCATCAGCCGTTGTTTGGTCAACCGTGTCATCGTCAGCGGACGTCCCGGCTTCGGGGGCTAATCCGGCCGTCGGGGTGGCCTCATCTCCCGGCGTGGTGGCCGTATCGACATAGGATTCTTCTTGCTGAGCGGGGCTGACCGGCTGCTGCAGGCCAAAGTCATTCAGCAGCTCATTCACCTTGAGCTGAATGCCCAGATAGGGACCGCTGGCTGATCGATAACCGCCACCAAAGCCGTCATTGTCAACGCTGCCAAAGCTGTAGCCCACCCCGACCCGCAGATCAGGCGTCAAATAGTAGCCCAGCTCCAGGGAGGTGCCGACTTCATTGAAACTGGCTTCAGGCTGAGTGATGTAGCGTACCTCGCCCAAAATATCCCAGCGATAGGCAAACTGATAGGCCGTGCGGAACTGCATCAGGTGAATCGAGTTCGAGAACCCGAAATCTTCCGCCAGCGTCGCATCGCTAATCCGGAAGGCGTATTTGCCGTAAAACTCCCACTGCCAGTTGGGCGCATAAATCGCTTCCAAAGCGAGGGTGTGATCCGAGGAGCTAATGCCACTATCAATCAGCAGCGTATCGGGCGTCGTCGATGGGTTACGCCGGTATTCGTAGCTCATCAGCGCGTTCCACTGGTCGCTGATCGGGTTGCGATAGGCCATGCCCAGCTTCAGGTCAATCGAGTTGCCCAGATTGCCGGTAATTTGCTGGTTCGCAAAGTTAGCCTGCTGATAGCGAAACAGCGTGGTCAGGGAATTGGTAATCTTGCCTGCCGCTGCCGCCGTGAGGACAGTGTTGCTGCCCACCGATGAGTTCCGATGCTCAATCCGCGCACTGGCTTGAAAATCAGGATTCGCCGTATATTCCAAGCCGACGGAATAGGAGGTGCCGCCAAGAATGCCGAGGGCGCTGGCCCCCGCCCCGACGGCGTAGGGCTGCTCAAACTGTTCACCCGCTCCCGTTTCATTAAAGGCATCGTCAATCACGTGCTCAATGCCCACGGTGGCTCGCAGACCGGGGGCCAACACAATGCGGTGATTCAGCCCCAGAGCGGCCTGACCAATTAACCCACCGTAGCCGCCAATGATAGAGTAGCGGCTCGTCAGCGAGGTATTTTCGCCCAATTCATAATCCACCAGCGTATCCAGACTGGTGATGTTGCGCAGTTCATCGCCGCCAATAAACTGCTGCGACAGGCGCATGGTGACGCCTGGCTGCACCGCCCAATCCAAGGCGAGGGTAGTGCGATCGGGATACAGGGTGTCACTATCGCTGCCCACATTGATTTCGCTCTGGGCACGGAAGCTGAGGTCAGGCGAGATAGGAATCGCCAACTGCGGCACAAACTGCTGGGAGTTGGTCGTTTCATTGTCGAGGCGATCGCGGCGGTTGCGGCTGACATAATCGAGCCCGATGTTCACCGTGCCGATTTCCTGCCAGACACCAGCTCGATAGGTGGTCAGGGTATTGTCTACGCGCTCACCCGGCTCCGAAAACTGGCCCGGATTAAAGAGGTCTACCGCGTCCGTCGTCACCTCAGGCGCACGGCCACGATTAATCTCTTGATCAAACTGGGCGTTAAGGCGGGTCGTCGGCCCAACTTGAGCATTGACCCCGGCGCCCCAACGCGTTTGACCAGGGCGAAAGCTCGTCGTCGCCGTGTTGGCAAACCCGCTATCGGCGCTGCGCAGATAGGCGCGCCCCTGCACGGTGGGCGCAAACAACGCCCCCTGAGCTTCTAAGCGATAGGCACTGCCGTCGGCGGATTCGCCAAACCGATCAAAGGAGGACCGGGCATATTCTCCGGTGAAGTAGCCGGTGTCGCCGAGGGGAATCTGCAGGTCGGCGCCGTACAGCGAGAAGTCTTGGTCGCCCTGATCTTCCGATAGCCAGGTGACGCCGGCCCAGCCGCCGAGGGTCGGTTGCCCCGCTTTAAAGTTGTACTGCAGCCGCCCCGCATAGAGACTGCCATCGCCACCCCCATCATCCACTTCGTAAGTAGCGACAATCCGACGGACTAGGGTTTTGCCGAGGGGGTCAACCGACGTGCGATAAATGGGCTGACGAAACAGCAGCGTGCCGCGATCGTAATCAATCTCGTAGTCGCTAACCCGGTTCAAGGCTTGCCGCTCAATTACCGTGCCGGGACGATTAATTTCTTCGGTTTCGATAAAGACGTTTTCACTACCGGGGAGGATGACCCGCCGCGAGAGGAAATAGAAGCCGCTGGTGCCATCGGGGGCGATCGTATCGCGCTGAAAGGGCCGCAGATTGTTGGCATACATCGCCGTCAGCTGCAGGTTGCCCAGCGTGTAGTTGCCCTTAAAGCCGTGCAGCTGACGCGTGATCGCCGTAAACTCTTGGGACGATCGCGCAAACTCCGAAGTCTCGTAATCTCCCCACATGAAGTAATCGACCTCGCCGCCGGGTACCAGCGCATCGCGCTGAAACCGCACAAAGAAGCTATCGATCGAGGGCGTTAGATAATCAACCTGAGAGCTATCGCCGTAGACCGGGTAGGTATTTTCGCAAAACTGGTCATCGCGAAACAGGCGGTTGCCATCACAGGTTTCATTCAGGGCGCGGCGGGTATTGAGGGCACCGGTAAACTGCCAATCGCCCAGGGTGCCGGTGGCAAATAGCGCCGCCCCCAAATCAAACTCCGTGTCGCCAATATCGTCAGGGTTGAGAAAGTCCTCAAAGCTGCCCCAAAAGTTGGTGCCGCCCGGCCCAATGCGCAGATCAACAACGCCGGAAACCAATGAAGGCCGGAGGTTAGTGACAAACTCAACCTGGGTGAAGGTTTCGAAATCGGGGAGTGGCTCTAAGACGATGGGTTCGTCTTCCCCCAGCACGGCAGCGGCGGGGGCAGCCGCCCGAACGCGCACCTGCTGCGCCTCAAGGGTGGACTGCAACACCGCCTCAAACTGACCTTGGCGAGCCAAGACTTGGAACCCGGCGCTGTCGGTATCGTAGTCGGCCCCCTGAAATTCGCCGGCACCGGTGGTAAGCGTCACCACCACATCGCGGGGAATGGGGGTTCCGGCAGGATCAAGGATGCGCCCCTCAAATCGCACCGTTGATCGCTGGTTGGCGGGGATAACGGGACTGGTGAGCGCAGTGAGTTCAATCGTGAATGCCGGCTCGGTAGCCGCTGGGTCTGCCGCATTGGGGGGAATCGGGGGCACCGGAGTGGGGTTAGACTGAGCCGTTAGCGGCCCGTCTGCCGCCTCGGCTCTCGTTTCGGCAGCGAGCGCCAGATCCGTGAGCGTGGCCGGTCGCAAGTTACCGGTCAACGCCGGCGAGGGGGCATCAGCCGCCGGCCACGGCGAGCCATCGGGAACCAACTCAGACGTGGGCTCGGGGGGTGAGGTCGTTGCCCGAAGGGTTGCTGCTTCGGCGCCCGCAGTAGCGGTGGTTGGTTTGAGCTCTGCCTTACGCCTCGGACGAGTCGCGGCATCGGTGGGGCCTTCGTCAGTCGATTGAGCGTTCGCGACGCCCAACATATCCGTGGCGATCGCGCTGATCATCAGCCAGCCAATCATGGCAATGAGGGTTTTCATTACCCTTGCTCCTCCCCAAATGCGGGTGTGACCCCAAAGTTCATCCGTGCCAGTCCGCCTGGCGATAACCGCACCAGCCGAGACTGGCTATTGTCTGCAAGTCGGTAAAGATTCGGAGCGAGGGTATAACCCGGCAGGCTGGTCAAATCAAGCGTGCCGACGCGGTTCCCCGATAAGACGTTAATCACCGAGAACAGTCCATCCGGGTCAGTCAGAATCCGATTGCCATCATCCAAAAAGACGATGGCGTTAGGCACGCCCGGCTCACCGGCCTGCTGCTCGCCGTCAAAGTTTTTATCCACAAACACGCGACCCACCAGGGTGCCGCAGTCGGCCAAAATACCGGGCCGAATGGCCAGCTCGTAGGTGGCCGTGCTGCTAGCCCCCGGGGTGATCGCCTGCGCCACGTTACGCCCTGAGCCGCGCACCGCATCGGGGGTTGCCAAGGCCGCATAAACCACCGATAACTCTTGCCCCGGCGCAAGTGAAGCACCGCCAAAATCGAGGGTAAAGGTGCGGTTACTGGTGGTCACATTGGTGAACTGCAGTGGGGTGGTGTTGACCGAGTCTTCAATAAACTGCATTCCTAGCGGCAGCTCGTCCACGATGGTGATCGGGCCAGCGGGTTGATCGGAGGGATTGCGAACCAGCAATCGATAAACGACCACGTCACCGGGTTCGGCAGCCCCCCGATCAGCAGTTTTGATAATAGTCAAAGCCGCCGATGAGGCCCCACTCGCCTGCAGGGTAGTCGGATTCGACTGCACCGATTGAACGGTGCCTGCGGCGTCAGTGAACTGCGCCCCAGCCTGGTTTTCAACATTAGTTGTTTGGCCATACGCCGGGGCAAAACCCCACCGAGGCGTACTGTTGGCCCAAGCTAGTAGCTGCACCAGCAAAAACGCGATCGCAGCGACCAAAAAGTATTTGCTTTTACGAAAACCGGCTAGGCGCCTAAACAATTTCGCAATGCGATCGAGAATGGAATTAATCCAAACAAGTTGCGACATTCTTTTAAAGAGACAACGTCCACACCCTCACACCGCTTACCCTCAGAAAGCCGCAAAGCTTTCCTCGGAAGCGATCTTTACCTGACACACAACCATGATGGTAGATAGCCTGTCCGTGCTCATTCAGTAGCTAACGAACGAAACTAAACTTTTGGCCTCTAAGCGTATAGCAGAGACGCCAGTCAATATACCTCATAAAATCTCAGGCAAAAATAAATTCATTCTGATTACAGGGGAAATATCGCATGAAACCCAGCCCTACCAAGGTGAATGAGGTACTTAATTTTTTTTAATCAAGCACTCTTGAACAGTGGAAAACCGCCCCAAAACGATCTGGCCGTGCCGATGCTGGGAGTAAATACAGCGCTAGAAAATGCCTAAACCGAAGCGTTTAGGGCGTCAAAAGCTATCTCGAAGAACCTTCAAAAAGAGATGGATTAGGGCTCGAAGCAAATTTGAGTTTACCGACCCTAGAATCACCTCAGCAGGCTCTGGTTAACGGGGCTCAAGCACGACTTTGAAGCAGCGTTGATTACTCTGCCGTAGCTCCGATGCAGTCAGCCACTGCCGCTTGCAGTCAGCCACTGACTGAACGCAATACGCCTAAATTCCACCCATGAACGACCAGTCGGCAAATGAGACCTGAAGGTCCAAAGAACGGTGTATTTCACAAGTCACCACGACCCGTAACTTCGGTGAGGACTTGCCCTTTTAGCCACAAGCATTTGATGCACCAACTAATTTTAGAAGCTAACTCAGGCAGTCGCCCGCCCGCTCAGCAGCCCGGTTTTGCCCTAGCCAATCAGCGCGCTCATGAGGTCAGCGGCCGAGCGATCGCCCGCAGTTCCTGCCATCCACTCATGTTTGCCCCAGCTTTATCAGCGGCGATCTGCCCAGATGATAGTCGTATTAGCGCCGGTTGGCACATGATCTAACATCCCAGCCGGGTTGAGCTTGAGCGTTGTCTATATCAATTTCTGTCTGTGAGTTCGAGGGGCCTATTGTCACCGTCAGTAATCGAAATCAGTCCCCCTCAATCAGCGCTGAACTGGGTGGCCCGATCGGCCTCGACGTTGCCCGCTGCCCACGCGCCGGCGATCGCCCATAAAAAAGTCCCTGACGACCCCATTCCCACTGGCGAAAACGCCGCAGGCTAGGGGCAATCAGAGACTGTGTTCAGGACTTTAGAGATTAAACTGGGGCCGGGGGTTCCACCATGCGCGGATTCCAGCGCGATCGTGACTCCTCGATATGCATGTTTTTCTCATCCTTTTTCAGATGCCGAGGGCTACTTTCGAAGGAGAGAGAAGACGGCAACGGGTCGGTGCCGTATTTCGCCTGAATAAAAGCAGACACGACTTCGTAACTGGGAGAAAACGGCTCGTCGCCTAGCTCAGACAACGCCGGGCTGGATTTCAGCGTGGCCGAAAATAACCCTGTACCATCATCAAAGAACCGCTCTGTGGTCGCCCCGTAATCCCCATAGGGATGAAACGCCAGATCCGCCGGCGCAATGGCCGCTACCCAGGAGGAGTAGATCCAATATTCGCCATAGGTGCCGAACTCATTGGCCGATCGCATCATCAGCTTGAGCCAGTGTTCCGTAGAATCGTAGTAAGCCTGCACCCGCTCGGCCATTGCCCGCAGATGCGACTGTTTGAACCACATGTGATGGGGAATGAAGGTCCCCGCCACGTCTGTGATGGGTGCCACCTTCAACACCGAGCGAATCCAATTAGCCCAGGTATCCACGATTTTGGCGTTGCCGGTTTCGTTACTCTGCAACAGGGCAAAAGTATGCTGAACCGTACCACCAACCTCTTGAAAAATGGGCCAGGTAGCCACAGGCAGCAGGTCGCTGTCCCACACCAGGTACCATTCGCTGAGCCCCGGAATGCCTTCGTAAGCGCCCAGTTTTAACAACTGTTGGTAAAACCAGCCGGGCGTATACAGCGATTCCCCCAGATCCAACTCGGCACAAATCGTGTCTTTAGAGAGGCCCACCCGATTAAAGAACGGCTCCTCTTCATGCACCACGATAGGGGCGGTTTGCCAACGTTGGGCCTGCTCGCGGAGCGGCTCAGCCTCAGTCGTCGGCGTAATGATATGGATAGTGCGGGGCTGATAATGCTGAGTCAGACTCTCCATAACTGCCCGTGTATTCCACCTCACTTTAAAGAGGGGAATCACAAAATCGAACGTTTCAGTTGGCATAGATTATGCGATCGCCTCCGGCATCGACGACAACGCCTCGGCTTCTGCGGGCGTGTGATGTGCAATGGTGGATGGATCCTCTAAGCCCACTTCACTACAGAGGGAATCGATGCCGCCTCCGGCCCGCGGATACTCAGCGCAGATTGCCTGATATTCCGAAACGGCGATAATCAGCTCGTCCTGGGTCATCTCATTCAGGTAACCACACTGACCAATAGCCCCTTTCGGCAGAGGAGCGACTAGGTTGTTGCCGCGCTTTTGCACAATTTTTTCTTGAGCGGCCCACATGAGGTCGCGCTCCAGCAGAATGTCGCTCCACAGGCTGAGGCCAAAGGAGCTGATCAAGTTCAGGATGCGCTCAAAGTCGGCTTTGCTGATCCACTCATGGCGGTAGCTGACGTAAGCGCCAAAACCCATGCCAATCGAGACCGCGTGGCCGTGGAGCAACCCAGATGCAATTTCAAACCCCGGAGACCAGGTATGGCCATAGGCATGGGGGCGACACTGATGAGTTTCGTACAGGTTGTCGTACTCAGCCTCAACATAGCTGCGCATCGCCGCACCCAAGATTTTCTGTGACAGTTCACCGATGGGGGCATCGGCTGGGCAGTCTAAAGCGCCAAAGCGAGTGGTAATGAGTTCTGGACCCGCTTGCTCTAGGTAAGCAAACAACTCAGCATCTTTGACAACCGCCATTTTGATGATTTCCGCTACGCCGTGACGCAGCCAGCCTTCCTTCAACGTCTTGAAGAAAGTGCGATCAGTGATGGAAAGCACCGGCGCATGATAAGCCCCAAATAGGTTCTTGTAGCCAAAGCCGTCGCAGCAAGTCCGCGGCGAAGGCCCGGCATCAATACCCGCCACAATCGAAGTGGAAAGCATCACGTAAGGCGTGTTGCGGTGGTAAAGCGCACAGGCCAAACCGCCCGTATCAGTCAGCACACCGCCGCCAATGATCAGCACCGGCTCATTACGCGAAACGCCTAAGCGCTTGAAGTCGCCCAGCATCCGTTCAACGGTATGAATCCCCTTATCCACTTCCATCGCCCGGTAGACCAGCTTGTCTAAGTGGATGCCGTGATGCGCAAAGTAATGCTCGACCTGTTCGCCATAGAAGCGCTCAACGTTTTGGTCGATCAGACAAACGCACCGTCCAGCCGCAATATACGTGTCACGCAGAATCGGCTGCTGAGGGTCCAAGACGTTCTCGAGCACACGGATGGAAGTAAAGGTGCTGGCGGTCATGACGGCTTCGACCGTTTGATCATCGTCGGTACTGACGACGTACCCCTTGCTGTGACGGTAGCTAGAGGTGGGATGAATCGCATGGGGATCAGTCTCTACCAGGTGCTCAGCTAACTGTCGGTAGTAATCTCCCTCAGAACCTTGGACTAAGACTTGCAGCAGCTTTTCTTGACCGAGGGGCGATTGTCGAATTTGGTCAGCCCACTTGAACCATGCCGCACCCACCGCCACATCAAAGGCACCCAGCAGTTCAGACAGCAAGTTAGAAAAGTGACTTAAAGAACTGTTTAAGCAACTGCGCAGACGACGGCAAGCCGCTAACCCTTCGATCGCACCCGCATTCGCAAACTCTTGCCCTAACTCTGGAGCAAACGCTGGGGCATTAATCAATACCAGCAACAGTTCTCGGAAGGGCGAACTTGCGAAAAGTTGCTCAGTCGCATGTTCCAAGTCTTTATCAACTAAGGATTGGCTGTCATATGCTGCGATAAAGGCCTTCACTGCCGAAGTAGTCAATGTCATCACAAAATACCTGAAAAGACGTAGGCAACAATTAGCCAAGGCACATTAGATCACCTTGCTTTACGCAAATTAACACAATCGCTCACATAGAGCTTAAAAGAACATTACAGATCCAGGGATACGCCCAGTGATATGGTGATAGGTTAAGAGATAGTAAGGTTGTTCTGCTGATTTTCTCTGGTGCTAGAAATTGAACTGGCTATCTATCAGCGCTCCATCTTCAATTACCCCCCTACTAGATGAGAATGCAAGAGTTAAGGATTGAGGACTTTACGCATTTGCATAGATTTCAAGAAACTGCCGATACGCCATTCTCTTGAGCATGAGGCGAGAGCGATCCGTGAGTGATCGCAGTTGTTACTGAGTTGCCATGTTTAGCTTCTGCACGCATCATCGACTCGGTGAAACCCCTTTAACATTCCTCCCTATCCTCGTAATTTAGTCACGACAAACGTTTGGCGTAATCAGGTTATGGCCTCTATTGATGAGCGATCCTTCTATCACTGACGTTGCTTGGATGCAGCGATGCCGACAGCTTGCCAGCCAAGCCGCAGGCAAAACGTCGCCCAATCCCCTAGTCGGTTCAGTCGTTGTGCAGAATGAACAGGTCGTAGGCGAGGGGTTTCATCCAGGGGCGGGGCAGCCCCACGCCGAAGTGTTTGCCCTCAGAGCGGCGGGCGATCGCGCCCACGGAGCCACGCTTTACGTCAATTTGGAGCCCTGCAATCACACCGGCCGCACCCCGCCCTGCACGGCAGCGATTATTGCGGCAGGGATTGAACGAGTGGTGATCGGCATGATTGACCCCGACCCACGGGTCTCGGGCAGCGGCGTGCAGCGGTTGCAGCAGGCCGGCATTCGGGTGACCACCGGCGTCGAAGAGAGCGCCTGTCAGCGATTGAACGAAGCCTTCAGCCACAGCGTGATCCACCAGCGCCCCTTCGGCATTTTGAAATATGCCATGACCCTAGATGGCAAAATTGCCGCCACTGGAGGGCATAGCACCTGGGTCACGAGTCCGGCAGCTCGCGCCTGGGTGCATCGACTGCGCAGTCAGACCGACGCCGTCATTGTGGGCGGGCAAACGGTGCGGCAAGATAATCCTCACCTCACGAACCACGGTCAGGGCGATCGCTCACCGCTGCGGGTCGTCATGAGTCGCACCCTAGAGTTGCCGGAGCAGGCGCACCTGTGGGAGCAGCAGGCCGCCAAAACGCTGGTGTTTTGCGGGGCGGCGGCGGCGGCCTCACGTCAACAGGCGCTAGTGAAGCAAGGCGTTGAAGTGGTGGCCTTGCCCCAGTTAGAACCTATCCACATCCTCTCAGTGCTGCATCAGCGGGGCCTGCGATCGGTGCTGTGGGAATGTGGCGGTCAGCTCTCGGCCCGCGCGATCGCACAACACTGTGTCCAAAAAGTCTGTGCCTTTATTGCCCCCAAAATCATCGGTGGCCCTGCAGCGCCGACGCCTATCGGTGAACTCGGACTCACAAAAATGCCGGAGGCGATCGCCTTAACCGATGTCACCATCGAAGCGATCACCCCCGACCTACTCATTCAGGGTTATGTGAACGTGGCCTCAGAGCGTAACTGAGTCCGCTTTCGCAGGGCTCTGCGCTCTCCAGAACCGACATTTTCGCTAAGGGTTGGGCAATACCCAACCCCGACAATCGGGCGGCTATTTAAAAGCCGCTCCCTAAACTTCACGAAAGGGTTGAATGCGAAACGCCTGCTGCAGGGCATAGCGATCGAGATTTAAATGCTGCAGGTAATCGGTCAGGGCCGAGCGTAAATCATCCCGACTCTTTAAGCCTTCGATGCGGTGATAGACTTGCCCCTGTTGAAAAATCAGCAGCGTGGGCAACGTCGTGAGGCGATACTGATTGGCCAGCTTGAGATTGTCGTCGGCGTTGATATCAACTAACCGCAGATTGCCGAGCCACTCATCTTGCAAACTCATTAGCAGCGGCTCGACCAGTCGACAAACCCCGCACCAAGGAGCCCAAAAGTGGACGAGAACGGGAACCGGTGATCCCAAGACTTCAGCTTCAAAAGTCGATTCGTCAGTCGTCAAAGACATAGGTTTGTAAAAGAGAGCATAAAAAATTTACTTTTCATTTCATTGTATAGGAGTCGGGTCGGCATTATAGAGATTCGCAGTCACTTTGTCGGCGTCCGATAACATCATGCAAGTAACGAAAGATTAACTAAGTATTTTTACTCGTTAGGTTGGTTACAGCGCCATTCACTTGATCCCTACCTGGTTTGGTGCCAATTGCGGTGAGACTACAGCCGAAAGCTCACTGTACTGGCCAGAGAAATGTAACGTATCTTTGAATTCCTTTTCAGTTTGTTTTGGTTTTACTGAGAAAACTCTCTGGCGGGATCAGATAAAGTTCACAGAGCCCAGTTGGCAGCACATCCCCTTGATCTCGCCACCCTACGATTGCCCCTAAGAGTGTCCGTGGTGAGTCGGCAAGTCGGCAGGAGCAACCTCTCAGGTCAGAGCCGGTAGGGAAGCCGTGAGCGATTTTAGCGATCACCCGCAGCCACCCCTCGTTCGTCATTGCGAGCGTCATTCTCCTCAACACAGAGCGATGAGGAAAACGCGATTGTCGTTCTCAAAGAATACCGGCTCTGGGGCAGGAGCCGCTCACTACTCGCGACCAGGGCCTGTCGTCCCGTATTAACGACATAATGAGGCTAGTTTTTTCGATGCATGGTTCATGTCTGCTTCTATCCTGACGGCCCCCTCTCCCCTTGACCTTGATTATGTGCGATCGCACTTTCCGGCCCTAACTCAAGGCTGGACTTTTTTGGACAATGCCGGTGGCTCGCAGATTCTGCGGCCCGTTGTCGAGCGCATCACCGAATTCCTCTACGATTCCAACGTTCAGCTGGGCGCTTCCTACGCGGTCTCGCAGACGGCTACGGCGCGGGTCGAGCAGGGCACGGCGGCGATGGCGACGCTGATCAATGCTGCCGCTGCCGAAGAAGTGGTGCTGGGGCCAAGTTCCTCTGCCCTGTTTAGAATTTTGGCTCACTGCCTGGGGCAAACCCTACAGCCGGGAGACGAAATCGTGGTGACCAACTGCGATCACGAAGCCAACATCAGCCCCTGGATGGAGCTGCAGCGGCTGGGCATCACCGTGAAGACCTGGCGGGTGAATCCCGACACGCTCGACCTGGCGATCGCTGACTTAGAGGCCCTGCTGACCTCACGGACTCGCTTGGTCGCCGTCACCCATGTCTCTAACGTGCTGGGCACCATCAACCCGATTCGGCAAATTGCCGATCGCGTCCATGCTCACGGGGCGCTGCTCTGCGTGGATGGCGTCGCCTATGCGCCCCACCGCCGTGTTGATGTGCAGGCGCTGGATGTCGATTTCTATGTGTTTAGCCTCTACAAGGTATATGGGCCGCACTTGGCAATGCTCTACGGCAAACGGGAGCACCTGTTGGCCCTGCCGGGATACAACCATTATTTTGTTGAGCCCACGGCGATTCCTTACAAGTTTCAGCCCGGGGGCACCAGTTACGAACTCAGCTACAGCGCGATCGCGATTCCCCAGTATTTGCAAACGCTGGCACAGCATCATCTCGGGCCAGCCGCTGCCGCGACAGCGACCGGCCAGCTTGATCAGGCATTTGCGCTAATTCAAGATCATGAGGCTGCACTGGCAGAACGGCTACTGAGTTTTCTGCGCAGCAAACCCAACGTGCGCCTGATCGGTCGGCCAGAGGCAGAGGCAACTCAGCGAGTGCCGACAATCGCCTTCACCGTAGACGGCCTGGCCAGCGACCAGATTCCACCGCAAATCGACCCCCACAACATCGGCATTCGCTCGGGCCATTTCTATGCTCTGCGCCTGATCGAAGCTTTGGGCCTGCTGTCGCAAAACGGCGTGGTGCGCGTCAGCATGGTGCACTACAACACGCTGACAGAGTGCGATCGCCTCATTCAATTGTTCGACGAGCTGTTCTAGGGGCAGTTATTCATGACCGGTCAATTGGCGGACAAACATCGAGTTCGATGAAAAAGGTGCGGTCATACATTCGGTGGAGGGCGGTGGGTCGGGCAGCTTTCCAGTCAGGAGTTTTAAGCGATCTTTTGAGCGCTGACCTACCCTACGCGGCGTCTATTTTTCAGAGCAACCTAGCGTGATCGTGGGGCTGATGCCAATGCTCTGCAAGCAGACGACAACTCTGCCCCTCGGCCCCGCCGCTCCCCGGCATGGTCAAAATTGCCTCGGCAGTCCGATTACTGAGACTGGCCATTAGCCGGCTCTAGCGCCGCGATCGCCAGCGTGGTCTTAATCACCGCATCGGGGTTAAGGCTAATCGAGTCAATCCCCTGCTCCACCAAAAAGCGAGCAAATTCGGGATAGTCGCTGGGGGCCTGACCACAGATGCCAATCTTGCGGCCAGTGGCTTGGGCCGTGGCAATGACTTGGGCCACTAGCCGCTGCACCGCTGTGTCCCGTTCGTCAAACAGATGGGCTACCAGAGCCGAGTCGCGATCGAGCCCCAAGGTGAGCTGCGTGAGATCGTTCGAGCCGATAGAAAAGCCGTCAAACACCGTAGCAAACTCATCCGCCAGGATGACGTTGCTGGGCAGCTCACACATGACGTAAACCTGCAGGCCATTCTCCCCCTGCACCAAGCCGTGCTGCGCCATTTCGGCCAGCACGCGCCGCCCCTCATCCGGCGTGCGGCAAAAGGGCACCATCAAAATGATGTTGGTCAGCCCCATATCGTCACGCACTCGTTTCAGCGCCTGACATTCCAAGGCAAATCCCGCCTTGTAGCGATCGTCATAGTAGCGAGAAGCCCCGCGCCAGCCAATCATCGGGTTTTCCTCACTGGGTTCAAAGGCTTTGCCGCCGAGTAGGTTGGCATATTCGTTGCTCTTAAAATCGGACAGACGGACGACGACCGGCTTGGGATAAAACGCGGCGCCAATAGTGCCAATGCCCTGGGCCAGCTGATCGACAAAATATTGGGGCTTGTCGTCGTACTGCTCCGTGAGGCGGGCAATTTTGCGTTTGGCCGTGCTGTCAGTCAGGGTATCGAAGTTGAGCAGCGCCAGCGGATGCACCTTGATCTGGTTGGCGATGATGAATTCTAGCCGGGCCAACCCCACCCCCGCATTGGGCAAGGCCGACAGGCGAAAGGCGATCTCCGGGTTGCCGACGTTCATCATGATCTGGGTGCGGGGCTGGGGCATCTCATCCAGCGGAGTCTCTTCGACCCGGTAAGGCAGTTGCCCGGCGTAGACCTGGCCTTCTTCGCCCGCCGCACAGGAAACCGTAATTGGCTGCTCGGTGCGAATGACACTGGTCGCATCGCCACAGCCGACGATCGCCGGAATGCCTAACTCGCGCGCAATAATCGCGGCGTGGCAGGTGCGGCCGCCCTGATTGGTGACGATCGCCGCCGCCTGTTTCATAATCGGTTCCCAATCTGGGTCAGTTTTGGCCGTGACCAACACCTCCCCCGGCTGAAACTGGTCAATGTCGGCCACTGACAAAATGACGCAGGCCGGCCCAGCCCCAATCCGCTCGCCGACGGCCCGCCCGGTGGTCAAAATGGGCGCGGTCACGGGCGACTCTAACTGATAAGCCTGCAAAACGTTGCTAGCCTTTTGCGACTGCACCGTCTCGGGGCGGGCCTGCACGATGAATAACTCTCCGGTTTCACCATCCTTGGCCCACTCAATATCCATCGGCGAGTCCACACCTCGGATCAGACTGTAGTGATCTTCGATCTGACAGGTCCACCGGGCCAGCTGCAGCACTTCGGCTTCCGTAATGGCAAAGCGCTGTTGCTCTGCCCGCGACACCGGCAGATTTTTCACCAGTTTGGTGCCGCCAGTGTTGTACACCATCCGCAGGGCTTTGCTGCCCAAGCGCTTACTGAGAATGGGACGATGCCCGGTTTTGAGCGTGGGTTTAAACACGCGATATTCGTCGGGGTTGACGGTGCCCTGCACCACGTTTTCGCCCAAGCCATAGGCGGCGGTAATCAGCACGGCATTGTTGAACCCCGTCTCGGTGTCGATGGAAAACATGACGCCCGATGCGGCCAAATCAGAGCGCACCATTTTTTGCACACAGACCGATAGCGCCACCTCAAAGTGGTCAAACCCTTTGGTCTGACGATAGGAAATGGCGCGATCGGTAAATAGAGAAGCAAAGCATTTTTTGCAGGAGGCAATCACCTCCGCCTCACTATGGACATTGAGATAGGTTTCTTGCTGACCGGCAAAGCTGGCATCGGGCAAGTCTTCGGCGGTGGCACTCGATCGCACAGCCACATCGGTGTCAACGCCATAGCGATGGCCCAAATCTCGATAGGCGTCGCGAATGGCAACTTCCAACTCGGCGGGAAAGGGCGCATGCAGGATCAGCGATCGCGCGGCTTCACCCCGCTGCTGCAGATTCTGAACGTTATTGATATCCAGGTCGGCAAAGAGCGATCGCAGGGTGGTTGCCAGGTCATTGCTGGCAATAAAGTGCCGATAGGCCTGGGCCGTGGTGGCAAATCCCATCGGCACGTTGATCCCCTGAGGCGTCAACTGCTGAATCATTTCTCCCAAGGAGGCATTTTTGCCACCGACAATCGGCACGTCATCTAATCGAATCTGGTCTAACCAAAGCACGAATTCCTGATCGGTTTGCACGAGCTGAGAAACCATAGATAAAATCCTCTTTAATGAATTGACCACAGGGTCATTTTTTACTTTCCAAAAGCAATAAAAAACGACGTTTGTGTTTTTATTACTTTGCCAATGCACAGTGTAATCAGCAGCCACTAGAGACTGGCGCTGATCGGCTTAATTTTTCGGCAGGCAAGCGCTTCGAAAGGAGAAGCGATCATACCGATAAATTTTATTTCCCTAAACTAATAGTTTAATTCTATAAAAAAGGATAAGTCTATTAGAGATCACCAAACAAATCTTTGCTTAGACAGAAAAGTTCCTTAAGCCTAAAAAACTCTCTGTACATAATTTTCAATCAGCGGTAAATGCTTGAGAAAGCAGCCATGAAAACAACCGCCACGTGGGGTGGGGCAGGCTCCAAGCGTTGGTGTTATACCAATTCTCTGAAACTGGACTACAGATCTGCCTTGCGACTCCGCTCCAGGAACGTCGGCGGAGCGGAGTCGTCAGCCCCACAGGCAGGCCAGGCCAACCCGCAGTGTCTCCGATTGGGAGAAAGCCGACTTGTCTGGGTCGCTGTCGCTGCCCCCTTAAAAAGGGAGCTATTCCACGCCTGAATTGGGCTGCCCCCTTTTGAAGAGGGTTGGGGGGATCGCCCCGGCAACTACTCTATATGTAGTCCAAGCTCAGAGCATTGATATCAGCCTGTCCAAAAAGCAATCGCTGCCAAGGTCTGCCCCGAAAGCGGTTCGACCCACCGTCTCCAACCGCTGTGTAGCCGCACTTTTTCCGTCGTGGGAGGGTCGCGCCCGCGTCATGGGCCCTCGCTCATCATCAGCGTCCCGCTCGCTGAGGGTGGCCACGACCAACCCCTATAGCATGAGCGAGGGCAGCTCTGACCGAGTCCAGGTCTCTTGAGCGTACTCAGCCACAAAGGGCCGCACGACAAACTGGGGACGATCACCCGCCTGCACATCAATCCGCAGAAACGAGTAGGGCAGGCGCTTTTCGGCTCCCGCTCCTTGACGACCGACAAACAGCTGTGATTTCGCCACCACGCGAGTATCGACGCCGTCGGCTTCTTCCACGGTGGTGGTGTCGGGATGTTGCGATCGCAGCCGCGCCCCGCTGCCGCCACACACGAGCCAGTTCAACTCGCGATCACCGTGGCCCGTATCGACGGTGCGCAAATATTCAAAACAGTGGGCATGGCCGCTCAACACCAGATCAATGAGGGGCGTCGGCGCCTCATTGCCGACCCGCTGCACCACGGCATCAAGCACCCACCGCAAATGCCGCCGCGCCGACAAACAGGCAGTTTCGTGCAGCTTCGTCACTTCGGTGATGTAGGGTGGGTGGTGCAAATAGACGATACGGCCCCGCACCTGAGGATTTTGCAGCGAGGCCACAAGGCGATCGCGCAGCCAACACAGCTGTGTCCAGTCGATATTTGCAGGGAGATCCGACCCCAGTTCACGGGCGGCCAACACCGGGGCACCGTCGATCTCAACCGGACGGTTAAACGTGCTGGAATCGAGCCCAAAGAAATCAATATCGCCATAGCGAAACTGATAGTAGCGATTGGGCAGCCGGGTAAAGCTGCCCGGCTGGTAAGTCAGCGCTTGGCCCGTTTCGGTAGCGGTGGTGTAATGCTGCTGCAGGTGCGCCGTCAGCTGTTCGGGCGATAGCTCTCGCAAATAGTCTAAAAACACGCGGGCGTAGGTGTCACCAGTGGCCGAACCGCGCAGCGTCACATTTTTAGTCACCGGCACGTTGAGATATTGGCGCAGGGGCCGCAGCGCCGCCACCAAAAAGCCATAAAGTGTCGGCAGATTGTAGTAGTCGTGATTGCCGGGTACCGCCAAAAAGGGCTGGTTGAACAGCAGCCGACAATAGCTGGGCAGTTGGTCGCGATCGCCCGTCACTAGCCACTGCTGATAGGGCTCGATAAAGTTGGCGGCGTACAGATCAGGCGACCCCATTTGATACACCACGTCGCCGGTATGCAGCAAAAAGCGACAGTCGGCTTGCTGAGTCGCCAGATAGTCGGCCACGACCTGCTGGGGATGGCCAAAGGGCTGAGGCCCAAAGCCGCTATCGCCCATGACTAAAAAAGAAAAGGCTGACGTTGTCGCCAGCCCATCTGCTATCTGTAGTCGAGTTTGGTCAATCGCTCGCTCGCGCATCGCTTGAGCATTCCAACGCACTCGCGATCGCATTTTTTGAATCTTTTGTGAAATCGGCGGATCGAGTAAGAATCCCATAGCAAGGTGGCGCACATTGCCTTTGCACTCTAGCCATTGTGTCGAGCAATTGCCAAGATCATGGGAGCACAAATTCAGCGAAAACAATGATTGTCTGCGGGTGATCAGACAATCATTTTTCCTATCTGCCCTAACCATCAGGAAATTGCCAGCATGACAGCGTTTCGACATTCTTACTGCCACAGGTGCATTGCACCTCGTGGGCAGACGCTACCCACTCGCGATCGCAGACGCGACAATGACAAAACACGTTGTTGTCGTCGGCCTGCTGTAGGCCAAACCGCCACTGCTGTAGTTCGTCCGGGGTGAAATGAGAGGCGGAATCAGTCATGAGCGGTACTGCTTTTAGGACGAGAATTGGGTTGGAGCATTGAGTAGAGGGCCATCGCCACTCGAAACCCCACAATCGAAACTTACTCAAGGCGCTGTCTGCATCATGATAGGTAGAAAGCCCTAAATTATTGTCGGGGGTGTCATCGCCTAGCGTGACGCACCAAAGCCAACCCTGGCATGGCGACCGACTTATCTCTGTGGGCCGCGAGCAGTCGGGTTGCCACTATCCCGTGATCGCTTGGTAATCAGCAGAGCGAGCGATCACGGTGGATGCAGCTCGGCAAGGTGAAGAGTCGTCTGTCGCTGACTAGGATGCAGTCGTGCTGATCAAAAGCCAGATGCCCCCGATCGCCACCAACACCCCTAAAACCGCCCTGCCGGTGACGCGATCGCCCAGTGCTACCGCCAGGGGCAACACAAACAACGGACTGGTGGCCAAGAGCGCTTGGGCAATGCCTGCCAGGGTGTATTTGAGCGAAATTTGCTGCAGCCAAATGGCTAGATAGGTGCCCAAAAAGGCCGCGATTACCAGGTAGGGCAATAGCTGCCGCGATTTAAGCGGCTGCAGCTGCGCCCCCACCTGGCCGCGCCAGCTAATCAAGCCCACCAAAACGAAGCCCCCGGCGGCAATACGCAGCAGCCCACTCCAGAGCGGATCAACCAGACTGTCGGCCAGCGCTCCACGCGACATTACCGCGCCACTGGCCTGACCGATCGCCGCCAAGACGCCCCAGATAATGCCCGCCCGCGTCGAGCCGGAGGTCGGGTCACCGCCCGGCACCCGTTCCGCAATCACCCAGGCGACCCCGAACACCGTGAGAAAAATACCGCCCCAAGCGATCGCGCTCAGCTGTTCGCCCAAAAACAGCAGCGCTATCAGCGCCGTTAGCGGGGGCGCGAGGGATTCCATTAGTAAAGCTCGCCGAGCGCCCAAACAGTTGATGGCGTTGAAATAGGCCGTATCGCCCAACCCAATACCCACCGCCCCACTGAGCAATAGCCAAAAGACTGCGGTCGGCGGCAACTCCGCCTCAAGGCGCGGGCGCAGCAGTAGCGTCAAGAGGATGAAGGCGATCGCGATGCTGCCCTTGGCCAGATTTAAGACTGGCGGACTGATCGATTTACCCAAGCGCCCAAAAATGACCGTCGATAAGGCCCATAAAAAAGCCGCCGTTAGGGCGGCAATCTCCCCTCCTAGCATCGCCGCCCGCTGCCCGCTTTGAGATGTTGACCCGGCTTTTGCTGAGTGGCTCTAGCGTCGTCCGTAGTAGGAAACTTCAATATCTGCGTACCAGCCTGGCCCCATATTTTCGTAAAGAAAGACTCGTTCAACCTGATAGTAAACCCCATCGTGAAACAAGCAATCGCCCACTCGTGGGATGATGGGATAAGTCGCAAACCACAGCGCATCTTTAACCGGCGCTTTAGGGTTGGTGCTGCGAGCTGCGAGATAAAAGATTTGCACCTTATAGATGCCCGCAACCGCTGAAGAGGAGGCTGGCGGTAGGGCCGGTAGTGACGAAGACGATTTTTTGCTTCGCTTCGCTCGGGGCTTGCGCTTCGGCTTTTCTGCTAGTTCCGATGAATCTTTTTCGAAGTCGTCTTCCACGGTGTTCAGGGGGATAAGTGCGATCGCCTGTGGCAATCATAAAAAATCTTTTGAGGTTCGCAACGACTAACACTCAACTTTCCAGACAAACGCTACATTTTGTGTACATATGCGAACCGATGTCGCTATGTAGTGTTTCGGTGCTAATGTCTAGGCAAATGTCCCTGTGCGATGAAAACGACGGCTTTATTCACTAGAGGCATTTAACTCAGCTACTCATTTTGATTTATGAGGCGTTGTCGCATCGGGCGCTCGTGGCCAAGTCGCGACAGGTTTCTGAATCCTTTTTCGTGATCGCGTCGAATTGGTTTAGCAGCGCAAGTCTTGTGCTCATGCGACCCTGCCTGCCGAGGCAGAGTCAGGGGTTCGACCTTATCTCACTTTTTTGACCGGGTCTACAGGCCCCTAATCGATGGGAGTAGTCTATGTCGCCAATGGGGTGGCTATCGGCTGCTCTTTGGTTTTGCTATGTTGATCACCTTTACCCCCTTTACCCTAATGACTTATCAAAATAAACTGCGCCCTTGGTGCATTGTGCAGCAGCTGCCTGAGATGAAGCGCGTCATTATTGACCGGTTTCGTCATTATCAAGATGCTGATGCGCGCGCTAAGTTTTTGGGTGATAAAACCCCGAGCGCTAGCTTTGTCGTATTGTTTGCGCCTGATGCTCCGGCCGTGGCCGCTACCCCAGCCGTGCCCGATGCCGTCGCCCCGGCTCACTAATGGATGATGCCGTTAGCGTCCTGCCAAGGTGCTGGCAGGACGCAGAGGCTCATGGGAAACATCGCAGCCGTCAGCAGTCTGGTTAGAGCAAGCTGGTTGAGCCCCCTGAATCGGCCTAGCGATGCCGATTCCCGACCTTCGAGGGTATTCTGCTATCAGCGATTTAGCCGCCGTGGCCTTACCGGATGCGCTGCAAGCTGGTGATGACACCCGCGCCGATGGTGCACAGCAGCAGCACCCAAATCACGATTCCTGGCAAAAAGGAAAACAGGGTAACGCCGCGCAAGCTCCAAACCAGTAAGGTCAACACCAGTAGACCTAAAAATACTTGAGTCGGAATGGATAGCTGTCTCATCAGAAGCTGAGTCCTCATCGAGCGGAGCGAATGCCGCCTAAAATGCCGACGCCGAAGGATAGCAGCAAGAGCGCCCACACCACATACTCAGGGATTTGCTTAACCCAGCCGAGGCCGCGCAAGATTAAGAGCGCCGCCCCCAAAACCAACATCACACCGACGATGTTGAGCACAATCATGATTGCTAGGGTGTTCGAGTTTCCGCGCATAGCACTGCCAACTCACCAAGAAGCGCTCTCATTGTGCCATGTTGCGTCGTTGTCATTGCGCTGAGTTTGGCCAACCCGACAGTTTCTCAACCTGCACCCTGGCAACCACTGCCGGTTGCCTGAGGTCACGTCTGCGGTTTTAACCACAGGGCATAGTGATGAAATTCCGTATTCTGCTGATAGCCCAATGATTCATACAGGGCCTGAGCGGCCGTGTTCTCAGCCTGAGTAGCGAGCACCAGTCTAATGGCACCGGTCGACTGGGCAAAGGTCGCCGCCGCCTGCAGCAGTTGTCGAGCCCAGCCCTGGCGACGATCGCTCGCCGCGACATACAAATCATTCAAAATCCAGATGCGCTGCAGGCTGACGGACGAAAAGCTGGGATAAAGCTGCGTAAACCCCACGACCTGTGCCGCCGCGATCGCGGCGAAAATCACCGAATCCTGCTGTTGCAGGCGCGCGCGCAGAAAATCAGCGGCGGCAGCGCGATCGGTCGGCTGACCGTAGAACACCCGATAGTCATCAAACAATCGAGCCACGGCGTCTAACTGGTCTAACTGAGCGCGAATAATGGCCATGATGGGGGGGGCTGTAAAGGGAAATCGACAAGTAAAGAAGGGAAGAGTCTCATCAACCGCCTGGGCTAATACGCATCGGCTGCGGGCTCACGCGGTTGAGATAAAAAATAATTTTCTAAGGCTTGACCATGCTGCGCCGACTGTCGGAGCCACTGTAATCGCAGGTCAAGCCGGTCGCGATCGCTGAGCTGCCAATTATCCCCCTGTTCCCGCAGGCGTCGCGTCAGCGTGTACAGGCAGAGCGCCGCGCTGACCGAGACATTGAGACTTTCGACAAACCCCACCATCGGAACTTTGAGCTGTCGGCCCGCCAGCTGCAACGCCTGATCCGACAGACCATAGCATTCACTGCCAAAGCAAATCGCCAGTTTTTGATCTAGGGGCAGCGTTTCTGGGGTGTACGCGTCATCGTGAGGGGTCGTGGCCACCAGCAAATAGCCCTGCGATCGCAACTGGTGCAAACAGTGCGCCGTATTGTTCTCATGGGGTTCGCGATGCTGGTGTAGCGTGATCCACTTTTTGGCTCCAGAGGCGGCGCCTCGGCGCGTCTTAAAAGTGTTGAAATTTTCGACCACATGCACATCTTGCAGGCCTAGGCTCTCACAAGTCCGCAGTAGCGCACTGGCATTGTGGGGGTCGTGAAAGTCTTCAGCCACGACCGTAATTTGGCGAGTGCGGTGAGCCAACACAGCATCCATTTTGGCTCGCCGCTCAGGAGTTACAAATCTTTCCAAATAAGCCATGACGGCTTCTGGTGAGTCTGGGTGCATCGGTTTACCCACAAACGGCAACAGGGTTTCGTCGCCGAGATAGCAGATTAAGCCTGACTATCAGGGCAGTTGGGCTGACCGGTCAAAGGCGCTTGCAGCTGATTCCAGCGCCGCGCTAGGGGCCGCTAACAGGCGGCGCTTGTGACCAGAGGATAATCGGCTGCGAAGTATGCCCGGAGCCCGATGGCGACGTTTGAGTCGTTAGGTTATCCTATTAGCACTCTACTTATATAGCTACTGAGTTTTTGGAGGCAATCGCTATCGTTAGAAGAAGACTAGACAATCGCCGCGTTCGCCCAGAGCAACCTAACATCAATCGCAATATCAGAGCCCAACAGGTATTGCTGATCGACCACGAGAATGAAAATCGTGGCGTAACTGACACTCGCGATGCCATCAGCCTGGCAGAAGAAGTTGGTCTTGACTTGGTGGTGGTTTCTGAAGGCAAAGAGACGCCTGTCGCAAAGATTCTTGACTACGGTAAGCACCAGTATCAGCAGAAAAAGCGGCAGAAACAGAGCGCCAAGCCGACGATGAAAGAGGTCAAGCTCCGCCCTAATGTCGACGATTCAGACTACGGCATTCGGATTGAGCGCGCCACCGAATGGCTCGACAAGGGCAACCACGTAAAATTTCAGATTCGGTTGCGGGGGCGTGAGCACCAGCATCGCGATCGCGCCCGTGAGCTGCTCGAACGCATCGTTCAAGATTTAGACAAAGTTGGCAAGGTGCAATCCTTCGACACCAAGTCTCTCATCGTGCAGCTGGTGCCTGAATCTTAAACAGCTTCCTAACGTCATGCTTTAGAGGGATGTCGGCGATCGCCGACATCCCTCTGTTTTTGGGAAAGAACATCACCAAAAGTTACACTTCTCCCTCGAAACATGAACAAACACTTCGTACCGCTGAAAAGTGTGGGCTAGATGCAGTAACCTGAATTCAGGTTGAAATCTAAAGCAAACCTTAAGAGAGTAGAGCGCATGAATCCTCATCTGCTACGCCAGCTGTGGGCTTTAATCGAAAGCTCTCAAAGTCATCGGATCTTGAGCCTAGACGACAGCAGCTTGGTACATTGGCTGACTGACCAAGTCTCAGGCGAACGTTCCCTTGACTCGATTGAGACAGATAGTCTCAACTGCTATATCCGCAGCCGCATTCCCCTGATTAGAGATATCGCCCAAAGCTAAGGGCTGCGATCGTTTGCATTGCCTCCGGATGGCTTGCCCGCCTCATTTTCGCCCCCGAGTTAATGAAGTGAATGCGGGCTTAGTCATACGGGGCTTCAAATGGGTCGGTTACGACGACATCGGGCGGAGCATTACGGCTTCGCTTAGCGAACTACAGCATTGTTCACGGATCGCCCCTAACCCAATATCTAGTTGACCGCCACCGATGGCCGGTTTGGGCCAGGTTGGCAGCTCAATGCAATTCGAGCGATTAGCGGCCGTAGACTGGCGATCGGCCCGCGATGGAAAAGTTAACCTCCGCGATCGCCCGTCATCCTCAAGATTGCTGGATGCGCTGTTGAGACCTCATCCGCTGCTGCCTGTCCAGCCCGCTAGCGGCCACGATATTTTTAGTACAGTCTCTAAAATTACCCACATTCACCGCAGGTCACGCACACAAACCCCAAAACGTGTTCTACGATACAAAAACATTTCGTCATGCATTGGAATGTTAAGCGAGATTAGCCTACTTGCTGACGGCAATAGTGTTGCTTTCATTGAAAGTAGCCAAGCCAGGCATGTGTTTGTGATGAGTTAGTAAGGTGTGTGAATAATGAAAAAATGGGGCTTTTTGGGACTGGCACTTGCCCTGACCCTAACCGCAGCCTGTGGCGGTGCAACGACTGATACTGCCGCTGAGGGTGGCGATGGCGCTGATGGCGCTGAAACCACGGCGGCTGATGGCGGTAGTCGGCTAGATGCAGTCATTGCCCGCGGGCAACTGGTCTGCGGTGTTGACGGCGGTATTCCTGGATTTAGTTTTGTTGATGAAGGCGGTACTTATTCGGGTCTAGACGTCGATGTTTGTCGCGCCGTGGCGGCAGCCCTATTCGATGATCCGGATGCCGTTGAGTATCGTCGTCTCGACTCGACCGAGCGATTTACCGCTCTGTCTGGCGGTGAGGTTGACATGCTCTCTCGCAACACCACCTGGACGGTGAGCCGTGATACTCAGGTAGGTATGGAGTTTGCTCCCACGACCTTCTATGACGGTCAGGGCATGATGGTGCGTACTGATGCCGGCATTGCTACCTTAGAAGATTTTGGCGGCAAAGCGGTTTGTGTTGAAACCGGCACCACAACTGAGCTGAACTTGACCGACCAAATGCGGAAGCTAGGCGTCGAGTTTGAGCCGGTGGTGTTTCAGGATGCAGACGCGGCCTATGCAGCCTATGACGAAGGTCGATGCGAAGGCATGACCTCAGACAAGTCACAGCTCATTGCCCGTCGGAGCACTTTGCCTAGCCCCGATGACCATACGCTGTTAGAAGTCACGATGTCTAAAGAGCCCCTAGGGCCGTTGACTGTGAACAACGACTCGGCCTGGTTTGACGTGGTGAAATGGGTGACCTACGGCCTCTTCCAAGCTGAAGAGTTCGGCATTACTTCGGCCAATATTGGTGATTTTGCCGGTAGTGATGATCCCAACATTGCTCGCTTCCTCGGTGAAGAGGGCACGCTCGGCGACGACATGGGGATTTCGAACGACTTTATGGCTCGGGTCGTTACCCACGTGGGTAACTATGGCGAAATCTATGAGAGCAACCTGGGGCAAGACTCCCAGTTTGGCCTTGAGCGCGGTCAAAATGCGCTCTGGACTGAAGGTGGCTTGATGTACTCGCCCCCCTTCCGTTAATGCTTTAGCGGTCGTCCGCTAGCTTCTAAGAGATTCGTCTCTCAGCGTGAAGCACGCTGCTTTACCCAGGTCTGCCAAACATTGCAGACCTGGGTATTTTGTGGCTTAAAGATTCCAGCTTGCACCGGGCCGCGATCGCAACGCTCAGCACTCGAACACCTGAGGCCATCTGGGCAGCGCCGAAGAGTCCTGAGGCGAAGATTGACAGGCTTTATTTCAGAACATTGGTCGGGGGACTGCCAGCCGTCAGCTCGGGAACAGAGGCGGCAAAACCTATCACCAATCGCAGTTCAATCAAGCCCTGCCAGATTGCGGCAATCTTGAGTCCTAATTGGGCGTTCCGACCGCCATAGGCTGTAGGGTCTGGCCTGGCTCGAAGGGTATTCTGCCATCCACCTTGACCGCTAACTTCAAGCTAAAAAAATCCCCCAAGCTGACGCATAGAAGTCAGATGGAGGATCGTTTGGTGTAGCCAAAGATTAGGGTTTGAGTCGCTTTATTTAGACATCGGGCAGTTCGTCGCGCTCGATGTAAAGAAACAAAAATGCCATCGCAGCGGCGGGAAAAACGATGCCGACTAGAGGCACCAAAATGGAAGGAAGAAAAGAAGCTGCCATATAAATATTCCTATCACTCAAAACAGTGCGAGAAGCCTGATAGCACTGAGCCAGCACTCAACGACCTCACCGATTAGCCTACTGTGAAACGGTCAGACATACTGCTATTTCTCAACGTCGTCATGGCATTTCTTAACGTTTTGAAAACTTCAGCAAGACATCGCGCTGGCCCTGCTGCTTGGGGCACCTAAGAGCACTCTGATCCTATGCGTGTCTGCAAAGTAGCTCTGCCGTCTTGTCCTCACTGGACTGGTGACTGTGACCACAGCCTCGCTCGCGGCATTGTCGCCCCAGTGACATCATCCCCCCTCTCACCAGCTACCGGCTGGGGGCAAGCTTAGCCGACCTCGGCAACCAGCCAGAGTGTCAGTCTAAATGACGTCATCATCATCGATGGCCGGCAGGTTGGCCGGGGCGATCGCGCGCACCAGGGTGGTTTTATAGCTCTCTTGCTGGGTCGCCAAATCGATCGCGATCGCTTCAAAGGTTGCTTCAACACTGCCTAAGGGCACCTGTAATTTTAAAAATGCCGTCTGCTCACCAGCGTCTGCCGGGGTCCAGTTCATCAGCCAGCGGGGCCGGTCTACCAGCGTGCGACTTTGCATATCGGTGACCCATACCTTGACCGCCAATCGCCGGGGATAGGCCGGTAGGCGGATCGTAATGGGCAGCGGAGCACCGGCCACCAATTCACTTTGCGGCAAAACTAAAGTGGGGATGGGTACTGTCCCCAAATCTTCCAGGTCGGGGTCTTCGGGGCGCAGCACCTCAACGTAAGAAACTTCGGTCGCGGCTTCGGCATCGGAGGGGGAGGCAGCGAGTTCCTCCGATTCGTAAACGACCACCTCGTAGTTGGGCGGGCGATTGTTGATCGCGTCACCGCTCTGGGATGGCTCACCAGACAGCGATCGGGTAGCGGCCATGGGGGCACTGGGGAGTTCGAGCCCCGCCGCTTCGAGTTGGGCCTTGTGGTCAGCGGCAGCTTTTTGCGCTTCTTCCGCTAGAGCACTGAGCCGGGTCCAAAAGCGACTTTGATAATCTGGCTGAAATGTTGGCAGCGTCTCTTCGGGGGCAGGCACCGAGGGGGCGACTGGGGGCGCCGGCTGGGGCCGCCGCGATCGCCCAAAGGCGGGCAGCTCGACCGCCGGGCTAGACGTCGCTGGGGCGGCAGGACTCGGGGCCTCGGGGGCCGCTGGGGCTGGGGTTGAATCGGCCGCCGGTGGTTCAGGCGTTGCTGGGACTGGGGTCGGGCTGGCGGCTTGGGGGCGATCGCCAGACAGCAGTGGCAAACTGGGTGCCCCAATAGCTTTCTTATCTAGGGGCCGGTAAATGACCGGGGGCAAGGTCAGCCCGGTTGAGGGCAAATAAACCAGTCGAAACGGGATTTCCCGAGGTGCCGGGGAGGCAAGGTCAGGTTGGCGATCACCATCGGCGTCTCGACTATCGTCCGTGGGGGTCAGTGAGCCGTCGGTTTCAGTGGCGGGCTCATCGGCGTCACTCACCGCGTCGCCGAAGGTGGTTTCTGGCGATCGCTCCGCTTGGTTGGCCACAACCTCCAGCAGCGCATCGAGATTCAGCGTCACCGTAAATCCCTGAATAGCTAGGATTTGGGGCGGCTCGGAGGCCAGCCAGAGGCTGAGTTCACCGACCAGCAATCGAGTCGAGAGCTGAGCGGGCAGCTGCAGGGGCATTTCAAAGCGACTAGGCAAGGTAGCCATCGATTGGGCCTGCGTGGCTTGATGCACCACAGCGCCGGTCTCGGGATTGCGCATCTGCACCCACAGAGTGCCTGCACTGGCCAATCCTTCAACCTGAGAGAACGTGGTGATCTGGCCCTGCAAGATGAGGTCAGTCTGGGCATGGGCAACTAGCGCCTGATGCTGCAGCTGCAGGCGCAGCGGCAAATCTTCTAAAGGGGGCGTCGTTTCAGCCAGTTTTGTCGCTGCCGTCACGGCAGCATTGACGACGGGGGCAGAGGTTGAGAGGGTGTCCTCAGCTGACTGTGCGGTTGAGGGAGCAGAGCGTTCACCAGCGCTGGCAGAGGTCTCTGCCGGAGTCTTCGCGGCTAGCTGTTCCGCCAGGGTCGCTTCATCCAGCTCAATATCCCAATATTCCACCCCAGATTCGATGGCCAGCACCTGTAGCTGTACACCATATTCGCGGGGCTGGTCTGAGGCGGTGTCAGTCGGCAGATCGGCAGTGCAGTGAATAGTCCAGCGCCCCGGCGAGAGATGCGTAAAGGGCATCACCACCATGAGTCCGCTGGGATTCGTCTGGCCGACCCGTTGGCGAGTTTTGGGTTGCGGCGGCAGTTGCGCGGTCAACAGCTGGCTTAATCGAATCGTGATCGGCGTATCGCAATAGCTGGTGTGAGCGATAACGCGGTATCGCCCTTCAGAGATCTCAACGTGGGCAGTCTCCAGCGGCAGCCAGTCGTGATCGCCCTCTTTTTGTAGCAAAAACTCCCAATACGCCATAGCCAACCCTGCGCCAGCAAGTCCAAGGTTTCAGCAGTATAGCGGTCATCCTAGCGACTTACAGAAATTCCAGCAAATGTTTGTCTTTTATTCAGAGCTGCCATCCGCTAGCAGCTCAATATCGGTCCGGCAACGGTTTCAGCCCCTAACTTTTGTTGTCAAGGATTGTCGAGTAGATGCGATCACACTCGTCCCACGAGATTTAGTGATTGACGGCGGACGCGTCCTCGCTGCTTTACCCTCAGGCTGCGGCTCAGGAGCCGGCCTCCCTGATTGTCAAGACGCTTGGCGAACCGCTGCGATCTTGTGCTTCAGCTCAGCGGCAGCGGCACCGAGAGAGGCTTGACTCAGCGCCACCTGTTCGCCCGAGCCCAACCACTTGAGTTGCATGATGCCCTGCTCGGCTTCGGCTTCGCCCACAATCACGCACAATACCGCTCTACTGCGATCGGCGCGCTTAAACTGCTTGCCAAAGGCAGAACCGCTGAGATCCATCTCAACGGCTAACCCCACCTGCCGTAGCGTTTGGGCAATATTCAACGCTTTGCCCTCAGCGGCCTCGCCCCGAGAAACCACGTAAACATCCATCGCGGTGGACGGCTCAACATTGAGTTGTTTGAGCAACAGCGTCAGCCGCTCTAACCCAATCGCCCACCCGATCGCAGGTGTACTCGGGCCGCCGAGCTGAGCCATCAAGCCGTCGTAGCGACCGCCCCCACAAACAGTTGCCTGAGCGCCCAAATCCGCCGACTGAATCTCAAACGCAGTGTGGGTGTAGTAATCGAGCCCGCGCACTAGGCGGGGATTGAGCTGATAGGCAATGCCTAAATCGGTCAGCCCCTGCTGCACGCGGTCAAAGTGGCGCTGCGAGTCAGCCGCCAGGTAGTCCAACAGGTTGGGCGCAGTTTGAACGATCGCCTGGGTGCGTTCATTTTTGCTATCCAAAATGCGAAGGGGATTGGTGTCTAGCCGACTTTGGGAGTCGCTGTCTAAATCGGCTTTGTGGGGAGTCAAAAAATCGACTAGGGCATCGCGATAGCGTTGGCGATCGTCGCCATTGCCAACGGAATTGAGATCCATCGTGAGAGATTTCAACCCCAGCGTTTGCAGCAGCGTGGTGGCGATCGCAATCACTTCGACATCGGCGCGAGGATCAGCACTCCCGACCAGTTCTACATCCAACTGGTGAAACTGGCGCTGCCGACCGGCTTGCGGCCGCTCATAGCGAAAGGCTGGCCCTACATGCCACAACCGCAGCACGCTGCCCTGCGACATCAGAGAATGCTCGTTAACCGCTCGGGCTAAACCCGCCGTAATTTCTGGCCGCAGGGTGATCGAGCGCCCCCCGCGATCTTCAAAGGTATACATTTCTTTGCCGACGACGTCGGTCGCCTCGCCAATGCCCCGCTCAAACAGGCCGGTCTGTTCCAACAGAGGGGGGCGAATTTCGCGATAGGCGGCGCGGTAGAGCAGCTCCCGAGCTGTGGCCTCAACCCACTGCCACAGCGGCGTCTCGTCGGGCAAAATATCGCGCGTGCCGCGCAAAGCCTGCATGGGTGTCATAACGTCATCATCTCTTGCAAAATCGGGGCGGGCGATCGCGCCAGCAGATTTACTATGCGGCCCTAATCACCCCTGAATCACTGAATAGAACGTGGTGATCGCCTACTTACCAAGGGTCTCCCAATGGCCGTAGCGATCGCCATAATGGGTCAAAATGGCCTCGGTTTGGGGCTGACAGCGAGCCGCCGCTGCAGCGTCATAGCGAATCCAGATGCCGCCGACCTGGCTTTGTAAATAGTCAAACTCTTTCGCCGTCTGAGGGAGTAAGCCCGTGTTGACCCCTGCAATTTGGCGCAGATGGGCCGCCACCTCGCGATAAACCGCCAGCGGCAAGCGCGGACTGTGCAGCCGATACTCAACCTGCTGAGGCACCGCTGGGCCGCTCGCCTCAGCGTCGCCGGTCGCCATCTCGGACGGGCCGGTCATATCGGGTTTTTCTAAAGAATCAGCCATGATTTCAGGAAGTCGCCCCATTGTCAGCACCACTCGGCAACGGGCAGCAGTTGACGTCGTTAATACACACCTTGCCCCACTGCAGCGCCCACCTGACCAGCGCGACGCGGTTGCCGGTGGCAGTTTTCGTCAAAATATTGCTGACGTGATTATCCACCGTGCGCTTGCTAATTTCTAACTCGTCAGAAATTTCTTGATTGGTCAGGCCGGCGGCGACCCGCTCGACGATCTGCAATTCTCGTTCCGAGAGGGTGCCGTAAGCCTGAACGTCGGAAGACTTGCTGCCTGTCATGATCTCAAAAGAAAATTTGTGTATATATGCTCACCAGTCTACTGTCTTGCGCCTGTCAAGGCTGCAGAAAAGTGGAATTTGTGTGGACGTGTTCCCCTCAAAGCCAAAGGATGATTGCGCTTTGAACGATGACAGGGCGGCGCTGCTGGTTCAACTTTGTCGGCTCAACCGTCCGTGAGAGAGAATTCTGACACCGCCGCCGCATTTTCGGGTTGGCGGATTTATCACAGCTCCCTGAGACCAGACGACCAATCGGTTTTCTTGGCAGTAGTCTCCCGATCCTTTGACGGTTATCCACTTGGAACTCTCAAGCATGAACCTTAAACCCCAGTCATTCCCCTTAGATCATTACTAACTGTGAGCCTTAAATCCAAGTCACCGTCTGCCCGCTAACGCTTCAGAACTGGGTGCACTGATCACCCTCGCAAGTCGGATAGGCCGACTCATAAACGCCTTCGCGGCCCCCAAGGAGCTGGTAGCGATGATCACGAATGAAGGCGTAAAATCCATCGCCGCCCGCTTTGGCCCCTGGCAGCGCTCGGTAGGCCTGCACAAAGAGATTTCCCAAAGGCAGCAACCGGCCAATTTCTTCAGCGGCGTCGCTGCCCTGCCAGCGCTGGGTCGGAGCAGTTTGATCCAGCAAGATCATGCCCTGCTCGCAGTCTTGTGGCGAAATCTGCCACTGCTGCAGCGTGGCGGTCTGCTGCATCGGCACGTATTGAAGCTGTTTGCCCTGGTCAAGCTGCTCTAGCAGACGGACGAGGGTGACACACAAATTGCAGGTGCCATCATAAATCACTGTGTACATGGCAAAAGCGCGATCGCGACGTTTATAGCCTAAAAGATTCCTCCCCAAAACGGGAAGGACGGGCAGGCATGGGGACCGGCTCCCAGACAAAAGGTTAAGCCAGTCTTAAACAGACCTTTACGCATTGTCTATACGATGCCAGCGAGCGTTCCTGTATCTTGCTGTTAGCTAAAGCCATATCCAGACCGGTGCTGCCTGCTGCAGCCATTGAGGATATTCGCGGCAAAGGATTTATGGGTTGCCGATCGCCGCCAATTCTCAACCGAAAACTTCTCTTCCTACAGTTGCTAATGTCCGCTGAAACGCCCTCGCCAAAGAACGTCCACCTTTGGCAAGCCAACTATAAAAGCGCCAAAACTCTGGAGACAATCATCCGAGTGCTTTGCGGTTTTTTTGCCGTGATTTCCATTGCCACGACCGCTGGGATCATTGGCACTCTGGTTTTTGAAACCATCGAGTTTTTCCAAGAAGTTCCCCTATGGCAATTTCTGACTGATACTCGTTGGACGCCGTTGTTTGCCAGCAAGCAATTTGGCATCTTTGTGCTGATGAGTGCCACCTTATTGACCTCAACCATCGCCATCTCGGTGGCGGTGCCGCTGGGGTTGCTCTCGGCCATCTTTCTCAGCGAATACGCCTCCACCCCCATGCGTAAAACTCTCAAGCCCCTGTTAGAGGTGCTGGCGGGGATTCCTTCTGTGGTGTTTGGGTACTTTGCGTTGTTGACGGTCACGCCGTTCTTACAAGAAATCTTCGATTTTGTCAGAACGCCGATTCCGATTCCGGCGTGGCTCGATTTTTTGCCATTCACTCAGTACTATGAGCCTGATTTTTTCTTAGAGCTGCCGTTTCCCTACCTGGAAGGATTCAACGCCTTAAGTGCCGGGCTGGTATTAGGCATCAGCATTACGCCGCTCGTCGCCTCGCTGAGTGAAGATGCGATTTATTCGGTGCCTCAGGGGTTACGCGATGGAGCCTACGCCCTAGGCGCGACCAAGCGCGAAACGATCTTGGCGGTCGTGATTCCAGCGGCGCTGTCCGGTATCGTGGCCTCGATTATCCTGGCGATTTCTCGTGCCGTGGGCGAAACCATGATTGTGACGTTGGCGGCGGGGCAAAACCCTAACCTGGGGTTCAACCCCTTTGTGCCGGTGATGACGATGACCGCTTATATCGTACAGGTCAGTCTCGGCGATACAGCAGTGGGGACGCTGCCCTACAAAACGATCTTTGCCGTTGGCATGACGCTGTTTTTGATGACGCTGACACTCAATATTTTCAGCTTTTGGTTTGTTCGCCGATTCCGCGAGAGGTACGAGTGATGACATTTGAAAGCATCACAGACGCTCAGGCCGAGGCCAATTTGGTGACAGCTGAAGCGAAATTTCAGCCCAACTTAGCGGGGCGCTATCGATTAGATGCAATCTTTAAAGCGGCCACGATCGCGGCGACGACCATCGCGATCGCCGTTTTAGCCTGGCTGATGTTCGATGTGCTGCTCAGCGGTGTCGGTAGCCTTGACTGGAGTTTTCTCACCAGCTTTCCGTCCCGTCGACCTGAGCAGGCGGGTATTCTGTCAGCCCTAGTGGGTACTGGCTGGGTGATGTTTTTGGTGGCCGTCTTTTCGTTTCCGATCGGGGTGGGCTCAGGCCTGTTTCTCGAAGAATTTTCCGACGACAACTGGTTTGCCCGATTCATCGAAATCAATATCAGCAACCTGGCTGGAGTGCCCTCAATTATTTATGGTCTGTTGGGACTCACGGCCTTTGTCATCATCCTCGGCGACTGGACCGGTGGCCGCAGCATTTTGACCGGGGCCTTAACTTTAACCCTGTTGATCTTGCCCATCATTATCGTCGCCACCCGCGAAGCGCTGCGAGCGGTGCCCGACAGTATTCGCCAGGCAGGCTATGCCTTAGGGGCCAATAGCTGGCAGGTGATTTGGAGCCATACGCTGCCAACAGCGTTTCCCGGCATTTTGACCGGGGTGATTCTGGCTCTATCGCGGGCGATCGGGGAAACTGCCCCCCTGATTACGATTGGAGCCTTAACCTTTATCCCCTTCCTCCCCGAGGGGCCGCTTGATCCTTTCACGGTGCTGCCGATTCAAATTTATAACTGGGTAAGCCGCCCCCAAAAAGACTTTCACGACCTAGCAGCTTCTGGCATTATCGTGCTGCTCGTGGTTTTACTAGTGATGAATTCCTTCGCAATTTTTCTGCGAAGCCGATTTCAGAAAGCTCGCTAAAGCTCTCTTAACCTTTTCATTGCAAAGTTGGTGTACTCTCTTGCTGTTGTTTGCGATCTAATTATGTTGCAGGACACTTCATCCCCCGCTGTTTCTAGCGCTGCTATTTCGGTTGAAAAACTCAACGTTTATTACGGCTCCAATCTGGCCGTTCGTGATGTTTATCTAGACATCCCTCGCAATCAAATTGCAGCCTTTATTGGGCCGTCTGGCTGCGGCAAAAGCACCGTGCTGCGATGCTTTAACCGGATGAATGACCTGATCGCAAGTGCCCGCGTTGAAGGCACCATTCGCTTTGAAGGGATGGATATCTACCCCAGTGGCGAAGCGGCTAAAAACTTCGACCCGGTTGAGCTGCGCCGTCGCATCGGCATGGTGTTCCAAAAGCCCAACCCGTTTCCCAAGTCAATTTACGAAAACATCGCCTGGGGAGCCCGCATCAACGGCTATCGCGGCGATATGGATGAACTGGTAGAGCGCTCTTTGCGCGGCGCGGCCATCTGGGATGAAGTTAAGGACAAGCTGAAGGAAAGTGGTCTCGCCCTCTCGGGCGGACAGCAGCAGCGTCTGTGTATTGCGCGGGCGATCGCGATTGAGCCAGAAGTCATTTTGATGGATGAGCCCTGCGCCGCTCTTGACCCGATCTCAACCCTCAAAATTGAGGAGTTGATGTCGCAGCTCAAGGAGAAGTTCACCATTGTGATCGTGACCCACAACATGCAGCAGGCTTCTCGCGTGTCTGACCGCACCGCTTTCTACAACGCAGAAGCGACTGATGCCGGGGGCAAGGTGGGGTACTTAGTCGAGTATGACGACACCGAAGTCATCTTTGGCAACCCTAAAGAAGAATACACCCGTGACTATGTCTCGGGCCGCTTTGGCTAAGGCTGACTGACTGCACCGATAAATTCAGTCGGAATGATGAAGGGTTCGAGGCGATCGCTCCGAATCCTTTCATCGTTTCGGCAAACCGCGTTGACTCATCTCACGATGCTGAGAGTGCTTTGGCTCAAGCGCTCTCTTCTAACGCAAACCGTAGTTGCCCTCCTCAAGGTCTCTGAAGTAGTGATTTGACAGGCGTCTCAATGTTCTGACCTCCAACAGACCTCTTGCAAATTAGCGCCAGCAAGTTTTAGCAAGATGAGGAGACATCAGAATCTTCCAACAAAAACGTTTCCTGATGATGAAATCCACAATAGCAAACCCTCTTTCCAATCAGCACTTCAAGCGTCAGTTCGGAGTCTCCAAGAAACTCTTTAGGCGGATGGAGACTCCGAACTGACGCCATACGGAGACCGAACCCAACACCGGGAGCTAAGCCCAAATTATGCCTGGAGAAACGGGTGCTGGTAAATTTGGCATATCGTCGCCGTTGCTATGGGCTACGCTGCAGTCTCATCGCGGCCATCTACAACCATGAACGGTCACAGGTTGCTTGATGCGGCAGTTTCTGATTAATCTGCAACAAATCTATTAGTCAGCAGCTATTGCAGACCATCGAGCATGGCCACGATCAAGATCGCGCCAACGAGACTGGTACAAGCTTTCCAAAAGACAGTCCAGAGAACCTGATAAATTGGTAAGAGTGCTTCTCCTGCGCCAAAGATGCCCGCTAGCGCTAGTAACACAGTGCAGCTAAACATTGTGACAAACAGGATTTTGAGCAAATGCCCAATTAGCCGCAGAAGCGTATCGTAAGTATTGATGGGTTGCCGCATTTATTTCACCTCCTTGTGGCCTCAAGCGCCAAAATTTTGAACAGGGTTACCGATTATCTGACAGTGACAAACCAGGTGTTCCCCTGGCGCGTTATCGGTTTCACAACAGTGCCAGCAGCAATGTAGAAATTGTTTACTGATTGGGCGTTCCACTCAGTAGCTTGATACCGCACCCGCCCCGGCTGCCCTGGCCGAATCGCGCGAGTCAGGCGAGCTGTCTCAGTGACTCGAGAGAGCGACTGTGAAGTTGCTACAAATTTCGGCTGATTACGGTTCTCAGACTGACGCCGGTTTGTGTTACGAAAACTTAGCCGCATGATGACTATCCTCAATGATTTTCAGGAAGCCTCTGTTTCTCGGGGCTTCAGTCACCATCATGTCGGCGGCATCAAGGGCTGCCCAGACCGTCTGTCACTTTCCCAACTCTCTGCAAAAGGGGTCATTTCCCGTCACGATCTGTCATCTTCTTGTCAGGTTATGTCACCTGATGTCACTCAGTGTCAGGTTTATGTCAGCAGTACAGCGGCTAAACGTCACATTTTTTTCTGAAAATTCACGGTAAACTCTCCCCATAATTCGGGATAAGTGAGTCTACCAGCCAGTTGATGATACAGGGAGATGATTTCGGGGAAATCCTCGAAGCAATTGTTCGCTGCTTACAAGACGAAGGCCAGCCCACACTGACGCAGATCGAGCGACATCTGCTGGAATATTTTTGTAGGCAGCCGCATTTGACCTATCCGGAGATCGCGGAAGACCTTGGTCGGCGCGAAGCCCGTGAGTTTAGGGCAGGGTATTTGCGTAATGTAGGGGCCAGGCTACGTCAAACATTATCGACCCTCACAGGTGTCAAGCTTGAGAAACGCAACATGAGAGAGCGGCTGCACGAATGGCATAGCCGTAACTCTCTGGAGTTGGTGGGTCAAGCCGAAGCCATTGAATATCTGACGCGCCAGCTTTACAGCAGTCCGCATCAACTCATTTGCGTGAGCGGGCTGCCCATGGTCGGCAAAACTGATCTGGTGCAAATCGTCATCTCGACACTGATGAGTCAACAGCGCTCAACCGATCACGGGAATTTTATCCTGCACTGGGTGGAAGCAGAAACTGCCCAGACGGTCGCCACCCTTTATCAACACGTACACAAAAACCGCCATGATGCTCAGTCAAGCGATCTCGATCAGCTAGAGGTAATGGCGCTGCTAATTGATGAGTTACGAGATTACCCACTCCTCATCATTTTGAATGATGCCGATATTCTTTATGAACCCGGGCAACTGGCTGGCGTTTTGCGGGAGAGTAGCGGGTATCATCGCTTACTGCGCCAGATGGTAAATGATCCGACCCTCAAAGGTCGCTTGGTCTGGGTCAGCCGGGTTCTTCCACAGCCTCTAGAGGCTAACCGAATCACGCTTTACAAACATCGGGTATTACCGCTCTCAGTCGAGCAGTTACTGACATTATTAAACCGTCGCCGACTCTTCAAAGAGGCCACTGAGAAACAGCATCAACTCATTGAGTTTTGCGGCGGCAATCCCGGTCTGCTGCTAGTGGCGGCTCGTAAAGTCCGAGAGTCTTGCGGCGGTCAAGTTGATATGTTCGTTAGAAATCCACTGCGATACCTGAGCCAGGAAGGAGAATATTGGCGGCAGGCGATCGCAGTTATCTCTGAGATCGAACAAGTTCTCTTAGTCTGGTTGTTGCTGCGTCCCTGGTCGTATGAGGGCATCATGGCACTGACTCTGCCGGGTATCACGGATGGGCAACGGATACAGGCCCTCGAGTCACTGAGAAAGCGGGATTTTATTCTTGAGCAAGACAACGAGTACCATTTGCATCCACCTTATCTTCGCTATGTAGTAGCGGCTTGGCTAGTCGAAACGGTTGGTACTAAAATCCTCGAAAAACAAGGCTTCACTGGCATCCGCTATCCCCTTACTCTCCCGCAGGGAGCTGCGTGGCGACGTCAATGGCAGCAGCAGCAGGTGCTTGAACCGTTAGCTGGGGTCATTAAAAACGAGTATTGGAGTCGAGCGGCGCAGCAAGAGCTATTTGCAGAACTACTGACAGCAATGTCGATTGAAAGACAGGCATCCCCACGCCAGGACTACAGCTATGCCTTAGGTACTCTGCTCACAATCGCGATCGCCCTTGGGCTGCAGCTCACACAGCTAGCGCTCAACGGGCAGACCATGCGCCAGGTCGACTTATGGGGAAAATCACTGAATGGCTTGCAGGCCAGCCATTGTCGGTTTGTTGAATCGGTCTTACCAGTTTGTTTCGAAGGTCTGTTAGCGGCAGATATGTCAGCGGATGGGCAAGCCATCTCAATTGGCGATAGCACCGGAAGGGTCGGCTATTGGGTGCGCTCGGGGGAAACTTTTCGACTGCACAAGTATCATCGTTTTCGAACGCTACCCGGCCATTCCGTTGCGATCACGGCGCTTTCCATCAATCAGAGAGATGTCGTGGTGATGGCGACTGATACCAGCGTTTATCGTTGGTGGACGGGCGATCAGGCTCACCCCGCTAAGCAAACGGCTGTTGATGGTCTGGTGCGCCAGTTGGCCCATAGCGGAGACTATATTGCTGCCGGTCTACAGGATGGCAGTATTTGGGTATACGATCGCACCACCTTATCGTCAGGCCATCAACGGAAACATGTTGGGGCCGTTAGTATTCTTTCGTTTGATCCAGATGGGTTTGAGCTGGTGAGTATCGGTCATGGCAACCGCGCTTTGCGCTGGGATCTGACGGCCAATCCTATGCCCGCTATTCAAGACGTTTTGCCGACTGACGGGCGCATTTTGTGGTCAGTCCATTGGCGAGAGGGGCAGTTGCTATTAGCGGGCACCCGAGAGGGAATTCCTGCCGTCAAGTGGGGCGAAACTTTGTGGCAAACGCTGCCAGGGGTGAAGGCAATCGGCAGACTAGCGTTTAGCCGCAACACCGATTGGTTGGCAGGGTGCGATTACCAGGGTGGCTTTCACCTTTGGAATCAGTCGTTTGAAGTCGTCCTCCAGATAGCCTTGCTAGAGTCCTGTCCTGAGAAGATGGTCATCAGTAATGATGGCAAGAGCTTGCTGACGGTTAATACTCATTACAACGGCAGCCAAGCGGATTCTTGTATCCAATTATGGGATGTGCAGGTGGGGCATCTCCTCTGGGAAATTACCACTAGCCAACCATCCCTGGCCTCTCTCTCATTAGAAAGTGCTGTAGGGCTTTCAGCTGCTGAGCAGCAGCATCTCCAGGAATTCTCGGAGCCGCAGGCATAAAAGAACGCGCGAAACTTTAGATTTCTATGGGCAGACGGTTAAAAAACCGCAATTGAGACTTGCTTTCTAAACTAAATTTGTTGATAATTGCACCTAAGCGCAACAATCCATCTCTACGGAGTCATGTAAGTTTGGCAGCCCAAAACGGTGTTCTCTGAAACACTGAGGTTTGATTTTCACTTAGCAAGGTTTTCTGTATCTTTCATATCAGTCTCGAGAAGCCGCAGTCGTTAGGGCTGTCTATGTTCTGCTATTTGCAGGAATTCTCAATTTCTTCTTCATCAAGGATGTCACGATTTCAATCGAGATGTCACCGCTTTATATAGGGATGCTATTACCGTCTGCGAGATCAGGAATAATGCCCGACGCTACAGACTTCGACATCGTTTACAGCTTTATTCGAGACAAGGTTCGTCCACCGATTGATCAGCCCACCAGCGAGGTAGTTTATAACCTGTTGGTGCACAAGCAAGCTGATCGCTCTGTCGTGACAGCACTTGATCGCATCGTCAAACATTCCAACTTTGATGGTGAAGCAGGATTACTGTTTATCAATCGGTGTGTCTATACCGCAATTAACCTGCTGCACTTGGATGCCCAGCGTCACGACGACCTGAAGCGGCTGGTAAAAAAGCTGGCAGCAGCTCCTGAAAATGGCATGAACGTTACGACCAAACGGCTGCGCCGGACGCTGCGACGTTATGTAGAAGATGACAAGTATCAATGCGTGTTACGGCAGGCTAGACTCTATCGCAACCCTGAGGAAGAAGAGGCAACGGTTCTGGGTGATCTATTCCCGGAATACAGCTTTCTCTATCTGAATGCCGGTTTTACTAGTGATATTGAGAAGTGTGACGAGCCAGTACAGTTAGCTGCTGATAACCGTCAGCGCTCCAGGTTAAAGAATGGTATGCGGCACCGGAAAGAAGAAAGAATCTACAAAGTCCGACAGGCCTTGCATTTCTATTGGGATCGTCGTAAACAAGGCAACCTGAGACCTACGGATAACCCCACCCGTCTGACAGAAGAAGAACTCAATAGGGGCATCCGTTTCTATCACACTCGTAAACGAAATAGCTTCAAAGAACATGCGCAGCAGTTTATGAATCGTGATGGACCCGGATATACCGTTAGCGATTGTCGAGGTGCAGTCTTGGAATATATGGAGCGTCCGTTGCAAGTGCTGCCGCCTCAGCATCGAGATCGCTTTAGAGAGGATTTTCATCGGGCTTTAGAAACGATGGAAACTACTGGGGGGTCGATGCAAGCAACAGTGATTCAGGCTTTCAAGAAGATTCTGGATAGGTTGCTATTTGCAGGATATGAAGCGCGTAGAGCTCATAGTGCCATTGAGAAGCACGTTAGTGCGGTTTCACCACTCAACTTTTCCGCTATCTTATTGAGCCTGGTACTGGGGTGTCCAATGATCCTTCACAAGCTAGAAGAACGATTGACGGCTCTGTATATTCACTATGAAAAAATGGCTATCGAATCGCTCCCGTGGCTGGTGAAATTCTTCGAATATATCCATCTGGCGTTGGTGATGAATTCACGCTATCTCATGATTCACGACCCACGGGAGACTGAACGCATTCCACCCTCGGTGATTTGGCCTTAGCAGTAGACCTCTTGCAGATTAGTGCCAGCAAGTTTTGACAAAATGAGGAAACATCAAGATATTCCAACAAAAACAATTCCTGATGATGTACTACACAATAGCAAAATCCCTTTCCAATCAGCACTTCAAGCGTCAGCTCGGAGTCACCAAGAAGCTCTTTGAGCAGATGGTGACGCCCTTGAAGCCAGCGTGGAGAGCGGCCCCAACACTGGGAACTAAGTTCAAGTTATACCTTTGTTTGGGGTCGCCAACGATTGCGCAGCGTTTCCAGCTTCGGGTATCCACTTTCATCCTCCTACCACTATCCAGAGCCTACAAGATGAAGGCTATCAGGGGATTCAGAAGTGCCATAACAATAGTCAATTGCCCCTCAAGAAACCTTGGATCGACCAGTTGAGCGGTGGGTGAGGATAAGGCTAGCAACCGGGCCTTGGTCCGTGAGCGCATCGGCATTGAGCATATCAATCGACGCTTAAAGACCTTCAGAATCTTGGCGGGATGTTACCGGAATCGTCGCTGTCGCTATGGGCTATGCTGCAATCTCATCGCGGCCACCTATTACATCATGAACAGTCACAGGTTGCTTGATGCGGTAGTTTCTGATTAATCAGCAAGAGAGCTAACCTCCGCATGCCGCGTTTTGCTACGAAGATTGAGCCTGCGATCGATGGTGGGAGATGAGTCCGAGGCTCATCTCCCACCATCGACATGAATTGCTCCTGAGGTTGAGCAGGTGGTGTTACACCACCTGCTCAACCTCAGCAATTTCTGGAATGAACTCGCGTAGGCGGCGCTCAATGCCCATGCGGAGGGTCATTGCCGAACTCGGGCAAGAGCCACAGGCTCCCTGGAGCCGGAGACGCACGGTCGGGCCATCAATTTCGACCAGTTCGACATTGCCACCGTCGGCCATGAGATACGGGCGCAATTCATCCAAAACGTTTTCAACGTTGTCTTGGGTCAGGGCCAAAGTCTGCATAGTTGTCTGCCATCCATTGTTCGTAAGCGGATACCACCCATTCTACGAATAGAGTGGGTGATTGGGGCGATCGCATTTACCCTACAAATTTTCAATGGTTTGACTAGAAACTGTCGAGGTCGGCATCAATAAAGACTCCAACGTGGTCAATACCTCTTGACTATGAATAGCTGGACGCACGCCTAGAAACCGCTCTCGCATCACGCCATCGGGGTCAATCAGGTAGGTATGCCGCAGTGATCGCCCGGTCAGCCACGAGCCATACGCTTTACTGACACTGCCATCCTCATCTGACAACAAAGGAAACTCAATGCCTTCAGCGGCACAAAAACTCTCATGAGAGCTGACATCGTCAACACTGACGCCAATGATTTCGGCATTCAGAGTTTGAAATTCGGGCCGACTCTCTTGAAACCGACGTGCTTCTAAGGTGCAGCCCGACGTGCCATCTTGAGGATAAAAGTAGAGGACAACCCAACGCCCTCGGTAGTCAGCGAGGGAGATTTCGCCCGCCCCCGAGTTGGTGGGCAAGGTAAAAGTCGGAGCCATCTCCCCAATGGGCGGCTGTGCCCCCCCCAACGCCAACGCCTCGGGCATCATGAGCCCCCAGGTTAGCCATGCCCAGGTGCAGATACACAGGTGAATCAACCACTGGCGACGAGAAAGTACCATTTGCGAAGAGATTCCTAAACGTTTGACAAAAGTCTAGGATCTAACAAATGGTCGGGGTTAATCAAGAGGATGATTGCTCAGATGATGAATTATCGCCAGTTTCTGGGGGGACTGACCGTCGTTTGCGAGGCGTAAATACCTGCTTAGCCAGCTGACAACATTGGGTCGCCGTCATCAGGGTGATCCAACGGCCTGAGTGCGGGTCACGATAAGCCCAAAACGGATTGTTGCGTGGTTCTGGTTTGAGCGATGAATCGGTCATGGGTCCCAATCAAAAACAAGCTCCCTGGCCCAACAGTCCTAAGACCATTGATTTATTCAATTGTTCCTCTTTCACTGCAGGCAAACCTGCGACAAATTACTGAACTTCAGCGGCACTTTCTCGACTATGGTCTCGGTAAATTCCCAAAATACGGCTCACTGGCTGTCACAGCTGCCACAAACGCTCGCGGGGTTACGCGCCGTTGACGATCGCTGGCGACAGTATCGTCATGGCGAGACTCCGGTGCCTCAGGTCGCCAGCATCGCCACCGAGGCCTTACCCTCGGTTGATTGGGATGTTGTCGTCAGCGGTGGCACGCTCGGCATTATGATCGGCGCCACGCTGGCGCAACGGGGCTGGCGGGTGGCCGTGTTAGAGCGGGGCACCCTTCGAGGCCGCGATCAAGAATGGAATATTTCTCGTCAGGAACTGCAGGAACTGGTCGAACTGGATTTGCTGAGCCCAGCGGAACTGGCAACCGCGATCGCCACTGAGTACAGCCCAGCCCGCATTCAGTTTGGTGAGAGTGAGCCAGTCTGGGTCGATGGCGTGCTCAATATCGGGGTTGATCCGGTCTATCTACTCGAAGTGCTCAAGCAGAAGTTTTTGGCTGCCGGTGGCACGCTGGTAGAGCAAACGGCCTTTCAACAAGCGATCGTCCACCCGAACGGCGTGGCGGTTAAAACGACGACCGAGACCTACCAGGCGCGCTTGCTCATCGATGCCATGGGGCACTTTTCACCCCTAGTGCAGCAGGCGCGTCAGGGCCAAACGCCGGATGGGGTTTGTTTGGTCGTCGGCACCTGTGCCGCCGGTTATTCCGCCAATGACACCGGTGATTTGATTTATTCTTTCACTCCGATTCGTCAGCAGTGCCAATACTTTTGGGAGGCCTTTCCCGCTCGCGATGGCCGCACTACGTATCTGTTTACTTATCTAGATATCCATCCTGACCGCGTTGGGTTAGAGGCCCTGTTTGATGAGTATTGGGAACTCCTGCCCGATTACCAACAAATTGCCTTGGCTGAGTTGGACATCAAGCGGGCGCTGTTTGGGTTCTTTCCCTGCTATCGTGAGAGCCCTCTGCAGTATCCTTGGGGCCGCATGTTGCCAGTCGGCGACAGCAGCGGTAGTCAGTCGCCCCTCAGCTTTGGCGGCTTTGGTGCGATGATTCGACATTTGGCCCGGCTCACCACTGGCCTTGATGAAGCGCTGCGAGAAGATTGCCTCAGTGCCGAGGCGTTGAGCTGGCTGCAGCCCTATCAGCCGAATTTATCGGTCACCTGGCTATTTCAAGAGTCGATGCGTGTCGGCATGAATCAACATCTCCCCCCGGAGCACATCAATCGGCTTCTAGGAACGATTTTTGGCGACATGGCAGCTTTGGGCGAGGCGACGCTCAAGCCCTTTTTGCGCGATGTTGTCCAGTTTCCCGCGTTGGCCAAAACACTGCTGAGCACTTCGGTGAAACATCCGGCTTTGGTAGCGCAAATTTTGCCCCAGGTAGGGGTCGGCGCGATCGCTCGCTGGCTGCCCCATTACGGTGCTCTGGCCGGGTATGCCGCACTGCAGCCCCTGTTTAAGGCTGCCAGTCCATTGACCGCGGCCCTTTCGGCTGAGCAACAATATCGGTACCATCGGTGGTTAGATGCACTGCAGTACGGCACCGGTAGCGACTATAAGGGAATGCCATGAGCCCATCTCTTGCCCGCGATCGCTTCACGCAAGCAGTTCAGCGCCCTGACGAAGCGATCAACTTGGGTCTGGCTGCCCTCTACATCGCCCAAGAGGAATATCCAGAGCTCGATTGCGGCGCTTATTTGCGACGCTTGGACACGATGGCCGACGAATTGCGGGAACGGTTACCGGCGGAGGCTTATCCCCTCAAAATGATTCGTGCGCTCAATCACTATTTGTTTGAGACCCAGGGTTTCGTCGGCAATAGCCAAGACTATTACAACCCGCAAAATAGTTTTCTAAACCAGGTTCTAGACCGACGGACGGGGATTCCCATTACGCTATCCCTGGTCTATTTGGAACTCGCCAAACGCATTGACTTCCCGATGGCGGGGGTGGGCATGCCAGGACATTTTCTAGTCCGGCCCACGTTAGCCGACATGGCCATCTTTGTAGATGTATTCCATCAGGGGGAAGTCCTGTTTGAGGAAGACTGCCGCGATCTCATCAGAACGCTATACGGCGCCGATGCCAGAATGTTGCCGCAGCACCTAGAGGCGATCGGTGCAAAACCCTTCTTGGCGCGCATACTCACCAACCTCAAGATGATTTATCTGCAGCGGCCTGATATTCCTCGAGCCTTGGCCGCAATTGACCGCATCCTGTTACTCATTCCCAACTCTCTAGCCGAACGCCGCGATCGCGGGCTCATTTATTACCGTGAGGGCAAACTGTTGAAAGCTCGCGACGACCTCAAGTACTACTTGCTCAATCATCCTGACGCACCTGACACCTTTGAGATTCAACAGTTGATTAGCCAGATCAATATGCTCCTAGGCAGCTAAAGTTAGCGGTGGCGGTTTTGCTGCAGGTCAGGTAAGCCAGTTTTGCCCACTGGGTCGCACCACCATTCGTGACCGCCGTTCATATTCGGCGCGCGATCGCCCATGAATTCTTTTTCTGGCATTCGTGGTTATGAGCGCTCAAACAGCATCATACCCGTTCTCAGTGATCGGACTCCTGATGCAATCTTGGCCATGCGGGGAAGCCGAGGGGCAGGGGAGCCAGATCGGTAGCCTGGTTTTAGAGCATCGGTATCAAATAACGGCTTGATGCCCGTCTCCCAAGTTCCTACATGAGGCCGTCACTGCTGAGGAGGCCCGAGTTGGCTACCACGCTGGCTGAGGAGCAGGCGGCTTAAAATGTTCTCATTGACACTTCACGAAATTCTTCGGTATGATTAGAGCTTGTGAAATCAACCAAACACCACCCATTAAAGTTAACTTGACGACCCAATGCCAACAATTCAGCAGCTAGTTAGAAGCGAACGTACAAAGCTAACCGATAAAACTAAGTCCCCGGCGCTCAAGAGCTGTCCTCAACGTCGTGGGGTCTGCACCCGTGTCTATACAACGACACCGAAAAAGCCTAACTCAGCACTGCGGAAGGTGGCTAGGGTTCGTTTGACATCTGGTTTTGAGGTCACTGCATATATTCCGGGTATTGGTCACAACCTACAAGAGCACTCTGTGGTCATGATTCGGGGCGGTCGGGTCAAAGATCTACCGGGCGTTCGATACCACATCATTCGCGGCACGCTAGACACTGCCGGAGTCAAAGACCGTCGACAAGGACGCTCCAAGTATGGTGCCAAAAAGCCCAAAGAGTAGATTTCCGCCGATTCTTTGGCAGTCAATCTTTGACCCCATTTTCATAGGACGGGCATCGCTTGCATCGCAATGATGCCCTCCTCATAGCTCAAACAATTGATCTTCGTAATTATCTAGCTAAAGCATTGAAAGGATAACCATGTCTCGCCGTACTTCTGCCCAAAAGCGTGTCGTTCCCCCTGATTCGGTTTATAACAGCCGTCTTGTCAGCATGATGATTCGTCGCATCATGCTAGATGGCAAAAAATCTGTGGCTAGCCATATCGTCTACGATGCGTTTACTGTCATCGCCGAACGGACGGGTTCCGATGCCCTTGAGGTGTTTGAGGAAGCCGTTCGTAATGTAACCCCGTTGGTCGAAGTCAAGGCGCGGCGAGTGGGAGGGGCGACCTATCAGGTGCCCATGGAAGTTCGCCAAGATCGCGGCACCGCGCTTGCTCTACGGTGGATCACTCAGTTTTCGCGTAGCCGGGGCGGCAAAACGATGGCGATGAAGTTGGCTAATGAGCTGATGGATGCGGCTAATGAAACAGGGAGTGCTGTGCGCAAGCGTGAAGAAACTCACCGGATGGCAGAAGCTAACAAAGCCTTTGCTCATTACCGATACTAGGTATCTCAGCCTGACGTTTGCCGCCTCAGACGTTTAATTTTCAAAACGATAGACTAGGCATCGTGGGTTAGTCTCGCTATGGCTAAGGAGACCACCGTGGCACGTACGACTCCGTTAGAACGCGTTAGAAATATTGGGATTGCCGCTCACATTGACGCGGGCAAGACCACCACGACTGAGCGTATGTTGTTCTACTCAGGAGTGGTACATAAAATTGGTGAAGTCCATGAGGGTACTGCGGTAACCGATTGGATGGAACAGGAGCGCGAGCGCGGCATTACGATCACGGCGGCAGCGATCAGTACGGAATGGCGCGATCATCGAGTCAATATTATCGATACGCCAGGGCATGTCGATTTCACCATTGAGGTGGAGCGTTCGATGCGGGTGTTAGATGGCGTGATTGCCGTCTTTTCCTCGGTGGAAGGGGTACAGCCTCAGTCAGAAACAGTCTGGCGACAGGCGAATCGCTATACGGTGCCAAGAATTGCTTTCGTCAACAAAATGGATCGCACCGGGGCTAACTTCTTTAGGGTTCATGAGCAGATTCGCGATCGCCTCAAATCTCCTGCAGTACCGATCCAAATTCCCATTGGCGCAGAAGAGGTGTTCGGTGGTGTCGTTGATTTGGTCAGAATGCGCGCGCGCATTTACAACGATGACCTCGGCGTAGACATGACGGATACGGAGATTCCGGAGTCAGTTCAAGCGATCGCTGAGCAGTATCGGGTTGAACTGCTAGAGGCGATCGCCGAGACCGACGACACCCTGATGGAAAAGTATTTGGAAGGGGAGACGCTTTCTGAAGCTGAAATCGTGGCGGGGATTCGTCGAGCAGTTTTGACGGGTGCCATGGTTCCCATGCTCTGCGGGTCAGCCTTTAAGAACAAGGGGGTGCAGCTATTGCTCGATGCGGTGGTTGATTACTTGCCAGCCCCTATTGACGTCCCCCCGATTCAAGGGCTCTTACCGAGTGGTGGAGAAGTCAAAAGGCAGGCTGATGACAGCGAACCCTTTGCTGCACTGGCTTTCAAAATCATGGCTGACCCTTATGGTCGGCTCACCTTTATCCGGATTTACTCCGGCGTACTGGCTAAAGGCAGCTACGTTCTCAACGCGACCAAAGATAAGAAAGAGCGAGTTTCTCGTCTGATTATCATGAAAGCGGATGAGCGGATTGAAGTTGATGAGCTCCGAGCCGGTGATTTAGGGGCAGTTCTGGGTCTTAAGGATACGTTTACTGGGGATACTATCTGTGATCCCAGTCAGCCTGTGATTCTGGAATCACTGTATATTCCAGAGCCAGTCATTTCGGTGGCGGTGGAACCCAGAACCACTCAGGCGATGGAAAAGCTTTCGAAAGCGCTGCAGTCACTCTCTGAAGAAGATCCGACTTTCCGAGTCAGTGTTGATCCGGAAACCAACCAGACTGTTATTGCGGGCATGGGCGAACTTCACCTGGATATCTTGGTGGATCGGATGCTCCGAGAATTTAAAGTGGAAGCCAATGTGGGGACGCCCCAGGTGGCTTATCGTGAGACCATTCGCCAGTCTTCTAAGGTTGAAGGTAAGTTTATTCGTCAGAGTGGCGGCAAAGGTCAATATGGACATGTCGTCATTCAAGTCGAACCGGCGGAAGCCGGCTCAGGTTTTGAGTTCGTTTCCAAAATTGTGGGCGGCACAATTCCGAAGGAGTTTATTGCTCCTGCCGAACAGGGTATGAAAGAGGCTTGCGAATCTGGTATCCTAGCCGGGTATCCTGTCATCGACCTGAAGGTCACTCTGGTAGACGGCTCTTACCATGACGTTGACTCCTCAGAAATAGCCTTTAAGATCGCCGGATCAATGGCTATGCGTGAGGGAGTTTTAAAAGCTTCTCCTGTACTCCTCGAACCTACAATGAAAGTTGAGGTCGAAGCTCCTGAGGATTTTCTTGGGGATATGATTGGTGACCTCAATTCTCGACGAGGTCACATCGAGGGTATGGGATCTGAAGACGGCATCACCAAGGTTACTGCTAAAGTACCCTTGGCTCAGATGTTTGGTTATGCCACTGATATCCGGTCCAAAACGCAGGGTCGTGGCATTTTTTCGATGGAGTTTAGTCACTATGAGGAAGTTCCTCGGACTGTGGCAGAGACCATCATCGCAAAAAACAATGGGAACGCGTAGGTTTAGTTTAGGGAAACGTAACGTAAATGGCACGAGAGAAGTTTGAAAGAAACAAACCTCACGTCAACATTGGCACCATCGGTCACGTCGATCATGGTAAAACCACGTTGACAGCAGCAATCACCATGGCTCTTGCGGCAGCTGGTGGCGCTAAAGCTCGTAAATACGAGGATATCGACGCTGCGCCGGAAGAGAAAGCTCGTGGGATTACTATCAACACGGCACACGTTGAGTATGAGACTGACAGTCGTCACTATGCTCACGTTGACTGTCCGGGGCACGCTGATTATGTCAAGAATATGATCACGGGTGCAGCCCAAATGGACGGCGCCATTTTGGTCTGTTCGGCGGCAGATGGGCCCATGCCTCAAACCCGAGAGCATATTCTGTTGGCAAGACAGGTGGGTGTTCCGGCTCTGGTTGTGTTTTTGAACAAGCAAGACCAGGTAGACGATGAAGAGCTTTTGGAACTGGTAGAACTTGAGGTTCGGGAACTACTCAGCGACTATGATTTCCCTGGTGATGATATTCCGATCACCATCGGCTCTGCTCTGAAGGCGGTGGAAGCCCTCACGTCGAACACTGCTATCACTCAGGGTAGTGATGAATGGGTCGATAAGATTTTGGCTCTCATGGCCACAGTTGATGAATACATTCCGACACCTGAGCGGGATATCGACAAGCCGTTCTTGATGGCAGTTGAGGACGTCTTCTCAATTACCGGTCGGGGTACGGTCGCGACGGGACGGATTGAGCGCGGCGTCGTCAAAGTGGGTGAAACCATTGAGATCGTGGGTATCCGCGATACGCGTAGCACCACCGTGACGGGTGTCGAAATGTTCCAGAAGACTTTGGATCGAGGCGAAGCCGGCGACAACGTTGGCGTGCTGCTGCGGGGTGTCCAGAAGGAAGACATTGAGCGCGGCATGGTGCTGGTTAAGCCGGGTTCGATTACGCCTCACACCACCTTTGAGGGTGAGGTTTACATCCTGAAAAAAGAGGAAGGTGGACGTCATACGCCTTTCTTCGCCGGTTACAAGCCTCAGTTCTACATTCGTACAACTGACGTGACGGGCGAGATTTCTGCCTACACGGCTGATGATGGCAGCACGGTAGAAATGGTCATGCCTGGCGATCGCATCAAGATGACGGTTAAGCTCATCAACCCAGTTGCGATTGAAAATGGGATGCGTTTTGCGATTCGTGAAGGCGGCCGCACAGTAGGTGCTGGCGTCGTTTCTAAAATCGTCGAATAGGCACTCACTGATTCCACTGGGGGAGAGTTTTACCGCGTAAAACTCTCCCCTTCGTTTCTCCATACTCTGACGCTCAGAGTCTGAACCTCGAAAACTCAAGAAATTAACTCAGGCAAATTGCATGGCAACTGTTCAACAACAAAAGATTCGAATTCGCCTTAAAGCCTTTGATCGACGGCTCCTTGACACCTCTTGTGAGAAGATCGTAGACACCGCTAACCGCACCAATGCGACTGCGATTGGCCCAATTCCTTTGCCCACCAAGCGTAAGATTTATTGCGTGTTGCGTTCTCCCCACGTCAACAAAGATTCTCGGGAACACTTCGAAACCCGCACCCATCGTCGAATTATTGATATCTATCAGCCCTCTTCAAAAACGATTGACGCTTTGATGAAGTTAGATCTCCCGGCTGGTGTTGACATTGAAGTGAAGCTGTAAAGCCTTGGCTTCCTGTAGCAGTCAGTGATGCTGGGACAGCAGTGGTTTTCCTGTCTCAGCGGCTCACAATTTCCCGCCCTAAAAAACGATGCGATAGAATAAAAATGCTTGCGGCACGTGAGTTGACGCGCTCAAGTCTCTAGCACTATCGCGAATTTGGCACATTTAAATAAATGCCCGCTTCTTCATTGGCTGTCAGAGAAATTCCCCTGTTCCCGTTACCTGAGCTAGTTCTTTTTCCAGGCGCTCATTTACCGCTTCATATCTTCGAGTTCCGCTACCGGATTATGATGAGCACCATTCTGCAAGGCGATCGCTGCTTTGGCGTTGTGATGTTCGATCCTGAGACGAAGCAACCAGCTCGGATTGGTTGCTCAGCCGAGGTTTTGCACTCTCAAAAGCTACCCGATGACCGGATGAAGATGCTAACGATTGGTCAGCAACGATTTCGCGTCTTAGACTATGTTCGCGAGAAGCCTTATCTGGTTGGACTGGTAGAGTGGATTGAGGATCAACCGACGGATCAAGATCTCTCCCCTTTAGTGGGTGAAGTTGATCAGCTCTTGCGCGATGTTGTTCACCTGTCGGCTAAGCTGACGAGCAGAGAAGTCGAATTACCGAACAATATCCCATCGCTGCCTCAAGAGCTGTCTTACTGGATTGCCAGTAACTTATATGATGCCTCTGATGAGCAGCAGGCTTTATTGGAAATGATCAGCACAGGCGGACGGCTTGAGCGCGAGGCGGAAATTTTGATGACGACACGTAATCATCTCGCTGCGCGGACAGCTCTCAAAGATGTCTGGGAGTAAGGCTAGGCCGCGATGAGGAACTAGCTGTCTGGACTCAGAGCCAGCTTTAGAGAGCTTTTTAACGGTCTTTCCTGAGTTCAGCCGTCAGGTCATGAACTTTTAATCTGGCTTCATGCGCTGTTTGAGCTGATCACCGAAAGAGCTGCGTGATGCTAATCGCGCTTTGCCAGAAGCGGCCCATGACTGAAGCGCCTCTACCTGCTCTTGGGCCGTACGAGCTAAAGGGACGATCTGGCTTGCCGCTTCAAGAATGTCATCAGTCGTAAAATCTCGATCTTGACTAAAGCCAATGTGCATCGCTTCAATAATCGCCTGTTCAATTTCTGCCCCAGAAAAGTTAGGGGTTTCATAGGCTAGGCGGCTAAGATCATAGCCCTGTAGATTGTGGGCCCGCAGACGACCCAAATGAACCTCATAGATGGACTGGCGCTCTTCTTGGGCAGGCAGGCCAACGAAGAAAATCTCATCGAATCGTCCTTTACGCAAGAGCTCAGAGGGCAGGGCCTGAATATTATTGGCAGTGGCCACGACGAATACGGGTGATGTTTTTTCTGCCATCCAGGTAATAAAGGTGCCAAAGACGCGGCTGCTAGTACCGGCATCCCCTCGGCCATCAGTGCCGGCGAAGGCCTTATCGATTTCGTCAATCCATAAGACGCAGGGAGCTAAGGCTTCGGCGATCTGGATCATCTGCCGGGTGCGTGATTCTGATTCGCCGATGAGGCCGGCAAAGAGACGGCCCACGTCTAACCTGAGCAACGGTAAGTGCCAATGGTGAGCGATCGCCTTGGCTGTAAGTGATTTACCCGTGCCTTGAATGCCCGCCAGCAGCAGTCCTCGAGGGTAAGGCAGGCCATATTGACGCGCTTTTTCGGAGAAGGCGTTGCCCCGCCTTAGCAGCCAGTCTTTCAGGTTGTCGAGGCCGCCAATATCTGAAATCTGCTCTTTAGCAGGATAAAAGTCAAGAATCTGCGTTTGTCGAATCGTCTGACGTTTTTCTTCTAACACCAGCTCGATATCTTCAGCGCGAAAGGTGCCTTGAGCGGCAATCCCTCGGGCTAGGACTCGGCGAATGCGCTCGATTGATAATCCTTGGCAAGATTGCACGAGCGTGTCTAAGTCTCCGGCGGAAAGACGGGCGTTTAAACCGGAAAGCAATCGCGTGATTTCAGCGCGAATCTCGTGCACGCTAGGCAGCGCAAACTCAACGACGGTAACGACTTCAGCTAAGTCATCGGGCACCTGAATTTGGGGTGCCAGTAGCAATATGTTTTTGGGTTGAGATTTGAGGCGACGCGCTAAATTCCTCAATTTACGAGCAATTGCAACATCTTCTAAAAACCGATGATAATCTCTCAGGATAAAGAGAGCGGCGACGGATTCTGGCAATTTCTCAATATGTTCCAGGGCCTGTAATGGATTGCGTCGGGCGACACCCTGATCGGTGGGATTCCCCTGATAGCCATCGACGAAATCCCAAGTGTAGATATTGCGGTTACTTAACTGCTGAGCAGCAACGGCGATCGCCCGTTCGACTCTTTCTTCCTCTAAGGTCGAGACGTAGACCACGGGATACCTGGCCCTCAAAAGCAGAAGAAGTTCTTCCTGAAAGCTCATTGTTTACCTACCCATGGCCATAACAACACCGAGATTCAGTTATGAGAGGAGTCGTCAGCTAGCAGCTGTTGCTTCAAGGCCTCTAAAGCTGACCATCGCTCATCAATCTCCGGCCCCCGATCAGCCGGCTCGTCAACGCTAAGCCCGGAGCATTGTTCGTTACAAATCTGTCGTTGCGGCAAGCTCAAGCAAATCTGTTCATAGATCCAAGTTTCTGGTTCAAAGTAGCCACTGGGTGACAGGCTCTCGACCAAATCATCGGGAGTGATCTCTTGCTCCAGGGGGAGGTCTTGAGAAGTACTGGCCACATCTTCAAGCCAGATAATTTCTTGGGCGTTGATCGCGACGCGATGATTATATTGTTGCAGACAGCGATCGCACACGAGCGTGACGATGGTTTTTGCTGTGCCCCGAACATCCAAGAATGTCGTGCCATGGCGAACGGAAACTTCGGCTCTCACCGGGGTGAGCGTCGCCAAGTTATCAAAGGTCGTTTCAAACAGGAGCGATCGCGTGCGCTCAGCAGCTTTAAGTAGGTGCGGAATATAGATTGCGTCGTGCATAATTCGACTCCCAATCGCACTACTTCTAGGCTCTCCTAAGGGGCCGGCTGTGAAGATTGCCGAACCACTAATCGTCGATCAGGCTCTCGCCCCCGGCTAAAGGTTTCTAAGCCATCAACCGCAGTAAAAAAGTGGTGTACCTGTCGCCGCTCAGCCGAAGATAACGCAGCCAGCTCACACTCTTCTCCGGTAGCTTGAGCTTTATCAGCGGCTTCCGTCACAATCGTCATCAGCTCAGCTTTACGCTTGGCCCGATGACCTGCTAGCTCAATTGTGTAGGGTTGCTGCTCGTCGGGCGAGCGGCCCAAATTTAAGATCGTGTTGGCTAAGTACTGGATAGCATCCAATGAATGACCTTGCTCACCCACTAGCTGCACTAGCTGTTCGGGGAGTAAGTCGGCCGAATCAATAGTCAGCCAGTAGCTTGCACCAAACTCATCTTCAACCCTTGAAGCGCTGATACCAGCCGCAATTCCCTGATAGTTGAGAAGCGTTTTTAGCCACTCAATGCCCACATTTTCAGCATTTTCCATAGCTGTTTACGATGCCTTCTTTTTCTTCTTAGAACGACTGGGCTCAAATGGTAAAGTCTGCCGCTCATCTTCAGCCGTGATGACTGCGGCTTCGGCATCTACAATTTTCTGTAGGTTCTCGGGTAAAGGTTCCTTCGACAAGATGAAGCTTTGCAGGGTTTGGAAGATGTTGGCAATCACCATGTACATCAAAACACCAGCTGGCAAAGGGAAGAACAAGAACATCCCCGAAAAAATGATCGGCGTGAACTTACTGATTGCGGCCTGCTGCGGATTTTCGTTGTTAGTAGACCCTTGACCTGCAAGTAGCTGGTTAGCATACAAACTCACCCCAAAGGTCAATACCATTAACAAGATATCCCAGTGAATCTCACCTTCATCGCCCATTACTCCAACTCTGCCCAGGGCTTCAATAAATAAGAAGCCTTTCTGCGACGCCAAACCTGGCACCTTCACCTGCAGCGTGACATCTCCAGGGGCTAGCGCTTCAATACTGCCGTCGTCATTGATGCTAACGAGTTCACTGCCTTTGCTCGCCTCTACATAGGGTTTGAGAGAAGGTGCAGCATCGTACTCTTGTACCAGCTGACTCAACGATTCGCCGTCACCATCTTGCAGACGAAAGTCTGTTTTTTCACCCACTATCAAGCGGCTGCCGCCAGGCACAACAACTGACATGGGGAAATGTACCCCATCGGTGACATAGACGTTTTTAGGGGATGTTGAGAAGGCTTGCGGCTGAATCTGAGCAATCTTCTCTTGAGGAAAAATTTCCAGATTCACAGGGTAAGAAACATCGGAAAAAGGCGAGCCCCGCAGCGTTGCGAACAGGGCAAATAAGATCGGCATCTGTAGGATAACCGGAAAGCAACCGGCCAAGGGGTTGCCAAACTCCTTGTAGACCTTGCCCATCTCTTCTTGCAGCTTAGAAGGATCGTCTTTATGACGCTCTTGAATTTCTTTAACGCGCTTCTGCATGGCGGGCTGAGCCACTTTCATGCGTCGCATATTGCGAATTGAGCCAGCGTTGAGAGGGTAGAGCGCAAATCGAATCACTAATGTCAGCGCCACGATCGCAAGACCATAGCTAGGCACAACCCCGTAGAAAAAATCCAGGATTGGCAACATGATGTTGTTGGAAAGAAAGCCGATACCAAAATCCATTCGCGCTCTACCTCTGTGGGTCTGCAGTGATTGTCCGTCTAAATTTCAAGTACCTGTAACAGCGTAACGCTCTGTCAGGCATCTCCGTAACCCATTAGGCACCTTAACATTTAGTTGCCAAACCTTTTACAACCTGAGGTTACGGATACCTACCCGACCACAGTGAGGTTAACTCCCCAAGGCTCCGCTGACGGCTTTGGCCTTAGATGAAAGCTTATCGTTGATGTAGCTGTAGGTCTCCCGAAACTTCGGCACCGCCCGGAGCTCTAATTTGCTGCCATCCTTGAGCGTAATGACCATGTCACCCCAGAGCCCTAAACCTCGGGGCACTGTGACAATCTTGTTGATCTCGGAATAGATAATGTCCGAGCGCGTTTGCCCTCGCCAACCACTCGTAATCGATACGCGGCGGCTAGTAATGCGATAACGCAGCCAAAGCGCGCGGGCGATCGCCCCGACCGTCAAGGGAATACAAACCAACGTAAACGCTAGCAAGGCATTAATAATGAGGTCACCGATATGCGGCCCCCCCTCATAAAAAACCTCCTCCTTAATACCCATCGAATACCTCAAGCTCTAAAAACAACTGTTCTAATTCTCGCAGAAATTGCCAATAGTCGCAGTGCACAGCCGGCGACCTGAGAATAATGACGATCCAGAGGTTTGATTTCAGGCGGGGAATTAACGCCTGCAGCCCACCTCTAATTTGACGCTTGAGCCGATTTCGGCGAACTGCTCGTTTGCTGACTTTTTGGCTGATGGTTATGCCAAAACGGGAGCAGCCCGAGGTGGACTGCTCCGCAATTTCTAAAACTCTGACGGCTAAATTCTGAGTAGAGGCTTGCTTACCGTATCGGTAAACCTTGGAAAATTCCTTTGTCCGAGTTAGCCGATATGGTTTGGGTAATGCCACTAGCCTGTACTTGTGGGCAACTTTTGCCGACATCGTCAGCGGACTAGGCACTCACTGTCCGCAGAGTGACGGCGTCATTCCACCGATGCATGACTAAACGGCCAGCTGTGCCCGCCCTTTCCGGCGGCGTGAACGAATCACTCGGCGTCCAGTCGCGGTTCGCATACGAGCGCGGAAACCGGATGTCCGCTTTTGCTTACGGTTAGTACCGCCCAACGTTCTTTTTGTCATAGTTAATCTCTTCCCTACAGGCCAGGCAACCAGCGAAATCAGTCGCTGGTTGCCTGCTACCAACTTCTTAAGACACAGTCTTAAATAGTAACATCAAACTCTGAGGGACTCCAAAGGCTATTCTGCCGACACTTCAAGGGGCCAGACGCCAACAAACTCTCTCAACGGCCCGCCCTGGTAAAGCGCATCTAAGAGAAAGAAGTGGTTGCCATACCGATTAGGGTTGCGGACATCATGCAAAACGATGACAAAGCTGCTGTTGGCCGCAATCGGCTCAGTCGGATAGATCTCGAAAATATTGGCTTCTTCGTTGACAATGATTTCGTCAACGTCGATGGTGGCACCGCCCCGACCGTTCCCTTCGCGAAGTTCGATACGGGTCTTACTAAAGTGCCCCCCCTCTTCTTCGAATTCTTCGGGGTAGTTAACCTGCAGCTCTAGCACCTCTTGAGTGACCTTCCGCCCTGCCACCCGGAGATAGTAGCGGGCATCTGAGCTGCGGCGTTCGTTGTTGTCAATGTAGTAGCTCAGGCGAAACTCAGAATCCACGCCACCAAAAATGGTCAAACCGTCCGTTGTTTGAGCGATCGCAGTGGTGGTAGCGAGGGTGAAGCCCGAAACTGCCAAAACGCCCAACAAGCTTCGACTTAGCCAACGTTTAAGTGTCATTGATCCTCTCCTAAAAACTGCATGTTTAATTATTGTGTGCCTAATCCCACTATTGCACCCAGGACGATCAGCCTGTCTGAAAAGTGTCCACTTGAGTGGAACAGATAAGGGCGAGGCGCGCTCTATGCCCTTTCAGCAGGCTAACTCCAGCGTGTAATCACGAGAGAGCTAAGCCTACAGGTTGCGATTTTATCACTGATCTTTTACGACAATTGGCAGTAGCATAAGCTGCCATTACGGGCTTTTTTCTCACTGTGGGGCGATTAAACCCGATTTGAGTTGGGTAAGCGGCTGGTCGCTAGGGAGCGGAGGCGCCCCGCTGGCCCAGGCTTCTAACTACGATCATTGGCATTGTCCCGATGTCTCAAACGATCAGCTGGGGAAGCAGATTTTATCCAGGCTGACGCTCAATCAGTCGGATCATTCATTAGTCTGCTCAATTCCATCCTTAAAAACCCGGTCGATTTGTGCAAATTCGCCTAGCTGTTGTCCAGTGTTCTAGGCATTTCAAGACTCCTGATACCGAATACGGGCCGGAAAAAATCGGACTTAAAAGCCTTATTCTCTTGAGCGGAGCCGATACAGATTGACTTTTTTATCATTAGAACCGTCCTGACATTGACAATCGCCAAACGGATGAATTTTCATTGTTTTGCCTGAGCCAGGGGCGGTAATTAGTTGGCAGTTCAAGGTGGGTGCCATAGCAGTTTTAGCGCCTAGTTTGATTTGCGCGGCGAGCGTAGTCAGACTGGGTTCCTAGGTTGTGGCCATTAACGGATGACGTGCCCTAATTCACCCACCCGGTCGCATGTGTAAAAGCGTCTGCCAGCAACTGTGGGCATGGCAATTTCATCCACAATTCTCAGGTCTGGAGGTGCCTTCAGGCTTGGAGAGCTGGCCAAGAAATTGCCATGTTCACGGCGGACGAATTGTGGCGTTGCCGTGTTAGGCGATCGAGGTTAAGTTTCGTTTCGACGATATGACAGAGGACGTTGATAATTTTCCAGGAATGTAAAAAAAGGCTGATCAACACTCTATTTCTGAAGCGATCGCGTTAAAAACAGAGCAATAAAGCTAATGGCCTGGGTGGCCATTGGTCTTTAAGTTTGGATGAAGTGTTGATGGTGTGCTGTCGTTCACGAGATCACGGGGGCTAGCAATAGGGCAGCTTCGACAGTGATGGCAATGCCGTATGGGCGGCTGCTAGCTCGGGTTTTGCAGCGTCGGAGCACCGGCTGTTAGGGTTGCCGCCGCTGATGATGGGTTAAACGTTCCGGCTCAGACCTCGGGTTTGAAAATTTTGATTGCGTCGGGCGATTTTTTTCGGTTTGCTTTCTAGACAAATCGGTCTGACCGTGTCCCTCAAAAATAGCGGCCTGATTGGCGATCGCAACTGAATCGCTGAGTAAGACAGAATCAATCGCAACTAGATATTTTAGGAGAAAATTTTTATGACAGCTGTGATCGCATCCAATCCGAACGCACCTTCTGACCCGCGTCCTGCTATGCGACTCGGCATTCCGAAGGAAGTTGCAGCAGGCGAGCGACGAGTCGCCGCGACCCCTGACACCGTCAAGAAGTTGCAGAAGTCAGGCTTTGAAGTGTGGGTTGAATCTGGCGCTGGAGTCGCAGCAAGCTTTCCTGATGCGGCCTATGCGGCAGTGGGCGGCCATGTGGTTCAAGATGTAGCAGCTCTGTGGGCTGAGTCAGATATCGTTCTCAAGGTGCGTGCACCCCAGTGGCATCCGGAACTAGATCAAGATGAGACCGATCTGCTGCGTCCCGGCGGACAATTGGTGAGCTTCATTTGGCCCGCGCAAAATCCCGCTCTATTAGAAAAACTCGCGGCGAAAGGCGCGACAGTGATGGCGATGGATGCGGTGCCTCGCATCACTCGGGCGCAAAAGCTGGATGCCCTCAGTTCGATGGCTAACCTGGCGGGCTATCGCGCCGTCATCGAGGCAGCTCACCAATTTGGTCGAGGCTTCACCGGGCAGATTACCGCTGCCGGCAAAATTCCCCCCTGCAAGGTCTTGGTGATTGGGGCGGGAGTGGCCGGACTCGCAGCGATCGGAGCAGCTCGCGGCTTGGGTGCCGTGGTGCGCGCGTTTGACACTCGCCCGGTGGTCAAAGAGCAGGTGCAAAGCCTCGGGGCCGAGTTTTTGGAACTGCATTTTGAGGAAGACAGCGAAGGCTCTGGCGGCTACGCCAAGATCATGAGTCCGGCCTTTATTGCGGCGGAAATGGCATTGTTTGCCCAGCAGGCGGCAGAAGTCGACGTCATCATTACGACAGCCTTGATTCCGGGCAAGGCAGCACCGCGCCTAGTGACGCAGGAAATGGTGGAAGCGATGAAGCCCGGTTCCGTCATTGTGGATATGGCCGCCGAACAAGGCGGCAACTGCGAGCTGACTCGCCCCAACGAAATTTATGACCACCATGGGGTCAAGATTGTGGGCCTGACGGATCTGGCCAGCCGCATGGCCAATCAAGCCAGCCAGCTGTACGGGACTAACCTCGTCCATCTGCTGAATGAGTTAGGGGGGGCCACAGAGCACACCGTAGATATGACGGATGACGTCGTGCGTCAGACCACCGTCGTTTTGGCGGGAGAGGTAGTGTGGCCCGCCCCGCCGCTGGAGCGCCCGACGCCCCCTCAGCCTCCAGCAAAAGCGGCACCGGCAGCGGTTGAGACGGTGAAAGAGACCCGGTTCGGCATGGTGAAACAGCTGCTTTGGCCGGTCATCATTGGGGCCGCGCTGTTGGGCATTGGGGGCTATGCACCGGAATCCTTTATCTCGCACTTTACCGTCTTTGTGATGGCGATCTTTTTAGGCTGGAAGGTGATTTGGGATGTGACACCGGCCCTGCACACCCCCTTAATGAGTGTCACGAATGCCATTAGCGGCATCATCATCATTGGCGGCATGCTACAAGTCTCGGGGCCATTGACCTCGACCGTGACCATTTTGGGGGCGATCGCCATTTTTGTCAGCACGCTCAATATTGCTGGCGGCTTTTTTGTCACCCAACGCATGTTGAATATGTTCCGCAAGTAGCCGACGACCTGTACTGCACCGAAACACCGCAATAAGGATTGAACGATGTCTCATAATCTGTTGACGGTTGCGTATATCGCGGCCAGCATTCTATTTATTCTCAGCCTGGGGGGCCTCTCGAACCCCGAAACGGCTCGACGCGGGAACCTCTACGGCATTGCCGGTATGGTGGTCGCTCTCGGCGCCACGGCTTTCAGCCGCGAAGTGAGCGGCTACGGCGTATTGTTAGCGTCGATGGTTCCCGCCATTTGGATCGGTGGCCTGATTGCCACCCGCGCGGCGATGACCTCAATGCCCCAACTGGTCGGATTGCTCAACGGCTTTGGTGGTTTAGCGGCAGTGCTGGTTGGGTATGCCAGCTATCTCAACCCAGATGCGTCTTTAGTCGGCATCGATTTCACGATTCACAAGGTAGAGGCGTTTATTGGGGTCTTTATTGGGTCAGTGACCTTTATCGGCTCCTTGATTGCCTGTGGCAAGCTGCAGGGCTGGGTGTCGAGCAAGGCCGTGTTGCTGCCTGGGCGTCATTTGTTGAACATCGGTTTGTTAGGGGCCGTCATCGGTCTGGGCTACTACTACATGACGGTGGGCGAAACCGCTGGGCTATTGCCGCTAGGCATCATGACGGCGATCGCGGCCATCTTGGGCTCGACGTTGGTGCTCGCGATTGGTGGGGCTGACATGCCCGTGGTGATTTCGATTCTCAACAGCTATTCCGGTTGGGGGGCAGCGGCAGCGGGCTTCATGCTCAACAACGATTTGCTGATTGTGACGGGGGCTCTCGTCGGCAGCAGCGGCCTAATTTTGAGCTACATCATGTGTCAGGCGATGAACCGCTCATTTGCCAATGTTTTACTCGGTGGTTTTGGCAACACGGCCTATGTCGGCAAGGCGGTGGAAGGCGAAGCAACCCCGACCGCAGTCGATGAAACGGTGGAGCTGCTAGAGACTGCTGATAGCGTGGTGATTGTGCCGGGATATGGCATGGCCGTCGCTCAAGCCCAGCATGCGGTCGCTGACATCACCAAAACCTTGCGCGATCGCGGTGCGCAAGTGCGGTTTGGCATTCACCCGGTCGCGGGTCGCCTGCCGGGTCACATGAATGTGCTGTTGGCCGAGGCTAACGTACCCTACGACATCGTCTTAGAGATGGACGAAATTAACGACGATCTCTCATCCACAGACGTGGTGCTGGTGATTGGGGCAAATGATACGGTCAACCCCAGCGCGTTGGAAGATCCCGACAGCCCGATGGCGGGCATGCCGGTCTTGGAAGTCTGGCAGGCGCGACATGTGGTGGTGCTCAAGCGCAGCCTATCTGCAGGCTATGCTGGGGTCGCAAATCCCCTGTTCTATAAACCCAACGTATCGATGCTGTTTGGCGATGCGCGATCTAACGTGTCGGCGATTCTTAGCCAGCTGACCCAGACGGCTGAGACCAATGCCGCTCAGACGGCTGTGCTCACCGGAGCGAAATAAGTCCAACGAGCCTTTGATGGTGAGTTACTGAGCGATTCTCAGCGTCGGTGCGGCAAACGGATTAATCTATTTGCCGCACCGGCGCTGATTTGGCTTTAAAAGCGATGATGTCACGCTTAATGGTTGAAGCGGCCAGATGACCGCCGGTCTCTTGGGATGCTGAGGGACTGGGGCAAGAGCGCGGTCAAGCTGAGTCATCCAACCTGGAGATGGGCGATCGCCTCAATCGCCCAACCGCTGAACTGGCTCGTTCAAATGCTGACGGTGGTGGTCTGGGTATTTTGCGGCATTGGCCTGAAACGCCGCCCCTGAGAGGATTTTACTGATCCTTACCATGCTTGAGAAAGAATCCGATACACTAATGCTTAAAGAGATCATGGTTTTTTATTACGTTTAACAGTGTGACAATGGCCGGCTTTAATTCAGCAGTGTCAATGGCGGCTTCGTCGCCAGCGATCGCTCCCGAGAAGACTCGTCAGACAGTACGAAAGCCCTATCCCACCTACAAGATCATTGTGCTGAATGATGATTTCAACACGTTTCAGCACGTGGTCGATTGTCTGACCAAATATATTCCCGGCATGAGCGGCGATCAGGCTTGGGATCTAGCCCATCAAATTCATAACGACGGACAGGCCATCGTGTGGACTGGGCCGTTAGAGCAAGCCGAACTTTATCACAGTCAGCTCAGTCGGGCCGGATTGACGATGGCTCCCTTAGAGCAGGCATAGCCGCGATCGCCTCTCGCTGCTTCCCATCTGTCAGTAGCGCCCAGGCACTCCATAACGCATTCAATCAGCAAGGTCGATAGTGGGTAAGCCAACGCCAGGGCGCTTAGTGTGGAATCATTCCACTCACATTCCGGGACTGATTCCAGTTTTAGAAACGCTGCTGGCGCAGGCGCTACCGGTGCGAACGGTGACGCCGGGGCGACTGTCCACCGTTCGCAGTCATGCCCCGCATCTGCGCTTAAAAGTCTCCGTGCCCATTCGCGGTGGCTTCAAGCTGATTGCTCGTAAAGGCAAATCGGCCCAAGAGGTCTTCGTGCTAACGGAGTTAGCTCAGCCCCAGTTAGAAGCGGCGATCGCTCAGGCGATGGCCACCCGGGGATGACTGAGTCGCAGGCGATCCCCTGGCACCGCGAAGGTCGGGCTGAATTTGCAGTCGGCACCGCGTTTTATCGCACGCAAAGTCAAATGGGGCGTGACCTGGCCCTGCTAGCAGCAGCAGTCTATCGCCAACAGCACGGTGAACTGCGAGTCTTAGACGCCATGACGGGCTGTGGCGTGCGATCGCTGCGCTATGGCCTAGAGGCCGAAGCGGATTGGGTTTGGGCCAACGAGGCGAATCCTGATCTGCAACTGCTGCTCATCCAAAATCTGGCGCGAGGATTGTCCCCTTCGACCTATCGCATTACCGGCCAAGATGCGAACGAAGTATTCTTTCGCTGTTATCAGCAACGAGACTTTTACGATTTGGTCGATGTGGATTGCTTTGGTAGCGGGGCGCCCTACCTCTCAACCGCGCTGTGGGCGACTCGCATCGGGGGCTTGCTATATCTCACCAGCACCGATACCCGCACCACCGGTGGCCATAATCCCGAACACAGCGTGCAAGTATACGGCGCCTATGCCCGCCCACACCCGGCAGGGCATGAACAAGGCGGGCGGTTACTCATCGGCCGCCTGATGCAGCAGGCCGCGGCGCAGGGCCTAGCCATACAGCCCTTGTTTTCGTTCTACAACGGCCATGTCCACCGGGTAATGGTGCGTCTGACCAACGCCGAACCTTGGCGGGGTGACCAGTACGGTTTTTTGGGCTACTGCCATCACTGCGGTCATTATCAAACCCTGCCGTGGCGGCAACTGGGTCGAGCGATTTGTCCTGAGGCGCTGCCGGACAAACCCATGCCTCTGGTGGTGAGCGGCCCTTTATGGCTGGGGCCACTGCACGATCGCACCTTTTTGACGGCGATGGCGCACCAAGCCCAGAAGTGGGAGTGGCCCCAGCAGCAGGATTTAATCGCGCTCATGCAGACTGAGGCTGATTTGCCGCCCTACTATTTCACGCTGCCCGAGATGGGTCGCCACGGGCAGATGGATATTCCAAAACGTGAGGCTCTCATGCGGGTACTCCGCGATCGTGGATTCCGCGTGAGCCGCACCCATTTTGAGCCGCAAGCGATCAAAACCGACGCCACGATGGCTGACTGTATTGCCGCCGCTCGAATCTGCAGCGCGGAGTCAGTGGGCTGAGTCAGTGGATTGAGGGGGCGATCGCTGAACTTCTTCTGAACTTTACAGACAGTCTCCGTAAGTTTGCGGAAGGTTTACCCAAAGGTCAAAATGAGCGCCTATGCTGTTGACATATGAGTAACCCACTATTTGAACCCTCCCTCGGAAGGCGCTACGGCGCTCTCCGGGGGATTATTTTTGGGCGTCGCAAAACCGGCTAAACGCAGTTCTCCCCACGAGCATTCCCATCATTTCAGTAAGATCAATTCTCTGAAACTGGACTACAGATCTGCCTTTCGACTCCGCTCAAGGAAGGTCGGCTGAGCGGAGTCGTCAGCCCGACGGGCAGGCCAGGCCCACCCGCAGTGTCTCCGACTGGGAGAAAGCCGACTTGGATGGGTAGCTGTAATTTGTAGGACTGGTATCAGACCGTTATAAGATACGGTCTGAATGAAACTGCTCAGCCGCTAATGGGGCTGGCGTGCGATCGATGAACATCGGGAGAGCGACATGGGGCAAAAGTTCAAGCGGCGGCAATGGCTGGGGTTGGCGATCGCCCTCTGCACCGTGATTATTGCCTGCCAGCCGTCAACGCCGGTCGCGACCGATCCGGCAGCACCCAGTAATTCAGCACCGGCCAGCGCTCCCCTCGTGCTCAACGGTACCGGGGCGAGCTTTCCCCTCTTTATCTACGAGCGCATCTTTAGCGAATATCGCCAGCAGGTTGCTCCCAACTTGAGCATCAACTATCAGCCTACGGGCAGCGCCGCCGGGATTCAGCAGGTAATTTCTAACACGGTGGATTTTGGCGCGAGTGATGTGGCCATGACCGAGGCTGAAATGGCTCAGGTGGAGTCGGGAGTTGTGCTCGTGCCGATGACGGCAGGCTTGGTGGCGATCGCCTACAATCTGCCGGGTGAGACGACGGGCCTCAACCTCAGTCGCGCCGTATTAGCCGATATCTTTTTGGGCAAAATCACCCGGTGGAACGATCCGTTGATTGCGGCCAGCAATCCGGAGCGCACGCTACCGGCTTTGCCGCTCACGCTGGTGCATCGCTCTGATGGCAGTGGCACCACCGCTGCCGTGACAGCACACCTGGCGGCCATCAGCCCAGAATGGCAGACCGATGTGGGCGCAGGCCTCAGTGTGGCCTGGCCAGCGGGCCTTGGCATCAAGGCGAATGCGGGAGTCGCAGCGCAAATTCAGCAGGCCGAAGGCACCCTCGGATACTTGGAATATAGCTACGCGCAGCGGCTGGGCTTGCCGATTGCGGCAATTGAAAACCAAGCGGGCAACTTTATGGAACCGGAGCCTGCTTCGGGCGCAGCCGCTCTGCGGGATGCCGCCATGCCAGCCGACCTACAAGTGTTTATTCCTGACCCAGTGGACGAATCGGCCTATCCTATCGTCACCTACAGCTGGATTTTGGCCTACGCACAATACGCCGACGCCATCAAAGGAGACGCATTGAAGCAAGTGTTGAGCTGGGGCCTGACGGAGGGGCAGCAATACAGCCAGGAACTAGGCTATATTCCCCTGCCTGAGTCCGTTGTTGAGCAGGCGATCGCGGCGGTTGAGCGGATTCAAGTCGGCAGTTAGTTGGTGTGCCCAGCGAGCGGACTCCCCACACCCTCTTGACCAGGTCAGGGAATCTGCTTACCAGGGTGACAGATTGCCACCGGGCAAAAAGGATAATGAGCTTCTGAGGGCAGCTACACCGCGATCGCGGTCGATTCAATCCCCGATGCCGCCAGATCTTCGCCGTACCAGGCTTTGCCATCAAGCGCCATCTGCTCAATCAGGCTGGCCAAACGGAGAGCTTTCAGGGCTTGCTCGCCGCCCACCGATGGCTTTTCGCCACCTCGCACGCAGTTCACAAAATGCTCTAGCTCGGCGTGCAACGGCTCAATATTGCTGGTGTAGACCTGTTCGATCAGACCATCTTGCCGGTAAAGCACTTGACCGTAATTGGTCATGGTGTTCGCAGTCGTTTGGCGATTGATCAAAATTTCGTTGTTGAGAAAGTCCGCTTCGGTTAACGAATCGCGGCAGTGGGCGGCAATGGTGCGAATCTTGCGATGGGTCACCTTGCTAGCGGTCAGCGTCGCAACCACGCCATTGGCAAACCCTAAGGTGGCGGTCACGTAGTCTAAGTAGCCCGAGTTGGCGGAGCGGCTGCCGCTTGCTGACAGCTTCACGACGGGGGAGCCCGCTAGCTCTAGCAGCAAGTCAATGTCGTGAATCATCAGATCTAGCACGACGGACACATCATTGGCCCGGTCAGAGTAGGGGCTCATACGCCGCGCTTCAAGGGCAAGCACTTCTTCTGTTCGCAAGACGTTGTGCAGTTCTTTAAAGGCTGGGTTGAACCGCTCGATGTGCCCCACCTGCAGAATGCAGTTAGACTCTGCCGCCGCATTGACCAGCGACTCGGCCTCGGCGATGTTGGCGGCGATGGGCTTTTCAATCAAAACGTGGATGCCGGCCCGCAAGCAATTCATCCCAACGGTGTGGTGTAAACGAGTCGGAACCGCGACACAGACGGCATCAACATGCTCAATAAGGGTGTGATAATCCTCAAAAAACCGCACCCGGTATTTACTAGCGGTATCAAGCCCGAGTTCGACATTGACATCAGAGACCCCGATCAGCTCCACATTCTTAAGACGGCTCAAAACGCGCGTGTGGTGTTGCCCCATGTTGCCGACCCCGATAACCCCTACGCGGATAGGCTGTGACGGCGATCGCTGAAGCTGAGCATCCGAACCGTTGTTAGATGGATTCATGTGTTAGCCTGCGTCTTCTCATCCCTGAAGTTTTGAATTTCGGCAATTCGTTGCTTGAAAAAGTTACAAAATCAAACAAGATATTACCACACCCTCAATATTGTGTTTTTGCCTTATTGTTTTGCTGTGTGTGGTGACACAGAAGTAAATGTCCCCCCCTTCCCAACAGCTTTGGGCGGAAATGGTAGGCTAGGAATCCGCCATACAGCCACCGAATTTTGCGATAGGCGCAGAGGCAGTGCTGAGCAAGCGGGATATTGCGTCATCAGAGAAAATTCAAGCTCGGCAGTGATTTTTGCTCGCCGGTGACAATAATTAGCCTTCGCAGTTCACTCAATCGCGCCAAAAGACAGCCTTAAAAAACACCTTTCTGCCGAGCTTTATTCCTCGCCATTCTGGATTCCTAACGGTTATTCAGCATCAAGTACTCGTTAGAAGAAGACCGCTGAGAGATGATTTCAACCCCGAAAAGGGCGGCGAGTTGGAGGCGCTTTCTCACGCTCAACGCGAGGCCGGACTGAGCGAGGGTTGATTGATTAGCAGCTCAGCACTATTCCGCCTGTGAGGAGCTGACGCCAGCCATGACCTTGGCTGCATCCTGGACAGATGGGCCAGTTAAGCCTGACTCAGGTTGCCAGGTGGTTGCAGTATGGTGAAGATCGCCGGTCTGCCGAGTTCTGTGGAGTCTCTGGCATGATTCCCATTTTGGCCAATGTGAGTTTTGGTATCTTGGCGTTTACGCCAGCGGGATGGGCCTTTATGGTGGCCATCATTGTGCTGGAGATTCTCATCACCTCACGCCGTCTTAGCCGGGTGTGGTGGCATCGAAAGTCGGCCATGGCAGTGGTAACGGCTAACGTGATCAGTGGGGCCATCGGCATCGGCCTTTCCCTACTCTTGAATGGCGGCTGGTGGTTAGTCGTCTGGATGCCCTGGGTCAGCAGTCAAGAAGTTCAGTTGCCTCGTCATTTGCTCGCAATCAGTGTTTTTTATGTCGTTGCCTTTGTGCTCTCGATCACGATCGAAGGCGCGATCGGGCAGCTCATGCTGAAGTCACAGTTTGCCAAACCACAAATCTGGCGAGCCTTTTTGACGGCAAATATGGCTTCTTATCTCGTTGGCAGTATTGCTCTATATTCCTACAGCTTTGTTCTGTGGCAATATCTGTAAAACGGCATTTCCTAGCCTAGTGAGGGCCGCTCATCGGTCCAAAGACGAGGTCTCGGCGTGATGAGGAGAACTCATTAGCTTCAAACCCATCGCCAGCAGCTTTGTCGGCTTTTTCCCAAGGATTTGGTCTTGCTGCCATGGCCTGCATTCTGCCCCCTTTGCCGCTGCGCGATCGCCGGGGTCGTTGCAATTGTGAACCGTCGCCTGCCGAGGAGCACCGAGGTCAAAGACTGCGGCACCATCATTGGGCCTGCAGGGCCAGCCGTGCGGAATTTCGCGATGGCCTTCTCCAGTGGGGGTTAGAATGGCTGAATGAATTGTTGATTGCGGTTTGTCATGACCTCTGCTGCCCCGACCAAAACCCAGTACGAAGCTGTCATCGGTCTGGAAACTCACTGCCAGCTCAGCACCAAGACCAAGATTTTTTCGCCCAGCTCAACGGCCTTTGGCGCTGACCCCAATACGCACATTGATCCCATTGTGTTGGGCATGCCGGGAGTGCTGCCGGTGCTCAACCAAAAGGTGTTGGAATATGCGGTAAAAGCCGGCTTGGCCCTCAATTGCCAGATCGCTCCCTACAGCAAGTTCGATCGCAAGCAGTATTTTTATCCCGACCTGCCCAAAAACTATCAAATCTCGCAGTTTGACCTGCCCATTGCGGAGCACGGTTGGTTAGAGATTGAGCTGGTCGATCGCAAAACCCACGAAGTCAGTCGCAAGCGCATTGGCATCACCCGTCTGCATATGGAAGAAGATGCAGGCAAGTTGGTGCATGCGGGCAGCGATCGCCTCTCGGGTTCGGCCTATTCACTGGTGGACTTTAACCGAGCTGGGGTGCCTTTGGTCGAAATCGTGTCAGAACCCGACTTGCGCACCGGGCAAGAGGCCGCCGAATATGCTCAAGAACTGCGGCGCATCATGCGGTATCTGGGCGTCAGTGACGGCAACATGCAGGAAGGCTCACTGCGCTGCGACGTGAATATTTCGGTGCGACGGGTGGGGGCCGAGAAGTTTGGCACGAAGGTTGAGATCAAGAATATGAACTCCTTCAGCGCCATTCAAAAAGCGATCGAATATGAAATCGATCGCCAAATTGCGGCGGTCGAAGCGGGTGAACCAATCTATCAAGAGACGCGCCTGTGGGAAGAAGGCCGTCAGTGCACCATCAGCATGCGCCTCAAGGAAGGTTCCAGCGACTATCGGTACTTTCCTGAACCAGATTTGCCGCCGATCGAAGTCGCGCCCCAACAGCTCGCAACCTGGCAGCAAGAACTGCCGGAGCTACCGGCTCACAAACGCACTCGTTATGAGGAATCGCTGGGTCTATCGCCCTATGACGCGCGCGTCTTGACGGATGAGCGCCAAGTGGCAGAATACTTTGAGACGGCGGTGCAACTCGGGGCCGACCCGAAACTGGCGGCGAACTGGATCACCCAAGACATTGCTGCCTACCTCAATGCGGCAAAGCTCTCTATCACTGAGATTGCCCTCCAGCCAGAAATGCTGGCGGAAATGGTGAAGCTGATTGCCGACAATACCATTAGCACCAAGATCGCTAAGGATATTCTGCCTGATCTACTGACTCAGGGGGGCTCACCCCAAGCGATCGTCGAGGAGCGCGGACTCAGCCAAATCTCTGATCCGGAAGAGATCGGAGCCATTATTGATGACGTGTTGGCCGCCCATCCTGACGAGCTCGAAAAGTATCGCGCTGGCAAGAAAAAGCTCCAGGGCTTTTTTGTCGGTCAGGTCATGAAGCGAACCAGTGGGCGGGTGGATCCGAAGCTCACCAATCAAATCTTAATCAAGAAGCTAAATAGTCAAGAAGTGTAAAGATCGGGGGTGGGCGTTTCACCCCTCATGGCCAGTGTGCAATACTATGTTATGTAGATGCACCCTGATGGTAGGGAGAGCTGAATTCAGCTCTCCTTTTTTCCTTTTAAAGGTCTTTTGTCCATATACTCTATGCTGGTCAATCGCTGAGCCATCCCATCAGTGGGCCAGTTTCTGAGAGTTTGGGGGGATTAGACAACATCTTTTAACACCCCATAACCAGAGTCACTCGGTAAATTAAGAGAGCCATTTGTGCGATCGCCTGCGATGGACTCTCGGACGCCTCGAATTGCCTTGCTGATTGATGCTGATAACGCCCCGGCTTCCAAGATTGACTTGGTGTTTAGTCGGCTGGGCTTTCTCGGCACGATTCGGGTTCGCCGCGCTTACGGTAATTGGAAAAAAGACCATCTGCAAGGGTGGGCCAAAATTCTACACAAGCACGCGATCGTGCCGATCCAGCAGTTTGACTATGTAACGGGCAAAAACGCCACTGATATTGCTCTAGCAATTGACGCCATGGATTTGCTGCAAACCATGCGACCAGAGATTTTTGGCATTGTGGCGGGCGACAGCGACTATACCCCCTTGGTGGTCAGACTGATCGCCTCGGGAGCACAAGTGTTTGGCTTTGGTCAGGTCAAGACGGCCGCGATCGCCTTTCAAGAAGCCTGCACGGAGTTTGTCTCGCTGGATAACGACGCGGGCAAAACGCCCACCTATGGACATTTCAACACCGGTCACAACAAACATAGTGCTGCCGTGCCGAGTCTTGGCCCCGCCAACACCGTCGCCCTGACTGTGGTCGATTCGTCATCGCTGACTGAAGCTGAGACAGTGCCGACAAAAGTCTTTGTGGCAGCGATTAGGCAAAACCGGCAGTCTACTGGCTGGGCGGATGTCAAATCGATTGGGGCTTACCTCAGCCAACGCAAAATCGTTAAAGCGGCCTACAACGTCAATCGTTGGGCCAGCTATTACAAGAAATTTCCGGTGATGTTTGAAGTGCAAGAGCTGGATGGCAAAACGATGGTGCGGTTGCGGTCAGAGACGTAGGTGGAAATCTGATGTTCCCCAAAGCGTCGTTGCCACACTGCTTGCTCTTGCTTATGGCGGCGAGACAATGATCGGGCTCGCTGATATGGCTCAGGGCAAGAGCGAGTGAAATGCGATTTGATTAATCGCCAGCGGGTAGAAAAGTCTGCGTCTTTGGCAGATCAACCGTCCACGTAGGTCAGGCAAGCCACAATTAGGCAAACACGAGTGAGATTGAACGGTGAGTGTTGGGTTTGCTGGCGGCAACCCAACCTACAGCGAGGAGCGATCGCGCTACCATCTCCAAATTGCTTGGCTGCTTAAAGATACGTGATGAAGGATTATGGCCCAAAGCACTGCTCAAGGTCCCAAAGAATGAGCTCTGACCCGTGTGTTGTTGCTAACGTTTTGCCATCTGGAGAAACGTCCATGTCTCTGTTAACGCCAGCTGTGCCTGTCACAACACCCGTCGTACAAACGACTTCCCCAGAAGCCGAATTCCATAAGGAGACGGTACCAAGGATTCCATAGATCCCCTCAGTCCACACGGTCGATATCGCAAAAGTTTCACTATTTGGTACAGGGTCGATACTCATGTTAAGTGGATAAAGTTCACCTCGAAAGTTTTGGACTAGACGGCCTGTCTGCAGATCTCGAACCTCCAATACGCCTTCATTTCCTGCCAGCAGGAGGCGATTGTCATCTAAAAAAGCCACGTCGAGTGCATTCTCCCCGTTAAAAGGTATCGATATGATTTCTTCCCAAGTCTCGGTGTCAAAGATATAGGTGATGGTGCCCAGTCTTTCGTCAGTTTCAGGTGCATAGCGCACGGCGATGGCAGCAAAGTACTTCTCGTCAGCGGAGAAAACGACGTTTGACCACAATCTGAAGGTTTCGTCTTCTTCAAGTGACAAGAGCTGAATTCTTTCGCCTGTTCTAATATCGAGCCAGAAAAGCTGACCTAGAGGAGTTCCAAACGCGAGAACTTGTTGAGATGACGAATAGTCAACCTTGTCAGCAAAAATATCCCGTTCTTCACTGTCCACCAAGATTTGAGTTTTTTCTCCACTGCTCACGTCCCATAGAGAGATTTCTCCCTCTTCATCAAGGAGAACAATCTCTTCCCCTGATGGTGATGTGAACGAAGCCCATCTGCTGATGTACCAATCTGTAGTCAGGGTTTGAACAAGCTGCCAGTCGCTAGTATTCCAAATCTCAATTGCTCCTGAATCTAAAGACGGGCCGGCATCTGCTTTCCCGGTGATTAACATCCTATTGGAATCGTTAGCAAAGTTGACTTCAATGATCTCTCGAAGATCAGACTTGATCGATTGTGAAGCCAATCCAGAGCTTTCTGGTCTTGGAACTGGAACTGAGTTAGAAGTGGGGATGCAGGAGCTTACCAGGAGAGTAAGCGGCACAGATATCAGAGGCAAACAGAACTTTTGACTTTTAGACATAGCTATCTTGGTTAAGACTAATTGCGCGACGAATATCTAAACGATATTTTTAACCCTGATTGTCCTCAGGATTGGATTCGATCAGCGGGTAGAAAAGTCGGCATCATCGGCAGGCAGTGTCCAAAGGCAGTGCAGATGGTCTGGCAAAACGACAATGGCCGCAATGTCAAACCGGTGTTATTGCTTAACCGTGTGGAAGGATTGCCGGAGAAGCTGAACGGTTTCGGGATGGTTGAAAAGGTGCTGGCGATTATAGGTGACGACGGTAAAGAAGTAGGTTGCTCCGGGCGTTTTGGCACGGCAGTAGTGCATGTTGATGGCGATTGATTCGTGCCATTAGAATTGACAAATGGTGTCGTGATTGAACATTTGTGTGTTGGGTTTTCTGACGGCAACCCAACCTACGGCGAGGGGCGATCGCACTGAAGTCAATTTTCTCCACTCCGAGTAATGAGCCTCAATTCTAGAGCTTTCTATCACTTCAGGAAAATATGCAGAGCCGATGTCATCTTCAAAACAATTTTCAAATCTTTCATCATTAAGGTCGAAGAAACCTACTGGAGGACCATATGAAACCATTAGGGAGGCATTAGTACGATTTACGATCATAAATCTTGTGAAGCTTGAGCAACCAGATAATACGGTCAAAAAAAGCAAAAATAAACCCTTCAAAGAATGAGTTACCATAAAATCTCCAATCGCTAAGCCTAAATGTACTTTGGACCTATAAATTTGAAATAGAAATATTTATTGGCAGATTTAAGTGAAATCCTCTTTCCTACTATCAAATTCAGAAAATTTCAATCTCTTCATAGGTCAACTCAATCCTTTCAGAAGGAAAACAGATCGTAAAGAGCATCGAAGCGAGATCGCGTATCGCCGTAGGTTGGGTAGAACGCAGTGAACCCCAACATTTCTAATGCAGATTCTCCATTCTTCCCATGCTTTAATCAACTCAATCTCCTCGCTTTTACCCCAATCGCGAGAATAAAAATCCAGCCCAGCCAAGCGATGAAAACTGGAATACGGCCACTCAATCGGAGCCTTCACCAAGCCATGGCTGACCGGATTGATGTGGATGTAATCAACATGACGGACGAAGTCTTTCTCATCACGAATCTGATGCTTCCAAAAGTGCCGCTGCCACGCCGCTTGCTCTTGCTTTTGGCGGCAACCCAACCTACGGCGAGGGGCGATCGCACTTCCGTTACGGGATGAGGTCACGTTTATGGAGGGCAAAGCACGGTGTTCCTGATATGGCAGGACACGCTTGGGCCACCCCCTCCGAGAAACCATTAGCCGTGCGAAATTGAGGTTCTGCGGCGACTGAACCCATCGTATCTATGTAGCCCCACTCGCCATCTAAAAAAAACGGTGCTAACCCTTCCGAAAAATTCTGGCCGCCATCAAACTGGGGCTCAATTACAAAGTGACCTGTTCCATCTATGTAACCAAACTTAGATTCAGTGCTGACGAGGGCAAGCCCTTCCGAAAAACTTGCTGCCGTATCAAATCTTGGCTCTATTACCCTGTTACCTAGCGCGTCAATGTAGCCATATTTATGATTATCCAGTTGCACCGGCGCTAATCCCTCCGAAAAGGCTCTGCCATCTCTAAATACAGCACCTATGACCATTTCTCCGAACGGGTTAATGTAGCCAAACTTACCCTCTGACATTATTAAAGCTCTACCTTCAGAAAAAATATATTCGTCTGTTAGTTTGCGACGAGCATCTTCAAACTGCGGTTCAATAACGATCTCCCCGGTCGTATCGACAAATCCCCAAAGGTCATTGAGTTTGACGGGAGCTAATCCCTCTGACGGTGCAGCCGCCATATCAAATCTGGGTTGAGCCACAATTTTGCCCTGTTTGCTCACCAATCCCCATGCCGAATCTATCTTGACTGCGGCCAGACCTTCAGAAAAAGCTGCTGTTTTTTTATCCCACCGACTGCCCCGATCTATCCAAGGAACTTTTGTTCGATCCAGAGGATAGTCGTAATAGTAGAAGGAGGGAAAAAAATCTAGCTTCTGCCCCCTTTTATCGATGAATCCATCCCCTTCATTAAGGCTTCCCCAAAACATTGAATATCCTTCTGAAAATTTGTTTGACTCAGCTTTACTTTCGGTTTCCAAAAATATCTTTGAGTCTTTTGTTGTAAACCCTCTGGTAATTTTGTCCTCGGAATTGTCTGATTTTGAAAATATTCCTAAACCTTCCGAAAAGTCATCTCTCAGAACGATCTCCCCACTCATATAAGCAGAATTTAGGGTTTGAGGATCTTCTTCAGGAAGATATTCTTCAATATTTATTTTCTGGAATGTACTGGCGAAAATAGTATTAGAAAAAGGTATTTCTGCTCCCGGCACAAAGGTGAGCATAATTATTAGCAAACATAACGAGAACCATGGTATTAGTTTTCGAAACTTATTATTCCCAATCATTAAGTGATATAGCTAAGTTTTCAATCGAGAATCGATCATGAAAGGACTAACCAATTAGCTGAGAGCAGCTAAAACATTTTTCACTGGTGAAGGACAAGCCATTTTACAATATCGAAGGTCTCAAGTCTGTTTTTGTGCATCACCAAATTCAAAAATGCTGTATGGGATGAAGGTGATAATTGATAATTTGAAACAAACAAGGTAGGGCATGCCAAAAGAAATGCTCACCTATTTCTTTTGGTGCTTCTTCAACAGCATCGCTGGCGGTAATGAAATCTGTTCTAACCGCTCCTCTGAATTGGAAAATATAGAAATTGTCTTCAATGCTTCCATCTTCAGCTAAGAGCGGCTTTTTACCATCTGTCAAAAATGCTAGAAGAACAGCTGATAGAGACTATTTTGCTTTGTTTCTTGCAGCCTCATTACTAAACCCATCAACAATCACAGTCATAAATTCATTGCATACAGTGCGATCGCCTATTGCCGTAGGTTGGGTCGAGGGACGAAACCCAACACTGCCAGTCTTGCTCATCGCGAATCTGATGTGCCCTAAAGCGTTGCTGCCAACCGGCTTGCTCTTGCTTATGGCGGCGAGATCATGACCGGGCTCGCTGATGTGGCTTAGAGCAATGGTGAGTAAAGTGAGATTCGATTAATCGCCATCAGATGGAAAAGTCCGCATTGAAAAGCTGATCTGATGGTGATTTTAGGCATGGGGGAACCGATAAAATTACGGCTTGTATAACAGTCTATTCGTTGGCTAGAGGCGCAACGGCAGCGTTTGCTGTAGCCGTCATCGTCGTTCGGTCGTGAGCGGCTAACCAAGCTTGCGGATCGGGGCCGAGGGGAATGATGCCGCCGGGGTTGAGCGGAAACAGATTGCCGTAATAATCGCGGCGAATGGTGTCTAAATCGCAGGTGTCAGCGACGCCCGGCTGCTGGTAAAGGTCGCGGGCATAGGGCCAGAGATGACGGTAATCGCAGAGGCGACGCCGATCGCACTTAAACAACCCGTGGTAAACCGCATCAAACCGAAACAGGGTCGTGAAGAGACGCACATCCGCCAGGGTGAGGCGATCGCCTGCCAAGTAACGCTGGTGTGCTAACTGCTGATCGATATCATCCAACGTGTCAAACAGCAGGGTACAGGCGGCTTCGTAGGCGGCTTGGGTGCGGGCAAAGCCACAGCGATAGACGCCGTTGTTGATGGCCGGATAGGTGCGATCGTTCCAGGCGTCGATAGTGGCCTGCAGATCTTCAGGATAAAGGTCGAGGTCGGGGCGAGTCGCCACCGCATTGAAGGCCGAGTTGAGAATTTTGATCAGATCGGCGCTTTCATTATTCACCACCGTCTGCGTTTGGGTGTCCCACAGTACTGGCACGGTACTGCGTCCGCCATAGCCGGCTTGCGCCGTTTGGTAGAGTTCCGGGAGCGATCGCCATCCCAACCCCGGATGATCAAACAGCCAAACGCCTTCGTTCGGCGAGGGCGAGACCCGCCAGAGGGGAATCGCCGCTTCGAGTCCCTTGAGCGCCCAAGTCACCAGGGTGCGATGCGCCCACGGACAGCCCATGCCGACAGTCAGACGATAGCGACCGGCAGCGGGTTCGTAAGTACTGTCAGGCTCAACCGTTTGACGAAAGGCGCTGGCCGGTCGCGTATAGGCTCCCGAGTTATCTGTCGGCGCGAGGCGGGCCATCATCACCTGCCACATCGTCTGCCACACCGTTTTACCCAGGCGGACGATCAGCCCTGGCGGCAGACTGGCTTTGATTTTGGGGACATCAGCCATGGTGAGAATTATCCAGCAAGCTCGATCTAGAGACGCGGTCTCTGACTCAGTGCGTTCATCCTCAACTATAGGGGGGCATCGAGGTACACGATCATTTCATCCACAACGAGATCAAGGGCAGGCAGATAAGGATTGTCTGACGAGATCAGGCGATCTCCCGCCAGTGCTTGAAACGCTTCGGGCTGTTGCTGAAATGTGTCGACCTGGGCGGGCAACAGGCGCAACACAATTAGCCCATCATAGTCTGATAGATTAGAGCCTTCTAAAACCACTGTGCCGCCATAATCCCAGCCGAAGCCATATAAGTCGAAATCCCCTAAGACTGACTGCAGTTCGGCAAACGGCATACCGACGCGTAGCCCCTCTGACGTTTGCCAAGCGGGGCCAAAATCTCTGACGGTGACAGCCTGCGACCGGCTACTATCGGCCCAAACAATCGAAAACGCAGCTGGAGTGTCAGCATTCACCGTAGTCCCGGGCTCGGTAAAGCCCTCGCCAACAGGCACCTCAGTGTCTGATAGGGCGGCTTCGCCAAACAGCGTGGCCAAATCAGCTCGGCTAGTCACTGGGGTAACTGAGCCGACGCGCTCGCCGGGCATGATGGTCGTGTCTGTGGCGATCGCCGGGGAGGCGGCGGCCACCGGAGATTCGAGAGTTGTGGCTGGGGCCAGAGTGTCTGGGGACGCGGGGGGAACCACCGTGGGGTCAGCGGGGGAACTCGCCGTTGAATCGGGCGGCGTCGCTTGCTCCGCCACCGGAGGCGGGGTGCTTTCTGGCCCGGTAGTTGGGGGTGGGGTCGGGGCCGCACCACAGGCGGCCAGCCAAAGCAGGGAACTGCCCCAGAGCAATCTGTGCCGGAAAGCCATGATGGTATCCTCGGAAAATGAAAATGGACAACATTAAAGTGGACGGAGCGATCGCGTGCGCCCTCAGAGGGCAGCGGTTCGGGAGCATTAGTTGATGCTGTCAAGGTGCCCGCCGACCCAACACAATCACGGCAAACGTTTGCTTGTGGCCATGCCGTCCTCATGGTGTCCCTGATGACCTGATCATAACGAGCTGGCGTTTAGCTGCAGGTCAGCACCATCAGGTAACGTCCGATTACGGCGACTGAGGGGGTGGGTATCAAATCAGTTGACTGCGACTGCAGTCACTCCTGACAGCACCGCTGCAGTGCCGCCACGGGTCAAAAAATCTTACTCAACATTAAGCAACGGCAGGATGCTGAGGTTTTCGCCGCACAATGGAGGGTGTTAAATCATCGAGAACTGAATGACCACCCAAACCCCGGCTCAAATTACGCTGAACCTGATGCAGGGTTCGGTGCGGTTCAACTTTTCTCCTCAGTCGGCCCAAGATCTGAAGGCGGCTCTGGGTAACTTGGTGAGCCAGCTCAAGGCAATCGCCGCACAACCGCCTAGTGTGGGTAAACGGACGCCTGAACCCACCATGGAATATCAGCATACGGGGGACGTGTTTGTCGAAGTATTTTGCAACCCCAATATCTGGCCGAGTCCCTTTGCGGCCAAGCTGCTCGTCACCGTGCGCGATGACCGGATGCGCCTAACAACCGAGGCCGAACTCACTCGCATGATCGAAGATCTCAACCAGTATTTAGAGAGCTAAACAACTCACACCTCGGAAGGGACTCAATGACCTGGAAAGCTCAAAACTGATCACCCGTGGGCTGGGCAAGATCGCTGCGGCGATCACAGGCCTCAATTTTCTACCGATTCAATGTGTCAGAACCGCAAACGAGAACTCTATCAGTGGGTTCGAGAAGACGCGCTAGCGCGGCATCGGGAGCGCGTATCACTTGCATGCGGGATTGCCCTTACCATGTCTTTTTCAAAAACAAATACGCTCGGAGATAGAAAAATCTGTTTTTCAAATACGATTTGATGTCACCGTATTGCCGTTAGGCCAAACGCGAGATTCAATAAGCTGTACCTTATTGCGACAATCCAGTTTCCGTTTTCAACAAAAAAGTCTTATTGACAAAAACTGATGCCAAATAGAATTAGGCTATTAGCACAAACTTCTCCATAGATTGCTCAACTCGTACGTTGGAGTAATTTTTCTTGCGCTGACCCTGGTGTTGCAGTGATTAAACTGACGAACGGCAGTCTCCATCGATACAGAATACGGGTGAGCTCAAACTTAATTTTCCCAGGAAAACGTCTAGACATCCCTATTTTGTCCACTAGAGCGCATGTATCGTTACGCTGCTTCTATTTTGTGCTTGGGAGGCTAAGGGGATAAAAATTGATTGGCCATGTTAATCCTAGTGATGAGAAATATCTGTCTTAAGACATATGCCTCTAGCCGGTTGACTAACTAAGCTTGATAGAAGCACCTTCTTCAAGAGGTAGTTCCCTCAGTATGTACTCAACAGTGGAAATTCCTGCCGATAAAGCGTTTCATGCGCTTTCCGATCCTTTGAGGCTACAGATTATCGAGAGTCTGCGCCAGAGCGAATTTTGCGTGGCCGATCTCTGTGAACATTTGGATGTGAGTCAGTCGAAGTTGTCTTTTCATCTGCGGGTCTTAAAAGAGGCCGCTATCGTGAGATCGCGCCCCCAAGGCCGCTGGACTTATTACAGTCTGAATCTGCCGCAAATTGTGACGCTAGAACAGCATCTGGCCGACTTCCGCTATCTCACTCGCCTGACCAAAGCGCCTGCTCATTTCTAGCATCGCTGATCGCGAGCACTCGGGCGATCGCTGTCACCCTAAGGCTTGGGTGCGATCGCCTGTGAGGGGTCAGAGAGTGGATGCAGCGGCACTTGGAACGCCAGTAGCTCGTCGACATTGACAGCCGCCGCTGGCTCAACCCAGCCGGTGGGATCTTTAAGGATGACGAAAATTAGCTGACGTTGAGTGGGCAATCGCTTAGCGAGCCAGTCGTCTAGCTTGAGCAGCGTTTTCAAGGCCCCTTCATTCATGACTTTGTCGGCGAAGGTGATGACAGGATTCAAAGCCTTAAGCAAAAGCTGCTCATATTGCCCCCTAAATTCCAAACTGATGGGGCGCCCTTCGACCAATCGATAGGGCAGCCTCAAGATACCGCTATAGAGTCCCCAAGCTTGCACGGCATAGGCAGAGGGGATTAAATCGCGAAAGCTGTCTAGCGTAAAAGCGTGAACATGGGCATGGGGAACCTGGCGGCGAATATTATCGGCTACAAGCTGTGGCGGGTCTTGCGGCACCGTGATGACAACGGCCCGGCGAGCCACGCGCAGCAGTTCCCGAAAGGCCTCATCGTAATTCGGAATGTGCTCTAACGTTTCGCTGCTGAGTACCACGTCAAAGGCTTCATCGGCATAGGGCAGCTGGACGGCATCAACCGGGTCAGCGGGCACCTGAAAAATCTCTCTAGCGCGCGTACAGGCCTCCTCTGATAAATCAGTGCCCTGCACCTGAGCGTTAAAAAACTGGCGGATGACGGCGGTCATGTAACCTTCGGCGCACCCAACATCGAGCAGCGTGTCAAATCGCAAATGGCTGAGCGCCTTGAGGACGTTGTACATAATGACGTACCGCAGCGCAATGCCTGGTTCAGCATAGGGCGACTTAAAGCCGTAGATGTTCTGATGGGCATAAAAATAGCCGTCACTGGTGGTCGCGCGAAACCGCTCGTTTAACCACTGCTTGACTTCGTTGGTGTACTGATCCACCGTCTCTCTCCACTATTAATGCGGCCACCCGGTTGAGCCGCCAGCGGCTCACCGGCCACGCGGCGATCGCCCTAAAATCTCTGTCAGCATATCAAGGAAACTCTTCAGCCGGGCGATTCCTCATATGGCCGCGATCTCCCCTCAGCCCCTCTAGTATTTTTAAGTTGCTTCGAGAGTCTGATCGCTTAACAGTGAGATAAATGGAGGATTCAGGATTCGCCGTTCAACTGCGCTAGCAAATCCGTTTCTGAGAGTTGAGCAATCCCTAGCTTTTCCGCCTTGGCCAGCTTGGAGCCAGCGTCGGCTCCAGCGACCAAAAAATCTGTCTTGGCGCTAACGCTGCCGGTGACTTTGCCCCCGGCTTGTTCAATCAGGGCTTTAGCTTCGTGGCGGCTGAGGGTCGGCAGCGTGCCGGTGATCACCAGCGTTTTGCCCGTAAAGGGCAACTGCTGGGTGGAGTCGGGCATGGGGGCAGTGCTCACCAGCTGCAGCCCAGCGGCTTGGAGCTGCTCGATGAGCTGCCAGTTGGCGGGATGGCGCAGCCACTCGTAAACGGATTGGGCAATCTCAGGGCCAATGCCAAAGACAGCTTCAATGTCTTCAATTTTGGCGTCTCTGAGCGCATCGACTGACCGAAATTCCTGCGCTAGCACCTGCGCGTTCACCGCGCCGACATGGCGGATGCCCAGACCATAGAGCACACGCGACCAGGACTGCTGTTTAGAGTCGGCGATCGCCTCGACAATCTTCGTGGCCAACTTTTCGCCCATGCGATCCAGTGCCATGAGTTGGCTCACCGTCAGGGTGTACAGGTCAGCGACTGATCTCACCATCCCCTGTTCAACCCACTGCTCAATCCATTTCACCCCCAGGCCGTTGATGTCGAGGGCATCGCGCCGCGCCCAGTGAATCAGCGCCCCCCGCACGATCGCCGGACAGGAAGCATTAATGCACCGGGTCACCACTTCGTCTGCCGGTTTCACCAGTGCTTGGCCACATTCGGGGCAGTAGGTCGGCATTTGCACGCGGACAGCATCGGGGGGCCGCAGCTCTGGCAACAGCCGCACCACTTCGGGAATGATTTCCCCAGCTTTGCGCACCACAGCGGTGTCACCAATGTGCAAATCCAGCTCTTGAAGGCGATCGCCATTGTGTAAGGTCGCCCGTGCCACTGTCGTCCCGGCTAGCTGCACCGGCTCTAGCTCAGCGACGGGGGTGACGGCGCCCGTACGTCCCACCTGCACCGACACGTTGAGAATACGGGTGGGCACCTCTTCGGCAGGATATTTGAGGGCGATCGCCCAGCGGGGAAACTTTTGGGTAAAGCCGAGCTGCCGCTGGAGGTCAAAGTCATTGAGCTTAACGACCACGCCGTCGGTCAAATACGGCAGGGTGCGCCGCGCGGTTGACCAGCGATCGTAAAAAGCGGCAACGTCATCGGCAGTCTGGCACAGCTGACAATTGGGATTGACCTTGAAGCCCCAAGCCTGTAGCTGGCTCAAAGATGCCCATTGAGTAATTGGCTGGGCGGTTTCACCAGACTGGCTAGCCGCCTGGGCCGCGTCAGGAATGATCAGGGTGTAGGCAAAAAAGTCGAGGCGGCGATCGGCAACGATGCGCGAATCGAGCTGGCGCAGGGTGCCAGCAGCGGCATTGCGCGGGTTGGCAAACAGGGCAGCATCAGCGGCGGCGCGTTCTTGGTTGATGCGTTCAAATTCAGACAGGGGCAAAAAGGCCTCGCCTCGCACCTCGACCTGCGCTGGCGGCGCGTCCGTCTGCAGTCGCAGGGGAATCGACCGAATCGTTTTGACGTTTTGGGTAATGTTTTCGCCAGTGGTGCCGTCGCCCCGCGTCAGCCCTCGCACCAGCAGACCGTTTTCATAGGTCAGGGCCAGGGCGGAGCCGTCAATTTTGAGTTCCGCAACGGCGGGGCGATCGCCCGCGTCGGGTATCAGCCGCTGCCACTTGTCTTGCCAGGCACGATATTCTTCAACGCCAAAGGCATTTTCCAAACTGTAGAGGGGGATGTTGTGGCGAACGGAATTGAATTGCTGAGCGGGCCGTTCGCCGACGCGTTGGGTCGGACTGTCGGGAGTAACGAGATCGGGGTGTTGCGCTTCGAGCTGCTGTAGCTGACGATAGAGGCGATCGTACACCGCGTCTTCCATCGTGGGTTGATCGAGCACGTAGTAGGCATAGCTAGCAGTTTGGAGCTGTGCGCGTAGCTGCTCAACCTGTTGTTTGGTCGCGTTGCCCATGTCTTTACTCAGTCTGGTCGCCAGCCCATAGTTTACCGTTACGCTTCGGGCAAGTGGGGCGTCAGAGCGAATCGTTGGCGCAGCATCCGTTAGCGAGGCGGTCATATTCCAGGCTCAGTGAGCGGACTCCCGAGGCAATCTTGGTAATGCAGAGGAGCAGAGGGGCAAGGGGGCCGGATTTATTGGCATGCTTTAGAGGATTGGGATTAGGGAGTTGCTAAAAATAGCGTCCCAATCGCCGAGATTTTGCCCTGCCACACCTGACCAAAACGGTTCTGTGCTGGAGCTGTGATCTAAGCATCGAGTCCTAAGTGCTGCGAGAGTTGAGCCGCGATCGCCGCGGCGGCTCCGGGTGGCCCTAAGCGCCGCTGCCCGTTTTGTTGAATGGTGGCCAGGCGATCGCGATCGCTCAGCACGGCGGCCAGCGCGGCCCCCACCATCCCCGGTGAATCGACCAAAATGACCGAAGGTCCCAACAGCTGCGTCTGTAACTGGGCAAACGTGGGATTGAACTGCGGGCCGTCGCCGGGAATGGTGAAGGCGGGTTTGCCCAGACCGACAAACTGTTCAGTGGCGGTTCCGGCCAGCGCGATCGCGGCATCTGCTAGGTGTAAGCAGTCGGCGTAGGCGGTTTGGGTTAGCGTTAACCGTCCGTGGGCTTGGTGAAAATCCGTTTCCTGGTCGCCATCAGCCTGCCAACCGGCGGCATGTAATGGCTGCTGCAGTTCGGCCAAATCCAACGCCGGGGCGATCGCCCCCAAAAACTGGATGGGTTGAGGCGCATATTGCGGTAGTACCGTCTCCACTGCGTTCAAGATCAGCTGCCAATTGGCATAGGCTTCTGGGGCGCGGGAGCCCGGCAGCAGGCAGACGGTGAGGGCTGCTGCATTCGCGGCGGGGAGGGCGAGCTCAGCAGTCGGCTCTAGGCCATCCATCATGGGGTTACCAGCCATCACATGTGGCAGCCCCAACTGCTGCAGCTCTGAGCGAGTCAACTCATCGCGCACCACGGCCAACCGACAGCGATCGTGGCTCATCAGCCAGCGCTCCCAGGGCAAATAGGTTGAACCTGCCCAGCCCGCATACCAGGGCAGACCCGGCAGTGGCCCCTGTTCATCTTTGAGATAGTAGGCCGACTTCGCGGTGCCGACCACAGCATAGGGCAGGCCGCTCCACCAGGCAAAGGCGGCGGGCACGATATCCCCCACGGCCAACACAGTGCCGCCGTCCTGCGCCCAGGTTTTCAGGGCTTTGAGCTGAGCCAGGGTCAGGCTGATCAGCCCGCCTTTGAGGTCGCGGGCTAGCTGGCGACTATCCATATAAATAAAGCCCCCCGACGGCAGCACCTTGGTCGCTGCAATCAGGTTTATCCCCAGTTTTTGAAAGGCGGTACCCTCACCCACCAACGGCAGGGCCGCCAATTCCATCTCGGGATGGCGCGATCGCAGCTCGGCGAGAATACGCCGGGCGATCGTGTCTTCCCCATGACCATTACTAATGCACAGCAGTCGAGCTGTCATAAGGGAAAAAGAGTGAGGTGGGCAAGCCGCATAAGACGTTTCATAACTGTTCTAGGACTCCACGGCAGCAGTAATACCAATTCTCTGAAACTGGGCTACAGATCTTCCTTTCGACTCCGCTCAAGGAA
>ERZ1740060.28-NODE-28-length-158913-cov-24.466058_pt1 | contig 158913 bp, 144 predicted proteins | sample MGYA00581743_ERZ1740060 | MGnify/ENA primary metagenome ERZ1740060 (study PRJEB43018, sample SAMN04849235) | marine metagenome | isolation source: floating plastic debris | place: Pacific Ocean | collected 2008-08-27 | study: EMG produced TPA metagenomics...
CTCTAAACTTTCGACCACTTTAACCGATTAGACCTTTATGCGGATTGCTATAGAAATATGTATAAGCGACAGTCTTGATTAAGGAGAGGAACCGGAGACTTTAGTCTTGGTTGTCGCCGCCCCCATGCAAATTCAAGCCTCTATTGAAGTGATGCAGCAGTTTCCTCCGATTTTGGGGATGGCAGGGGGCCTGATTCGATGCGCGAAAGAGGACTCCTGGATCGCCATGCTCAGCCGACGGCAAGGATTCATCAATGTCTTCGATTGAACAAAATTGGGCGATCGGCAATTAGTCTTGCTAATACCGCCTGTCATCCTTCAAAGCATGAGGCAGAATTAGAAAAGCAAATCGTAAACAGACGCCTTGAAGGGATTTCATGGTCACACAACGTCGCCGTCGAGCAAGCAACTCATGGATTCATCGCTGGTCTCGCTGGATTATTGGCGCGATCGCCTTGATGGGTGCCTGCGGCACGGCCTATTTGACCGTGATCAAAGTGCTGGGAGGCGATGCGACCTGCCCAGTCGGTGGCTGCGATCGCGTCCTTTCTAGTGACTACGCCGAAGTTTTTGGCCTGCCCCTGACGCTGTTTGGCTGCTTGGGCTACCTCGGCATGGCGGTCATGGCGTTGGGGCCGGCTCTCATTAATGCTGACCGCCAACAAAACCTGCGCAATCGGTTAGAGGATCTCACCTGGCCCCTGCTGTTTATGGGAGCCACGGCCATGCTGGTGTTCAGTGGCTATCTCATGTACCTGCTAGCCTTTGAGATCAGAGCGGCCTGTCCTTACTGCATTACATCCGCGCTCTTTGCCGCCACGATGTTTGCCATGACGATCTTAGGACGCCGCTGGAATGATTTCGGGCAGCTAGTGTTTAGGGGATTCATTATTGCCATGGTGACCCTGCTGAGCACGCTGGCGGTCTATGCCAATGTCAACAATCCGCAGGGCGCCGACGCGAATATTCCCGGTGAGTCTGGCCCGCCCATCACCACCGTGTCTAGCGAAGCAGAAACGCAGCTGGCGCAGCATTTGACGGCCATTGATGCCAAGATGTACGGCGCTTGGTGGTGCCCCCATTGCCATGACCAAAAGCAGCTCTTTGGCCAAACCGCCGCGAAGGAAATTCCCTATGTGGAATGTGACGAAGCGGGCCAAGCGCCTCAGCCTGCCGTTTGTCGAGCAGTGCCTGAAGTGCAGGGATTTCCCACTTGGGAAGTGAATGGCGAATTTTTGGTCGGAGCCCAGTCGTTAAATACGCTGGCCGATGCGTCTGGCTACACCGGCGATCGCAGCTTTCAAAATTAGCACCGCTAGGTGTCCACCCGCGTCTCTGTCCTGATTTTTTCTGACTGATAGTTTTCTGAGAGCGTTTCGTCGCGTTTAAGCGTGGCGAGACGCTTTTGTTTAAGGGCAGTGGACTTTTTAAGCACGATGGATTCAGGGACTAATACCAGTTCTACGAATTACAGCTACACAGACAAGTCGGCTTTCTCCCTCGGGGAGACGCGATGCGAACGACTCCGCTCAGCCGACGTTCCTTGAACGGAGTCGAAAGGAAGATCTGTAGCCCAGTTTCAGAGAATTGGGATAACGCTAGTTGAGCCAGCCGCTCCAGTACACTAAAAGCATAGTCGGTATGAGCTTGCCCCGATGCCCAGACCAGAGGTGGAAAACGTCGTCATTATTGGGTCTGGTCCGGCGGGTTACACCGCCGCCATTTATGCCGGGCGGGCTAACCTGAAGCCGCTGATGTTTGAGGGCTATCAGGTCGGCGGCGTGCCTGGCGGTCAGTTAATGACCACGACCGAAGTGGAAAATTTTCCAGGCTTTGCCGAGGGCATCACCGGCCCCGAACTAATGGCCCAAATGCGAGGTCAGGCCAAGCGGTGGGGCACCGAAATGCGCCCCGAAGATGTCGTCGCAGTTGACCTCACGCAGCGCCCCTTCAGCGTGAAATCGCACGATCGCACCGTACAGGCCCACAGCCTGATTATCGCCACGGGGGCCACGGCCAAACGGCTCAATCTCCCTGCCGAAGAGACTTTTTGGAATCAGGGTATCTCGGCCTGTGCGATTTGCGACGGCACGATCCCGAGGTTTAAGGGCCAATCGCTGGCGGTGATTGGCGGCGGCGATTCCGCTGCTGAGGAAGCGGTGTACCTGACCAAGTACGGCTCTCACGTACATTTGCTCGTGCGCCGCGATCGTCTGCGGGCCAGCAAAACCCTGCAAGATCGGGTACTCAATAACCCGAATATCACCGTTCACTGGCAGACGACCGTGACGGATGTGGTGGGTGATACCTGGTTGACGGGGCTGCGCCTCGCGCATGTTAGCACCGGGGTGGTGAGTGAACTGCCCGTGCGGGGGCTGTTTTACGCGATCGGGCATACGCCCAACACCCAGCTGTTTCACGGGCAGCTCGACTTGGATGCTGGCGGTTACATCCTCGTACAGCCCGGCACCGTAAAAACCAGCGTTGACGGTGTTTTCGCGGCAGGCGATGTGCAAGACCACGAGTATCGCCAGGCCGTGACTGCCGCCGGTACGGGCTGCATGGCTGCCCTGATGGCCGAACGATACCTCACCGCTCACGATTTAGGGCAAGAATTTCACCAGAGCCCAGCCCCTGAGAGTGCTGCTGAGCAGGATGAAAGTGAGCCGGATAAATCGGCAGACCCGGCACTCGCCTTTGATGCCCAGCAGACTCGCCATCGCGGTAGCTATGCGCTGCGTAAGCTTTATCACGAGAGCGATCGCCTCATTGTCGTCAAGTATGCGGCGCCGACTTGTGGCCCCTGTCACGTGCTCAAACCGATTCTCAGCAAAGTCATTGATGAGTTTGAAGGGCGCATTCACTATGTCGAAATCGACATCACCACCGACCCGGATATTGCGGAATCGGCAGGCATTACAGGAACGCCGACAGTGCAGTTCTTTAAAGACAAGGGACTGGCAGGGGAACTCCGGGGGATGAAAGCCAAAAGTCAGTATCGAACCATGATTGCTCAGAATCTGGCCGCCACCTCGGTTTCGCCATAGGCGATGCCGCCGCGTCTACGGTCACGCAACAAGCTGCGGCACGGCCTCCTGGAAAAATTAGGAGATGGGTCTGCAGTGAGCTGTTTGATGACACCACCCAAGTACGATTTTCCCGCTAAGCCGATGAGATTTAACGCCTATTACTTTGTGGTATCGATCAGTTTATTTTTGATTGAGCTATGGATTGCTCTTTATGTGCGTGACGACTTTATTCGTCCTTACGTGGGCGATGTTTTAGTCGTGATTTTGATTTACGCGATCGCCCGAACGTTCCTCAAAATTTCGATTCTGACGGCAGCGGTGGGGGTGCTGCTCTTTGCATTTGGAGTTGAGATCCTGCAGTTTTTCCAGATTGTAGAAATCCTCGGCTGGGGATCATCCGCCTGGGCTCGAACCGTCATTGGTACTACCTTTGATGGAGAAGATTTGATCGCCTACAGTGTGGGAATTTTGCTCCTGCTCGGGCTGGAAAAATCTATCGGCACTCATCAAAAAGAGTGGCGCTCGGTTCAATAATTAGCCGCTGAGGGTGCAGCGATCGCTAACGAAGAGCGAGGCCCAAGTAAACGAACCGGAGGTCTCAACCTTCACCAGGGCAAAATGCAGGGCAATTGCTGCTCAGGGCTGGAGAGCACAGCCTTTACCCAAGCCAGCGAATCAGCTACTTCGATGAGCGAATCACCTTTTCAAACCGGCGATCGGGAACCAACCAGATAATCGCCACCAGAATGTAGAAAACCAACGCCAACATCGGCAGCAGCCAGCCCAAAACCAAACCAGCTGCATAGAGCACCAGGGACAGCTTACCCTTGGTATCGCGCCCCACGGCAGTGGCAAACGGCGAGTTTTTACCATGCAGGGCGATCAACGTGCGCATCAGGATGAAGTGAGCCACTCCCGCCAGCAGCAGCACTAAACCATAAAGCGTCACTGGACCAGACTGTAACCCGGCCTCACTAAGCCAAGCCGTGGTGAATGGCACCAACGATAACCAAAACATGAGATGCAGGTTGGCCCAAAGCACGGCCCCGTTAATCCGCTCAACGGCATGAAATAGATTGTGGTGATTATTCCAGTAAATCGTCAAAAAAACGAAGCTGAGAACGTAAGCCAGAAACTCGGGAATGAGCGGTAGCAGGGCCTAGAGTTCAGGACTTTCTGGAGCCTGAAACTCCAGCACCATGATGGTGATGATGATCGCAATAATGGCATCCCCAAAAGCTTCCAGGCGTCCTTTGTTCATGCTGACTGGCTCGTTTAAGCGGATATTGGCTCAGGTCTCGACTCTGAATCTTTAGATCAGCCGCTTTTATTCTTAAGACTATTATCACGAGAAGTTTTAGAGCTTTTTCAACTGCAGACAAGTTTTAGATTTGCATGGGTCGAGCTGCAGTGATTCCAGGCGCCTAAACGCTGCGATCGCGCGACTAAACCGACTCCGCGGCTGGCTCGTCACCGCTACGGACTTGGCTAGTGAAGATGTCAACCAAACCATCAATCATGCGATCGCGGTCAAAGGGCGTCACCACATCGCCTTGCAGCACACGTTGCACCAGCAGATAGTGCACCATCGCACCCGCAAATACCCGCGCCGCCACCTTCGGATCCGATAACCGCAGCTGCGTTTGGGAAGATAAATAGAGCGACAGCTGCTCGATCATCGGCTGTTGAATTTCTAGGATGAAGGTCTTCGCCACCTCCGGAAACCGCTCGGACTCGCCAATAATGAGTCGAATCAACGATAGTAGCCGTTGATTTTCATAAAAACTATCCAGCATCATGTTGGCAAGGCGCCGTAACACCACGTCGGGCTGATCTTCCAAATCAGATTTTGACAGCAGCTCAAACACCACCTGACGGTTGGCAGAAGTGACTGCTCGCATGAGCGCTAAAAACAGCCCCTGCTTATCTTGAAAGTTGCTGTATAGGGTGGACTTAGAAACGCCCGCGGCCGCCGCAATTCGATCCATACTGGCGGCGGCGTAGCCCTGCCCTAAAAACACTTGAAAAGCGCCTTCTAGGATGGCTTTGCCCTTATCTGATTGTTCTTTGATGAACGGCGAATCGAAGGACATCGTCACTCTTCCCCGCGGGGACAACGCAAACATACCCCAGCATAAACCGCAGTTCATACCTCAGTCGCTATCGTGGCTGGCTAGCCTCGTACAGGCCCCGATTTTAGAGCTAAAGCCAGGGGGCTCGATGAGCCGCAATGAAAACCGGAAATCCGGGCCGTTGCCTGGTGCAGACCATTCTAATGAAGACGCCGAATGTCGCTCTGAAGTTCAGCATCTTGGTTGAACTGTCTGGCCGCCTTGCCCGCAACAGCCTAGCAATGATGAGCCAATTGTCCTTTCACTGCGACCGGGGCCAGCCATCGCGACAAGCCGATGCCCTACGACAAAGGACGCAACTGACTCTGCCCAAGCTCCCCACCAGAGTTCATCCTGACCCATCACCCTACACCCACAATGCCCTCGCAGTTTCATCGTTCGGGTTGGGGGCAGTACGGCCTCCGGCGAGCGAATGGTCAGCCGCCACTCAATACAATCCATAAAAAAGCCAAAGCCGCTGCTCAAATGCGCCCAACCTAAGCCCTTGCAAGGATAGTTCGATTTTCAACATCGATCGTACTAAACGGTTCGGTTGACAAAACCATACCGTTTAGTACGATCAAAGAGTCATTTACGTCGTGCCAGTGAGATGCCATGAGCTCAGATCTGTTGAATCAGCAAATGGAGGCAGTGAGTCGACCGCGACGCCGATCGCTGCTATTGGGTGCGGCCGCTGTCGCCGCGATCGGCGTGACTGCCGGGTGGATCTGGCAAAATCAGGGGATTTTGTGGTCAGGAAATGATGCCGAGACCGTCGAACCAGCCCCGATTCCGACGGTGACGGCCTTAGGGCGACTCGAGCCCGAAGGGGAAGCCGTCAGCTTGGTGGCACCTACCACGGCTCAAGAAACGCGCATCGGGCAACTGCTGGTGGCGGAGGGCGATCGCGTGGCAGCCGGTCAAGCGATCGCTATTTTAGACAATCGCGACAGTCTGCAAGCCGCCCTCCGCAGTGCTGAAGAGCAGGTCAGAATCGCCCAGGCACAACTGGACCAGGTCGAAGCCGGGGTCAAAACGGGTGAATTGCAGGCTCAGGAAGCCGAAATTGCCCGCTTTCGGGCCGAAGAGGCGGGCACCCTGGCGACTCAGCAGGCCACCATCAACCGCTTAGCCGCCGAAGTCGAAAACGCGCGACTGGAATACCAGCGGTATGAGTCGCTCTATCAGCAAGGGGCGATTTCGGCCTCGGAGCGCGACACCAAGAAATTGACCTATGACACCGCCCAACAGCAGCGGCAAGAGGCCCAAGCAGAACTCGATCGCTTGCAAACCACCACTCAGGAACAGATTGCGCGGGCTGAGGCCACTCTCGATCAGTTGGCAGAAGTGCGGCCCGTTGATGTGGAGCTAGCGGCGGCAGAATTGGCCGCGGCCCAGGCCGCTGTCGCCGCTGCTCAGGTAGATCTCGACAAAGCCTATGTGCAAGCGCCCCAGGCCGGGCAGGTGGTCAAAATTCACACTCGCCCCGGCGAAAACATTGCTAGCGAGGGGATTGTCACCCTCGGCAATACCCAGCAGATGATGGCGATCGCCGAGGTGTATCAAAGTGACATTCAGCGCATTCAGGCGGGGCAGCCGGTCACGATTACCTCGCCCGTGATCACGGGCGAACTCAACGGCACGGTCGAGCGCATTGGCCTGCAGGTGGAGTCACAGCAGGTGGTGGATGAAAATCCCGCCGCCAACATTGACGCCAAAGTGATTGAAGTCCACGTTCGCCTGGATGACGCCGCCAGCGCTGCCGTCGCTGGCCTCACCAATTTGCAAGTCACCGTTCGCATCGTCACTGAGTAACGAGGAAACTTCCTATGCATCTCTGGAAAACCCTACAGCAGCGCACCTCATTAGGCTTACTGCAGCTCAAGCATGACCCCATCCGCCTGTTGACGGCGATCGCGGGCATTACCTTTGCCGACATTCTAATTTTTATGCAGTTGGGGTTTGCCGACGCCTTGTACAAGAGCAACACGCAGTATCCGCGAGCCCTGCAAACCGACTTAGTGCTGATCAGCAGCGAAGCCAAAAACTTCGGCCAGTTGAGTAGCTTTACCCGTCGCCGGCTTTACCAGGCGCTGGATGTGCCCGGTGTGGCTTCGGCCGATGCCCTCTATCTCGGCTCCGTCACCTGGCGCAATCCGCAAACGGATAAAGAGGCATCGATGCTGCTGATCGGGCAAAACCCGGAACAACCCGCCTTTGAGCTGCCAGTCGTTAACGAGCAGTTGGAGACGGTGCTGTTGCCCGACACCGTCTTGTTTGACCGCGCCGCCCGAGGCGACTATACCCAAGTGATCGAACAGGTTGAACAAGGCGATCGCGTCACCACAGAAATTGGGCTGCGCACGATTACGGTGGGCGGCCTATTTGAAGTGGGAGCCTCCTTTGGTGATGATGGGGCCTTGATCACCAGCAATCAAAACTTTTTACTGCTGTCGCCCCGGCGGGAGCCTGGTGCAGTCAGTATCGGCCTGATTGACTTGGCGCCAGACGCCGATTGGGAGGCGACTCAAGGGGCGCTCAGAAACCGGCTACCCGACGACGTCTACGTCTTGACTCATGAGGAATACGTTGACTTTGAGCTGAACGATATTCAGGGCGAATCGCCCATCGGCGTGGTGTTTGGTCTGGGATCAGCGATGGGATTCATCGTGGGGGTGGTGATTGTGTATCAGGTGCTCTCCACCGATGTGAATAGCCACCTGGGGGAATATGCCACCTTTCGCGCAATGGGGTATCGCAACTCTTACCTGCTCGGCATCGTGTTTGAAGAGGCGCTCATTCTCTCGATCTTGGGCTTTGTGCCGGGTTTGGTGGTGTCTTTAGGCATCTATCAGCTGGCGTCGATCGCCACGGCCCTGCCGATGGTCATGACGGTCGGTCGAGCCACCGGGGTCTTCGTGCTGACGTTTGTCATGTGTGGCGGTTCGGGGGCGATCGCGACTCGCCGCCTGCAGGCCGCCGACCCCGCCGATATCTTCTAATCCCCACCTAGCAGCACTCCCCTGAGTCAGGGCCAAGCACCGTTCGCTCCCGTCGCCAGCGGCCATTGGCTTAGCCCACTTCAAATCATGGCAATCTCGATTGCACCAAGACTCCGAACTCCAAATTCCGAACTCCGCATTCCACTTTTCGCGATATCTGCTCCTTCAAGATTGAATTCATTCACCATGGGCCAAGATCTTTCCATCATCGTTCATCAGGTTGACCACTTTTTTGGCACGGGTCGCCTGCGCAAACAAGCGCTGTTCGATATCAATTTAGAAATATCGACCGGCGAAATTGTGATCATGACCGGGCCATCGGGCTCGGGTAAAACGACCTTGCTGACGCTGATTGGCGGTCTGCGATCGGCGCAATCGGGCAGTTTGCAAGTCGTGGGCCATGAAATTTGTGGCGCGACGGAAAATGAGCTGGTGCAGGCCCGCCGCCACAACGGCTATATCTTTCAGGCGCACAATCTGCACGGCAGCCTGACGGCGTTAGAAAACGTGCAGATGGGGCTGGAAGTCCACGGGGTTTGGACAAAGGCAGAGCGGCACCGGCGCGCCAGAAAAATGTTGGAGCGGGTCGGTTTGGGCGATCGCGCTGATTATTATCCGGCTGACCTGTCGGGCGGGCAAAAGCAGCGGGTGGCGATCGCTCGGGCTTTAGTCAGTCGGCCCAAAATAGTACTGGCCGACGAACCCACCGCCGCCCTCGACAAAAAATCGGGGCGGGATGTGGTGGATATCATGCATGACCTGGCTAAGCAGCAGGGCTGCACGATTCTGCTGGTCACCCACGACAACCGCATCCTCGATATTGCCGATCGCATTGTTTATATGGAAGATGGTCGCCTGTCAAAACAGCCCGACCCGGTGGAAAGTGCTGATTAAATCGATAAAGTTGGTCATGATGGCCTCTTCCTCTAGTCTCTTTTCGGGTCGCACCAAAGGCTTTGAAGTACTCAACTTTATAGCCCTCTTAAACGTCAGAGCTGATCAGCGCAAGGGGCCTCATCCCGGCCAAGATTAAGCAACATCCTGGTTTAATGGCATCAGACTTGAAATACGAAATCAAGCGGGATGTCCTCCATTCATGATCGCAATCAAACTCTGAGTGGCTCTATGACGATTAGATTTTGGCCAAACCGACGGTTGAAATATGGGGCGTTGCTATTAGTCGCCCTGATGCTGCAATGGCTGCTGATAGCCTTGCCGGGGTTGAGCACCGAGCGTCTGTTCGTCAATTTTGGGGCCGTGGAGTACTCCGTGTCCGTGGCCAATTTAGAGACCTTTGCCCGCACCGGTGAACTGCCCTACGAACTCAGAAGTTTGGGGCGGTTTCTCTCAGCGGAACAGCTTGAGCAGCTGCGTAACGGGCTCACGGTGAGCGCCGATATCGATGTCGTGACCGTCTCGCAGTTCTTGTACTCTGCCCAGGGCGAGGCCACCTTACGGCTGTTAGGGGAACTGGTGCAAACGGCCGCGCGACAAAATGGCGCGTTGGCCATTCGCGCGGCCTTGATTTTGGCGGCAGCAGACGGTGAGGGCCAATTCAACGCGCTCAACATTCTTAACCATTTCCCAACTCAGGGCGCTCGGGTTGATTTACAGCGACTCTCCACCGTGGCGCGAACGGTGATTACCGAGTTGAACGAGACCGAAGCGGCCGTGACGCAGATTCAGCAGCAGGCAGCGCTGGATCTGGCCAGCGCTGGCGAGACGGGCACTACCGCTGTGAGCCTACTGCAACCCGGGCCAGAGCGCTGGCAGATGCAGTCGCTCGATCAGCTAACGTTACCCACTGATTTGTATCTGCCCGCTGGGCAAAATGCGCCGTTGATCGTCATCTCTCACGGGTTGGGGGGCAATCGCACCACCTTTGCCTACCTGGCTGAACATTTAGCCTCCTATGGGTTTGCCGTAGCCGTGGTCGAGCACCCTGGCAGCAGTGCCGCGCAGCTGGAGGCACTGCTCACCGGCGAAGCAGATAACGTGATTGAGCCCGAAGAAATGATGCGCCGCCCGCTCGCGATTCAGACGCTCTTAGATGAATTAGCCACCGTGGCGCAAGCGCCGACCATTGGCGAGCACGTCAATCTTCAGCAGGTGGGTGTTTTAGGGCAGTCGCTCGGGGGCTACACGACCTTGGCCTTAGCCGGAGCGACCGTCCAAAGCACCGCTTTAGAACCGGTGTGTCCGGTCCGGACTTCGAGCCCGCTGAATTTGTCGCTGCTGTTGCAGTGCGCGGTGCTAGAGCTACCGCCGCCACTACCGCCACTAGCGGATCAGCGCATTCAGGCGGCGATCGCCATCAATCCGCTCGATAGTGCGGTGTTTGGCTCAGTGGGCATGGCCAATATCGCCGTGCCCACAATGGTCGTCTCCGGCAGTGCCGATACGGTGACGCCCGCCTTGGCAGAGCAGATTCGCCCCTTTACCTGGCTTGAGTCGGCGGAGCGCTATCTCTTAATGATGGAAAATGGCACTCACTTTTCGACCATTTATGAGCCGGATCCCAGTGCCGCCGCCATCCCCGTACCGGCCCAGATCATCGGCCCTGCCCCCGAGGCGGCGCAGCGCTACATCAAGGCAATGAGCGTGGCCTTCTTCAAGACCTATTTGGCCAGGGAAGATACCTACCGCGCCTATTTGCATCAAGCGGCGGTGCAACCGCTGAGCAACCCGGCTCTGCCGCTTTCTCTAGTCCAGGAATTCACGCTTGAGAACTAATTCAGGGAATTAGCTGTCGGACGCTATCGGCGCAGCCAGGACATCGGTGGGCGGCGAGTCCGATGACGACACTGGGGTCGGTGACTCATCGGCTTGAATCAAATCTTTTACCTGGGCCAGCACCGTGCCCAATTTGCCGTCTTCTAACAGACTGTTGATCAGAGCCAGGCCACTGGTCGAAAGCAGCAGTTTGTTGATGTCGCCCGCGCCGTTGCCATTGCCGTTGCCGTCACCTGCACCGTTCGCGCCGGGAAACGCATAGATGCGCGCATCGCCAATGACACCGGGTTGGGGGGCCAAGGCGCGCAGCACTTCGGGCAGGCGATCGGCCAGTTCGGGCCAGATTTGGGCGATCACATCAGCAGTCAGGTTGGCGCTGCTGATGGCGTTGCGGGCTTCGATGTTGGCCTGACGCCCTTCGGCTTCGGCCAGAGCTTTGTCTAACTCTGCTTGGGCCAGGGTACGAATCGCCTCGGCCTCTAGCTCCGCTGTTTGTTTAGCAATTTCCGCCTGACGGCGTTTGCGAAACACGTCAATCTCAACCACGTTTTGGTCAGCGATGCGGCGCTCGGCGGCATCTTGTTCGGCAGCGATGACGGCCAGCCGCTGCGATCGCTCTGCCTGCTCAACCGACGTGGCGGTTTGCACCCCGGCTTCGGCTTGAGCCCGGGCAGCCTCAGCGGCAAAGCGCGAGCTTTCGCGCTCAGCGATCGCGATCGCCGCTTCCTCTTGGGCCACTTTGGACTCGCGCTCAGCCTCAGCCAAATCAACCAGGGCCATAAATTGCGCCGAGTCCACCGCTTTTTGCCGATTGACTTCGGCCACATCGGCTTCTTCGCGCTGCCGGGCCTGGGCGACTTTCAAAACCTTCTGCCGTTCTTCTAGCTCAATGTCGGCATCAATTTGTTTTTGCCGCACGCTGAGCTGCCGCTGAATTTCTTCCTCTTCAACCGATTGCTCCTGCAGGATTTTGGTGCGCTGAGCAGTGGCGGTTTCACGATCGCGCTTCTCTTGAATAGTGCGCTCACGTTCCGCCTTGAGGGATTCGATTTCGAGGGTTTGGGCCAGTTTGGCATCTTCTTGATCTTTGGTGATATCAAGCGATCGCTTCTCGGCATCAAGTTCTTTTTGTTCGATCGCCACGCGCGTGGTCAGCTCGACCTCCCGCTTCTGTTGGATCGAGCGCTGAATCGTTTCCGTCCGTAGGCGCACCCCCTGCGCGTCGAAAAAGTTGTTGGTGTCGTAGGTATCACTCTCTTCAATTTCCGAAATCGCCAGGTTGTTGAGGGTCAAGCCCACCTTCTTCAGATCGGGCTCAATCAGGTTCAGCACCTCTTGGGCAAACCCCAGCTTGTCAGAATCGGTTTCGGCCAGGGTTTTAGTTTTGGCGGCAGCGCGAATGCCGTCGTCAGCCCGCTTTTCCAGCGCATTTTTGATGTCTTCGGGGGTGATTTGACCATCTCGCGACAGTCGTGCCGCCGCTGTCAACACATCATCTTCCGAGGCATTGATGCACACATAAAAGGTCACCCGCATGTCGGCCCGCAGATAGTCTTGGGTGCGCACCGCCAGCTTGCCCGTGCGCTCGACGTCGATCGAGAGTTCACGCAGGGGCACCCGCGTCAACTCATGGAAACCGGGCAGCACCACACAGCCACCATTGAGAATCACCTTTTTTTGCTTGCGCACGATACCGCCAGTGCGGACAAAGGCTTCGTTAGTGGGGGTAATGACGTAGACCCGGGTGTAGGCCCAAATCGCCACTAGCAGCAAGACGACAAACGTCACTACGCTGCCCGAGGCGAGCACGCCCAAGCCCCCCAACTGCCCCACTGTGGGCGCGGGCAGCAACGGAGTTTCTGCTGACACAGCCACTGTTTCACGAGTTTCCAGCGCTGCTGGCTCCTCCAGCGAGGGCAGCGGGGGCAATGATTGAATTAAGGTCAGCCAATAGAACATACGCGTCTCCAAAAAATGACTCTTCAGTCTCCATCCCTGACTGGCCTCAAGCTTGATCAGCTTCAGGCCAGCTGGTCGCCGCTCAGCCAACGCTGCTGATCGATGCTATTTTGAGCAATCACTAAGTAGTGGCCCTCCGTCCGCTCGATTACCAGCACCTTCGCGCCCCGCCGCAGCGTGATATTTGCCCAGTCGGGCAGTTTGGCACTGATGGTAACGAGGTTGGCAGCGGCATCTTTGACATCTACCTGGCCGATTTTGCCCGACTCTTCAAAGGGCACAAAGGCCGAGGTAACGGTGCCTAAACAGCCCACCAGGCGATCGCTGCTGGCATCTTCGCCAAAGGCGGCAAAGATTTTGCCGATGGGGCGCGATAGCCAACCACCGACCACCAACGCAAAGACCAACGAGAGGAAAAAGACGACGACCGCTAACCCACCAGTGGGCGATTGCTCCAGCCCGTCGGCGATCGCGACATTCAGCACCCAACCGGCAAAGCCCCATAGGGTAAAGTCCATCGCTAGCAGCAGCACCAGCGGCGTCCGCCCCAGACCAAACCAGGCCAACATCTGCAGCGCCCCCAAGCTACTGCCCTCGCTGCCCGCATCAGCCTCGGCATCAAAATCGACCAGCGTCTCTGCGTTGAGCGCAAAGTCGGCGTCGATATCAGCATCAATATCCAGATCAGCATCGGCGTCAACGTCGAGATCATCGTCGCCACCGCCCGACAAAATCACAAACATGAACAGAACGATGCCTGCACCTAGCAAGATCCAGTAAGGCAGGTTAACGAGACTAAACACCATTTCGTTGAGCTATCAATACCGATAACACCTGTGTCACCGTCACATAAATCGTTAGGCTCGGGGACTCGGTTATTTCAGACCAGACCACCGCGATCACGGCCAATCACGCCCAAGATAGCTGTCTTATCCACCCAAGCGCTGACAATAGAAAGCATTTGTAACTCAAACCTCTGGCTGCTTAGTGTCACGCTGCGAATCGTGTTCCCCCATGGTTGTTGGCGTCTACTGAAGAGGAGAGTTGCGATCGCCCTCTACTGATAAGCCTGGTGACGATGAGCCGAAGAGGATGTTTGATAATTGGACTGTTGACCGCGATCATCCTGTTTATTCCGCCTGCGATCGCCATTTATCGAGCCACTTTGATCAGGGTGCCGACGGCAAAAGGACAGGTCATCGCAAGCGTCGTTTGGGCGGTGTTGGCACACATCATCATGGTCGAGTTGCCCATTGGGTTGAGTTGATTTCTGGACGGTATTGATGTGAGACACAAAAAAATGAGTAACTCAGGCTACCCCTTAATTCCAGAATTCAGTTCATCTCGAAATGGCTCAATCTGCGTTTTAAGGAGCTAGGCCAAGATAGTCTCTAACAGATTACCAAGCAAGGCTTTGCCTCGCCTTCGTGCGTTGTGCATAAACTTGAAGAAGCCGAGGTAGAGTGGCCGCTTCTCTTGAGAAATGCCTCGATGAGGACGCAACCCAGAGCGTCGCAGAGACCAAAAGCCTGCCATCGTGTTGACATGAACTGCGCAAAAACCGTCACCATCTTCAGCACGGACATACTCGCCAGCACTATGACAAACGGTTTTGTGACCATAATCCCCAGCTTCAAGCGGTGCGTCAATGACGGACTCGTCGGTGTTGACCAAGGTGCCGGGAGCAATCGTGGCCTTGATAATGGGGTCAATCGTCTTCTGTTGTACGTTCTCTAGAAGGCGAATCACCACTTCTCCACTACGCTGAATCATCCCAAAGACCGGTGGCTTTTCCGTCGTCAGGGTACCGCCGTCCCGAAGCCCTTTGAGCTTCCGCCGCCGTCCCTCCCGCCCTTTTTTGGCACGGCTTCGGGATGTCCTTTGTGGCCCGCCGTCACGGACACCTCATCGCACTCAACCGTGCTGGAAAGCTGAACCTCTGGTTTCTGGTTGACCATGACTTGACGCAACTGCGTCGTCAGGGCGTGAACAGCATCTTTGTGCAAGTCCAGCTCTGGGGCAATTTGCTGATTTGAAAGATTCGGCCCCATCAGAGACAGACACCCAATCCAGACTCGCAACGGTTGATGTCGTCCCATAAACACCGTGCCGGTCAACTCATCAAACTGCTGCTCACAGCTTTTACAAACGTCGCGTTGGCGATGGGGATGCTTGTCATCTCTGCCGCGCTTGATCACTCTTGCCGTCTTGCCGTGGGGACACTCGACCGTGCCGTCAGGCCCACGCAAACGGCGTACACTTTCGTAGCCTTTAGCTTCTTCCAGCCGATGTGTCAGGCTTAGCATCGACAGGGAGCGCTCATCTCATGCGGGATTCTAGCAACGCAGCTCGTCCTAGCCCTCACACTAACTCCGCAAAACAGCTATTGAGCCCTCGAAATTAAGCAACACCTCTTCCTTTATGAGTGCATCCCACTTTTGTTTTCTAGTCCTACTCGCGGGCAAGATGCCCGCCCTAGAAGCATTGATGGATTTACAAATTGGGAATGTGCCCCTTCTCTACTCTCTACTCTCTACTCTCTATGCTTTATCTCCCCATGTTTGTTTTCGATATTCTTTAGGAGATCGGCCTGTCCAACGTTTGAACGCTCGACGAAAGGCCCGCGCGTCTGTGTATCCAACAATTTCCCCCACGGTGGTGATGTCGATTTCCGGATCGCCTAAAAAGCTTTTAGCATTCGCTAAACGGATTTCATCAATGAGAGCATTGAGCGACGTCCCGTGCTGCTTGGCCAAACGCTGCGCTGTACGGAGACTGATGTTAGCTTTGGCGGCCGCTGCCGCTGCGCCATACTCGCCCTGGGTTGCGTTTTCCATGATGCCCCGACGCAGCTCTGCCAGGGCAATGGGATAGCGATCGCTCTTCAATTGCTGGCGCAGCTCCGCAAAATGGCGTTCGACAAACCTGAACATTTGCGGATTGGCATCGCGAGCCGGTGCACTGAGACTCTCTCGTGAGAAAACCAGCGCATTGCGGCCTGACTGAAAGGAAACGGGTGCTTGAAAAAACGACTCGTAGGCTTCTATCGGTACAGGTTTGGCGATCGCAAACTCGACCCGTAGCAGCGATATTTCTACATCGGTGCTCTCTTGCAACAGTCGCCAAATTAAACCCGTAGCAGCTTCCAGCAATATCCCCTGATCTTGACTCTCACAAGGATGGGCAACCACCATCGCCACCTCTGACTCCACTTGCTCAAGCTGCACTGCCGACTGGTCGGCAATAATCGTTTGATTGGTCAAAAACCACCCCAGCATGGCTTCAATGTCATGGGCAAATTGAGCCCCTTGGGCTAAGCCACCGAGCATCGTAAACGGAGCAGAACGGGCAATTTCCATCGAAATCGCGGTATCCGGCCACTGCTTAGCAATGACGCTCATCAGATTTCCCACCGCGTCATCCGAGATGCGGCTATCGAGGCGGGCATAGTCGACTGCCGAGAGGTCGGTGACTTGGGCGATCGCTGTCAGCGACATGCCGTGAGAGACAGCAAAGTCAAGCATCGTGGTGACAATACTGCCCAGAGTCTCTGGCTTGACGAAATTGGCATTAATAGTTCCTTTTTCGGCGTCCATGACCCTTCTATCTCAATAATTCTGCTGAGAGGATTAAGCACAAATATAAGCCTCGAAGCGCAAAAGCGCAGGATTCATAGCCATTTGATTACTCACGATGCACTCGGAAGAGGCGCTAGGAAATTAATTTCGGGCACTGTCAGCTTAGAGAGTGAGAGCTAGAGTGTAGACGTAGCCAGCATTTAAGTCCAATGCCTTGTATCCATTGCCAGAGTCCAGCCATCGTCAAGAATGGCACCAAACCCCTCAAGACGGGTCAAGTGCTCCAACAGTATCTCTGCAAGACCTGTGGTCGCCGCTTCAATGAACGCAGCGGCACTCCCATGAGCCGCCTGCGAACGCCCGTCACCACAGTAGAGATGGCCCTCAACGCCAGACATGAGGGGCTGGGCATCAGAGCCGTCGCAAGAGTAGTCGGTAAATCACCCAGCCGTATCACCACTTGGGAAGAGCGCTTATCGAGTCACCTGCCGTCCTGGTCTCCAACCGCTCCTGAAGGAGGAACGGTGACGATAGAAGGCGATGAACTCTACACCCGAGTTGGTGAGAACCTTCCCCCCCGCCGCGTCTGAAGGGATGGACCATCCGCTTCATTGAACGGCAAAGTCGCGACTGGATAGAAGCCAGTGCCGGACTCAAGGAGGCTCAGTTGTTTGAGCAAGGCGTTCAAAGCGCTTGGCAGTGGACAGAACCCAGTGATGGAGTCCGGTGGTTTACGGATGGTGAGCGGCGCTACGGCCAGGAGTTGTAGAAATTGGCTAGTGGCTATCTGCCCAGCCGCCTCACCACAGAAGCTGATCCTGATCGAAAGGTCTGGCGCGAGGGTTTAGAAGTCGCGATGAGAATCAAGGGGTCTCAGGGAAATCGACGGGTTGAGTGGCTCCATCAAGAACATCCTTTGACAGCGATGAGTCCTAAGCCAGAGGTCCAGGCCAATCATGTTGAGGCATTCAACAGTGCCTTGAGACGTCGGACAACCGCTGATCGCAGGCGTCAGAGTCACGATGCCAAGCAGGTCAAGGGCTTGCAGCGAGCTTTGAATGTACAGCGACTAATCCACAACTGGGTGAGGCCCCATTGGGGCTTGGGTAAAACGCAGACACCTGCCATGGCGATGGGATTCATTAAAAGGCCCGTAAAGATCTCTGAAATACTCCTGTCCACAGGATTTGAGTGCTTCACCCCTTAACAGGACAGTGCCCCGACGCCGCAGTGCAAGCGCTACTGGATAATTATCGTCATTTAACTTTTGACGAAGTTTGACAAAATGCTGCTTAATCAGCTCGAACATCTGGGGATTTGCGGAACTAACAGGTCGGCAAAGGATATCTAGTGAAAAAACAAGTGCATTGCAACCTGCCTGGAATGAGATAGGTGATTGAAAGAACTCCTTATAAGGGCTCAGCTGAACTGCTTTCTTGTTAGCAAACTCTACACTTTTTAGAGGTGCCTCTGGCACAGTAATCGTATTCAAAAATCGCCACAGTATCCCCATCTTTGCTTCCATGGTGTAACCATTGTCCATGAACTCGCAGGGGTGAGCAAAAATCAATGCACCCTCTAAAGCTGTTTTCTCAAGATGTACAGTCAACTGGTCTACAAGGATGGCGGTATTTTCGACAAACCAGTTGAGTACTGCCTCAAAGTCGGTCGAAAATTGAGCGCCGTGGATTAATCCCCCCAGCATTGAAAATGGCGCACATTGTTCGATTTCCATAGAGATTGCTTGCTCTGAAAACTTCTTGTCAAGCACGTTCATCAGTTTCCCAACGACAGGATTAGGAAGCAGAATATCTTGATTGGCACAGTCAAGTGCTGCAATATCAATAGCCTGAGCCATCTCATCGAACGTTATCCCTTGAGATATGGCATGGAAAATCATAATGTTGGCGAGGCTCCCCAGGGTTTCGGGATGCGAAAAATTGGCATGAATGGTTCATTTTTTGGCATTCATAGACCTCCCAGTTTCATGGCTTTGCTGCAAAGATTACTCAAAAGCTTTTTAGGATTTTGTTGACTATCTTCTATTGAAATCTGAATCCTATTACCTTAAACACAGCATTCGTTTCAAGTGATGTCCATATCGAGTCAAACGAGCAGAATGATAAACTCAAAAAAAACGGCGGTATTGACTGGTTCCACTGGCGGTATTGGGTTAGAAATTTCCAAAATCCTCGCAAAGCAAGGATGGAACCTTGCGCTGGTCAATCGGTCTCAAGAGAAAACTAATTTCCAACTCGAAGAACTCCACAAATCGCATCCTAGCCAGGAATTTACAGGATTTATCGCTAACTTAATGGATGCATCAGATATTAATCGAGTCGCTGCAGAAATTAGATCTGAGTACACAGAAATCTCAGCCTTGTACAATATTGCAGGACTTCTGACAGATAAACGAATCATGAGCCCTCAAAATATCGAGGGACACTTTGCGCTAAATACGCTGGCGCCATATGCTTTGACTCAGCTACTGCGCAACCAGCTAGGTGCAGGAGTAAGGAATATCCAGCAGACAGTGATTGTCAATTTTTCATCGAGCGCTATCAACGCTGTAAAAGAAATAGATGTAAGAAACCTAACGAATCCAGAAAGCATCGGTGGCTTGATGGGAGCATATGCAACGTCGAAGACAGCGCTTACTGCCGTTAGTGCCTTGATGAAAGAGGAGTTATTAAAAGATGGAATTTTGATCCAAGTCGTCGATCCGGGTCCAACAAAAACTTCAATGACTGGCTCAAGCGATGGAATGCCCTGGTACCTGCTTTTGCTTCGCCCTTTGCTGTTTAAGCCGGCCAAACTCCAGGCTCAGAGGCTGATTAGTGCTGTCGAATCAGCAGTCAGTTAGGGGAAATCAGGACTCTTTATTTCAGAAGGTCAACAAAAATCCTATCCTCCAATCACTTTGAACAAAGATATTCAAACTGAAATTAAATCGTTGCTTGACACCCAAATACAGTGAGTTCTTCTACGAAACCATAGTGGCAGTCTGGTGACCGAAGTCAGGCTAACATAATATAGGAGCGGATGGAATTTAAGATCTAGATGTTGATGCAAAAATACTGGCTGCCACTCAGCTCTAACGTTAGCTATCCGATTCTCTATAAACAGAACATCACTCTTTAAAGAGTTCGTTTTTATACTCTTTTGGAGACAATCCAGTCCAACGCTTGAACGCTCTACGGAATGAGCTAACATCGGCGTATCCAAGAAGCTGGGCTACCCTTGAAAGACTAATCTCGGGGTTGTTTAAAAATTTCTTTGCATTGATCAGACGAATTTCATCGATGAGTTTCTGCAAAGACGTCCCATGTTGCTTAGCCAAACGTTGTGCTGTGCGAAGACTGAGGTTTGCTGCTGCTGCAGCCGCTGCTACCTCATACTCACCGTGGGCAGCATTATCCATAATGCTCCGACGCAGCGGGGCGAGTGCTGCTGGATAATTATTTTCAATTAACTTTTGACGAAGTTCGACAAAATGCGGCTTAATCAGATCGAACATCTGAGGATTGGCGTAACGAACAGGTCGACAGAAGATGTCTAGTGGAAAAACAAGTGCATTGCGACCTGCCTGGAATAAGACAGGTGCTTTAAAGAACTCCTCATAAGGGCGTAGCTTAACTGCTTTATTGTTAGCAAACTCTACTCTTTGTAGAGATGCTTTTGGAACAGTAATCGTATTCAGAAATCGCCACAGTACCCCCATCGTTGCTTCCATGGTGTAACCGTTGTCCACAAACTCACAGGGGTGGGCAAAAACCAATGCACCCTCTGAAGCTGTTTTCTCAAGGTGTACAGCCGACTGGTCTGCAATAATGGAAGTATTTTCGACAAACCAGTTGAGTGCTGCCTCAAAGTCGGTCGCAAACAGAGCACCTTGAACCAGACCGCCAAACATTGAAAACGGAGCACAGTGAGCAATCTCCATGGAAACTGCTCGATCTGGAAATTTATCGGCAAGCACCGTCATTAATTCCCCAATAAAAAGATCGGGGAGCCGAGCATTCTGATTGGCATAGTCAAGTTCTGAAATATCTATGACTTGAGCAATTTCATCCAGTGATAGCCCTTGTGATACAGCGTAGGAGATGACTGTTGTTGATAAACTCCCAAGTGATTCTGGCCTAACAAAATCGACATCAATAGTCTCTTTTCTAGCATCCATAGGCCTCCTCCTTTTCTGTTCTGAGTGCAAAAGTAGAATTGTGATATCAGGAATTCAAAATCAAGCTGCATCTCCACAACTTTCATTCAATTGATGATAATTAATTATTAAATTTTAATTAGAGAATATTAGGATATCCTTAAAGGCTGATGAAAAAATCATATGTTGGGAGAGCTTTATGTCTTCTGACATTGTGATGGAAATCTAACTCACGCCCTTAGTATTTGAAGGTCATAGAAGAATTTATACGCCATTTTCTATGAAAGCAAGCAGCGACTTCACTCGGTATTAACGGTTTCATCAGTGACAATATTGGCGCCGTTGCTGTGCTGGGTGGTTATGCAGCTTATTAATATTCGTGGATTGTCTCATCCGCTCTCACCTGGTCTTCGGCTTTCTGGACCTGGATCTCCCTAACCGCGATGGTACTGACTCATGGGAACTGTTCTATAAGTCCCTTGCTCAGCTACCCAACAATAGGCTCAGGGAATTGAACACAATAGGCTTGAGAGATTTCGTCGCATGTGATTTCTGGCGATATGGCATTAGCGATCGTAGTTGCTGATACCCTTCTCAATGTCTCAGGGTTAAAAATGGCATAAATGCTCCCTTTTTTGGCGTTTATGGTTCCCCTAGTTTCGTGTGCTTAGTGCAAAATTAGACGCAACAGAAAACAAGATTCACAATTAATGCCCTCATAGTTAGTAGCAACAAAGGAATTCATTCTTCAATTTGTTGAATAACTCAGAAGAAGGATCTGAAATGTTTTTAGAGACACGTATGTTAAGAGATTTTCGCAATGCCTGCTCTTCTAAATTGGCACACAATGCCCTGATTAATTCACGTCATAATCCTTTTTGAAAAATTGTTGCAGGGTACACAAAATTCAGATATCGAACCAATGCAAAGAAGGGCCGCTGTACGGGACCAAGCTTCTCTGATAGCACAACATTCCAGGGCGGCGACTTAATACACGTCAACCCCTCAATGAGGACATCATGCCCCTTAAAGCACTCAGACTAATAGTCGTAACATTGCTGACGCTCACGTTACTCGTGGGTGGTGCAAAAGCGCAACAAACAGACCCCTTCGCGGCGCCCACACGCGCCTGGGAACAGGGTGCGATCTATCAAAACACCATCCCAACAGATTTTGAGACCCATATCATCGTGAATAACGACGCTGACCGCGCCAGGGCAGAGAAGATTATCGAGCTCTACCGACTGTTCGAAACCAATCCTACGGACGAAACTCTCCGTGAATTCATCTCCGATCGCTATATCCAGCACAGTGTCATGTTGCCCAACGGACGGCAACCGCTGGCCGAGTTGTTTGGTGGATCAGTCGAGGAGTATCCGGTCGCGATTGACATTCACAAAGTGATCGTGGTGGGCGATTGGGCCATGGCGCACGTCAATTTCCGGAATTTGGACAACGACAGCCCCGAGGATAAGGGGATGGCTGCTGTCGACATGTATCTTTTCGATTCCGACGGCAAGGTCGCCGAGCATTGGGATTCCCTACAACTTGTGCCGAGCCATTCTCCAAATCCAAATGGCATGTTCCTGACACTCTTTGAAGGAGAATGACCCGATGAAACTCAAAACACTTGTAGCGAGCACTGCTGCACTCATCACCACCATTCTGCTGCCGGCGCAGACCCTTGCAGAAACCCCCCCGGCGCCAGCAGCAGACCAGGAGACCCCCTTCTACGATCGCCACAAGATCGACATCAGCAACCTGTTTGATTTCTACGAGGGTCTGTTGATCTCAGACGCGATGATCCATGCAGACGCGATGTTTGATGCTGAAACCAAGTGGCGGCTGACTCTGCGCCAGATGGTTCTCGCAGGCAGCGGCCACCATACCGCACGTAGCGCCTACCAGCTCTCATTGATGGGTGTGCCCTTGGCAGAGATCCACGCAATTTTCGCACCCGATTACGTGGAGACTTTAGAGAATCCGCGCCTGGAGGCCGCGTTCACCTATATCGACGTGATGGGCAGCTATCCGATCACGTCCTCTGCCGATATCCATGCGCTCCTGCGCACCCATTACCCAGATCGGCAAATTGCCGAGCTGATGCAGCTCGGGGCGATCAATAACGCTATGGCCACCCATGATGCCGTGTTGCCGATCGCGACCGATCAGGAAACCCTCGATTGGGCCATTGAAAATCTGTCTGCGGTAGGTTGGGAGCCCGGCCACAACGCCGCCACCTCGCCTGAAGAACAGCGCACCAACCCCTTCGTCGGCAATGCTCTGATGCAAGCGGTGGCAGAGATTGATGCCGCTTGGGTCCGCGATGATTTGGGCGCGGTTGATCCGGTCTTTGAGACGGATTGGGTCAATTACATCACCGGGTATGATATCCCCATCCTCACCTTCGACGGCGATCAAGACGGCATTGAGGAGCCTTTTGACGCCTTCCCAGCCACGCTTCTTGAATGGGAAGCACCGGGGTTGCGCGAGGCCAACCTGCCGGCGGCAGGCACACCGCCCTTTAATGTGGCCGCCTATGACTATGACTTTTATGACGGTCCCCAGGGTACCGAGGCGAGCGTGCCCTATAGCGATCGGAGTCAGTTTGACACCTACTGGGCCCGGCAAGCGGCGTTCGGCACCTTGACCATGGACGAATACATCTTGCAAACTGAGCGCACGATGGAATTCGCCGAGATCTGGTCGATGTTTTTCGTCTATCAGCTCGCCAGTGGCTGCGTTCATTGCCAGGCCCATGGTGCCTTTGGCATTTATGACTACACGGAAGCCGATTACTTCCAATCCGAGATCCCGCCAGAAGATCTGCCAGAACTGATTGCATACATCCAATCCCTGATGGATTTTGAACGGTCCGAGTTCGTCGAGCCAGCGCAGAGGGCGGCTCTGCGGCTCGCGCGCGATGCTGGTCGTCTGCCAACGCGGGTGACGGCGGCCCACATCGAGGAGCTGCGTCGGCACTTCACCGACCGGGAAATCCAAGAGATCCTGGCGATTCCGGTGGTCACGGCTTGGCTCTCTGGCAGCATGCAGTCGATGGCAGTAGTGACCGATCAGCTCAGCATGAGCTGGATGCTGCGCCATCTCGGCCCTATGGGCTGGACGCCTGGTGTGCACCTCGGTTTGCCCAACGAGCAGCGGCCCCACCATATGACCCAGCTTTTCGATTTGCTGGTGGCTGACATGAACTCAGGCAAAGTGCCAGACGCTGCGACGGAGTGGACCGGTCTGCCGGTGCCTTTGGCCGTGGATGCCGACGGCGATGGTGTGGAGGATGCCTTTGATGGCTTCCCCAACGACCCAAGCCGTTGGGCAGATACCGATCGCGATGGCATCGAAGACTCGTCAGACGATGACATTGACGGTGATGGCATTGCTAACACCGAAGAAGTCTCTTTGGGGATTTTTCCCTACAAGGCCGATTCGGATGGTGATGGCATTGACGATCCAACCGAGCTTAATGCCGGAACTGACCCTGTCGATCCTCGCAGTCTTTAATTCTCGCCATTAATGCTAGGGGCTGTCATCATTTAGAGCCTGAATCCTGATGCTGCTAGCGGTTCAGCCCCTAGCTGGGTTTCTGGGGCAGGCGCGGTAATGCCTATACCGCAAGGCTTTCGAGATTAATTGATGACGCGCCCTAGGACACTGATTCAGGCTATCTTGTTCAGCCCATACCAAAATGGCGTCGCCGCCTTGCCCTAAACGGATCTGGCGGCGGCGATCGATTCAACTGCGCAAATCCTGACGGGTTAACCAGCGCAGATCAACTCTGCAAGACGTGTAGGTAATTGTGTGTGATGAAGCTTCCTCTACTTTTGGTGTGTATTGCAATTTTCCTCAGAACATTGCCGGTACTGGCGCAGACAGAAGCCGATGGTGCCCATGACACTGCCGAAACGCCGCGTGAGAGCAATGCTCTTTGTGCTCCATTGGAGACTTACCTTACCGACGGGGGGGCGATAGACGCGGAAATTCAGGGGGAGATTGTTCCCTCGACAACAGCCGATTGCGATCGCCAGGAGCCGCTGGCGCAGACAGAAATTGATGGTGCCCATGACAATGCGGAAGCGACTCGCACTGAGAGCGATGCTGATGCTCTTTTTGTCGAAGCGTCTCCGACACTGGCGCAGGAAGAAGTTACAAATGCCGAAACTTATCCACGTATCGGCGGGGATGTTCTTTTTCGCTTTGCCTATGATGGGGACTATGACGCCGAAGCGCCACGCACTGAGAGCAATGATCTGTTTTTCGAAATGATTGCTTCGCCTGAATTTCAGTTTACAGAGAGGTTTTCACTAAACGCCGAAATTCGACTAGAGAACGCTAGTCCGCCAACGGCAGATCGCTATTTCGAAGATCAAACACTCTTTGTTCGCAAATTGTTTGTGAACTATGACGTGAACGACCGCCTGTCCCTACAGGCAGGCAAACTTACTCCGACATTTGCCTTTGCGTCCTTGGTCACGCCGGGCATGTACGGCAACAGTTACAATCGAGAAATCGAGCTAATCGAACGCATTGGCTTTGAGGCTCAATATACTTTCGATGCCGGAACGTCTGGGCAGCACACACTTAGCGCTAGTACCTTCTTCGACGATACCAGTTTTCTGTCCGACTCCCTTGACTTAGGCGGACGGCGGGGTCGGAATCGCTTGTCCGACGGCGGCGCCAGCAACACTGAGTCATTTGAATCTTTTACAGTTGCGCTTGAAGGTAGCGAAATCAGTCGGCTACCTGGCTTCACCTACCGGCTCGCCTATATCCACGAAGCAGCAGGTGAGGGGGACGTGGCTGATGAAAACGGTTTTTTGGTCGCGGCCATGCAATCGTTTCAGTTGGGTGACGGACAATCGCTGACCTTGATTGGTGAAATTGCCCCTCTATGGAACTTTGAAGGCACCGCCGACAATATCATTTATGCCAGTGCCGGGGTGGTCTACCAGACTGACCCGTGGACCATGACCCTTTCCGGCACCGGTAGATGGAGAGATCTCGCAAGCGGGGATACCTTTGACGATTATTCTGTGCAAACAGCGGTTGGATACGATCTGGGTCGTGGCACTACAGTCGAATTAGCCCACGAGTTCAGTCGCGCTCAGAACGTGAATAGCCAGCAAATTGGCTTCCGATTTAGCCAGGTGTTGGATTTGGATTGAAACTGTCAGGTCTGCGTCAAGGGACGTAGCCGCTTTAGGATGTCTGAGTCGCCGATCGCCCAGCATATTACTCGTCCCGTCCATCATTAATGTGAGGCCCGCGATCGCACGATGGCTGTGACATAACGGCGGCCTGAGGTGAGGCCCAACCAGGCATGTTTGCGTCTCATCGATGCATTTCAATGAGAGGCGCGATCGCGGCCAGATTGCATCGCCTACGGCGGCAAGGCTGAGGCCGCACCATGAGTCTCATTGAAGCGGTAGCCCACCTTGGACACAGGACTGATGAGCCTAAGGCGCTGGGCTTCTAGGCGGAGCTTTTTGCAAATCGCGCGTAGATTTCGATTGTTGTGATCTTCCCCTCCAAAAACCCAACAACCTAGCGATTGAGTTAAGCGGCGATGACAGTCGTTCGCACTTCAGGTATCTGCATAGATTTGCCGAGCCAACGAAGTGTTAGCTTGTATTTTATATTTTGACAATATAAGTAGAAAGCCTGGATTGATTGTCAGGTAGGGATTTCAGATCTGGATTCGTACCTCATCTGACAGGGAAACGCTGTATGAGCTGGTCGTATCCATAGACTATTCGCGAATAGCATTAGCGTTGTTAAGAGCCTAAACAGTTACTTATATACCTAACTTTAAGTGCATGAAATAGTTTTGCCAGCTTTGATGCTCTCGCCCTGCGGCAGCTAAAAAATCACTCGGATTATCCGCCTTACCGGCTCGAATGCCTTCATAAATTCCAGCAATCACAGTGCCCATGAATTCGCCCAACTCGGCTATCCGCTCGCTCCGATAGTCGTCTACGGTCATAGCGCGATAGATCAGGTGAGTACTAAAGGCTAAATTCAAATACTCGGCCAGTTCACCTTGAGTAATCGTTTCACCATTTAAGTTATAGGTTTTGCCATTATGCTTATCTTCCGTCAACATTCGGGCATAGGCATAGGCGAGCTCTGGCCGAGTTGTATAACCACATTTACCTTCACCAGCGCAGTTCGCAATCTCCCCGGCTTTTTGGTAGGTGGCGATATATTCCACATCAGGCTCAATATAGATACCATTGCGACCAATCACCCATTTCAACCCACTATTGCGAACATCTTGTTCGGTTTGGCGATTGCTTTGAATAACCGGACTAAATGTTGTTCCGGCTTCAGCACCCTGAACACTGGTGTAAACAATTTTAGTGACGCCTGCGGCTTTAGCCGCTGCAATGACATGGCGATGTTGACCGATGCGTTGATCTGGAGCATCCATACCAGATACCAGCAATACTGTATCTATCCCCTGCAGCGAAGCTTCTAACGCTTCTTGATTGTTGTAATCGCCCTGACGCAACTCCACCCCAAGATGGGCCGCTTTAGTCGGCGTCCGTGCCAGGCCAATAACGTTTTCTGGGCCGATGATCAAGCCTGTGGCTTTAACAATTTCGCTGCCTAATTTTCCACTGGCAGCTGTGATGGCAATCTTGACCATAAGTTCGTCTTTGTATCCGTGGAGTGTTAAAAGTTTCTGAGGGCAATCTCCCCAGATCTAGGGCTTTAGAAAAAGAGTTGTTAGGCGAAATCTGATCCATTCAAAACTTCACCATTTCGTTTTCCTTCAACACTTTCCTTGTAAGCCAAGTCAATTTTGCTAGCGGATATTCCACCGGCACTACCCGTACCCTTAGCTTCCGCTGTTTCTTTCACAAGGAGTGGACTCACTGCATTCACTCTGATACCGCGTTTCATACCCAGTGCAGCAGCTCTCACAAAATTTTCAATGCCGCCATTGACCATGCTGACTGATGCACTACGGGGTGATGGATGTTGGCTGAGCATGCCGCCTGTCAATGAGAACGAGCCATTATCACTAATATATTTTTGCCCGACCCGTACCAGATCAACTTGCCCCATTAACTTATTCGTCAGTGCAAGCGTATAGTCTTCATCAGGTTGGTCTTCAAGGCTACAAAATCTTGCCCAGCCTGCTGCACATATAACAGCATCAAAAGAATCAACATCTTGAAACAACTTTTCAATAGATTTCTTTACAGAAATATCTACCTGAAAATCGCCTGTGCTATATCCGAATTCAATGATTTCATGCTCTGAAGAGAGCACCTCCGAACCCCCATTTCCAATGTTGTCTAACGCACCAATAAGGATGATCTTCATTTTGTTGATTACATGGTTTTAAAAATAAGTTCGATGTTGGAAAACGAATTTATTTTCAAATCTTTATGACTGTCCGTTTTCTGCTGTGCTTTTCTTGAGAAATTTGATAGAACTTTCCCCATCTAAGATTCGCCATAGTCATGGTCTGGATAGTTGCTTGTTTCTGATTTCCAATACCCTCGCGAAACAAGCCGATCTTTACTGACTCCTGGTTGCTTCAGTAGTTGTGAGCGCAGCCGACGCATCATATTAGCTTCACAAGCAATCCACCAAAAGACATCATCAAAGTCTTTTACACTGGTCAGCACATTGGGTAAATAACTTTCTAGGAGTAGACCTGGACTCGCAGCTTGTTCCTGACGAAATAGCCAGGTTGGCGCCACCTCAATACTGGAGCTGAGCGATCGCTGTTCGCGAGCATCTTCAACTTCACAAATGATGATTGGGGTACAGTTTGCTGGCAGTGCTTCTAATACCGCACCGGCGGCAGGTATGGCAGACTCATCGACGAGCATAACCATTGTTGTCAGGCGATCTGGAATATCCATTCCCCCACCGGGGCCGGCGATAGTTAAGGTGTCACCCACTTGAGCTTGGGCTGCCCAGGTCGAAGCCAATCCATCGCCATGGAGCACAAATTCCACCGTCAGTTCTTGGCTATCGGGATTGAAGTGCCGGGGGGTGTATGTGCGCATTTGCGATCGCATTTTCTTGGGATCAGCAGGTGCCTTAGGAGCAGCGTTAAACAACAGCTTGATATGTGCCCCTGGCCGGGGAGCGCTAAAACCTGCCAGGGTTTCACCACCAAAGACGATCCGTCGCACCCTAGGGGTGACTTGCTCAATGAATTGAACAGTAACCTGCCGCATCTGAGGGCGACGTTTGAGGTTGAAGATCATAATTTTAGTTTGCGAATTGACAGTGTAAACAAGTGGCAGTGATCTTATGCAGACGATAGTGATATCAATGAATTAACAGTCTCTGGAGAAGACATAAATACACTGTGAAAGCTACGTAGTCATGAAATCAGCGGCCATTTCGGCAACCAAAATAGTCGGAGTCATCGGATGTCCGCTAACTAGTATTGAGAGCACTGATGCATCCGCAATTCGTAATCCCTCTATGCCTTTTACTTGCAGTTTGGCATCGACTACAGCGGTAGGATCGTCATCGCGACCTATTTTTGCCGGGCCGACCGGATGATAAATCGTTTCTGCAAACGCTTTTATATCGGCTTCGAGCTGCGCATCATCAGCATCACTAGAAAGCGGTAGTGTACTGACATCTGTGTAGGGGGGAGAGCGCGTCTGTTTTGGTGTATTCAATGGCCGCTGGGTCTCCAGTGTGAAAACTGTTTAAGAGAGAACGCGCCTTTTCTACAAGCGTTAGCGATTCCATTCAAGGTGACTCCTCAGACTCGAGTTGTAAAATGTCTTGCTGAGAATAACTTGTATAGCGCGTCATGCTCATAGTGTCTGCCTCAAGTTTGCTCATGAATTCCGCTGTTGCCGGCGCACTAGGAAAACTTTCCATAGAGGCTTCAGCATCTTCTATTGAACGCCAGTGAACAATGGCCAACCATTCGTTATCATCACTCACAGCAGACTCCCGTGAAATGAAACCAGGCTGCTGCGAAACATGTTGAGATTCAACAGCTTGATCCACAGGATAAAACTCATCGGGTGTAACACCTGCTTTCAGTTTGAATGTAGCGACTTCAACAATCATGCTTCTCTCCAATGATTGTGCATTGGCAGGCTCTACCGATGCGACTCCAGACTTTTTGTCCGCGTTATAGGCGATGGAACTGAAGAACAGTAATGAGGCTGTCAGGATGCAAATCCAGGATTTCTTTTTAATGCTCATCAAAAATCTCCTAACTGATAAGTAGGCAGGCACAATCTCTTGCAGACGAGTTTTCTCCTGGCGGAGACGCTAGCATGAACGACTCCGCTCAACCCTCAACCTCCGATCTGGCAAGCCATCTAGCTGATTGAGCGGAGTCGAAATCAGCGACTGGTTTAACATTTAATTCGGCCCAGCTACTTCGGCTTTCTCTCGTTTGAGCGCAATCTGCTAATCAGCATAGATAAATTAGCTAGTATAGAAAATGGTCAAAAGTGCTGATGTTTAGGGTCAAAAATGGACAAGCTGTCCCTGGCAAAGGTGAAATGGTCGTCTGCGGTTGACAGTCGATTTGAAGTGTTGCGACTAGGGGCCTTACATCAGCGAGAACTACCGGATGACCATAATCCCTGGCAGCCACACCGCCTTCACTTTCACGCTTTAATTTTGTTTACTCAGGGTCAGGGAACCCATGGCGTTGACTTTATTGATTACCCTGTCAAGGCCGGTACATTAGTTCATGTTTGTGCTGATCAGACACACTATTTTGGCCATACCCAGGAATTAGAAGCCTTCATGGTCGTGTTTTTGCCCACTGCCCTGCCGACCAATTTGTTAGGACTATCTACCAGTATTTCTAGCTCTCTATCCTGGTCTACAATTCAATATGTTTGGCCATCGGTTACGTCACTTGCACCAGACCAATCTCAAATTCTCCAACAACATATTGAACTCTTAGAAAGGTACCAAATAACCAATTCTAAGCAGCAGGCTGCCGCACAATACCTATTGTGGTCGGTTATTGCCTTTGCCTCTCAAGTGGCGGTGGCGTCTGGGACATATCACCAGAGCAGAGTCATCGATCCAAGATTTCTAGAGTTTGTTGAATTGTTGGAACAATCGTTCGAGTCTTGTCGAAATGTGAAATGGTATGCTGAACAAATAAATTGTTCGGCGAGAACCCTTGGTCGCATTTGTCTGTCAGTGGTGGGCAAATCGCCGAAGGTGATTACAAATGAGCGAGTGGTGGTTGAAGCCCAACGTCGCTTACTCTTTAGCAAAGCAACTGTGAAAGAAGTCGGGTGCTCTTTAGGTTTTGAAGAGACCACTAATTTTGTCAAGTTCTTTAGACGGCTTGTTGGCCAGAATCCTGATGAATTCCGAATGGGATCAAAATTCTAGTAATGATTCTAGTTGTCGGGTAGGCATCGCTCACGCATTCACCTTTCATCGAGATCGGTATCCGGTAATCGCTCTAGCTCATCCGCGATCGCATGCTGAAAATCTTCATCGCAATGGGTGCATAAGTGAACGCTGGGAGTAGTCAACTCGGCCAAAATGCCGACTTTTTGACTATCTTGAAACCCTGTAAATTGTGGTTGATGAACGAGTTCTAGGACACGACTACATTCGTGCCCCAACTCGCGAACCAATACCCGCAGCGTTTCGTTCCGAATAGCGAGCGACCTTGAACCTAGCTGCATCACGACCTCTTTAACCACTTTCTTGCTGGTTGAATCCCTTTCTCAAATGCCCGGAATTCTTTTTCCCAATGGCGAATGAGTCCTAAATTAAGATACTCTCCCTGTTTTTCCAACCTAATTTTCTCTAAATGCTCATCGATACGTTGCTGTAAACTGCGGATTGCCTTCCGATAATTGCGCTTTCCCATAGGATTTACGGCTGCTTCGAGATTGTTTCTTCCTTCCGCAGCGGCACCAATACGGTCGCCTTCATCGCTTCTTAGGCGTCTCTTCCATCGGTAATGACTCTAAACGGAGAAGACATCGGTTGCCGCTTCCCAAGTCTCCCAATCATCCCGACTTAGCCGAATTAAGCCGAGATGACTGGGAGCAATGCTGCCCCCTCTAAAATCAGCCTGCATGATAGTCAGCACAGGCCGGCTCGATTTCCGCTTCGGTATTCCTGCACCAACGGCCCCCACGCGACGATCGGCTGGTTGATGTCTGACCAGTGAATTCGACCCGATGTCTAGTGGCGATCGCCTGTGGTGCCGCGACCGCAGTCACCATGCCATCGATAACAGTCAGCTCATAACGGGCTCAGATTTCATCGTCGAAACCTCGCTGAGAGAAGGGTTTTCGGGTTACTGCTTTTTGGGCTAGAGAGTCGCCAGCACGGGCCGAAGACAGATCCAGCGGGCTGTTATAGCTGATCCATTGCGGCTTGCCAATCGCAATGCCGTGAGCCTCGAATGCTCTCCGGACCCGAAGCCGATATTCGCGCCCTACGACCCACTGCTGCAGCGGTGCAGTTTTGATCCACACGCGCACCAAGATGCCCGCGTGAGAGAGTTGCTCAATGCCTAAAACTTCTGGCGGATCAGGCATCTTGTCTCGCCATTCAGGCGACCGGTACAGCTCCTGGGCAATGTTATTCAGCAGCGTTAAAACCCGGTCAGGATCATTGTCATAGGCTACCTCAATGGTGAAATCAACCCGCGACCACAATCGCGTGAGATTCCTCACCTCAGCAATATTGCCATTGGGAATCGTAATGAGTTCTCCCTCTGGGTTGCGCAAACGAGTGCTCCGCAAATTCATTTCCTCAACCAGACCAGACATCGAACCAATCGCAATCACATCGCCCACGGCAAATTGATCCTCCAGCAAAATCAAGCACCCGTTGATCACATCTTTGATTAAGCTCTGCGTCCCAAAAGAAATCGCGAGTCCTAACACGGCGCCCCAGGCCAACACCGACTGCGTTGACAACCCAAAGGTGGAAAAGGTGAAGATGATCCCAGTCAGGACAATCAGCACCGATATTAATCCTTCTAATGCGCCCCCAATCGTATTCATCCTCAAAAACTTGCGCTGATCTTCGTTACATTGGGTGGCTGGCAGCTGCTTGTGGGCTTGAGTTCGCCGGTAAGCCAAGGCTCGATTGATGCGCAGGGCCACCCCGACCGCAAACCAAATTAAGAGTATTTTGAACGGCTCGCGAAACAGCGTCGTTCGCCATGCGGTCACGATCGGCAGCGTATACGTTAGCCCAATCAAACTGCCGTACACAGACAAGATGGCTAACCAAACCAGCAGCCATTGCAAAAATTTCAGGGCGTTGAGCTGGTGCGCCAAAGGCGGTTTATTTTTAAGGACTTCCAGAAACCGGGCTCGCTGGGCAAGCAACCCCAAGCGGCGACTCGGAGAGCGGGGCTGGCTGGGCCGGACAGCATCCATCTTGTGAGCTGGTTCTATCGGCAGCGCCGCGTGATGGGATGGAGCATGGGCGGCTGCCGCCAACGGTGTAACTGGGGTGACTGCCGCAGCGATCGCTCCCTCACGGTGCGTTTGTAGAACACGGAACTGACGCCGAATTAACCAAGACAGCAGGCTAAAGAGCGAGAGCACGACGATTAAGCCCACGACAATGGCCAGCGACCATTGCAGCCCTCGCCGGGCCGTCGCTAAAGAGGCCAGCTCCTCAACTTTGTCAATCTCACCCTGAACAATCGTGCGCCACTCTTCGGACAGCACTTCGGGCGTTTCACTATAAAAATCGATATCGATCTGGGTAATGGTGATGATGGTGAGCGGACGCGAGCGGTCCGAACTCTTGATTTGCACAACTGGACGATTATTGAGGGTCGCGGTGATTACCTCCGCCGATCGCGGGACTGTCCAACCCGCATCCCATAGACGAAATTGCCTGGCTAAGCGGTTAAGAACGTTGCGATGAAATCGGTCAACTTCAATTTTCAGCAGGGCTTCCACACTCTGCGCTCTGATCTCAACGGGAAAATCCTGAGCACTCAAGTTGCTGCGGTCGGTCACTGTGGGTGCCGCCACTTGAAAAAGCCGCTCACCGTCTAGCGGCGATCGCACCCAAGCCGCCTCAATGCTGCCATAGCGGATGACGCCTTCGGGGGGAATCGTGCCAGTCTGGTGGTCAAAGACGGACAGACTTTGCCCAGAGGCGATCGCTGACTGCATCAACACCCAAATGCAGGTCAAGCAACCGAGAACCAAGCATCGGTACATTGCGGCATCACGAAACTGAGACTGTAATCTCACAAACTTTTACCTATGTTCAATCACAAGTTGCTTAGGGTGAGCCAACATCAGTCACTTAGCTGAATTTTCCAGTTTATTTAATAATTATCTGGTGAGTGAAATATTGGTCGCGTTTGATTATTATCATGAAATTTTATTGGGCTGAAATATTTTCAAAATCAACATGTCAGAGCATTAAGAAAAAGTGAATTGTCGCTAAACGTCCGGTTTATTTCGTCTATTGTCCTTGCCAAAATTGTTGTAGATCACGAAGATTGCTGCATACGAACCCAGATGCATCGGCTATTCTCAATAACTTCAGCGAAATGTTAACAAGATTTGAGAATCGATTTTTCCGTAGCGCTGCTTACAGAGAGCAAAAGCCGCAGAGTGCTTATCTGTGATCACTGCATTTTTGGAGATAGAAAATCCGCATTTCTGCGTTCTTATTAAATCTATCTTTGAGAATTTAAAGACTCGTATAAGAAGCTATTTGAGATTTAAAATCTATCAACTTAATCGAGCTTGAAATCAATTAATCTACTGCGGAGGCATCCGATGATGACGTCTAACGAATCCAGTTCGCCTTCTCACTCTCCATCAGGCTCCCAGACTCATTCAGATTTAAATCATCAGAATGTAGCAGCAAGTCAGTCAGATAGTTCAGGTCAAAAAGGCATCGTATCCAAAGCCCACAGGGTTAACCCAAAATCTAGAGCCCTCTGGCCGATCGCGTCGCTGGCCGTGCTCACTGTCTTAGCGATCGTCGGCTGGACGGCCTATCAAAGCTTGCGGCCAGAGACTGCCGTCAGCCAGGAAGAAAGTACCCCAGCGCGGCTGCCAGTAAGAGTCACGGCGGCCCAGGTCGGCTTGGCTCAACAGTGGGTATTTGATGAGGGCGTCGTCACGTCGGCGCGGCGGCGAGTGCTGAAGTTTGAGGCGAATGGCAATATCGAGTTCATTAAGCAAGTCGAGGGTCGCGATTTGCGCGAAGGGGATGTCGTCTCTCAGGGCGAGCTGCTAGCCACCATTGACGATCGCACCCAAGTCGTTGACATCGAGACGGCGGCCGCTGACTTAGAGGTCTCGGGGCGACAGCAAGATCAAGCGGAGGCCGCACTGCTGCAAGCGGAGGCTGATTTTGATAAAGCCCAATCCGATCTGACCTTCGACGAAGCCGAACTGGGGCGATATCAGGCCTTGTTTGAGCAGGGGGCCGTGTCAGCGAGCGATCGCGACACCTATGTCAATCGGGCGGAGCAGGCGAGAGCGGCCCTGAGAGTGGCAGAGCAAGGTATTCGCGCGGCGGCAGATGACGTGCGATCGGCGGCAGCTACCGTTGCCGCTTCCCAAGCTCGACTGCGATCGGCCAACGTGGAACGAGAAGATACCCAGTTGGTATCTCCCATCGATGGCGTCGTCGCCTACATCAACATCCGCGAAGGCGAATATTGGGACGCCCAGCGCCTGGGCAATAGCACCGATCTAGACACGGTGGCCGAGACCGCCCCGATTGTGGTGATTGAACCGCAATCCTTAGAAGTGGAGCTGGAGCTGCAGGCCGACGAGGCCCAAAAGCTGCAGCCTGATCAGCCCGCCTACGTGGTGTTGGCCCAAGACGTGAGTGCCGCTGAAGCCGCCGGCGCCCCGAACGATAGTCTGCTCGACCTGGCCAGAGACCAAGGCAGTCAAGGGCAAGTATTTGCGGTGAGCCCCACCCAAACGCCGGGAGGCCGGGGTGTAGAAGTCAGCATTCGCAATTTCCAACTCGTGCGGAATCTCCAGGTGGGGGGTCGGGTCTATGCCTGGATTGAAGCGGCGGTGAATCCCAACGCGGTGATGGTGCCACTGGGCTCGTTACTGCCCCTCGACCAAACCACCTATGCCTTTGTCGTGGATGAAGCCAGCGGCGCAGTGGAACGCCGGGAAGTGCAGCGGGGCATTGAAGGGCTGAACGGCGTGGAAATTCTCAGCGGCATTGAACCCGGTGAACTGGTGGTCACCGAGGGCCTCAACCGCTTGGTCGATGGCACCCTCGTGGAAATTGTGTCAGAGGCAGCAGCGCAATGAAGACAGAGGCGCATCCCGCAGCCGTAGAGTCCCCCCCAGCCGCCCCGTTTGCCGACGCCGTTCAGGTCGGCTCTCCCCTGATGCGGTTCTTTTTTACCCAGCAGATTTTTGGCACGCTCTTGTGCTTTCTGCTGCTGATGGGGGGCCTCATGGGGTATTTGTCGATGGTGAAAGAGGGTGACCCCGACATTAATATTGCCCGCGCCCTGATTACGACCGGCTGGCCTGGCACCGACGCCGAAACTCTGGAAACTCAGGTCACCGACAAACTAGAAGCGGAAATTAAGAGTCTGCAAGGGCTCGATGATTTCACCAGTGCGACATTCAACTCCTTCTCGATTATCAATATTGCGTTCAAAGCCGAAGCGCCCGTCGATGCCTCCATTCAGGAACTGCGATCTAAGGTCGATGACGCTGACTCCGAACTCCCGGCTGAATCCACGGGGCGGGAAGTCCCCGACTTTGAGCAACTCTCTCAGCAAGACGCGCCGGTATTAACCCTGGCCATCACGGGAGCCGGGTTAGATGTGGCTGCCCTGAGTCAGGCGGCTGAAGATTTGCAGGAGCGGCTGGAAGCGGTCACCAATGTCCGCGAGGTCGATCTGCAGGGCTGGCGGGAAGCGGTGATTCATGTGCAAATGGTGCCGAGTCGCCTGACTAGCCTGGGCATTGCGGCGACCCAGGTGGCCGACGCGATTCAGGGCAATAATCTCGATCAGTCTTGGGATCTGCTGCGGGATGAAGACATTGGGGCGCAGGTTCGCCTCTACGGTCGCCCGCGCACCCTAGAGGATCTCAAGCGCGTGCCGGTGGCGCGGCTAGACGACAATCGAGTCGTGCGGTTGGACGAAGTGGCCGAGGTGTATCAGGGGCTAGAGCGGGAAGCCTCTCAGGCCTTTGTGAGTTTGCAGGGTGCCGCTTTTGAGCCCACAGTCACCCTAGAGGTGGTCAAGATCGCCGGGAGTGACACGATTCAGGTGGTGGAAGAGGCGCTGATCGCCATGGAAACGGCGACTCAAGACCCGGCGATTTGGCCCGTTGGCATGGAGTACGAAGTGCTCACCGACGACTCCCTCACCATCATGGATGATCTGCTGAGTTTGGGTAGCAACGTCCTGCAAGCCTCCCTGTGTGTCTTTGCGATTCTCCTATTTGCCCTCACCTGGCGCGAAGCCTTGATTGCCGGATTGGCGATTCCGGTGACGTTTGCCGGGGCCATTTTTGTACTCTGGCTGGGCGGCTACACCCTGAACTCCATGGTGATGGTCGGCATGATCCTGGCGTTGGGGCTACTGGTGGATGTCTTTATTTTGATGCTAGAGGGCCTGCACGACGGCATCTTTGTCAAAGGTCTGCCGTTCCCGGCAGCGGCGATTGAGACGGTGCAGACCTATGCGGGGTCAGCCTTTGCGGGACAGCTCACCACGATTTTGGCCATGGCGCCGCTGATGGCAATTTCCGGTACGATGGGCAAATTCGTCCGGCTGGTGCCGATCAGCGCGATTGTTTGCTTGGTGCTGAGCTATATGATTGCCCTCTTGGCGGTGGTACCCCTGTCAAAATTTCTCTTAGGCAATGCCCACGGCGCTCCGCCCACCTTTGTCGATCGCCTGACGGCAACAGCGTCTACACGGTTTGCCGAGTGGAGCCTGAGGTCGACGGTGCCCAATCGCCACGTGGCTCGCCTCTGGACACTGGGAGCCATCGGTCTCTTTGTCTTGGCGACGGTGCTGTTCACGACCCTACCGTTTTCGCTGTTTCCCCAGTCGGAAGGCACGAAGCTCAGCGTCAATGTGGAGCTGCCCCCGGCAGCGACTCTGGATTTGTCGGCAGAAGTGGCCGATCGCCTCGGGGAGTTCCTGCGCACCTACAGCGATGCGGATGACGCCCTCGTATTTGAGAACATTACCAAACTGGTGGGGCAGCGCAGCGGTCTGGTGTCTTCCAGCGAGCTCAAGCCAGAGAGTGCCGATTATTTTGTCGGGCTCTCGGCAGTGATGGTGGCGCGATCGCAGCGCCAGCAAGATTCCTATGCCTATATTCCTGACCTCCGCGAGACGATTGACGCTGAGATTTTGAGAGACTACCCCGGCGCGATTCTGGCGCTGCAGTATGAACGGGCCGCCGATAGTGAAGACGCCATTCAGGTAGAACTCTTTGGGGCAGACATGCCGACGCTACGGCAGATTTCCGTTCAGACCCAGGAAATTTTGCGCAACCTGCCCGGCACCCTAGACGTGCGCGATGATTTGGGCAACTTGCGCACCGACTATAAGCTGGTGCCCCGGCGCGAGGCCCTGGACTTTTATGGCATTAGCCAGACTGATTTGGGTTGGCAAGGGCGCTATTTGATGATCGACAACGCGATCGGTGACTACCCGATCGGCAGTGGTGAAGAAGATTTGGAAATTCGCCTCAGCACCCGCTGGCCCTCGCAACAGGGGGACATCGGCGGCCCTTCTCGGCTAGATGAGTTTGCCACGATTCGCTTTATTAACGATCAGGGGGAGGCGATCGCGGCCAATGCCGTGCTGGAACGGGTCGAAGGGGCGGTTCCCCTATCCATTACCCATCGCGACACCGAGCGCAGCGTCACGGTACTGGCCAAAACCATACCCACCGGAGAGTACTACGACACGGAGATCCTGGCGGATCTGGCCCCTCAACTCGATGCGCTGCTGTACGACCCCGCCTTGAGCGAGGCCGAGAATCTGGCGGCGGGTCACTGGCCTCGGGGCTACCGCTATCAGTATGGGGGCGATTCTGAAACGAGCGGCGAAACCTTCGCGTCAGCGGTGCAAATGCTGATTGTGGCCATTTTCTTGATTTTCGCGCTGCTGGTGCTGCAGTTTGGCTCCTATACCCAGCCGATCATCATCATGCTGACGATTGTGTTTGCCCTAATCGGCACGTTTATCGGCTTTTTCCTCATCGGTCTTTCGTTCTCGTTTCCTGCCATGATCGGCGTCATTGCGCTGACGGGCATCGTGGTCAATGACGCCATCGTCATGGTCGACACCATGAACGCCAAGCTCAAGGCGGGGTTGGATGTGCGCCATGCGGCAGCGCATGGGGCCAGCGATCGCCTCCGTCCCATTCTCACCACGAGTACCACCACGATCATTGGCCTGCTGCCCCTGGCGTTTAGTGAGGCCAAATGGTTTGGTCTCTGTATGGCGATCATTTTTGGCCTGCTCTCCGCCACCTTGATTGCCTTGCTGGTCGTACCAGGGCTATATCTCCAGCTGACGCCTAAGACCCCAGTTCTTGACGAGGGATAACCCGATGATGGACAACTCAAAACTTGCCTTTGCGGCGATTATCCTGCTGTTTTTGATGCTCTGGGCACCGCTCGGACAATACCCGTTCCTCATTGAGCACTGGATGAAGATTGGCACCTATGCCGCACCCTTCATTCTGTTGATGTTCTTTGCCTCTAGACCGAAGCCGACTGTCTCCGTTTTCTCTGACGTCAAACTAATGGCAGTGTTGTTTTTAGTCGCCTACATGACGCATCAATTTGAAGAGCATTGGATTGACCTCTTGGGCCAGCAATATGCCTTTTACGGTGACGTTAATCAACTGCTATTAGGCGTACTGGATGCGCCTGATCAAACAATTAAACCATTGACCCCCGAAGCCATTTTTATCATTAACACGTCTTTGGTTTGGCTCATTGGTGCCATTGCGATTTGGCGGAGTCCGGAACATCTGTTTCCATCTCTGACAATGACCGGAATCACTCTGGTGAATGGGATGAGTCATATTGCTTTGGGAATAGCGAAACAGTCCTACAATCCTGGGTTACTCACGGCAGTTGTGATCTTTTTGCCGTTAGCGATCGCCTTCTACAGAACTGTGCTGACCACCAATCCTGCCATCAAAGTGCAGGTAATCGCGAGTATTGCTTGGGCGATTCTGGCGCACCTGATCATGGTGGTGGGCTTGCTCGCCGCCAACTGGTTTGAGCTGATTCCTGAAACTGCTTATTTTGCCCTACTGATCATCTGGTCAGTCATCCCCGCAGTTCTCTTTACTGTCCCTAATGACATCCCTCAAGTGGTAGGAGCGACCCATGGAAATTGAACGTTCAAAGGCCCAAGCCCTAACGCCTGAAGCAGTTCAGCATCTGGAAAAGTTAAAGGCCGTGGTGGCAGCGGCGCTGGCAGATGGGGTGCTCAGTGAGGACGAAATCACTCAGATCAAATCAATCATTTGGGCTGACAACCAAGTCACCTATGAGGAGCTGAGAACCGTGCATGAAACCCTGCAATCTCTCATGGGAGATGAGTTGCCGCTGCTCGATTGGCGGCGCAATTGAATCAATCTGATTGCGATCAAAGAACAGAATTTCACCCAGGATTAAACAATTCCCATGACCAACTCGACCCGAAAAATGATTTCTATATTGCTGAAAATATCCGCCATCCTTTGGGTGATTTGGGGGTTGGTTCATGCCTTCGCTGGGGTGATGACCATCGCTGGCGATACGGCGACTGCTACCGCCGGTATTGCGGATGCCGTCGACCCGGCCAGCTTGGAAATGGATTACCCAGATGCGGTTGGGGCCATCATCAATCAGCACGGTTTCAATTTACTTTGGGCTGGCGTTGTGACCATCATTGGCGGCATCTTTATTTGGCGCAAAAGCGTTGCTGCCATCTTCATCACAGCCTTGGTGGGGGGGCTGCTAGATCTCGGCTATTTCATCTTCATCGACCTCGGCGGCTACAACAATTTTGTGCCTGGAACGGTCATGACCATCATCTCAACTGCGGCGATCGTACTGAGCTTTTACGCCTATTTTCAGAATAAATAAGCTGATTTGAATGGGCCGTAATCATCGCTTCTGCCTTAAGTATTTTTGTTTGACTACACGGGCAACCAAAAATATGTGAAAGAGGCAAAATTTTCTCTTTTCACCTTTAGTTGCAGCTATCTCACTATTGCTCTTACTCAAGATGAGGCGCAATCTATGCAGTTGAATTCATCAGCGACAGATCTAGTCAATACGCTTAAAGCCCTGGCGCCCATCGTGACTAATGCCATCAAAAGTGGTCAGCTATTCAATGCTCAGTGTGAACTCACTGCAGCAGATCCCGATATTTTGTGCGCATACGATGTCGAAATCCCGATGAGTGAGGGGTTTTGCTTAACGGCCAATATCTACCGCTCAAAGCAGGCGGCTGAGCAAAATGAACCTGTCCCCGTGGTGATGTGTGCTCATCCTTACGACAATCACCTTACCCCGGCCCTGGGCAAAACTCCACTTGGGGGTGCCCCGCAGCAGTACCGTCTCATTCCCCAAGTCGGAAAGCCCCAGTTTTCTAAGCTGACCAGTTGGGAGTCACCTGACCCGAACTTCTGGGTGTCTGCCGGTTATGCGGTCGTCAACGTGAATCTGCCAGGCTATGCCAACAGCGGTGGGCGTCCCTCCGTTTTCTCTGAGCATCAGGGCAAATGCTATTACGAGGCGATCGAGTGGGTTGCCCAACAGCCTTGGTGTACGGGCAAAGTGGGACTGAATGGAGTTAGCTTTTTAGCCATTACTCAGTATCACGTGGCCGCCTGTCAGGCCTATGGCGGGCCGCCACCTGCCTTATGCTGCATTTCACCTTGGGAAGGGCTCACCGATCCGTATCACGATACGTTTACGCGCAGTGGACTCACGGAGCTCGGGTTTCCCGCCTTTTGGTGGAGCACGGAAGTGAAAACCGCGATTAACGGTATCCCAGCCGATTTTGTCGAAGCGGAAGGGGCAATTCCCACTAACTTTGTCGATAAGCATCCTTTTTACGATGATTTCTGGCAGGAGAAGGCGGCAAAGCTCGACGAAATCACGTTACCCATGCTGGTATGTGGCTCTTTCTCCGATCATGGATTACATAGCATGGGCAGCTTTCGCGCGTTTATCAAGGCGCGATCGCCGCACAAATGGCTGTATACCCATCGCACTGGCAAGTGGGATGCTTTCTATTCCCCCGAAGTGCAAGCGCTGACGCGGCGCTTTATGGATTGTTTTCTCAAGGGAGAGACGTCCAATGGGTTTCTCGACCAGCCTCCTGTGCGCTTAGAAGTGCGCTCCAGCCGTGATGAGATTCACGCTATTCGTGATGAAAACGAATGGCCGATCGCCCGCACCGATTACCAAACGCTTTACCTCACGGAGCAATCGTCTTTGTCTCCCAACCGGCCCACAACGGCTAGCGAAATGACCTACTCAGCCACCCAGGGTCAGGTGGCGTTTCGATATGCGTTCGCTGAGGCAACTGAACTCACGGGCTATATGAAACTGCGACTGTGGGTGGAAGCGCGGCCTGGACAAAACCAGCGAGACAGTCCCGATGATATGGGGATCTTTGTCGCCATCAATAAGCGCGATCGCCACCAGCAGTCAGTCCCCTTCTACGGTTCCGTGGGGAATCAACAGGATATGGTCACGCGGGGCTGGGGCCGGGCCTCGCGCCGCGAACTGGATCCCATCGAGTCGACCGAGTGGAATCCTGTTCTCAAAGCGGCCAAAGACGAAAAGCTGAAACCGGGCGAAATTGTGCCCTTGGCGATTGCCCTGTATCCCAGCAGTACCTTTTTTGCCCCTGGCGAAGCGATCGAGCTGATGGTCAGTGCTCAGGCCATTATTCCTTCGCCGCCTTACCTAAAAGACGTTGCGTTTAATCGAGGGATTCAGGTCATTCATTTTGGTGGCGACTTCGATTCCCATCTCTTAATACCAACGGTGTCGGTCGGGTTAACACCTTAACCATCAGCTTGGTAGACTAACTGCTTTTTGAGCCCATAGAGTTGATGTGAAATTGTGATTGAAAACTCTTTATTTATGAATCGTTCAGTCTCTCCGCCTCAATACACCCACCTCCTCAGCGTCATTGTGCTGCGGCTGCTGATTGTCCCTTTCGTGGGCTGGGGAGGCATGCTCAGCGAGATTTTGGCGTCTTTCCTATTTTTCTACATGACAATTTTGATTATTCAGTCCTACCGACTGCCGCGATCGCTATTTATGCTCTTTGTGGCGATCTCCTCCATCGGGTTCGTTCTCGACATGATTTTGACCCTGGGCTGGGTGCCGATGACGATCACGCCGACCCTGATTGTGCAAGTAATCTACAGCCTCTCTTTTGGCTCTGCCGCTTGGCTGATTCTGCAACGGCTGCTCCAAACGTCCAGAGTCACCATGGACACGGTGAAGGGGGGCATCTGTGTCTATTTGCTGTTGGGATATACGTGGTCATTACTCTACGGCATCGTCTATACCCTCGACCCCAATGCCTTTTCCAGCGCCCTCGTGACTGAGGAGGGCTCTTATCTAAACATGCTGTATTTCAGCTTTATTACCCTGACGACCCTGGGCTTTGGCGACATCGTCCCCGTCAATGAAGTCGCCTCCGTACTCACCATTTTGGAAGCCTTAGTCGGACAGATTTATCCGGCGGTCTTTATGGCCTTGCTGGTGAGTACTTATTTAGCCCATCGGCATTTATCCGAAACGTAGGTTTGAGACGGCCCCCCATTGAGCCATGCCCCCTTTCGTCACCCTGTAAACCTCACCCCCCTGACTGAATCATGCGCTCCCTATCGGTTTCCCCAAAATTGACCCGGCGGCTACTACCCACGACGATCCTCAGCCTGTTATCCGGCATCGCCGCCGCCTTGCCCGCTCGCTCCGCCGACCAGATTTACTTTGACTACGGCCCCTTTGGGCGATCGCTGCCCGTCTCATCCCTCGCAGCCTTTGCGGAGGAGGGCACCGTCGATGCGGACCTCGCCCCTTATCTCAACCGTTTCCCAGCCGACAGACAACAAGACTTGCAACGGTTTTTGAGTACGCCCTTACCCACCCTCAGCCCGAATATTCCGGAAGCCATGGGCGATCCCTTTGCCCTTTCTCAATGGCTGTACACGCCTATTGGCGAGGCGGTCTTGACTGGGTTCGGTCAGATGATTGAAACCGAGAGTGGTGGGAATGGTCAGCGGGCCATTCGAGCAGCCGTTTTGCTGGCGGCTGCCGATCCTGAGGGCCTGTCGCTGCTGAATATCATCCGACACTATCCCACTGGTGGGTTGCGACTGGATTTGCAGCAGATTCAGACCGTGGCCCGATCAGTGACTGCCGGGATGGAGACCACTGACGCATTGCTCAGCGCGGCCGCCCAAAGTTCACAAGCGGCGGCCGCTGCTGAGCCCGTTCTAGACTACGGCACCCTTCCCTTACCAGCCGACAACGGTGCGCTTGAGGTGGCGCAGCGATCGCTACTGCTAGACGACCGCCAGCGCGATCGCACCTATCCCGTCGATCTTTATCTCCCGGCCAACCTCAGTGCCGTCACCGGCCCCCTTCCAGTCATGATCTTTTCCCATGGTTTTGGGGATACTCGCAGCAATCCACAGGCCGTCACTGCGGCTCAGGGGTTGGCATCAAATGGGTTTGTGGTGGCGGTGCCAGAACATATTGGCAGCAATAAACCCTATCAAGATGGCTTGACTCAGGGTCTGCACTCAGTCACGTTCGAGGCCACAGAGTTTATCGATCGCCCGCTAGATATTCGTTTCTTGCTCGATACTCTAGAGCAAATAAATAGCTCAGAGTTTCAAGGCCGACTGCAACTAGACAACGTGGGGATGATCGGTCACTCGTTTGGCGGCTACACCGCGCTAGCAACCGCTGGGGGCACCGTTGATATTAATCATTTACAGCAGCAGTGCGACTTAGAAGCGGAGCTGGGTTCAAATGATATCAATGTCGCGCTGTTACTCGCGTGCAGAGCCTTAGAGCTAGCCGAGGTGCCCGGTGCGATACAGCAATTAACCGACGGCAGTTTGGCCGATGACCGGATTGGTTTAGTATTCGCCCTTTCTCCAGTCAGCAGCCTCTTTGGCGACACCGGCCTCAGCACCCTTCAGATGCCAGTGGTGCTCATGGGTGGCGAAACTGACATGGCGACTCCCGTTGCCTTAGAACAGCTGATTGCTTTTCAGGGGCTGACGACTCCAGAGCGCTACCTGTATCTGGCCGAAAACATTTCTCATTCCCCAGAGCTGACTCGACTGGTCTTAGATGTCACCAGTTCTAGCAGCCATATCGTCGAGCTTTTCGATGAAAATGAAGACACGTTTTCTAGCCTCGTGGTGTCTTTAGGCATTGCCCATGGGAAACTTCACTTGCTCAATGATGAGTCATATCGCCCCTATCTCACCGCCGCCTACGCTGAGGCAGCTAGTGTAGAGCCGGTCAACCTTTATCTGCTGCGATCAGTGCCAGACGGGTTTTAAGCCATAGCCCAATTCTTTGTGCCCCCATCCTCAGTACAGGGACAAAAGATGTAGCGCCTGATTGAATTCAGCGCGCCGCAGAGCAAGATCGGAGAAGGTGCGCCGCAGAAAATCACAGCCATAGCGGAATAAACTCTTCGCTCTACGGCCATGAGCCTTCAGGGGAATCGGTTGCTGCTGTTGTTGCCAGAGCCCGGTGAGCATGGCCCAACAAAAGGCTAATGCCAGCAGCGCAACCAACTTGCTGAGGCGTTCGGCGTGGCCGAAATGGGTCGATTCCAGGTTGAATCCTCTCGTCTTCAATGCGGCGAATAAGGTCTCGATGCCCCATCGCAAGCGGTAATCGGTCAAAGCCGACTGCGGACGGCAATTCGTAGCGAGAATCAGCAGTTCGCCATCTTCCAGACGGGTGGCGACGACGTCAACCCGGCAGCCCCAGACCCAGCGTTTGCCAGACAAGGCTCGGTGCTCGCCAACCTTCAAATTGGCAAAGACCCGCTCTCCTCGCTGACGACGCTTTCCAGAACGCGAACTGATGCGGTCACTGTGACGCAAGCGGAGCCGAAAAGCGAGCACATCCGGCAGCATGAGGTAACTGCACCACTGACGTCCGACAAACTCTCGGTCACCTGTCAGACAGTGAATCTCAACATCAGGGAAAAGGCGCTCGAAGCGCTCCAGTAAAGCCATCCGCTCGTCACTGTAGCGATTGCCGCGTTTGTCGAGCATCGTCCACATCAGCGGGAAAGCCACACCCTCATGGACAATGCCTAGCATCAAGATGTTGAAATTGACCGTGCCGAAAGACCAATTCGTACGGTCTAGGCTCAATGTCCAAGGCGGCGGGATCTGACTCCAACTCACGACCGCCTGAGCGATTTCGTCAAAGTCAATCACAAACTTGCGAAAGAAGCGGGTCAAACGCTTGTGGTTTGAGGCACTCTGCGCCCGATTGGCAAAGACCGAGGCGAGTTTGTCCAAATTGACGGTTTCCACGCGAAACAACGCGACCAGGAAAAGGGCGAGAAAGGTGAGTCGCGCTCCATGCCAAGACAGATGGGGACGCAAGGCAGTCTGAATTCGGGTAATCTCGTTCATGAGGTGGTAGACGCTAGCGGTGTGATAATTTCTAGCTCACTGCCTCACCCCTCAATTTGTCAAATCCTGCTCAAGGTTAGCTTTGAGCTTACAGCGCTCCACTTTTGTCCCTGTACCTTGGCCCCCATCACATAAACTGCTGGGCGCGGGGGCAATTGATTGATTGCTGATTGCTGCCAATCACGCCCAAGAGAGCTGTCCTATCCGGCAAACCGCTGGCAATCGAGAGCATTTGTAGCTCAAACCTCTGGCCGCTTAGTTTCATGCTGCGGCCAGCATTGCCCACTGCCGTTGTTGGCTAAAGCTGAAGACACGAGTCGCGATCGCCTGGCGCTGACGAATGATGTGGTGATGGTTAGCACGGCGGACGGGCTGAAGATTTGGGATTTGCAGACTGCGGAGCTAGTCGCCGTGTTAGATCAAGAGCCCATCTCTCAACTGATCGTCAGCCCCGATGGTCGCCAACTGATTGGCCTTGCTGATGATGGCGCTAACAACACTCAAATTCAGATCTGGCAACGTCCGTAGTTCATCCAAATAAAAAGCGCTCTCTGATTGGAGAGCGCTTTTCCCAATCAAGCTCAGCTTCGCTGAACTGCGGTGACCTATGTCAATGCTTTCAGCAGATTGAGGAGTTCCTCATTCCAAGACCTAGTAACTAAGCTTTGGTCTGAGATCAAACGCCTACGAGGTCACCCCTTAACGCACATCACCTGCTTGAGCGTGGCCACGACCTCGACCAGGTCAGCCTGATTGGCCATCACCTGCTCAATCGGCTTGTACGCACCCGGAATTTCATCCAGGACACCGGCATCCTTGCGGCACTCGACACCTGCCGTTTGCTGCACCAGATCATCCAGCGTAAAGGCCTTCTTCGCCTTGGTGCGAGACATTTGGCGGCCCGCGCCGTGGGAGCAAGAGCAAAACGCCTCGGCAGCCCCCTTGCCCTTCACAATGAAGGATTTCGCCCCCATTGAGCCAGGGATAATACCGTAGTCGTTTTTCTGCGCCCGCACGGCCCCCTTGCGAGTCACATACACCTCTTCTCCAAAATGCACTTCGCGCTCGGCGTAGTTGTGGTGACAGTTGACCTGCAGCGCTGGCTTAAAGGGCTTGCCCCCCGCCAGCTGCGTTTCGACCACCCGCTTAAACCGGGCCATCATGACCTCTCGGTTGCGCAGGGCGTAGTTTTGCGCCCATTGCAAATCGCGCCAGTACGCCGCAAACTCCGGCGTGCCCTGCACAAAGTGCGACAGGTCTGGATCAGGCAGATTCAGACCCGCCAGCTTCGCCAGCGCTTTGGCTGACTCAATATGGCGCTGGGCCAGCATGTTGCCGATATGGCGGCTGCCAGAGTGCAGCATCAGCCAGACCTGGGCGTCGGTATCCACACACAATTCAATGAAATGGTTGCCGCCGCCGAGGCTGCCCATCTGCTTTTGGGCTTTATCTTGGAGCTTTTGCACTTTGGGGTGCAGCTCTTTGAAGTCGCTCCAGCCCTGCCAGTTGGTGACGTCTTTATCAACTTGCGGGTTTTGGTTAAAGCCGACGGGAATCAGCTTTTCGACCTCGGTGCGAATCTGCTTGAGTTTGCCGTCGAGCTGATCGGCGTGATAGGGGGTTTTGACGGCGCACATGCCGCAGCCAATATCGACCCCGACCGCTGCTGGCACGATCGCGGCTTTGGTCGCCACCACCGAGCCCACCAGCGCCCCCTTACCCAAATGCACGTCGGGCATCAGGGCCACATGCTTGTGGACAAAGGGCAGCGAGGCCACGTTTTGGGCCATCTTGGTTTCGTTAGCGCCCAGCTCATGCCCCGCCCAAGACAGTACGGGCACCGCTGTTGATAGCTCTAATGGCTTGTAAGGCATGGTTGATATCCTCTTGCTTTTGTGAAAATTCCCCCGTTTAGGGAACCGTCAAAGTTTCATCATTGAAGTCTGCTTGCTTAGAAATGAGTGACTGACAACGTTGATCGTCAGATTTCCCCTTACCCAACCCTCACTGATTCGATAAATCAATACGCGGTAGTAAACAGTTACAGTACCCGATGCGCTTGTCACAATGCTGGGCGTGATTAGTCAATGGGGTTTGAACCCATCTGCACGGCCCCAGTGCAACCAGGGGATCGGTGAACAGCCGATGTATGCCAACTTTATCCAGTTGGCGGATCGCATTCGCCTTTATCAAATCAGCTACCAACTCATTTCCCTGGAATTGGCCTGAAGACCACTGTTTAGCGACCCTCAGACCTCTTTTTTCGCGCGGACTAAACCTCATCGAGATTCAGACCTAGAGTTTTTGCCTCCGCTCTAACCTCACCGCCTGCGGCACCTCTCCTTATCAAGGAGAGGTTTATTCAAAGTCTGTTCACAAGTCAGCTTCAAATTGAGCCAGGACTCCGTTTCCTCTCCTTAAATGAAAGAGAGGTTAGGTGAGGTTTTTGCCATCGCTCAAAACTCAGGTTTTCAACTTGGCAGTGGTTTACGCCTCAATCAGATCCGTGGCCCAGTTGAGCGCCTGAATCTGGGCGTCTAGCTCGCGATACTCTCGCGAGAGCTGGTCGATCTGGCGTTGCAGCTCAGCCACATTCACTGTACTAATCAGCCGCAATTCCGATCGCATGTACCGATCTTGTGAAGTCGCCGCCGCCCCGATGAGACTATCGTAGGCGGTGCGCTTGAGCCGCAGCGTATCTCGTATGGCCAGCACATCGGACAACACCCCGGCTTGAAACGACGTGACCGAGTTGGTGCGGTTAATCTGTTGAATCAACCGCGTCAGTTCGTCAGTCGTCGTTGCTAACTCTGCCAGCAGCCCTTGCGGATCTTCTGGCGGCTGTTCGCCTTCTTGCACCCGGGCGCTCCGCATCAATCGCTGCCGTAGTTGAGCCACCCGCTTTTGGGCATCAGCTCGCAAAATCAAGGCTTCTGCCAATTTCATGAAAATCACCTCCTATTTTTGAACTACGAGTGGGTTGCATGTGGCCTAGAGATCGCCTCTACGGTCTAATACCAGTTCTCAGTGATCGGACTTCCAATGCAATCTTGGAAACGCAGGGGAGCCGAGGGGCAGGGGAGCCAGATCTGTAGTCTTGTTTTAGAGAATCGGTCTAAAAGTAGTGATCTCGTAAGCTGCCGTCGTATCGCCCACTGTTACGACAACACCGCTTAAAACGACGTCCCGAACCGCACAAAACCCCGGTTTCTATGTGCAATTAGGCAACTCTCGTGAACCAATCGATTGAGAAACCGGGGTTCTAGCCATACGAACCAACGTTTGCTGGAGGGGACAAAAGCCAGCGGCGGTTTCGTCAAAGTCTGCCAAGAGCTCTTCGAGGTCGATTTTGTCGTTGGGATTAAAGCGTTTCATGAGTCTCACCTCCGATTGAATGGCTAAAAAGTTAGGGAGCTGCTGATACATAGCACCCGCGATCGCAGGGGTTTGGCAGTCCTGCAGATATTGTGTAAGGGCAGATTCCTTATGTTGACTGCTGGGCTAACTGCTTCTTGATCAACCGAATTTCCTTTTTATTGCACTGCTGTTTGCTCACCGCATAAACTCTGCGTCCTGCGATGAATTCAGCAGTTTGGGCAGATACCTGACCCCGCAAAATATCGGTGACCGGGTCAGCGATCGCGGCAGGAAATTCGGCAAACGTCACCCGATACCAAATGCCCTTGAGCTGGCGATACTGATGATTAGCATCGATCGCTAAGACATCGGTTGGGGGAGTGGGTTTCGACTGCCGGCGCTTCTTCTCAACCAGACAGAGCAACCCTGTTTCTGGATGGACGTAGAAGCGATCGCGATAACCGCTTTCTAGCGGGGCAAAGCCGCCCCACTCGGGCTTTTCATACAGGACACCCTCAATGATTTCGGTGTGCCGAACCACGTCATCCCAGACATGACTGAGCACATGCTGTCCCGCCAATGTATTGGTATTCAACTGTCGGCACAGTTTGCTGTAAACGTCGTTCCAAGGTTGGCCGACGTGCGATCGTAAAAACCGTCGCAGTGGCCCTAAATGATCAGAGAGGTATTTAGATTTGTGCCGAGGCTTGATCAAATAAGGGCTGAGTAAACCATCCTCAATCGCGTCTTGGGTGAGTTGATGTAATTGCTTTTTCACTCCTTTTAGTTTTCTCGAACTCATCCGCATGCCACTCCGAGGACGTTCAATAACAATTTCGCTCAAACGATGCTCGCTCATAGATTTGACTGTGCATAATGGTGGACTGCGATCGTTGGGTGTGATGCGAAATGACGTCATTGAACTCACCTCCATTGAGAGAATTTAGAACTACAAGAAATCGCCCAAACGCCACAAAACATTTGGGGTGACTGACGAGAGTCGAACTCGCTAACACTGGTTTCACAGACCAGCCCCTCCACCACTTCGGGTTCAGTCACAAGCGAACGATGGGATTTGAACCCATGCACTGAGACTGGCAGGCTCAGATGCTACCGCTACATCACGTTCGCAAAATTGGAGCGAAAGACGAGATTTGCACTCGTGTCTCCTGGTTGGAAGCCAGGGATGCTAGCTGCTGCACTACTTTCGCAAATGGGGCTGGTGACAGGAGTTGAACCTGCAACCGACTGTTTACAAAACAGTTGCTCTACCGTTGAGCCACACCAGCAAGCTGGCAGCGGAGTTGGGAACTCAGTACGTGAGGCTTATGGGATCTCCGAACGCACCATAGCTCCATCTCCGCCATACCCCTGGCGAGAGTCGTTCGCGCAGCGTCTCCGTTAGGAGAAACTCGCAAAAAACCGATTTTAAGTCGGCTACGTCTGCCGTTCCGTCACAGGGGCAATTGGTGGGCTGTGTAGGACTTGAACCTACGCACTGCCGCTTAAGAGGCGGCTGCTCTACCACTGAGCTAACAACCCGAATTTGGTGGGGCACCCAGGAATCGAACCCGGCTAACTCTGCTTAAAAGGCAGCTACATCGCCACTCTGCCAGTACCCCAAGGACATACACCGGGCAGGAGTCGAACCTGCTGTAACCCACTTATCGGGTGGGTGCGTCTGCCACTTTCGCCTCCGGTGCTTGTGGTACTCCTGGTGGGAATTGAACCTACAAAAACTAGAGCCTCGGTCTAGTGCGTCTGCCGTTCCGCCACAGGAGCAAATGGTCGGGATGGTAGGATTCGAACCTACGGCTGCTTGTCCCCAAAACAAGCCGTCTGACCACTGACTTACATCCCGATGAGTACTCCTGGTGGGAGTCGAACCCACACATGGACTGTTTCTAAGACAGCCGCCTCTACCAGTTGGGCCACAGGAGTTTGCTTGGTACTCCTGGTGGGAGTCGAACCCACACGTGAACTGTGTTTGAAACAGTCGCCTCTGCCAGTTGGGCTACAGGAGCATGAACAGGAGGATAGAGCGTGGCTAGGCCACAAGCTCATGCCCCCCAACAGGGAAGGAAGGAATCGAACCCTCAAACATCTGATTCAAAGTCAGATCGCTTTGCCAATTTGCGTACTTCCCTATATAACGCCGACCAGATCGCTGACTACACCGAGTAAAGTTGAAACCTTTGCCATAGAAGCGATCTAGCTCGCAGTCTGGTCCTAACTGGACCGGCAACTGCGATCAATGGATGCCGAGGCTGGATTTGAACCAGCATCTCCGTGATTCAGAGTCACAGCGACTTTCCAAGTTGTCCACTCGGCAATGAATGGCTGCCCCAGTAGGACTTGAACCTACAACCGTGCGGTTAACAGCCGCCAGCTCCACCATTGAGCTATGGGGCAACGGATGGGAAGTGACAGGATCGAACTGTCATCTCGCCGTCTTCAGCGGCACGTGAGCACCAGCTTCACCAACTTCCCATTTGGCGGAGAGTAGAGGAATCGAACCCCTAGCTATTAACTACCCTGGTTTTCAAGACCAGTTGCCGACCATTCAGCGGTACCCTCCATAAAATGGCGAGAACGGAAGGATTCGAACCTTCAGTCTTCGGTTTCGTAGACCAAGATGTTTTCCAGTTACACCACGTTCTCATCAGGCGGAGAGCAGTGGACTTGAACCACAGACACCAATCCCATCTGTTTAGCAAACAGCGCCGATCGCCTGATCGGTTTACTCTCCATGAATTTAGACAACGTCAGTACGGGATAAGAGAGAGCCTACGCTGCCTAGTCGATGTTCCCCTCTCGGGAGGGTTTCCGGCTCGTTGCCAAGGGGTTGACCCACCCCGGCCGATGGCCACCCCTCCCCTGGAGGGGATATTTCAGCCAGGTTTCCTTAACCCGTACTCAGGTTAGACAGGTGGGCAGGGAGGGACTCGAACCCCCAACGGTCAGGGACGACTGGTTTACAATCAGCCTGCTTCAGCCATTTGCATACCTACCCATTTGGCAGTGCTGATGGGAGTTGAACCCACAAACATCGACTTGAAAGATCGACGGCTTTACCAATTTGCCTACAGCACCCAGAAATTTCTACGACGTACACCGTAGAACGCACAGACCAGGATTTGAACCCGGACAAAAGGTTTTGGAGACCTTTGTGCTGCCGTTACACCATCTGTGCTGGTGGCAGTGGCGGGAGTCGAACCCGCATCTGTCGGCTTATGAGGCCGCAGCTCTACCCTTGAGCTACACTGCATCGACTTTGGACTCCAGGGCGGGAGTTGCACCCGCGATTTCTGGTTTTGCAGACCAGCGCCTTGCTAGCTTGGCTACCTGGAGATTTGGTGGAGACGTGGAGAATTGTAGGCGTTGCCTTCCCGGAGGGTACGCCAGTCCTGCAGCCGTCCATTTGTCGGTTTCGGAGCAGTCGACGCCAGCCGCGTCCCCACGCACGAGGATGACCTGTTTCTGAGCAACATCCTCAATTTGGAAGCCTCGACGGGAGCTGCACCCGCTTCTCTGTGACTGAGAATCACAGCGACTTATCTATTCGTCCACGAGGCTATCGATAGCGGTGGCGGGACTTGAACCCGCGAGTTACCCGGCACCTTAAAACGCGCTTCCCCAACCCACATCCCTGCTTCGTCAGGTGCACTGCAAATTCGGCGATCCGGCTGCCCCTTACGTGTAATACCTGGGGGGCTATCCTCCAGCTAGTTCAACGTTTGCTGGCGCTCTACCTCCTGAGCTACACCGCTATACGGGAATGATGGGATTTGAACCCACGATCGCTCGTTCGACAAACGAGTGCTTTGACCGGGCTAAGCTACATCCCCAAGGTGGCAGTATTCAGTTTTCAAGGTTCTGAGAGAACAAGCTTTGCCCTTTTAGAAAGGTTTTGCTTGGTTATACTACAATTGTAGTATATATACTACATATCGTCAAGGGTGGATTTCCATCTTTTGGGTGTCAAGGTCTGGATAACGCTCTGGCAAAAAGCGAGGATGCCTTACCCAGACCTGTTTGTGCTGTGTCTAAGCGGAAACCGGAGTTTCACTCAGCTGCCATAGCTTGTAGATGAGGGCTTCGGCCCGATCGCCCATCGCCGCTAAAAACATCCCCTCGTGGGCGTCGGGGCTCGCGGCAATCCAGCTACCGCTGAGGCTGATTTCGACAAACTGGTCGTCGACGGGCAGCACGGCGGCCCCGCGATCGCGCTCGGCTTGTAGTACGGTTTGTAACTGACCTAGCTCAGCAATTTGAGCGGGCAGCAAAAAGCCGGCGTGGCCCGGTTCTACATGCAGGGTCTGGGCCATGCCCAGCGTCAGCAGTACGTGCTGAGCAATCACCCGCTCGGGAGCGGCCATGAGCCACTCCATGTAGAGTCCAATTTCGGTGTAGTTCAGCTTCAACATGGGTAAGACCTCCGAGAATGACAACTTAGTCAGGGGGATGTTCGGTCCAAAACTGTTCGGCAAAGGCCATAACCGGGTGCATAGGCGCTTTGGGTTTGGTTTTGAGGGTCAGGTTGGCCGTCGGCAACAGGCGATCGCCCTTGGCGCTATTGCACGGGGCGCAGGCTGTGACGACGTTGTCCCAACTGTGGGAGCCGCCCTTAGAACGGGGAATCACGTGATCCAGCGTGAGCCGTTTAGTGCTGCCGCAATACTGGCAGCAGTGCTGGTCACGGCGAAAGACTTCCCGGCGCGTCACTGGGGGCACTTTCCAATGCCGCTCACGATGGCCACCGATTAAACGAATGTGTTCTGACACCTGCAGGACGAGGCTGGGCGATCGCACCTCCCACTGTTGAGTAGTGCCAAACTCCAGAGCCTCAGCCCGTTCGGTCACCAGCAACACGACGGCTCGCTTTAAGGTGATCCGCGCTAGGGGCAGGTAGTTTTTGGAAAACACCACCACCGGATTTTTGAACAGGGAGAGCGGTTGACTGGCTTGTTGGATTGGCATCGCTAAATTCCTCAAAAAAATAACCCCCGCTGCTGATAGTTCAGTAGCGGGGGTTGGGGAAGTTGATACGTTTTTCCCTATATGGGTGCTAGGCTCAGCTGCCTGCACCGCCCGCGCGGTAATGGTTCTTCGGGGTTGAGCCACAAATCAATGGCCATACCCGGTCGGTTGCCGGTGGATTTATCACTGTTAAATCGCGACTGTGCAGCCAGCCCAAAATAGGCTGCTGTCTGGCCTATCTCCTGGGGGAGATGGCTTGACAGAACCCGATTTAAGGTGGATAGACAGTTGAAATTCATGACAGGGTGAGCCGTTACTTGAACGCGGATGACTCTAATACTACACATGTAGTATTTTGATGTCCACTGTTTTGGATGATGTTCCTGTAAAGACAACAGGGCAGGTGCGATCATTTCCGGACAGAATAACGAGGTGGCAGTTCAGAAGGCCGAAGTAGGAAGGCGGAGTTCGGAGTTCGGAAGGCGGAAGTGATTTTAGAGGAAGCGCTTTAGGGGCAATGTCAGTGGGTTGAAAGGGCGCGATCGCCGCCAAGAATTTGGAGTCCGACTGGCTTTCAGCCAGATCCACTTCCACCAGTTAACGCATTGAGAAGCTCACTCCAGTAGCCAGCCAAACATCTCCTCTATGGTGAGATGCAGGTCTTTGGCAAATTCTGGCACCGGTAACCGCATGGCGGGTTCGTCATAGACCGTGGTTGCTTGATGGGGGCGATACACAAACACTGATTGCTCATCCGGATCAATCAGCCAGCCCATTTGAGTGCCCTGTTCCAGACAGTGCAGAATATTTTTGGTGACTTTGGTTTGATTCTGCTGCGGCGACAGACTCTCAATTGTCCAATCGGGAGCCACGGCAAACACGTTAGCGATGCCCCCATGATCTCGACGAGGAATCCGCGGCCACAAAAACACCGCCACATCGGGCACCGTTGAGCGTCCCCAAACGTGCAGCGCAGTTCTGTAAACGCTCGGGCAATGCGTTGCGGCTTCACGATGGCGTTAATCGCGGGTGCGAGTTCAGTTTGAATGACGCTGTGTTCTCCCTGTGGCATCGGTTTTTGAATCACCCGTCCGTTGATGTACTCGCTGGCAGGCTCCGTCTCCGGCAGTTGCAGAAACGCTTCTAGCGTCAGGGTTTTAGCTGGTGTTTGAACCATGGGTGAGAGTCCTGAGCAGCAGTACGCATTGCACCTTTAGGAACAATTCTATCGAGAGAGACGGAGTTGTTCTGTGGAAAGTCAGCAGGCCGGATTGGGAAATGATGCTATGGGGGCGTTTTGAGGAGCAATGTCTGTGGCTTGAAGCGTCGCGATCGCCCCCCTCACAAAGCCCGCGATCGCTGGCCTACAATACAGAAAAGTCTTTAGTCAAAAGCTGCGATCACCCATGAAACCTAAGCGCCTCGGACATGTTGCCATTTGCGTGCAAGACATCAACAAAGCCGTTGAGTTTTATCAAAGCCTGGGCATGGAAGTTGCTTGGCAGGATGCCGATTGGGCTTACGTCAAAGCGGGCGATGATGGGTTAGCGCTGCTGAGTCCTAGCTATGAGCAGGCCGGGCCACACTTTGGGTTTGTGTTTAGCGATCGCGCTGAGGTCGATGCCGCCTACGATCGCCTCAAGGCCGATGGCGTCTATGTGACGCAGATTCACGACCATCGCGATGGCACCGCCTCGTTTTATGGCAAAGACCCTGACGGCAACTGGTTTGAATATCTCTACGAGCCCGCCCCCGTCGCCACCGCCGTTGCACAATAGGCGTCGCGGACGCTGGCCCTAAGGGGGTGAACAGAAAACGGTGTCGCCGCGATCGCGATATTGATGGTGGCGATGACCTGAAACGAATAGCCAATCGGGTTAAGAAACTTGCAAACCACACGGTTTAGTGTGAATTCCTAGAGGCTTACTTGATAATGTGGTCAAGTCTTCAGTCTCTTTATTGGATGGGTTTGCCCGATGACCACTAACCGTCCTCACTCTTTGCTCAAAGGCAAGCCACTTTGGTTGCTGGCCGTGGGGGTGCTACTGGTTGGCGGAGTGTCGTTTATCGTCGTGCGATCGCTGATTCAGGCGCGCCAGGCAGAGCAGGCAGCAATGGTGGAGCCCTTGCCCCAGCGGGTGCAGGTGGCAGCCCTCGGTCGCGTTGAGCCCGCCGGTCGCGTGGTAGATGTGGTGCCGTCGGAAAACGGTCGCCTCAGTCGCTTAGAAGTGGCCGAGGGCGACTCCGTGCAGGCGGACGAAATTTTGGCCTATCTCGATATTTATGATGTGCGTCGGGCCGAGCGCGATTATGCCGCAAGCCAATTGAGCGAAGCTGAGGCGTTGCTCACCGCGCAAACCCAGGTGGGCGAAGCCAGCATTCAAGAAGCGGAAACGCGGGTGGCTCAGGTCGATCAGCCGCAGCTCGCGGCGATCGCGGCGCAGCAAAAGACCATCGCCAGTCTGCAGGCTGACTTAGGCATCGCCGAGGCCGATCTGGCCCGGTTTGAACAGCTCTATGGCGATGGGGCGATCGCCCTGCAAGAGGTGGATCGCCAACAGGCCACGGTGCAAAAGCTGCAGGAACAGATTCTTAGTGCCCAGGCCCGCCAGCGCGAGCTTGAAGCAGCCCGCACCAGTAATATGACCAACGCCGCCGCCCAAGTAGAGGCCGAAGTCGCCGGGTTACAGCTGGCGCAGGTGCAGGCCCAGGTCGATTCGGCGGCGCAAAATTTAGCCTTAGCAGAAGCCCGCCTCGACCAAGCATTGATTCGGGCGCCCAAGGCGGGGCAAGTGTTGCAGCTCTATGCCGAGCCGGGAGAAGCGGTGACCACGAGCGCGCCGATTTTGGCCTTGGGCGATACCGACCAGATGTATGTGGTAGCGGAGGTGTATGAAACCGACGTAACCCTGGTCGAGCCCGGACAGCGCGCCACCATTATCAGCCGCAACGGCGCCTTTGACCAAGCGCTGACGGGCACGGTCGAGCGGGTGGGGCTGCAAATTTTCAAAAACGATGTGCTGGATGATGATCCGGCAGCCAATGCTGATGCTCGCGTGGTGGAGGTGATGGTGCGGGTCGATCAGAGTGCAGTGATTGCGGGGCTGACCAACCTGCAGGTCGATGTGGCGATTGATGTGGAGTCCTAAATGAAGCGGACGCCCTTGGCCGTGTTGAACCTCTTGCACGAACGCACCCGACTGCTGGTGGCAATCGCCGGGGTGGCGTTTGCGGTGCTGCTGATTTTTATGAACCTGGGCTTTCAAGGGGCGTTGCTCAAAACCACGGTTACCTTTTACGACCAGATCCAGGCCGATATCTTTCTCACCTCACCTCAGTCTTTAGAAATCAGTACGACTAAGGAATTTCCGCGTACGCGCCTGTATCAAGCGGCGGGGGTAGCAGGCGTCGAGCGCGTCATGCCGCTGTATCTGGAATCTTTGCTGTGGCGCAACCCCGAAACCCGTCTCAGTCGCGCCATGTTTGTGTTTGGCGTCAATCCCCAAGATCCCGTCTTTGCCATGCCCGAACTGCAGACGGCTGCAGCCCGCACCATTTTGGTGCAGCCCGATACAGTCTTGATCGATCGCCTCTCGCGAGCAGATTTTGGCCCACAAACCGTGGGGCTAGAAACCGAAGCGAGTCGCCGTCGCGTCATCATTGGCGGCCAATATACCCTCGGCAGTGGGTTTGCTGCTGATGGCACGCTGATTATGAGCGACCAAAATTTCGTCCGGTTCTTTACGCCGCGCTCCTTTGACCAGATCAATTTAGGTCTGATTCAGACAAGTGAGGGCGCGAACGTGCCGGCGATCGCCGCCACCCTGCGGCAACAGCTGCCCGCCGACGTGCAGGTGATGACACGGCGCGACATCATTCAAAACGACCTGCTCTATTGGCTCGAAAACACCGCGATCGGCTTCATCTTTACCCTGGGCGTCATCGTTTCTTTTATTGTCGGCACCGTCATCGTCTATCAGATTCTCTACACCGACATCCGCGACCATTTGAAGGAATATGCCACCCTCAAAGCCATGGGCTACAGCGGTCGCTATCTGTTTGTGGTGGTGCTGCAGGAAGCGCTGATTCTGGCGGTGACCGGCTACATTCCGGGCTTCATTGCCGCCTTCGGGCTGTATCAGCTGACCTTTCAAGCGACAAATTTGCCCATAGAGATGACGCTCAATCGGCTGATTTTGGTGTTTATCCTAACAGTGATCATGTGCAGCCTCTCGGGTTTGATTTCGGTGCGACGGGCGGTGACGGCAGATCCGGCGGAGGTCTTTTAGGATGTCCATCTTGGGGATAAAACGCACACCGCTCGCTTGGCTCAATCTGACCCACGATCGCCGCAAATTTGCCACCTCGATGGCGGGGGTCGGGTTTGCCGTGTTGCTGATGTTTTTGTTCACGGGCTTTAAAAATGCCCTGTACGACAGTCAAGTGCAGGTGATCAATCGCCTCAACGCCGACATCGTCATCATCAATCGGCTCAAAAATAATATGTTTGTGCCCGAGCCCTTTGCCCGGCGGCGGCTCTATCAGGCCCGCGCCTTTGACGGGGTGGCCGCCACCTATCCGCTCTATATCAGTGACGTCCGGTGGAAAAATCCGGTCACGCAGCAAACCCGGCCCGTGCGGGTGTTGGCCTTTAATCTGGCGGACCCGGTACTACCGCTGCCGGGGGTGCAGGCCAATTTAGCCGCGCTCAAACTGCCCAACACGGCCTTAATCGATACCCGTGCCCGCCCCGAAGTCGGCCCGCGCAAAGCGGGCGTCGTGACAGAACTGGCCGACCGGCAAGTGCGCATCGTCGGCACCATCAGCTTGGGGACTGACTTTGCCTCGGGCAATGGCAATCTGATCATGAGTGACCAAAACTTTTTGCGGTATTTTGCCGATCGCGGCCCCGAAGAAGACGAGCGCAGCTTTGCCACCGCTGACATTGGCCTAATCAAAGTCGAGCCGGGGGCCGATGTTGATCGCCTAGTGCAGCAGCTGAGCGAGTTTTTGCCCAACGACGTCAAAGTGATGCGGCGCTCTGGCCCCGGCAATAGCTTTGAGGCACAAGAGCGCGATTATTGGCGCGAGAGTACCAACATTGCCTTTGTGTTCTCGCTGCTAACGGTGATGAGCTTTTTTGTCGGCATTATTTTGGTCTATCAGATTTTGTATACCGACGTGGCCGATCACTGGTCGGAGTACGCTACGCTCAAGGCCATGGGCTACAGCAACCGATTTTTGCTGGGCGTGGTGATTCAAGAGGCGGTGATTCTTTCTGTCTTGGGGTTCATTCCCGGTATGCTGATTAGCCGTTTGCTCTACACCGGCGCCAGCAATGCCATTGGTTTGGTCTTTCTGATGACGCCCGAGCGCATCGTCAACCTTTATCTCGCCACCTTTGCGATGTGCCTAATTTCGGGGGCGATCGCGGTGCGCAAAGTCCAATCGACTGATCCCGCTGAGGTGTTTGGCTAATGGCTGCTTCCCCTGCTTCCTCGGCCACTGAGACGAGCCCTGACAACAGCGCGGCCCCCGCCGTGCAGATTCGCCACCTCAATTATTTCTTCGGCACCGGCGAGCTGCGCAAGCAGGTCCTATTTGACATCAATCTGGATCTACCGCGCGGCCAGATCGTGATCATGACGGGGCCATCGGGCTCCGGCAAAACGACCCTGCTGACCCTGATCGGCGCCCTGCGCACGGTTCACGCGGGGAGTTTGCAGGTGTTGGGGCAAGAGCTGATGGGGCTGAGCAGTCGCAAGCTCGTGGGCGTGCGTCGCAATATTGGCTTTATCTTTCAGGCGCACAATTTATTTGAGTCGCTGACGGCGGCCCAAAATGTGGAAATGGCGGTGGAGCTGCAGCCACAGTTTCACGCCAAGCGCACCCAGGCTACGGAAATTCTGGGTCAGCTCGGACTCGACAATCGGGTAGATTACAAACCGGAATCGCTTTCAGGCGGGCAAAAGCAGCGGGTGGCGATCGCCCGCGCCCTAGTCAATCAGCCGCCGCTGATCTTGGCCGACGAACCCACCGCTGCCCTGGATAAAAAGTCGGGCCGCGATGTGGTAACCCTGATGCAAAAGCTGGCGAAAGAAGACAACCGGACGATTTTGATGGTCACCCATGACAACCGCATTTTGGATGTCGCCGATCGCATCATTAACTTAGTAGACGGGTATATCGAATCGGACGAAACCCTCGATACCTTCAACACCACCCATGATCCCAAAAACTTGGATCAGCAAATGTTTATCCTCTAGCGGATCACCAGCGCGACGAGAGGATAAACATCTTCAATGACTCAATGCCGTCGCCACACTCATTAGGCATTGTGCGGTAGCGGCCAAGTGACGTATCAGGCGTCTACGAATAAGTCTTCGCCGTCTTGCGTGACGGTAAAACTGGCCGCGTCAGTCGGGGCTTTCCCCATCGACATCACTTTTTTCGCGACACCGGGTAGCGGCATGCCCACAAAAGATTCCACCCATTCGACATTTTTACCCGTACACACTTCAAACTTAGAACCGTGGAAAGGGCAGGTAATCACGCCGTCTTCAAACTTGCCTTTAGCCATGGGCAGCCCCAGGTGAGGACACTTGTTCGCGATCGCGCAATACTGATCACCCACTTTGGCGACCAGCATCTTCTGACCATTCGCACTGGTTTTGAGAACCTTGTCAGCACTGACATCAGACGCAGCCGCGATTTTGGTTTTAGTCATGATAGAAGCCGCCTAAATTCTGTTGAAAGACTGGGAATTTTTAAAAAGCAATTACCAGATAATACAGGATCAGGCAGCAAAGTCAGACAAGGGGCTTGATTCACCACAACATCACTTTCCTAAAAAGCCTGCCCAATAACATGCATGTAGAAATACACCTTGAAAAATTAACGAAACTAGATTTATCCTCGGCAGAGAAAATAATCACTTAAGTACACAGAAAACAACGCAAAGAAGGGGATTATTCAACGAGAAAACGACTTGGAGCTTTTGATCTAAGAGCAGCCTTTTAAGCTATTGGGCCATGCTGTCATCATTCATGCCCAGCGCTGGACGTGTCTCTACTCCCATTGCCTTTGTTGTCTTGCCGATGGTTTTGTCGATTTTAATCTCTCAAGAAAATCAAACAGTCAACTGTTTTTTGCCCTTGATCCGCCGTGCCTCTGCTATCCATTAAGCAAAACAATTTTCTCTGAGTGTTTACAGAGAGCGTTCATATGGATCGCTGTAGCGTCGATACCCGACTTTTTCAAAGGTAGAAATCATCGGCACGTTGTTAACATCCGTGTCACAAAACACGCGCCAAACACCGATCGCTTGCAATGTCTTCGTACCCTTTAGTAAAAGGTCGGTTGCCAATCCCTGCCGACGGTATTGAGGCAAAACGCCAATGTAGTAGATGGTGGCTTCTTCCAGTCCATCCTTGCTGTAGCCCTCATAAATGACGGGCAGGACGAAGCCCACGATCGCACCGACACGATTGATGCCCACTTTCCACCAGTCGTCTTGATACGCAAAGCCATCCTTCGCTTCGGCGATAAACTTTGCGGCGGCTTGAGCAGCCCCGTACTCCGAGACCTTTTTTTGGTCACTGGCATCCAGCGATTGTTCTATCACCTGAGCCACAAGCGAGATAAAGACACCATCCTCCAACGTTGGAACAGCTTTGTAGGCTAACCGCTCAGGAACCTGTATCGGCGGTCTCGGTTCTTCCCAGGCAAAGGGTTGTTTCCAGTAGGATGCATGGCTCATGTGCTAATCCTGTAGGGGGTTCTTCAAGAAAACGATGCGCCCAACCTTTCAGCTTCCGCAAGGGTGATCGCGATCGCCGCTTCCCATTCGCTCAAGCACCTCAGAAAACCAGTCGGGTAGGCTTCCTAGCCTGCCGCCACCACCCGTTCGCTCAAAAGCGATGAACGACTCAGGACGGCCAAGATGGTCATCGGACAAGAGCATACTTACCCCATCGACGCTAGGGCAGGATTTAAAACCCTGCAAGGGTGGCTCAGGTGACGGGCTGAGAGTCTGCGCTCTGCTGACACAGCCGCCGCATCCAGACAAAAGCGCCGATGCCAACGAGCAAATTCGAGACCATGGCTGCTGTGAAAATTCCCGTGGGGCCAGCGACTTGACTGCCCAGGTATGCTAGCGGAATGTAGAGCCCAAACATGTGAATGCCGGTCATGACGATGGAAGGCAAGGGCTTACCCATTGCATTCAGCGCTGCACTCGATACTTGAATAATGCCGATCGCGCCGTAGCTAAACGGCACCAGCCACAGGTAACGCGCCGCCACCGCCACCACCGCCGGATCGGGGTTAAAAAGACTCGTGAGGAACGGGCTGCTAAAGGCGAGGGTAATCAGCATCAACAGCCCCCAACCGACACAAAAGAGATAGCTCTGGCGGAGAGCAAGCTGCACGCGATCGAGTCGTTGAGCGCCCCAGTTTTGCCCCACAAACGGGCCGATGCTCGACGAGGTGGCGATGATGGCAATCAACGCGAGGGACTCTAACCGCGAGGCAATGCCAAACCCCGCCACGGTCGAAGCCCCATACACCGCCAAAAAGCTGGTAATGACGCCGACTGAGATGGGGCTGATCATACTGGCAGCAGCGGCGGGCAGTCCCACGGTTAAAATGTCGCGCCAGCACCACAGAGTTTCCTTGAGATCGGGAATCTGGCTGGAGAGCAGCTTTTCTTGAAAGCGCAGTATCAGCAAGGAGGCCACCAGGGCGATCGCCCGCGCAATCACCGTGGCCAGCGCCGCGCCCTGCAGCTCTAATCGAGGAAAGCCCCAGGCACCCGTAATCAACAGCGGATCGAGCAAGATGTTCGTCCCTGCTGAGAGGGTCATGATAATGCTGGGGGTTAGCGTGTTGCCCGCCGCCCGAATGGCACTGTTACCCACCATCGGCACCACCAAAAACACCATGCCGAAATACCAAATGCGCATGTATTCGTGGATGTAGGGCATGACCTCTGGCCCCGCCCCCAGCGCCCGAAACAGCGGCTCGATGGTGAACAGACCCACGGCCACAAAGAGGACGACTGCCGTGAGTGCCAGGGTCAGACTGTTGGTCGTAAAGCGCTGCACCCGGCGCATGTCGCCTTCTCCGATCGCCCGCGCAATCACCGATGACGTGCCGATGCCCAGGCCAAAGGCCAAGTTGCCCAAGGTCATCACGACAGGAAAAGTGAAGCTCATGGCGGCAAGTTGGGCCGTTCCAAGCTGGCCGACAAAATACGTATCCACCAGGTTGAAGGTAATCAGAGCAAAGATACCCCACACCATCGGCAGGGTCAGCTTTACGAGCTGCTGGCCCACAGGCCCTTCGGTTAATCGCTGCGCCATAAATTGAGTCCTGATGGGGATGGTTCTCAGTAGTCACGGCAGATCAGCCGGCCGCTCTACTGCCGAGCATAGCCCACTAGCGAAACGCCTAAGACGACCAACACCACCCCAGCGATGCGAGTTGGCGTGGCAGCATGTTTGGCCAAACCGATCGCGCCATAGTGATCTAAAAACAGGGCGGCAATCATTTGACCGGCGATCGTCAACGCCAGGGCCAGGGCTGCGCCAATCTGCGGCGTAGCAAAAATAGTGGACCAAACATAAAACGTCCCCAAGCAGCCGCCGACCCACATCCACCAAGCAGTTTGCGAAAGGGCGGTGGTAGCGGGCAAGGGATACCGCGCCAACAAGCAAATCATCAACGACGCTAGCGCCCCCGCCAGATAAGAAATAAACGTGACCTGCATCGCTTCACCGACATAGCGTCGCAGCAGGGTATTCAACGCGACTTGAATGGGCAGTACCGCCCCACCGGCCAGAGCTGCCAAGAGATAGATTGTCCGCTCGTTCATGATGCCTACACCTAATTTACTTATCTCTGCTTCAAGATACTTAACAGCAAGATTGTATCAGCTGTCTTGGTGTCAAGATAGTTAGCCGTAAGACAATTGCGTTAAGCGAGTAATGAGATGACACCAGATGCCGTTGATCAGATTTTGGCGCAGTGGCAGCGAGAACGCTCTGATTTAGATGCCGCACCGATGGGGGTGATTGGGCGCATCGCGCGGATCACTAAACATCTTGATCGCTCCATTCAAGCGGCGATCGCTGAGTTTGACCTCACCTTAGGAGAGTTCGATGCCCTCGCGACCCTCCGCCGTTCCGGAGTGCCCTATCAGCTATCGCCCACCGAACTGTTCAAAGCGCTGATGATTTCGTCGGGCACGATTACTCACCGCATTGACCAACTGGAGCAGGCGGCATTGGTGCAGCGCATCCCCGACCCCAGCGATCGCCGGGGGACGTTGATCACCCTCACCGACAAAGGATTTCACCTGATCGAACAAGCCGTCGAGGCCCACGTGATTAACGCCGATCGCCACATTCTGAGGGCTTTGGATGATGCCGAACGTGATGCGTTAGCGATTCTGCTCCGCAAGCTTCTGTTGTCTTTGGAAGCAGACTGAGAATGTCACAACTGATCGTGCCGATCCGGCAGTACTCATTGCGATCGCCCACCCTAGGCTCTGTCTGACAGCGGTTGCGCAACTTCTCCAACCTGGTATAAGTCCTACAGGACAGGAATTAATTTGTGAATGGCCAGCCTCTATGGAAAATATGAAACAACTCAGACGTCTCTTGATTTCGGTAGTTTGCATGGCGATGCTGTGCCTCGCCGCCGCTGAACTGGCCCCCACGCCAGCCGCCGCCACCGCCCCCATTCCAGGCTTGGTGCCATTTCAAAGCGATTTTTCCGTCGCTGAAACCGGCGATCGCCTCGAAGCCGCCCTCGCTGAGCGGGATCTCAATGTGTTTGCTCGCATCGATCACGCCGCCAACGCTGATTCTGTCGATCTAGAGCTGCGCGATACTGAGCTGGTGATCTTTGGCAATCCGAATGTGGGCACCCAGCTGATGCAGTGCAACCAATCGGCAGCGATCGATTTGCCGCAAAAAATGCTGATCTGGGAGGATGAAACCGGCCAAACCTGGTTGGCGTACAACAGTCCCATTTATCTGCTGGAACGCCACGCTTTGAGCGACTGTGAGCCGGTCATCAATCGCATCGGCGAAGTTTTAGAAGGTATCGCCCAGGAAACTATTCAAGCGTCGTAATCACGATAGGGGGACCGTTCGGTGAGGACGGCAAAGGCCAGTCCTCGCGGTGTATGGACTCCAGAAATCCCCTCTGGGGAGGGGTGCCAAAGGCGGGGTGGGTATGGCTCCTCCCGCTGAGAGTGGTTCAACCCACCCCATTAGCCCCTCCCCAGAGGGGAAAGAAGCGGGGTTTGCTTTAACCCGAAGTGACCATCACATCGATCGCCAAAGCCGGCAGATTTTCCATCGCGATGGCGGTTGCCTTGGGCGATATCGGCTGCAGCATTGGCCTTGGCAACCGGGACAGCGAATACCAAAATCCCCCACGATGCGGCTCAGCAGATGCAGGCTGCCGGTCACATCACAGGGGATTGGTGGGTGGGTCATTGAGAGCGCTATCGCCCGGCTTTACCCATCGGTGGTATCAGCCTGGTACTGAGCGACATAGGCCGCGATCGCATCGGCGGTGATTTGTGACATGGGTCGGCCTTCTTTGGCGACCGCAACTTTTAACAAGTCATAGGTATCGGCATAGACCCCAATGCGATGGCGCTGGTCTTTTTTGCGCGGCTGGTAGGTGGCCGGATCATAGTCAGCGGTGAATTTGCGCAGGGCGTCAAAGTTGACGCGATCGCAAAAATCACCAAAGCTTTCGCCCGCTCGGCGCTGATCGCGGAAAAAGACAAACAGCGGCTCTAAAAAGGTTTCCAGCTCATCAATATGCAGCCGTTCGGTAAACGTGCGCGCCAAGCGCGTCTGATTAGGACAGCCCGCCAGCCACATCTGGTAGCTGTCGGGCGCGGTGCCGACAAAGCCAAGTTCCGCCATATAGGGGCGAGCACAGCCATTCGGACAGCCCGTCATGCGAATAACAAAGTGCTCATCGGGCAGGCCCACTTTGGTCAGCAGAGATCGCACCCGGCCCAAAATGTCGGGAATCACCCGCTCTGATTCGGTCACGGCGAGACCACACATTGGTAACGCCGGGCAGGCCATGGCATGGCGCACCAGCGGATCGATGTCTTGCGGCTGCGTGATGCCGTGGCTATCGAGAATTTCTTGAATAGCATCTTTGTCTTGGGGCGCAATTTCGTAGAGCACCACGCTTTGATTGGCCGTAATCCGCATCGGCACGGTAAAGCGTTCTACAATGGCGCGCAGCGCACTCCTCAACTTCAGGGTGCCGTTGTCATAAATGCGACCGTTATCGACATTGACGCCGACAAACCAGTTGCCATCGCCCTGTTCATGCCAACCCAGGTAATCTTCAAACTTCCACGCGGGCAACGTTTTGAACGGTTTCAGAGGCTTGCCAAAATACTGCTCAAGCTGCTGCCGAAACTTCTCGACGCCCCAGTCATGCAGCAGATATTTCATGCGGGCATGACGCCGATTGTAGCGATCGCCATAATCGCGCTGGGTGGCCACAATCGCCTTGACGGCATCAAAGACATCAGCTTTATCCACGTAGCCGATTTCATCCGCCACGCGGGCAAAGGTCTCTTCTTTATTATGGGTGCGGCCCATGCCTCCCCCGGCCAAAATGTTGAACCCCTGCAGTTCGCCCGCTTGGTTCGTCATCACCACCAGGGTGATGTCCTGCGTGTAGGCATCCACAGAGTTATCGCCGGGCACCGTCACCGCGATCTTAAATTTGCGCGGCATGTAGTGGGTGCCGTAGATCGGCTCCTCACTGTCATGCATCAGGGTGCCGTTGCCGTTGCGCTGGCGGGCCACCACCACATCGGGGTGCTCTTCGGCGGTGACGGCCTTTTCGCCATCGAGCCAAATTTCGTAGTAGGCCCCGGTTTGGGGGCGTAGCAGATCAGCAATTTGATCGGCGTAGTCTCGCGCTAACAGATACTCAGGCTTGTGCTTAAAGGGAGCCGGTGGGGCCATCACATTGCGATTAAGGTCGCCACAGGCGCCCAGCGTCGAGCCGAGATTGCGAATAATCGTGGCGATCGTCGCCTGCAAGTTTTCTTTCAGAATGCCGTGCAGCTGAATGCCCTGCCGGGTCGTCGCCCGCAGGTTGCCATAGCCATAGCGATCGCTCAGATCATCGAGCGCCAAATACAGCTCCGGCGGAATAAAGCCCCCCGGATTTCGCGTCCGCAGCATCATGCGGTAGTCCTTTTCCTGACCTTTGGCGCGATTATCCCGGTTGTCTTGCTGATAAGACCCGTGGAACTTGAGGATTTGAATCGCCGGGTCAGTAAAGTGAGTCGTATCTTGATGTAGCTCAGTGACCAACGGCTCTCGCAGGAAGTTGCTGCGCTCTTTGATGCCTTCTACTTTAGAGACTTTTTGACCAGCGACAGCTTGAGAAGACGAGTTGGAACGGATCGGAGTCTGAACCATAGGACGCAGGGAATGGAATGTATGGATAGAGAGGGTTTTAATCACCCTGGCAGCTCGTAAGCGACCCGATAGCCAACGGCCATTAACGGCATTGCCCGGTAACCCGGTCGGGATTTGGGTGAATCATGCTGATTTTAACATTGGATCCCCGACAAAATTACCTCACAGCGCCAGATTGTCACGATCGCTCATCTAGTCAGCGATCGGCAGGCTAGTCACGCCCCCGTTATCCCAATTCTCTGAAACTGGACTACAGATCTTCCTTTCGACTCCGCTCCAGGAACGTCGGCTGAGCGGAGTCGTTCGCATCGCGTCTCCCCGAGGGAGAAAGCCGACTTGTCTGTGTAGCTGTAATTTGTAGAACTGGTATTACCCCAGAGCGGCGGATTTAAGAGAGGCACCGTGATTCCAGTGAGGGGCAGCGACCGCCCCTCACCCAGCTTGACCTGACTTTTCCCGTTATCTTTTTGGGAGAAAAATCTGGCAGGATTTGACCACCCTGGAAGCCTAAAGGCTCGTTGGTGATTCTCAATAGGCACTTCTTGTTGCGGATCACCTTCACTCCCAGAACCCTTGATATTTGGTCGTCCTAGGACTTAGCAGGAAAAGTCAGAGCTTGACAAGCGCAGCGAAAAGCGTTGGTCTGATTTTTTTGCGCGCGAAAATCTACCAGCCATGCGATCAGCGAGGCGGGGAGCGACTAACGTCTTAAGTCGATTAACCGTGAACCGGATAGAGCGAGCGCAGCCCTCACGAGGATCACGATAGGTCGCCGCCATTCGGCAACAGTTCTCAGGCTGCCGGGCAGTCGGTTGGGCAGCTTAAATCACACCAACTCAGCAACGCAAGCTAACCAGGGCTAAGGCCAGAGGTGCCACTGCAGACCTGGGCTTGCATACAACACTCGACTTATTTGAGTAAAAAGTGCGTCATGATGAACGGCTCTTTGGCATCAATCCTCAGAGTGGTGGCATTGCCGGTACGGAGAGTGATGCCCTGAGTGGGATATTTGGGATCGGGGGCGCTTTGCTCAACCGGTGTCGCGGGTGACGCGAGCGTATTGACCAGCGCTCGGCAATGGCCTTGAGCATCTAATAAAGACAGGGCGACCGGCTGACTGCTGATCAACCCAATTTCGATTTCGGCGACGGCCTCACCGATGCTGATCTTTATGCCCTGTTCACAAGGGGCAGGCATGAGGACAATCGAGCGATCATCGCCGTGAAACTGCGGATTAGAAGGTCGCACCGCGATCGCCGATTCAAACCATACCTGATAGGCCGCAAACTGGCGATCGACCCACTCAAAATTGTTCAACGCTTTGATCGGCAGGCAGCACCAATCTCTCGCTGTCGGCGCCGAGGACGGCTTAGCAGCGGGCGAAACGGGTGACGTTAGAGAACCAATTCCTGAAAGGGGCATGGGTTTTAGAGAGGGCAGATAGCCGGTGGAGTCTCCATGAACTACATCCACCACCTGAGCGATCTCGCAGAAAGCACGGACATCTTGTGACAGTTGTGAGGCTGGCATAATGTTTGATCCAATCCTGCAGCAAGAACAGACACGATGCGGCTTCTGGCCTAGCTTAGCTCAACTGGTCTTTACAGTGAGTTGATGCTATGTGAAGTCGCTTTGTCTTTTCTTTACAAAGCCCAGGCTGAGTCTCCGGAGAATTTCGAGGAAATTTCTACCTGTCATCAAATCATTTTAGATTTAACCCGCTGTAACACCGGTAGCCACGGCATCGGCAGGAATATTCACGTAGCTGCCAAAAAGTTTCAGGGTTTCCACGCAGTTTTTTACCGCGGCCAGGGTTTCTTGGGTGTGTGCTGATGCGAGGCTAGCCTCGAGGTCTAAGAAGAAGAGATATTCCCCCAGGGAGCGCTTAGTCGGTCGCGACTCGATGCGACTTAAGTTGATATTGGCTTTGGCAAAAATTTCGAGGGGTCGTAGCAGCGCCCCTGGGGCATTGATGGGCAGGCTAAACGCTAACGAAGTGTAGTTACCCTGCGGCGATGCCGACTGACTCAGCACCCAAAATTTGGTGCAATTGTCGGGTCGATCGTTAATGCCCTGAGCGAGTACGGGCACCTGATAAAGACTCGCCGCCCAGGCCGAGGCGATCGCCGCTGTGGTGGGCGAGTCTTCGAGATGCTGCAGCGACTCGGTGGTGGAGCGAGTGGGAACGAGCGTGGCCTGGGGACAGTGGTGGTGAATCCACTGCTGACACTGCCCTAATGCCTGGGGGTGAGAATAAATCGTCTGAATCGTCTCCACCTGCTCGGCATGGCTAATCAGGGTGTGGCGAATCGGCAAGATCAGGGCCTGTTGAATTTGCAGGGTATCGAGCTGCCACAGAGTATCGAGCGTGACCGCCACACTGCCTTCGATCGAATTTTCAACGGGCACGATGGCCAATGTTGTGTCTTGATCATCAGCAGCTTGAATGGTCTGCAAGATGCTGGGATAAGCTTGCAGCGGGTGATCTTTGCCCAACCACGCCTGATAGGCTAAAGCGGCCTGTTCTGAGTACGTCCCTTGGGGGCCAAGATGGGCGATCGCTGCTGGCATAGTCTAAAAATCACACTTTCTAATAGCCACTAAGGCCATTAGAGTACAGTAATTTTCAGTTGAGAAATTTAACTGGCGTCAAAAGCGACCTTGGGCTAACGCTCATCCTCGGCTGGAGGCAGCACCTCAACCGTCACCTCGACCGCTTCATCGGCGCGATCGCTGCCGGGAGTCACATCCACCGCATTTACCTCAACGGTGCCCTCTGGCGTAAAGCGGGCAAAGCCTTCACGGCTGATCTGTAGCGGCGTTCGGCAGTTGGGGCAAACCATCTGAGCCTGGTTTAACCCGGTCAGCGGCGTATCACACACGGGGCAGGTGCCCTCAATCAGGTTGCGGCTGAGCCACCAGCGAAACCCCATAAACGCTAAAACGGGCGTCACGATGAGCAGCCCCACCAGCACAAAGATCGATTTCACAACCCACCCGAGGCCCACGGCACCTAGCAGCCAAGCGATCGCGATGACCGTCAGCCAACAGCCCAGCCCCGAAAAATTAATTCTGTAATTGTTTGATCCTTGGGGATACACGCTCGTGCCCTCATGCCACGTTATGCGTCTGGTGTAGACGCGATCGACCGGCTCGCAATGCTGGCGCCGTAATTATTTAGCCGCCTCATTAACCCTCCGCCGATGACTCTAGCCTAAGCCACATGTCTGCCCAATAGGCGGGGTGATGTCCGAACGTAAACTGAGTCTTGATGGGAGTGAGGAGAGTTTAGAGTGCGGAATTCGGAGTTGGGAATTCGAAGTGCGGAATTTTGCCTTGCTGTATTTCGCATTCTGCTTCTTTTGCGGGAAGGGCAGAGCCTTAGGGAGTTCGGAATTTATTAAGTACCCTGGGGCACGGAGAGAGCGACACAGTTTTGCCTGCCGAGTTTGGCATATCCGCCGGTAAAACGAAGCTTTGCGGAATTAGCCCTGAATGAGGTGGCAGATCTCAAGGCAGGTTCTTACTGAATTCCGCCTGCTGCTGACTGCAGAACAAAAGTTACACTTCATTACCAACCTGACCGCTTCCCTGCTTGCGGGCAGCGATCGCTCCCACCGTTGAGTAAATTAGGGAAAACACGCTCCCCAGAGACTTTTATTTATGGCGGCTGACGCATCCATTCAAACCAATAACGTGCCCTGGCAAGTGCGGCAGGGGGGCAAAAACCTCTCGGAATGGATTCAGCTACAGCTGTCGCGACGGCAACCGCGCGAGTCCGACCCGTTTAGCTTTGACTGGCCCCCTTGGATTCCCCAATTGATCCTGTGGCTGGTAATTGCAGTAGTGGTCGTGTGGGTTGCTTGGTTAATCGTGCAGTCGTTAGAACGTTATCTGGCCTACCGCCAGGGGCGGCAGCCTCAACCCCAGGCTCAGACCGTGTCTCAGGTGCGCGATCGCAGCGCCGCTGATTGGCTGCGTCAAGCCCAGCAGTTTGAACGCGACGGTAATTGGCCTGCGGCCTGTCGTGCCCTCTATATGGCCGCGCTGCAGGTGTTGGCCGATCTCGATTGGGTGCCTCACCTGCCGAGTCGCACTGACGGTGAATATTTGCAGGCCGTACAGCCTTTGTCGCGACCACGACCGCTGCAGCTTTTGATTCGCACCCATGAGCGATCGCTGTTTGGCGGCGATCGCTTAACGGCTGAAAACCTGCAGCGCTGCCGCCGTGCCTACGAGGAACTCGATAAACGATGACCCGCACTTTGCTCGCTAACCGCTACGTCCGCTTGGCCCTAGTGGCTCTAGTGCTCCTCTGTGGCTTATTGGTCCTGCTGGCCCCGGCGACCGGCCTCAAAACCAGCGGCTCTACCTACAGTCGCGCGCCTGAGGGCTATATGGGATGGTTTGACTATATGCAAGCGCAGGGCACCCCCGCGCAGCGCTGGCGACGCCCCATGGCAGAACTTCTGGAGCAGCCGCCCACGGCAGAGCCCCAAACGCTACTGCGCATTTATCCGGGGCTGGTTAATCACTATCAAATCAATTATGACGCCTGGATTCAGGACTGGCTCAGCGCTGGCAACACGCTCATTGACCTCGGGCTAGACTCAGAGATTACGGCAGCCCCGTTTACGACTCAACAGTCGAGTCCGTTTGGGGCGGTCACCATCAAAACTCGTCGTCGCCACAATTTACCCATCAACAGCGATCGCAATTTACTGGGCGATAGCTATGGCGCGATCGTTTGGCAGCGCGCCAGTGACCAGCCGGGCAAGTCGCTAGTCGTGAATACCCCTCACCTGGCAGCGAACGCTTACCTCGGGGCGCCCGGCAACTATGCCTTTTTGGCCGATTTAGCCACCCAGGGCGGCGGCACAATCTGGGTAGATGAATACCTGCATGGGTTCAAAGAGGCCGATGTCATCGTCGCCGAAACCGTCAATAACTGGGGAGCTTATCTGGCGCAAACCCCCGTCAAGGTCGCGGCCATTCAAATCGCGATTTTGCTGGGCATTTTTTTGCTGTCGCAAAATCGCCGGTTAGGCAACTTAGCAACGGTTAAAGCCGCTGAGGTCGATAATAGTCAGGCTTATATCGAGGCCCTGGCAGCAGTGCTGCGCAAAGCTGAGAGCACCTCATTTCTAGTTGATATGATTGCCAAGGCTGAGCGATCGTCCCTGCAAAAAGCCCTGGGGTTCAATGAGGCAACGACTAACGAGGCCGCCCTCAAAGCCGCTTGGACTCAACAAACCGGCCAGTCAAATCAGGTCTTGACCCCGCTCACCCAGCCCCCCCAAACGGCTAAGCCACCGAGTGAAGCCACCCTTAAAGCCTGGCTAGCGCAGCTCCAGCGCATCCGCCAAACGCCCATTCGCTAGTCTGACCGCGTACAATCAATTGTCTCAATCAAGGCCACCCCAATGAATGAACTACAAGGGCACATCCGACAAATTGGCCAAACCCTGGGCCAAGTGGTGGTGGGTCAGGCCGGGCTGATCGACCAGTTGCTCGTGGCACTGCTGTCTGGCGGGCACGTCATCTTAGAAGGAGTCCCCGGCACGGGTAAGACCCTCATGGTTAAGGTGCTGGCGCAGCTCATTCAAGCTGAGTTTTGTCGCATTCAGCTGACCCCTGATATCTTGCCATCAGACATTTTGGGCACCAACGTGTTTGACCTCAACACGCGCGACTTCACCCTCAAAAAAGGGCCGATTTTTACTCAAGTGCTGCTGGCCGACGAGGTCAACCGCACGCCACCCAAAACCCAAGCCGCTCTGCTCGAAGCGATGGAAGAACAGCAGGTTACGTTGGATGGCACGGGGCACCGCCTGCCCGATTTGTTCTGGGTCATCGCCACTCAAAACTCGCTGGAATTTGAGGGTACCTATCCGCTGCCCGAGGCGCAGCTCGATCGCTTTTTGTTCAAACTGGTGGTCAATTACCCTGACCCCCAGGCCGAAAAGCAAATGCTGCAAAATACGCAGTCAGGCTTTGAGGCGCGGCGCGTCAACATTCAAAACCTCAAGCCCATTATCAAAGACACGGCAATTTTAGCGGCGCGTCAAGCGGTCAAACAGCTCAAGGTTGAAGAAAATATTCTGGACTATCTCCTGGCCCTAACCCACAAGACGCGGCAATCGCCAGATCTCTCGCTGGGGGCCTCACCGAGATCGTCGGTGAGTTGGCTGCAGGCCAGCAAAGCCCACGCCTGGCTCCAGGGCCAAGACTATGTCACCCCTGACAACGTGAAAGCGGTGGCCGCCCCACTGCTGCGCCACCGCTTAATTTTGGGAGCCGAAGCCCAACTCGACGGCCTCACTACCGATAAGGTCATTAACACGTTGCTCAAGCAAGTTGCCGTGCCCCGATGACGCGATCGCGCATCAACTAACTGCGCCAGCTTTCAATTGTGGCCATGACCACCCTGGCATAAGCGTTATCAAGAAATTCTGAGATAGCAACTTTGCCACCGGAGGCAATTGCGGCAACAAGTCGTTTTTTAACTGATTTGGGTGTCATTGCCGTGAGCACATCATTAGCCTCAGCCTGACCCGCATCAGGGTTGTGGCTCTGAAGTTGTTTTAAACAAATTTGCATTTGTTCTAAATCTTGTCGAAGCTGCTTTTCTAGTGAGTTACCAGATTCAGCACTAGTCGTATTATTAACGTGCATATTTTCAGCGAGCATGTTTTTAACAGCCCCATTGTTAAAAAATTCACCTGAAACGTTGCCGTTGATTTTGATAGAGTGATCAAACGAATTGCCCATGATTTGACTCCTTGGAGATGAAATTAACTTCTTTGACAGTTGTCATACACATTCTGGACTGCATCATTATTGAATAAGGTACCTAGCAAATCACCTCCTATAGTGACAGAATTATTATGTATAATCCTGTTGTCTGAAAAGCTGATTGTGAAGCTTGAGTTGTTGTAAGGATTCTCAATTACTCTGTACAGCGCTAAAACTGCCTCTTCTAGAAAACTGATGTCTTTACTTGCAAAATATCTGACACTACCTGAATTCAGCTCAATCACCAGCAAGTATATGTATGTAGGGCTTCTGAGCTTTTCATCAAAGAACAAAAAGAGACCTACGAGAATGACTAGAAGCGAAATTACTTTGTCTCTTGGCTCTGGCAGATATACAGAAAGAGCTGTGCCGACAGCAATCAAAAATAGTATAAAAAAAGGTGATAAAACATCTTTTTCGATGCGCTTCCATTTTCGCACTGTCACACGAGAAATATTGCTGATTTGGTATACAGTATTACCGAAAGTTAGAGCGTTGCTTTCGACCTCTATTTTCTTTGTACTTTCGATATTCTTGAAATTGAAATCTTCTTCTACAAAATCGGCGTTGGATACAGGCATTATCACCCCTCAACATGATCTTCCGCTAAACTCTGGCTCCACCACATAGCGCAGGCTATTACAAACAAAAGTCACTTCAAACGAAATGAAGAAATATGTTCAAAATAGAGGACGTAGCGCTAATCAAGAGACGAGCTATTCCAAGTGTCTAGAATTTCTTCTTGAATTTGAAAAACAGACTTTCAGGTCTGTTCAAACAAACTTGATTGAAGTTTAAAAGAGTTGATGAGTGAGGGGAATACCGTTTTTTTCAGGTTTCTTCAGGGCTCAGTTCAGATTTATGGGGGCAAATGTCAAGAATTCTAGATTTATGGAGGATATGCTGATGGAGAGCGCAGCTTGTCTGAGATTGAGAAAACCTATTTCGTTCACATTGCTGCCTTGTCCTATGACGCTATTGGCCAATCGCGATGACTCCAACCCTTAAGTTCTATGGCCTGCTTGCCACCGGGGGCGTCGTGGCCACAGCCCTCAATGCCCTGGCACCAACACAAAATATCTTCTCGTTTCCCCTAGAGGGAATGCTGGTGTTTGATGGCGTCATGCTGCTGGTGATGCTGGTGGATTGGGCACAGGTGAATGGTCAGCAGCGGGCGATCGCCACTCGGACCAAACTCCCCCGTCTCTCCATCGGTCGCGATAACCCGGTCACGATTGAAGTATCGGCACCTAAGGCAGCGGCCAAGCTGCAGATTTTCGATCGCTATCCTGTGGACTTTGACGAAGTACCCATGCCGTTGACGGTCGATCTGCCCGCCAAAACCACGCAAGAAATTACATATCACGTATTGCCCACTCAGCGGGGTGAGTATCAGTGGGGCGACCTGCAGTTGCGGCAGCGAGGGCCTTGGGGGTTGGCCTGGCGCAGTTGGACGGTGCCCGCCGCGCAGACTGTGGCCGTGTATCCCGACCTGATCGGGTTGCGATCGCTCTCGATTAAGCTCGCTATCCAATCAACGGGCAACATGCGTCAGCGCAAACGCATCGGCATCGGCACCGAATTTGCTGAGCTGCGCGAATATGCGATCGGCGATGACCCGCGCTTCATTGACTGGAAAGCCACGGCCCGCCGCAGCACCCCCCTGATTCGGGTGCTAGAGCCCGAGCGAGAACAGTCGCTGATCATCTTGCTTGATCGCGGGCGCTTGATGACCGCCAATGTGAAAGGACTGTCGCGGTTTGATTGGGGCTTAAACGCGACGCTATCGCTGGCCTTAGCGGGGCTGCACCGGGGCGATCGCGTCGGCGTCGGCGTGTTTGACCGCACCCTGAGCACTTGGGTGCCGCCCACCGGTGGTCGCGCCCACCTACAGCACCTGCTCGAAAAGCTCACCCCCCTGCAACCCGACCTGCTGGAGTCTGACTATCTCGGCGCGATGACTACCGTCGCGACCCAACAGTTTCGCCGCGCCTTAGTGGTGGTCATCACCGACCTCGTGGATCAAACGGCTTCGGCAGAGCTGCTCACCGCTCTCACCCGACTCAAAGCCCGACATCTACCCTTTTGTGTCACCTTGCGAGACCCACAGGTGGATGATCAGGCCCACGCCTTTGCGGATGACGTGACAGGAGCCTACAGCCGAGCCGTGGCCCTCGACCTGCTCGCCCAGCGTCAGATCGCCTTTGCTCGCCTCAAGCAGAGTGGCGTGCTGGTGCTGGATGCGCCTGCCGATAAAATTTCGGAACCCTTGGTAGAAGACTATCTGCGCATCAAAGCGAGAAATCGCCTGTAGGGTCAGTCAGGCCAGTTTTTTAGCGGTGAGACAATCAGGCGAGCATCGTTGATGGCCTCGCGGCTGTAAACGGGTTGAGTATTGGCGATCGCCCCCAAACAGCGCAGACGACGAAAACAGATACCCTGCAACCATCCCACGACAAAAACTCGGGAAGTGACGGTAACACTCCCCGAGTTTGATGGGTCAATTTTTCACTCCTATCGGGAGCCATCAGGCTCAGGTAGTGTGGTCTACACGACTGGGTTGGTTAAGGCGTCTTTGTCCAGATTTTCACGACGTAGCTCATCGAAATTGACGGCATCCTTATCCAGGTTCTCGCGACGCAGTTCGTCGAAATCAACGCCTTTCACCTGCAGCTCGATCACGGCGTCTTTGTCCAGATTTTCGCGACGCAGTTCATCAAAGTCAACCGCATCTTTGTCCAGGTTTTCACGACGCAGTTCGTCAAACTTGCTGCCCTTCTCTAAATTCTCTTGGCGCAACTCATCAATGTCGATCGCATCTTTATCTAGATTCTCACGGCGCAGCTCATCAAAATCAACGCCTTTCACCTGAATCTCAATCACGGCGTCTTTGTCCAGGTTCTCGCGACGCAGCTCATCGAAATCAACCGCATCTTTATCTAAGTTCTCTTGACGCAGCTCATCAAAATCAACGCCTTTCACTTGCAGCTCAACCACGGCATCTTTATCTAGATTCTCGCGGCGCAGTTCATCGAAATTGACCGCGTCCTTGTCGAGGTTTTCGCGGCGTAGCTCATCAAAATCAACCCCTTTGACGTAGATTTCAACTACCGCATCCTTATCCAGGTTTTCTTGACGGAGCTCGTCAAAATCAACGGCATCCTTGTCCAGATTCTCACGGCGCAAGTCGTCAAAGCGCATGGTCTTGACTTGAATTTCAGTGACGGCGTCTTTCTCTAGGTTCTCGCGACGGAGTTGGTCAAAGCTAGCGGCGTCTTTCTCTAAGTTCTCTTGACGCAACTCATCAAAATCGGGAGCGGCGTAGCTAGCGGGCGCAATGGCGAGAGTAACAGCGGTCAAAGCAGTCAGGGCGAGGGCAATGCGTTTCATGGTGTGTGAACTCCTTAAAGGGGGTTAGTTGTTTCATCAGCTTGATTTCTATAGTGCGGCCCGCCCCTGAGCCCTCCCTGACCGCCAAATAAGCCTGACTTAATTGCTACCTGAGAAAACTGAGTCTTGACCTCAATAAACCTGAACCCTGGTGAGGGCGATCACCAGCGCTTCGAGATGCCATAAAAAAACCTCCTGACCATTGGTCAGGAGGCAGACTCGCTGTCGTTGTTCTGTTTCAGGAAAGCTGTCGTTGTTCTGTTTCAGGAAAGAAGTTGAGAAATGATTTAGCGGCGATAACGAACGCCGCGATAGATCAGTTCAGTCGTAGGCTGCTGTCGGTGACGGAGGCTGAACTGCTTTTTGGCAGACTGCTTGCCGAGAGCAGTACCCGTTTCATCTGTTTCAGTAGCTTCAACCACGGGGGTAGAGGTTTCGTAAGATTGACCGCGAAAAGAGAGTTGCATGGTGCGTGACTCCAGGAAGATTAAGGGGTTTAAGCAGAGGCCATGGGGCCTCAGAAAGGATGGCTTAGACTGCCGAGCGATCAGGCAAGACCCACAAAACAGCGGGACAGATTACCGCCGTTGATACAGAGATCGTCAGGCAAATCCATAGACCTTGCAGTTGTTCGGGTGTCATGGGAGTTCTCCTTAGGGGCGAGGGGGTTGCTTTGAGTTGAGTGGACTGTTAGGCAATCAGGGTGGGTGTGCAAGCCGTTAGCGGCTGTAGCGCACGCCCCGGTAGACGAGTTCTGGAGAGGCTTGGCGATAGTTCGTTGGCGGCTGTTTGAGGGCATAGCTTTTGCCGAGAAAGAGGCCGCTTTGCTCAGTTTCAACGGTGGAGACACCCGCCACGAGGGAAACAAAGGAAATGCCGCGATAGGTGAGTTTCATGGGGGCAGAGCTCTGTGTGTGTTTGCTGTTAATAGAAACAGCCCTTACCGATAGTTTTGCGGTCGCAAATGTGTGCGCTTCACCGCATCAGCCATAGATTTAAATCACGCCTCCCTTGTGATACCGTCATGCGACTGACGTCCGCCGGGGCAACGTGACGCATACCATGCTCTGACAGGCTAGACGGCGGGCACGTTTGATGCTCGACACCGTGACAAAGCTGCCTTGGCTTTTAGAGTTCCCTGCCGTGCCGACAGGGCATCGGCTATCTGATCGCTGAGAATGGGGATAACTGTTCACCCTCATCTACGAAAACTGCCATGGGCATGCCGTGCGAAGTTAATACGATTCTCAAGCTCAAACCCTCACAGGGCTACCCGGCGCGGCTAGCGATCGACGATCGCCACCAAATCCATAAAGAGGGCTACCGCATCTTTCCGCTTGATGTACCGCTGTGCCTGGTGGATGAGCACTGGCTGGCCCACGCCGATATCGTGATCGAAAAGCTCACCTGGGAGCAGCAGACTACTCACCTGCAGTTCAGAGTGGCGCGCCTTTATCCCGCTCCCTTTGCGACGAAATCAGACTGACTGGCTCGGCTTCCACTGTGAACCGGCGTTGGCTCCTGCAGCCCTAAAACAGATGTTCCATTCCCGTAGACAATCCGCTACGGTAAGGAATACTTAATCGTTCACAGCGGAGCGGCTGATGGTTCAGAATCTCGATTTTCAGGGCTATAGCGATCGCCTACCGCCCCAAAACGTGGATGCTGAAGAGGCCATCCTGGGCGGGTTGCTGCTTGATCCAGAGGCGATCGGGCGCGTGATGGAGATTTTGAACCCTGACGCCTTTTACATCAGCGCTCACAAAACGATTTACCGCGCCGCGACGGAACTGCACGCCAAGGGGCTGCCCACCGATCTGATGACGGTCACTGCCTGGCTCAAAGATCGCGAGCTGCTCGAAAAAATTGGCGGCCAAAGTCGCATCGCTCAACTGGTCGACCGCACCCTTAGCGCGGCCAACATCGACCAGTACGCCACCCTGGTGATGGAAAAGTTTGTGCGGCGGCGACTAATTCAAATCGGCGGCGAAATTTCGCAGCTCGGGTTTGAGGCCGAACAGCCCTTAGAACTTTCCTTGGACGAGGCTGAGCAAAAGCTCTTTGCTATTACCCAAGAGCGCCCTCAGCAAGCCCTGACTTCAACTGCTGATATCCTGATCGAAACCTTTGCCGAGATCGAAGAGCGGGCTGAGGGCATCGTGCTGCCAGGGATTCCCTGCGGTTTCTATGATCTGGATGCGATGACTCAGGGATTTCAGCGATCTGACCTGATTATCGCGGCGGGGAGACCGTCCATGGGCAAATGCTTAAGCGCCGATGCTGAAATTTTGCTCGCGGATGGCAGTCTTCAAACAATTGGCGAGATTTATCAGGCCCAAGCTGCCCAGTTACTCACGTTGGGAACTAATTGGCAGTTTCACCAAACTCAACCCAGCGCCTATGTCGATGACGGCATTAAGCCCGTCTACCAAGTCAAAACGAGTACTGGTCGCGTCATCGAGACGACCCTGAGTCATCCTTATCTAACGTTGTCGGGTTGGCGATCTCTGGGCGATCTGCAGGTCGGCGACAAAATTGCGGTTCCTCGGCAGCTCCCGGTATTTGGGACCAAAACGCTCCCAGTTCATCAAGTCAAGCTGTTGGCTTACCTAATTGGTGACGGCTGCTTAATGCAAACAGCGCCTCAGTTCACCAATGAGAATCCTCAGCTGCAGACAGATTTCATCGAAGCCGCCTTGCAATTCCCCGGCGTCAAGATTCGCGAAGAGAATTCTCACGGTCAACGCACCTCAACCTTTCATGTCACAGCTGACAACGCTGAGGTGCAACAACAGCGACAGCGCTTTGGCACCGCGCTACGCCAACATTTAGTGACCGCTAAGCGACCGGCTCGCTGGTTAGCGCAGCAGTTAAATGTCAGTCCTGGGCTGGTGACTTTATGGCAGCAAGGAGCCTGTGCGCCGCATCCCGACACCTTCGTACAGCTTTGTCAGGTACTGCAGGTGCCGCCCGAGCAGTTAGCTCCCCAGGGGCTGGCCACCATTCTTTGGATGAGTCAAAACACTCTGACTTTGTGGCTGCAGGAGGTCGGGCTATGGGGCCAATCAGCCCACACGAAGACGATTCCGGCCTTAGTCTTTCAGCTAGAAAAACCCCAGCTTGCCCTTTTTCTCAACCGCCTCTTTGCGACTGATGGCTGGGCTACCGTGCTCGCCAGCGGTCAGGTGCAGCTCGGGTTTGCGAGCGTCAGTGAAACGCTGGTGCGGCAGATCCAACATTTACTGCTGAGATTTGGCGTCATTGCCCATCTCAAGGCCCGTTCTGTCAAATACCAAGCCACCCGACGACCCGCTTGGCAACTTGATATCACCGACGCTAACGCCATCAAAACCTTCATCGCCGACATTGGCATCTGGGGCAAAGAAGCAGCCCTGCAGAAAGCTGCCGATGCCCTCTCGGGTCGTCGCTACCAGACTAACCGTGACCTGATTCCTGTCGAAGTTTGGGAACAAATTCGAGCGGCGAAAGGCCCAGAGACTTGGCGATCGCTGGCGACCCGAGCCGGCTTTCAGAACACGAGCAATATTCACGTTGGCCAACGCGCTTTGAGCCGCGATCGCCTATTTGCGCTAGCCACTGTCTTAGAGCATGAAGAACTGCAGGCGATCGCCACCAGCAACGTTTACTGGGACGAAATCGTGGCCATCACGCCGCAAGGAGCCAAGCAAGTCTATGACCTGACGATTCCTCACACGCATAATTTTGTGGCCAATGACATCTGCGTCCACAACACCGCCTTCGTGTTGAATATTGCTCGGAATATCGCCAGCACCCAAAAGCTGCCGGTGGCGATCTTCAGCTTAGAGATGTCAAAACAGCAGCTAGTCTATCGTCTGCTCTCTAGCGAATTAGCGTTAGAAACCAGCCGCCTCCGCACCGGCAGGCTGAATCCCAACGAATGGACAATTCTGGGGCAGGGCATCAACCAGCTCTCGGAAATGCCGGTGTTTATTGACGACACCCCCAACATTACGGTGAACGAGATGCGCTCTAAGGCACGGCGACTCCAGGCCGAACAAGGCGGCGCCTTGGGGCTCATTCTGATTGACTACCTGCAGCTGATGGAAGGCAGCAGTGACAACCGTGTACAGGAATTGTCGAAAATCACGCGATCGCTCAAAGGTCTGGCTCGCGAACTCAATGTCCCCATCATTTCACTCTCGCAGCTGAGCCGGGGCGTCGAATCGCGCACCAATAAACGTCCCATGATGTCCGACCTACGCGAAAGTGGTTCGATCGAGCAGGATGCCGACGTCATTATGATGCTGTATCGCGAAGAATATTACGATGCCGACACACCTGATCGCGGCATTGCCGAAATCATCATCACCAAACATCGCAATGGCCCCACCGGCACGGTAAAGCTGCTGTTTGAACCGCAGTATACCCGCTTCCGCAATTTGGCGCAGGCTCCTGCTTAGATCTGTGACCGAAGATGCAGGAACTAAGATAAACACAGACTGCAACATTTGGGAAAGACCATGACGGTTGCCTCCTCTCAAATTCACTCAACCCCGACTACTGAGCGTGAAACAGAAACGCGGATACTGCTGCAGGGTGTTAGCTGGGAAACCTACGAGCGTTTGTTAGCCGAAACGGGAGAAGGGCGACACCAGCGATTCGCCTACTGTGACGGGATTTTGGAGATTATGGCTCCTTTAGCAGGACATGAAGAGCCGACTCGATTGTTCGACCAGTTTTTAGCAGCGATCGTTGATGAATTGGAGCTAGAGTTTCGCAGTCTCGGCTCGTTGACGATGAAAAATGCTGTTCAGAAAAAGGGATTAGAGCCCGATGGCTGCTTCTACATTCAGCATGAATCAGTGGTGCGGGGTATCGACACGCTAGATTTTGCGGTTCATCCGCCGCCTGATTTAGTCGTTGAGGTGGATAACAGCAATTCGTCGCTCAACAAGTTACCGATTTATGTGGCATTGAGAATTCCTGAAATCTGGCGATTACAGAACGGTGTGCTGACGATTTACCAGTTGAACGAGACTCAATCTGACTATGCCACAACTGAGCAGAGTCTGACTTTTCCACAACTACCGATTCGTGAGCTACCGCAGTTTATCGAACAGGCCAAGCTGATTGGCCAGCGAGCGGCGGTGCGATCGCTCAAACAGCGCGTTCAGCAAGTATTGGCAGATTTAGAAAGCGCTTAGCGCATAGAGAATAGGGTCAATTACGAGTCGTTACAGAGATGTTCGGATGAAATCGTCGGGTTCCTACTGGAGCCTGACAACTTCAACAGCTGTCGCCATCAGCGCCATCGATCACCCAATCAGCTTGCGCTTGCGGACAATAGTCTCGCACGTATTGATCTTCTTGGGGCATCCATTCCCCTTCCCAGAGTGGCCGGGCACTCTCGCCGTCGCGTTCGAGGCCACGGCGAAGTCGCACCGCTCGAGGACAAGTCACCCAGATGAGCCGATCGTAAAAGCAGGCGAGTTCTGGGCGGCTCGAATAGACGCCCTCGACGCAGACAACGCCGACTGGTTTGATGTGAAACGGCTTGCCCATGAGGGCATCGGTGGCCCAATTGTATTTTTGATAGTTAGCCGCATGGCCCTGATGCAGTGGGAGCAGAACGCTTTCACGCAGTCGTTGCCAATCGAAGTTGGGGCCGATCACGCTGGGCTCCGCTAACGTGGCCGCCTGCCGTTGAGAAGAGGATCGGTAAAAATCGTCAAAATGCACAACCTGAACGTCAATGCTGAGCGCCGCTAGGGCCGTCTTTAAGCGACCCGTTAGAGTCGATTTGCCAGCGCCGCCACAGCCATCAATCGCAATCAAAGTCACCGGGTTGGCCGGGCTTAAGGCCGCAATGGCAGTCACCATCTGATCAAACATCGTCGCTGAATCAGCCATCTCATCCAACCAGCTCTGTTCGACTCTAGCGCACAGGCTCCGCGATCGCCGTTTTGGAGGATTCAGCGGCAGCGGCCTCAGCTGGCAGTTGGCCCAAAGAATTTGCGAGAAGACCAGCAGCAAGATTTGGGTGGGGCACCGTATCAGCGATGAGCACTGTTATCACAATCGCCAAAACCAAACGACCGAGCTTAATCTCTTTAAGAACTTGCATGAGTCTAGTCTCCTTGGGGGCGTGAGGTGAACTGAACCTGATATCGCCAAGATAAGCGGGAAACTAGCGGCAAAGAAGGTCAAAACGGGTCAGGGGCATGGCCGAAACCGGCAAGGTTGCATAACTGAGCTGTGGGGCGCGAGGTGGCTGCTCAGGCGTTATCCCAAAACAAAACCGCTACTGACTAATGTAAGCAGCGGTTTCTGATAGGTGCCTAAGCTGAGGCTGAGGGCACGTTGTTATTAATTCACGACCCAAGACTCAATGATTAGCCAATGCGGAGCAGCTCAACGTCAAACAGCAGCGTCGCATCAGGCGGAATCACGCCGCCAGCTCCCCGCGAGCCATAACCTAATTCAGGAGGAATGATCAGATTGCGCTGTCCACCGACCCGCATTGAAGCGACGCCTTCATCCCACCCCTTAATCACCTGGCCAACGCCAATGGTGAATGAAAAGGGGCGATTGCGATCGCGTGAGCTGTCAAACTTAGTGCCATCTTCTAGCGTGCCGGTGTAGTGAACGGTGACTCGCTGACCCGACTGAGGCATCGCTCCCGTACCTTCGACAATATCTTCGTACTGCAGCCCCGACTCTGTGGTTGTGAGCGTTGCTTCCGTAGAGGCTTCTTCACCAGTCATTTCTTCAGACATCTCCTCTGACATCGTCTCTTCCTCTGCTGTCAAATCTTCAGCGGCCTGAGCAATTTGGGTCTCAGTCACGACTGCCGCGTCAGGTGCGGTCAGATTGGCCGCGATCGCCTCGGTCTGGCCGCCAGTCACCTGAGCCACCAACAGCACTACGCAAAACGCTGCCAGCACTGCAAAGCTGATTAGAATATCTCGCACGACGCCCTCTCCTAAAATCACCGATAGCCAGGCTGCCATTCGAGCTTGGCATAGATCATCCACATCCTACCGAGATTTGAGGCCAAGATAGCCGAGATATCATTACCCATCGAGGATTTTCATGCCACAGAGTCTGCCCAGCAGCCGTCCCCCCTCGCTAGGTTGAGCGATGAGCAGGGGCCGAGGAGACAGAAGCAGTAGAAGAGTCGTGCCTACACAACAGGCAGAGCACCGGGCTGTAGCAGGAGTGAACTCGGCTCACCAACGTTGCTGCTTTGGGGCGGTGATGACGGCCCAAAGCGCCCAGCGCTATCCGCGCTAGCGCCACATCTTGTTTTCTAAATCTCGCACTTGCCGCTCGAGGCGATCAAGGCGGCCGCGCAGTTCGTCCATTTCAGCCTGGCGGGGCACGCCCAGATCCTGCAAGACGTTTCTCAGCTGGCGCTGCACTTGTTCATCAAACGCCGCCGACTCACCCGAAAACTGAGACATAAAATCATCCACAAAGCGACTGGCTTGTTCGGGGTTGATGCTCCCTTCTCGCACCCATTCGTCGCTCACCTGGCGAATTCGTTCGGTCACTAATGACGTCGTGCCGATACCAATCATCAGTAACTGACGCAGCAGGCTGTTGGATTCCATATTGCCTCCCAGAGACCGGTGCTTGTGCACCCAAATTACCGTTACATTGTGACAAAGATTGGTCAAAGCACCTGTCTAAACAACCGAACCCCGACGCTGACCCGGCGAACCGGCGACTCAGGGCAACGCGCCGCTGGCTAACGGTTCGCGAAGTTCAGCGACCCAGGGGAAACCCCGCCTTTGCATTGTGAGTGTGACGAACGAAATGGTAATTGAATGGCTGAAATTTCGTATGCCGGCTGACCAGCGAGAGCGCTACATTCAGCTTGATGACGAAATTTGGACTGCGGCACTGCAGCAATATCCCGGTTTTATCTCGAAAGAAACCTGGATTTCCCCCGATGATCCAGAGGTGGTAATTTTTGTCATTCGCTGGCGCACCCGCGAAGAATGGTTTTCGATTCCTGAGGCAGATCTGGCTGAGATTAATACGCGATTCGACCATGCGCTCGGGTTTGAATACACCTTTGAAACATCTCAGGAATTTCAAGTGCGGCGCTTTCCCGTGACCAATGAGCCCTCGCGCTAGGATACAAACGGGTTTCGGAATGAAAGATTATGCCGCTTTGTCCCCGTTGTGAAAATCAGGTCAAACCGACGGATTTGGCCTGTAGTAGTTGTGGACTGCAGCTCAAAGCGCACGGTCATCCCAGCATTGAGCTGCATCAGACGACAACTGGCGAAGTGCTATGCCTCACCTGTGCCTATCATGCCGATGATTCTTGCACGTTTCCGCAGCGGCCCCATGCCAAAACCTGCACCCTCTATCAATCGACAACGGCTGAGTTAGCGAGAGCCCAAGCCATCCCCTCGCGATCGCCCAGCGTTGCCCTCACCCCGCAAATCATTTGGCAGCGCTATCGAGTCTGGCTGATTCTACTGGCCATCTTCGGCATTAGCCTGTTGTTGAGCGTTTCTTGAGCGATTTCCAGCATCAACGCCCCTCGCAGTGGCGGCGCTTGTCGATGCTGGGTGGCGACAAAATCGAGGTTGCTCGCTAAATCTGCTCAGAACATACCGGCAGGTTCTGGCTCGACAATCGCCTCAGCACGGTCGGGCGCAATTGAGCAATCGCGACCCCGAACAACTGGCATACCCGGTTCGCGATCTCAACCACCGCGATCGCGATTTAAGAAACGTCAGCAAAGCGAATTTTCAAGTAGTCATCTTCCATCTTGGCACCCGCCGGATTCAGCGCCGCCAGCGCTTGCGGCAACACCAAATTGCGGCGATGGTTACCAATGCGAATATTCAGTTCATCCGCCGACTTACTCAGTTCCACCTGATCCTTCGGAATCCCCGGCAAATAGACCTCTAGGCTGTAGTCGCGGCCATCTTGCACCACGCGCAGCGTATTCTCTTCGTAGTACACCTGGGCCGGGTCTTCATCACCATACAGGGTGTCTTTCAACCGTTCTAAGGCGGCAATGCCACACATTTCTTCCGAATAGAGCGGAATCTCGCGCACCGGCAGCGGGTGGAAATCTTCGTGAATCTCTTGGCGATATTGCTGTTGCTGATCCTTCCACCGTTGGAAAAAAGGATCTTCGACCGAGTCGGGAATGATGCGATTGGCCACCACCAAATCCGTGCCTACGTTGTAAAGGCTGAGGTAGGCATGGGCGCGCAGCGATTCTTTGATGACCATTTTTTCGGGATTGGTCACCAGCCGCACTGAGGTCGTTGTCGGATCAGTCAGTACTTTTTCCAGCTCGATTAGCTGCTCATAAAACTCATAGGGGGCATCCATCACCTCTTTGGTCGGCAAAGAGAACCCTGCCACTGGGCGAAAAAGCGGTTCAACCAGGGGGCGTAATGCGGCTGAAACCGCTTCAAACGGTTTGTAAAAGCGGCGCATATACCAACCAGCCACCTCGGGCAGGCTCAGCAATCGCAGCGCGGTACCGGTGGGAGCCGAGTCGATGATAAGCACGTCATATTCGCGCTCGTCGTAGTGTCGTTTCATGCGCACCAGGCTAAAGATCTCATCCATGCCCGGCAAAATGGCCAGTTCCTCAGCGGCGACGCCATCCAAGCCTCGTGCCTGCAGCACATCCGTGATGTAGCGTTTCACCGCGCCCCAGTTGCCTTCTAGCTCTCGCAGCGCATCGAGTTCCGCCCCCCACAGGTTGGGCCGCACCGGGCGAGGATCGTGCCCCAGTTCCATATCAAAGCTGTCGGCTAAAGAGTGAGCTGGGTCGGTACTCAGCACCAAAGTTTTGTGGCCCACCTCAGCGCAACGTAAACCGGTCGCTGCGGCAACAGAAGTTTTGCCGACTCCGCCTTTGCCGGTCATGAGAATTACGCGCATATCGTTGCCTCTGCCTTTGTCGAAAACGTTACGTTTTCTTTACTGTATCGGTTTTGACGGGGATTGGGCGGCAGTTTGCCCAGGAGTGAGGTGACCAACCATTGCCCCACGCAGGCAGATTGTCTCAAGCGTTGCTAGAGGGCTGGAGGAAAATGAGCGATCGCCCACCAAATTGGAGGCATAGAAGAATTCGGCAGGCAGCAGGCAGGCAGCGGCTAATCGCTCCCCACCGTCAGTTCCAGATCAATAGCCGGCCCAAGCAACTGCATACGCCGAGCGCAGACCACTGGCCTAAAAATCTCTAGCAACGGACTGCAGGCGATGGTAAAACTCTGAGGCTTCCAACTGAGGGGTGAATTTTTGAATCGGTGCCGGTTGGTGAAAGCGTGAGACCGGTTGAGGCAGTTCAGCTGCCGATGCCGGGGTCGGGGCGACAACTAAGCGGGATTCACTAGGCGTCGTGGGGGGAGTCGGCACCGCCGCCGCATCTGGCTCCGCTGGCTCCACCGAGTCGGTGACGTCAGGGGAAGGCGCGATCGGGGGTTCCGGCGGCGATGCCACCGGTTCACTGCTGGTCACTGGTTCGCTGCTGGTCGTAGGGGGCAGCGTGGGCTGACGAGTAGTTGATTGAGGGGCCATCAGTTCAGACGGGCGGCGGCCCGTCAGCGGCGCATACTTGCTAATGAGCGGGTCAATCGGCCCAAATACAATCCGCTCAAATTCACTGTTGAAATGTCGCACGGGATGACCGCGCCGCTTCCAACCTTGCAAAATTTGCTCGACTGAAAATGCTTTATATCGGCCCTGATAAAGCGCTTCGAGCACCGCCGCCCGAATCCAGCTGGGCTCGATTTTAAGATGCTCTTGCCAAATGGCCATGAGCTCGCCGACGCGAAAACCGCTCAAGTCAAAGCTGTACTCTGCCAGTAGCAACTTGGCCTGTTCGAGGGCTCGTTCGGAAGCGTTGGGCAGCGTCATAGCATCAATATCTGAACAGCGGGTGGCTGTAGCGCGTGAGGCGTTCTATAGCTAGGTGTCAACGGTGAAGATGGAAGCCGCTCAAACCAAGGGATGAGGGCTGACCAGCCAGTGTCACCCACGAGCGGCGTCATCGTTAACCTAGCTACTTCTGAATCTTAACGGAACTCCTCTTACTCCGGTAGTCTGTCGGCGCATTGCCACTGTTTAGCCCAGTTGGCTCACAAGCTATGGTGGAGATTTTGGGCTGGGTAGCAGTGATGGACAGAGCGACTTGGTTGGCGGCGTTGAGAAAGCATCGCGCGATCGCCATTCTGCGGGCTCCCAGCTTAGAAACCGGCATTCAGATGGCGCAAGCCGTCGTGCAGGGCGGCTTTCGTCTCCTCGAAGTGACGTGGACCAGCGATCGCCCTGGCGACTTGGTTAATCAGCTGCGCACCACCTTGCCAGAGGATTGTCTGGTGGGGGGCGGCACCCTGCTATCGATACCGGATCTGCAGGATGCGATCGCAGCGGGAATTCAGTTTAGCTTGATGCCCCATACGGAGACAGCGCTGATGCAGTTGGGCCAGCACCACGGCATTCCCATGGTGCCGGGTGCCCTGACCCCGACTGAAATCATGGCCGCCTGGCAACTGGGGGCCATGGGGGTCAAGGTGTTTCCCTGCCAGGCATTGGGGGGGCCGGCTTATATTCGTCATCTGCAAGGCCCGCTGGCCCATATTCCGCTCATTCCCACTGGGGGGATCACGCTGACAGATGGCCGCACCTATTTAGAACAGGGGGCGATCGCGATCGGGGTGGCCAGCAGCTTATTTCCCCAAGCGCTACTGCAGCGTGAAGATTGGCCGGCGGTGGCGGCGCGATCGCGACAGTTTCTCGCCAGCTTGACCGGCTCCGCCTCTCTACCGAAAGCCCATTAAGCACTCGGCGCTCTCTGTCAGGGTGGGGCAGCGCCCAACCGCCGTGATCTGGGACATTATTTCTGAAAAACGCCCTAACTGCCCAGCTTAAACGCCTCGACAAAGAGACTATAAATGAGACCGATCTTGAGCGCGTTCAACACTTCTAAAAACAAAGTTCGACGGCGGGGCAGTTCGGGTGGGGGACGGCGATAGACCAGCCAGTTGACCAATTCGGTCGCCGCGAGCAAAACGGCTGACACCACCACATCGAGTTCGGCCGCCTGTCCGGCGATCGACGAAATCGCAATGCCGAAAAAATTGCCAAACAGCAGACCAATAATCACCAAAGACAGCCGCCGCCAAGGGTTATATAACCAGCGGCCAAATTGGTTGGAGACCGACTCAATTAGAGTAGATAGACGAGTGCGCTGCATGGCCGTTATCTGGTTGACTGACAAAAGTTGTTCAAAAACGGCTGAAGCGCTTTTGTTTCAGGGGACTGAGCATTGACAAGAAGCTGGGTGGGAGCCAGCATTCTAAGATTAGATACCACTCACATCCTGGAATGCCGTGAAAAAACTCCCAAATCTACCATGCCTTGGAAAACTGGCTCGGTCAATCACCTGAATGGGCTCATCTGAGTCATTTGAAGACCTACCTACGGATGGTCATCGCCTTGATTCACAGCGGTGAAGTCAATCTGACGCGATGGCTACCGCACATGCCGTGCCGCGGTGAGCAGGCCCAAAGTAGGCTCAATAGCTGTTTTGCGGAGTTAGTGTGAGGGCTAGGACGAGCTGCGTTGCTAGAATCCCGCATGAGATGAGCGCTCCCTGTCGATGCTAAGCCTGACACATCGGCTGGAAGAAGCTAAAGGCTACGAAAGTGTACGCCGTTTGCGTGGGCCTGACGGCACGGTCGAGTGTCCCCACGGCAAGACGGCAAGAGTGATCAAGCGCGGCAGAGATGACAAGCATCCCCATCGCCAACGCGACGTTTGTAAAAGCTGTGAGCAGCAGTTTGATGAGTTGACCGGCACGGTGTTTATGGGACGACATCAACCGTTGCGAGTCTGGATTGGGTGTCTGTCTCTGATGGGGCCGAATCTTTCAAATCAGCAAATTGCCCCAGAGCTGGACTTGCACAAAGATGCTGTTCACGCCCTGACGACGCAGTTGCGTCAAGTCATGGTCAACCAGAAACCAGAGGTTCAGCTTTCCAGCACGGTTGAGTGCGATGAGGTGTCCGTGACGGCGGGCCACAAAGGACATCCCGAAGCCGTGCCAAAAAAGGGCGGGAGGGACGGCGGCGGAAGCTCAAAGGGCTTCGGGACGGCGGTACCCTGACGACGGAAAAGCCACCGGTCTTTGGGATGATTCAGCGTAGTGGAGAAGTGGTGATTCGCCTTCTAGAGAACGTACAACAGAAGACGATTGACCCCATTATCAAGGCCACGATTGCTCCCGGCACCTTGGTCAACACCGACGAGTCCGTCATTGACGCACCGCTTGAAGCTGGGGATTATGGTCACAAAACCGTTTGTCATAGTGCTGGCGAGTATGTCCGTGCTGAAGATGGTGACGGTTTTTGCGCAGTTCATGTCAACACGATGGCAGGCTTTTGGTCTCTGCGACGCTCTGGGTTGCGTCCTCATCGAGGCATTTCTCAAGAGAAGCGGCCACTCTACCTCGGCTTCTTCAAGTTTATGCACAACGCACGAAGGCGAGGCAAAGCCTTGCTTGGTAATCTGTTAGAGACTATCTTGGCCTAGCTCCTTAAAACGCAGATTGAGCCATTTCGAGTTCACCGTTCGAACCTTCCGATATCCACCCGACTAAGTTTTGTCAGTCAACCAGGGCCGTTATTCCTGCGTTGAGACACCACAGGCAGAATGCAAGCCACCTTGAGTGCAGATAAAGCTGAGCTGGGTGGCATCTAAATTCTGACCGCCGCTAAAGTCGACGCCTTGATATTGGTCGCCCATGCTGAGGTCGGGAATCGCTGCCACAAAATCGTCGTCCGCGCCCCCAGTCGGATTCGTGAACAAAGCCCCGGCAAAATCGACCTGGTTCAGATTCGCCCCTTGCAGCCGCAGGTCCCGCAGGTCAGCATCGCGCAGGCTCGCCCCCGCCAGATCAGCACCGCTCAGATTAGCACCCTGCAGCGTCACCCCGGTCAAGTCGGCACTGCGGAGGTTAGCGCCACTCAAATCGACATCGGTCAGAATCGCGGCGGGGGCCGAGACGCCTTGTAGATTGGCGGCAATCAGGGTGCTTCCGGCAGCATTGATCGCAGCTAAGCGGGCACCGGCCAGATTGGCCCCAGAGAGCTGAGCCTCAGTCAGATCCGCTTTTGACAGGCGAGCATTAGCCAGCGTGGCCTGATCCAACACGGTTTGAATCAGGCTGGCATGTTCTAAATTGGCCCCGCTCAAATTGGCCCAGGTGAGATCGGCGCGATTGAAATTGGTGCGGAGCAGGCCAGCATTCACCAGTTGACTCAACGTCAGATCGGCGCCGGAAAGATTGGCGTCGCTGAGGTCGGCCCCGCTGAAATTAGTGACGCGATCATCGTAGGTGTTGGGGTGATGATCAGCGCCGAGGCTATAGAACCTCGCCCCTTGGAGCTGCGCCTGGGTTAAGACCGACCCTTGCCATTGAATGCCCGCCAGGTCTTGATTTTTGAGCACTAGCCGAAATTCACCAGCACCCCCGTGAATCAACCCGAGATGCATGCGAGTCAGGTTGAGGGGACGGGAGCGATCGCCCTCCTCTAGCATCACCAATTTCGTGAGAATGCGATTGGTGGTCTGCAAGCGTATCAGGGTGGTGTAATGCCGCGTGGGTTCGCCCTGCATCCTTAGGTCAGCGGCGAGCCCCTGATTCAGCCGCCGCAGGTAAGGAAACGCCTCTGCGCCCCGCGCCACTAACGCCTGCTGCAGCGCATCGAGCCACAGCAAATCATCGGTTTGAGCAATCAGATCAACCAAGAGTGGCGTCACGCGCTCATCGGGCAGATTCCCCAGCGCCAGCACGGCGGCCCGGCGGGCCGCCGGGTCTAACTCGGGGTTGGTCAGGGTGGAGACCAAGTTGACGTATAAATTTTCATCGGGGGTGGCCGCAGCGGTCGAAGGTCGCCCGAGCACAAAGTAGCTCACGCCCCCGGTTAGCCCCCCGATGGTCAGCAGCAAGCCTAAGCCCAGCCCCACCTTCGACAGGGTGAGTTCGGAGTCTGGCCAGCCCGGCGGGTGAGGCTTGATCACTACTGACGTGGGCCCCACCGCCTGAGCCCAGCGGCCTGAGCGCCCCAGCCCTGGCAGCCCCTTCGCTTCAGCGTGCCACAGACTCGACAGATGAATCATCGCGCCCGTGTCTTCATCCACTACACAGGTGCCCGCGAGCCAATCATGCCAGGCCCGTCTGGGTCGGTTGCCCAGCCCGGTTAAACTTTCGCCGATGAGGGCGATCGCGCCGAGCCCTGCCAGCATGCCAATGACGGGAAAGGCCCCACTCAATTGCCACACACCGTAGGCTACCAGCAGCGGACAGCCCCATTTCCCCACACCTTCGCGGAGGATGATTCTGGGCCAGCCCGGCATCTGACCATTTAGCGCCAGCACTTGCACCCCCAGCCACTGCTTGGGCCAACTCTGCCCCGAGCGCCCCACCCGATAAATGTGGCCAGCGACCAAGATGAGCGGCAGCCCCAACGCCGCAGACCATAGCAGATTGGTCAACGGTGTCACTTGCGTGGGCAGTGATCGCGGCGACAGACCCAACGCCTTGGCCGCTCCAGTTTGTACCCACTGCAGCGTCGGGGAGAGATCGCGCTTGGGACTATCGAAGGTTTGGTTAGCCTGGCGGCCCAAATAAAAGGGCAGCGCCACGCTGGTAGTCAGAAGGGCGACTTCTAAGCTCCAGGCGAAGAACCGTCGCCCCAAAGTCGGCACCCGTTTGGCGGCACGGTTGGTTGGGGCAGTCTGAAGCGGCGATCGCGCCCGGGGAGACTGTTTAATTCGGGTCGAGTTCACCGCAGGTGGAGTAACAGACCGTTTCGATTGCCGTCGGGGAGGAGAACTCATAACTCGCAGTAGCAGTCTCTATAGCCCCTGTTGTACCACTCTTGGCCCGATACCGCGCGGGGTGAACGTGACTTTGAGACAAACTTCAATCTGGCGAAGGCGGTAAAGTGCCGCAGCTCCCGTATGAGCAGCTGCATCTGGCAAGTTCATGACCAATAACGTTGCAGAAGTTGATGAAGCGGTCTCGGCAACACCCCTCCCCCAGGGAGCTATGCCTCATTAATAAAAGCTCTAAACGCTGGACACAGAGGGTTGACGCTGCTGCTCAAGATAATCGAACACGCTCTTGTCGCCAATATCAGGGGGAATCGGCTGCACCACTTTCCGGAGGGCAAAAATACCAAAATTGATTGCCCAAAAAGCTAGTAAAAGCGCTTCCCAAACGGGGGGCAAAAACTGAAACAAATGCCCCAATAGCAAAAAGGGTACGATCGGGGTCAAAACTTTAGTCTCCACCCGATTGAAACAAAAGGCTTCTTTGAAAAAGATGCCGGTGAGGGCCGCAAAGGTAAAGCCGACGCCCCATAAAGTAGTCGGTTGATGGTAAACGGTGAGGGTAAACGGCTCTGGTGAAAAATGAGCGATCGCTAAAGAGGCCGCCCCACCCACGAGCCAAAACGCCTGCAACAGGCGATGCAGCGGCCTCAGGTAAATGTGGATTTTGAGCAGGCTGAGCCCCAGCCCCAGCCAGAAAAATGTGTAGAGCACACTCACGCCCTGCACCACCCAGTCCACCTCGCCGTACCGCAAAATACCGAGCGTCCCGAGGCCGAAGCTCAGGGCCGCGATCGCCAGACCCGCACGGTACCAAACCACGTCTTGGCGATCCGTCTCTTCAATAGTGAAGGCACCGAATTGGCCTTGATAGGTGATGGGAGGCTGCTCTAGCTCTACGTTTGCCGTCATACCCAAACTCTCAATCGCAATTGATAATCCTGTTCAATATAGCGTTCACGCTGGCACCTTCCTGCTGCTGCATGACGGCGGGGGCGATCACCGCCGCCCGATGAAGAGCACCAATTCCGCTCGGCGCAACCGGTGCAGACAGGGCTGTAACGATCCCTTAAAATTTGTAGAGGGACAAAACAATACCTTTCGTAACGAAGCGACGCGGTATTTTGCCCCGTTAACAAAGCAGTTGGGGATAACGAGCAATGGAAACGGTTAACTGTGCTGAAGCCTGTAAAAACGGCTGCATCCTCGGGGACAAATGCCCCAATCTGGAATACAAAGAAAACGCCGCAAAATTTATTGAAGAAACCTCCCTCGATCAGATGCTGTCAATGGCCGAGGAAGCCGTTCGCAAAAAGATGATGGAGCGCGCCTCGCAGCCCCCGAAATGGATCTTGCCGGAAGATTAATGCCCCTGGGTGATCGCTCCATCCGGAGATCACGCTTTCAACATGGTGCCAAGGTCGTTAATTATCGGTGTTGCTGCCAGCCGACATCAGCTGAGCCGTCGTTGCCGACTCACTCTCATCCGGCATCAGGCTGACGACTTTCGGTTCTTCGGGTTGAAAGACGGGGAGGTCAAACCAGAAGGTGGTGCCCACGTTCACCTCACTCACCAGATGCACCCGGCTGCTGTGTTTCTCAACGATATTTTTCACAATCGACAGGCCGAGGCCAGTGCCTTCCAAGGTGTGAACGCGATTTTCGACTCGGAAAAAGCGATCAAAAATCGCCGCCTGATCCTCTGAGGCAATGCCAATCCCCGTATCGGCGATTTCGACTCGAATGAATTCATCTAAGTTATCCGGATGGTCGGGATGGGGCAAACGATAGGCCCGAATCATCACTTTGCCCCCCGCCTCAGTGAACTTCAGAGAGTTACCCACTAAGTTGCCAAACACCTGCAAGAGCAGATCGTAGTTGCCACGCGCTGGCGGTAGGTGAGGTTCAACGTCGTGATGCAGCGTGACTTTTTTATCGCGGGCGTTGAGCTGATAGGTGCGCAGCGTTTGCTCAATCGGTTGCTGCAGCTCCACTTCACCAAACTGATAGCGGCGATTCGATTCCAACCGCGACAGATCGAGCACGTCGTTCACTAGACGGGTTAAGCGATCGGTTTCGTGGTTCGTCGTTTCCAGAAATTCCTGACGCTCTTCCTGACTCAGCTCATCACCGTATTCATGCAGCGTCTCAATAAACGATTTGATGTTAAAGAGCGGCGTCCGCAGCTCGTGCGAAACATTGCTAATGAACTGGCTTTTGGCTTCGTTGAGGGCCACCTCGCGAGTCACATCTTGCACGGTAATCGCAATGCCTTTGGCATTTTCGCGCGATTGATCGAACACGGTGTTCAGCATGACGCGAATGGTGCGGCGGGTGGGTTCCGTGAGGATGATGCGAAACTCCATCCCTTCCGATTCGCCCGAGGTAGCCATAAAGAGGGGGCGGGTCAGCTGTACCCGCACCGCGTTGGGAAAGTGCTGCAGTACGGTGTTGCCCGACAGCTCACGGCTTTCCCAGCCAAAAATCCGGCGAGCAGCGGGGTTAACCAACACCACATGCATCTCGGTATCCAACAGCATGGCCCCATCGGCAATGGTGGATATCAGGGTTTCTAGTTTGGCTTTTTCGGCGGTGAGTTCCTCAATGTTTTGCTCTTCGTAGCGCTCTAGGCGCTCAGCCATGTCATTGAAGCTGTAAATCAACTCACCTAGTTCACCACCGAGCGGCAAGTTAATGCGCTGCTGAAAATTGCCCGCAGCAATGTTTTTCACCCCGGTCAGCAGCTCTTTGATCGGCTGGGTGATGGTGAGGGCGTTGAACACGGCCCCCAAAATCACCATGGCCCAAATTGAGACAAACACAGCGACCGCCACGTCGCGGGTGAGATTAGAGGAGGCCACGACGGTGGGGTTCGGATTGATCCCCAAAGCCAAGACGCCTAAGTAGTTGCCGTCATATTTGATCGGTACAAAGACGTCGGTCACTTGCCCGGCGGGGGTGAGGTGCTGCCGCACAAACGGTAAATTGGCGTTGCGCGCGTAGTTGTCGGGGAGCTGCATGCGGCGCCGAATGGTCAGCGAGTTTTGCACTGAGGCATCTGAGTAGGGAATGCCAAAATAGATGGCCCCATCTTCATCGGCGTACAGCATGTATCGCACGCTAGAGGTGCTTTGATAAAAACTGTAGGAAAATCGGGCCAGTTCTTCGCGATCGCCCTCGTACACGAGGGGCGACACATTGGCCGATAGCAGTAGGCCCAAATCGCGACCAAAGCGCGTATCGTTGAGGCGAGCATCTTGCTGAATCGAATTGACCGCCCAAAAGGTCAGTCCGCTCATCAATATCGAGACGACCAGGGTAGCCCCTGCCAACAATCGCGTTTGTAGGGTAAAGTCCCGCCACCAGCGGACGATGACATCACGAACTTGTTTGAGCAGAGTGATCAACGCTATCTCCAGCCAACTGCTTTTCCTAGACAAACGCGTGTGAGCGACTGCAGGTATGCCCCGTTCAGGGCAAAGATTCCCCGTTCCAACCGCTGTGTGAACCGGAGTAGCCTCTATTGTGGCACGTTGGCTGAAATTGGCGAACGCTAGACGGCATAGAAGCTGGGAATGCTAAATATCCTAGCGCTTCTATGGGCAATACCCAGCCGAGCCCAGGCCATGATATCCCCCGTTAAAAAACGGCACAAGCGAGTGACTACTCATCGCCTCCTGATCTACTGGGATGGTTCAGGATCAGGGCTCCTAAGGGCCGTCAGCAAAGGTACCAGCACGATATTTCCCCGCCGCCCCTAGTCGCTCACACTGTCTACCATGCAAACGATTGACGGTTTTCCCAAACCTATTGCCTCAGGCTCGATTTAACGGAGGTTAGGATAGAAACACTCCGTATCGGAACTGTAATTGTGACGGCTGCTCTGCCCCATTCCGACATTGATGTTGACTACCCCAGTTCAGACGGTGAGCCGGTGGCTGAAACCTTTGCGCATTTTTATGCTTTGTTAGTCACACTGGAAGTGCTACGACAGTATTTAGCCGAGCAGCAGGTCATTGTCTTAGCCAATCAATTTCTCTACTACGCGCAGGGGATGCCCAAGCTGCGCGTAGCGCCGGATGTCATGGTGATTTGTGATGTAGAACCGGGGCCTCGAGACAACTACAAGGTTTGGGAAGAGGGGCAGGTACCCAGCGTCATCTTTGAAATGACCTCTCCAGGCACCCAAGCACAAGATCAGGTCTTCAAGAAAACGCTCTACGAGCAGTTAGGCGTTCAGGAATATTGGCTATTTGATCCGAAAGGCGAGTGGATTGAAAACCAGCTTCAGGGATATCGACTGGAACATGGCCTGTTTTATCCGATCACAGATGGTCGCAGCGCCCCCCTGCAGCTACGCTTGCAGGCCGAGGGGCAGCTGATTGGCTTTTATCGCGAAGATACGAACGAAAGACTGCTGATTCCAGGCGAGCTAGCTCAGGCTTTGCAGCAAGAATCACTCGCTCGCCAGCAAGCCGAACAGCGCGCCGAACAGGCTGAAGCCAGATTAGCTGAACTCCAGGCACAACTCAAAGCTCAGGGCATCAAGTTAGATGAGGACATCGAATCCTAAAGCCCTTTCCTCACCCTGGCAAAACAGGGCTGCCCTGTTCTGAGCCGGGCAGCTCGTGATTTAAGAGTGAGTCTGTCGCGATGTTTTAGGTAGGGAGATTTCGCGCTCGCCCTGCCTAAAACATTGCCGACTAGCCCCCATTGGCTGGCTTAAGATTGGCGAACTCGAAAGCCAATGTCACGGCGGTAATACATGGTGTCAAACTCGATTTCCGCCATCGCGGCATAGGCCGTTTCCAGCGCATTGTCAAAGGTTTCTCCCACTGCGGTCACCCCCAACACCCGACCGCCACTCGCAGCAATGTGCCCCCCTTTAAGCTGCGTGCCCGCATGAAACACTAAAGCCCCTTTGGCCGCGGCGGCATCTAACCCGGCGATCGGCATGCCCTTTTGGTAACTGTCGGGATAGCCTCCCGCGGCGGCCACCACACAGGCGGCTGAAGCCGCACGCCACCGCAGGGGCGGCAGCGAGGCCAGGCGCTTCTCTGCACAGGCCAGTAAGACCTCCTCTAGCGGCGTCTCTAGCAGGGGCAAGACGACCTGGGTTTCGGGATCGCCAAAGCGGCAGTTAAATTCAATCACCGTCGGCTCGCCCTCGGGTGAGATCATCAGCCCCGCATAGAGCACGCCGCGATAATCAATCTCGCGCTGTTTGAGGAGAGCGATCGCGGGCTCAAGAATCTGTTCCTGCACCTTATCGAGAATTTCCGGGGTAATGACTGGAGTCGGCGCATAGGTGCCCATGCCCCCCGTATTCGCCCCCGTATCGCCTTCGCCAATTTGCTTATGGTCTTGCGCGGGCATGAGCGGCACAATGGTATCGCCATCGGTTACGGCCAACACGGAGGCCTCCTGCCCTGTCAAACAGGCTTCGATCACGACCTGATGACCGGCAGCGCCAAACTGCCCCTCAAATGCCGCCTCCACCGCGGCGACCGCCGCCGCCCGCGTCTGGGCGACCGTGACCCCTTTGCCAGCGGCCAGTCCGTCAGCTTTGACCACGATGGGCAGCGGCTGCGCTTGCAGATAGGCGATCGCCGCCGCCGCATCCGTAAACACCCGTGCCGCCGCCGTCGGAATCTGGGCTTCGGCCATCAACGCTTTGGCCCAGGCTTTGCTCGCCTCAATTTGCGCCCCCGCTTGGGTCGGGCCAAAGACCAACAGCCCCTGCTGGCTGAGGTAGTCAGCAATGCCATCCGCCAACGGCTGCTCCGGCCCCACGACAACGAGGCTCAAATTATTGACCAGGGCCACCCGAGCAATCCCCTCAAAATCGTCGAGCGCGAGCCCCAGGTTGCGGCAGCCCGGCAGGGTGGCCGTGCCCCCATTGCCGGGCACACACATGATCTCTTCTATCCCTGGCGATTCCAGAAGCTTCCAAGCGAGGGCATGTTCACGCCCCCCGTTGCCGACCACTAACGCTTTCACAGACGCGCGTCCTTGTTAAAGATCTCTTTTCACAGGGTGACATTTTCCCACGTCGCCGTCGCCCCAATTGGGCCTGAGGCGAATTACTCGCCATCGACGAGCCCACTGAGCCACAATGAAAATGACTCTTCCATCAGATTACACGCATCTCTCTGGTCTCAAAAATTCATAAAATCACCGGAATTTTCATCCGCGCCCTGGATTAATAATGGGGCCCTCTCGCTCACTTGACCACGGCTCGAAGCGTACGAGCTCTACATGTGGTCATGGGTCAGGCGAGGGCTTGTTGTTCAGCAGGCGCTGAGCAACGTTGACTTGAGACCTTGATTGGCTGTTCGCAGGACTTCATCCCACTATGACTGAGCGATCATCACTACCGCGATCGGAGGCGGAGGCGGGATCTCATCAGGCCATCCCAACCAGTGCCGGGGAAGATGCCCTGCGGCAAGAAATCATTAACCTTAAACGCGAAGCTGCCGACCTTAAGCAGCAGCTCTACGAACGCGACCAGCGGCTCCAGGCCACCACCACAGAAATTGGCGATCTTAATCAAAAGTTCATTGCCCAAACCGCCGCCCTCAGGGAATCAAACGACACCTTAGTGGCAGAGGTAGTCGAACGCAGCCAAGCCGAAACCAAGCTCAGGACGGCCCGTGACCAGCTGCAGGCCATCTTAGATGCGGTTCCTGGCATCGTGTCGTGGATTAGCGATGACCTGCGCTATCTCGGCGTTAACAATCACTTAGCCCAGACCTTTAACATGCCGGCAGAGGCTTTTACCGGTCAGGATATTGGCTTCCTGCATACCAGCAACCAGTTCAACACCTTTGTGCAGGACTTTTTTCAAAGTCAGCAGTCCGATGCCTATCGCGAAGTCTCGGCTCAGGTCGCCGGCGACGAACGGCGCTTTTTGATCGTGGCGCAAAAATACAATCAGGGCCGGGCGGCCTTTACCGTGGGGATTGACATTAGCGAGCGGAATCGCGCTGAAAAGGCCCTGCGCGAAGCCGAAGCCAAATATCGCAATATCTTTGAGCACGCCGTTGAGGGGATTTTTCAAACCACCACCGATGGTCGCTACCTCAGCGCCAACCCAGCCCTGGCCCGCATTTATGGCTATCCGTCGGCCGATACCATGACGGTCGAGTTGACCAACATTCAGCAGCAGCTCTATGTCGATCCGGAGCGCCGTCAAGCGTTTGCCCAAACCCTACAGCGTGACGGCGCCGTCACCGGGTTTGAATCACAGGTTTACCGACAAGACGGTACGGTGATCTGGATCTCTGAAAATGCGCGCTCAGTCTACGACAGTACCGGTGACTTGATCTATTACGAAGGCACCGTTGAGGACATCACCCAGCGGAAAGAAGCCGAGGCCGCTCTGCAGCGAGCGAATGAGGAGCTAGAACAACGCGTCAACCTGCGCACCGCCGCCTTGACCCAGTCCAACCAACGCTTACTGGCAGAAGTGCGCGATCGCCATCGGGCCGAAGACGCACTGCGGGCTTCGGAGGCTGAGCTGCGGGCCTTGTTTGCCGCAATGACCGATGTGATCACCGTGTTTGATCGCGATGGCCGCTATCTGAATATGGTGACCAAGGCGCAACTGCTCTACAACCCAGGCACCGAACGCATTGGCCAAACGGTGTATGACATCTTGCCGCCCTATCAGGCAAGTTTGTTTATGCGCCACATTCAAACAGCGCTCAACTCCGGTCAGCCCGTGCGCGTCGAATACAGCCTGCCGATTGGCGATTGGCGGCAGGCGGGGGCAGAGTCCAGCGGCCAGGCGGAGCTCGATGATTTTGAGAACGCCGTTTGGTACGCGGCGATTATTTCGCCGATGCCCCAGAATCGAGTGATTTGGGTAGCGCGCGACATCTCAGAGAAACGGCGCGCCGATATGGCGCTGCAAAAGGCTGAGGAAAAATATCGCAGCATTTTTGAAAACAGTGCTGAGGGGATTTTCCAAGCCAGCCCCGATGCCCGGTATCTCAGTGTTAACCCAGCCCTGTCGAGAATGTATGGCTATCTCAGCCCAGCTGAAATGATGGCGCAGATTAACAACATCGATCGCCTCTACGTCAAAGAAGAGCACCGGCGCACCATGCTGCAGCGGTTACATTCTCAAGGGGCGGTGTTTGAGTTTGAGTCACAGGTTTATCGGGCCGATGGGCAGGTGATTTGGGTCTCAGAAAATGTGCGGGCCGTGACCAACGATCGCGGCGGGGTGCAGTATTACGAAGGTACCGTCGCCGACATTACCCAACGTCGTCAAGCGCAAGAGGCCCTTCGTGAAAGCCAGCGCACCTTGGCCACCCTGTTGGGCAACCTGGCGGGCATGGCCTATCGGCGTTACTGCGACGCCAATTGGACGCTAGAGTTTGTCAGCGACGGCTGCTACGAACTCACGGGCTATACTCCAGCGGATTTGCTCCGCCCCGAGGCCTTTCCCTTTGAGCAGCTGATTCACCCAGACGATCGCGACTACGTTAAAGGGGAGTTGCGGCGATCGCTCCCCAATGGCAGCCCGTTTCAGATGACCTATCGCATTCTGACCACGGGGGAACAAGAAAAGTGGGTACTCGAGAAAGGGGTGCCAGTTTCGGAACCGACGGCTCAGCCCGCCGTGGTGGAAGGCTTCTTAACGGACATCACCGATCGCAAAGAAATTGAAGAAGCCTTGCGAGTTGAGCAAGAGCGCTCCGAGCGACTACTGCTCAACATCTTGCCCGCCTCGATTGCCGACCAGCTCAAACGCAACACGCAATCAATCGCCTACCGGTTTGATGCGGTTACCATTCTCTTTGCCGACATTGTTAATTTCACCGAGTTGTCAGGGGCAATGCCCCCGACCGAACTGGTCGATTTGCTCAACGAAATCTTCTCCGCCTTTGATCACCTTGCCGAACGCCACCGGTTAGAAAAGATCAAAACCATTGGCGATGCCTACATGGTGGTGGGTGGGCTGCCCAGCGCACTGCCCCATCACACGCGGGCGATCGCCGAAATGGCCCTCGACATGCAGGCGGCGATCGCTCAGTTTCGTCGGCAAGATCATTCCACCTTTAGCCTCCGCATTGGCATCGACACTGGCCCGGTCGTCGCGGGAGTCATTGGCCTCAAAAAATTCTCCTACGACCTTTGGGGCGATGCGGTCAATGTGGCCAGCCGCATGGAATCTCAAGGGGTTGCCGACCACATTCAAGTCACCGAATCGGTCTATGAGCTGCTCAAAGACGAATACACCTTTGAGGCGCGAGGCATCATTGATGTCAAAGGTAAGGGGCCGATGATGACCCATTGGCTGCAGGGCCGCTAGAGGCTGTCATCATTTAGCAGCTGAGTCCTGATGCTGAAATCGGTTCAGCCTCTAGCTGTTTACGGAGCGGGCGCGGTAATGCCCCTAACGTCAGGCTTTCGAGTTTGATTGATGACACCCCCTAGGTCACAGGGCCGAAATCAGACCCGATTCCAGCCTTCAGTGGTCATTAGCAACGTGAGGACATAGAGGAAATAATTGTTGTGGAGGCGAGGCGTCATCCCGTTTCCCAGTTTTGCGCCCCTCATAACCTTTGCCAAGGCCGGGGAGCTGAGGGGCAGAGGAGCTAAATCTGTGGCGGTGTTTGGGAGAACTAGGATAAAGCGCTGAGATCATTCGGGCAGCCAAAAGTTCGTTCAAATATCTTTGCTGTGGTTAGCGCTGAACAGTCTGCCTTAAAGATGACCATAAAATGTGACACAAGGTCTCGATTTGAATAGGCTGTTGGCTGGTTTTAGTCGGCAAGTGTCGCGGCCTTGGCCGGGTTAGGGAAACCTATTTGAAATCTCACTATCGTCACTAGAAGCCCGTGAGTCGTATGTTTTTAGATTCACTTTCTCAATCGCTGGCAAGGCACAGGAGTTTCCTGTGCCTTTTTTGTCGGCGCTCATAGGCCGTCAGTTTTTTCGGGCTATGGCAGGTGTATTCAACCTTAGAAAACCGTTTGATCATCAGTTCTATGCAATACAACTTTGACATCATCGGCATCACCACAGTCTGGGATTTTTTCAGACATCAGCAGCACGTCGAACAGTCGCCCGATCGCAGCTGCGCCTACCTGGGCAGCTATCAGTGCACGCTAGATGGTTTCATCGCCGCCACCCAAACCATTCAACACAAACCGGCTTGGGATTGGGATGCGATCGCGGCCCAAATGGTCAATTTTTGGCTGCAGGATGGCGATCGAGTCTCACGCTGGAAAATCGAACTGCAAAAGGCCGAAGAAACGAGCCTCATCGTGGGTCGCGTCGCCAACTTCAGCAATTTGCGCAATGAGTTTGAGAATTTGCTGGGTGAATCGTAAGCTCCATCCAGTATCTCCCTGGTCAAACTAGAGGCTGAACCGCTTTCAGCATCAGAACTCAGCCGCTAAATGATGACAGCCTCTAGCAGCTGCGCAAAATTGGCTTGAGATTCTGCAATCTCCTCTGTAGACTCAACATGCAACTTTGATGATGAGGGTTATGGAAGACGCCACTGGGTTTTCTGAGTTGGGGACGCAAACGGCCGACTATCATCCTGACGAACTGCCGCCAGATGCTTACCTCACCGTCGATGACGTGCAAAAGCAGATCAAGCGATCGCGGGCCTCGGTCTACCGGTATGCCAACACCGATCTCGATATTCTCAACCCGCCCTATGACCCTGATCGGCTCAATCCCGAAGTGCGGCGCGATCGCGACGAGCCCTTGCAGTTTCACCCCCGCGAGGTGCGGCGATTCGCTCAAGACATTTTGGGGTTAAACCCGACGATTACCGTACAGCCCTCAGAAGAGACCACCACCCAAGAAATTTTAAAATCAATTTTGGCCGAGCTGAGAGCCATCCGCCAGCATCTAGAATCACAATGAGTCGCCGCTATGATGCCCCTCTACCGCCTAAGCTTCGGGGCGTGATGTCGGCTCACTACCGGCACTCCTCAGGGCCGCACCCCACATCACGGGCCAGCCAGCTCGCCCCCCTCTCTTCCGGAATGGCGATCGCCCTCATTGAAGAAAGAATAATGTTAAGTTGATGCAGGCATTTGTTTACACTTCTTGTGTGCATTGTGTGGCTTAGCTCACAACCGATATCCCAGACGTTCGTTACGGTAGGTTTTAGTTGATTACCAATAGGGAACTCTAAAGTTTCCCTAGGCTTCTTTGCAGATTTATTTCTTAAGTAAGCTACGCTGAAACTGCTAGGTGCGCGGGTCTGTCACTGCCGTTTTCAATTTAGGTATTGTTACCTCGCCTGTATGGAATCTGTTAGTCCTTCCGAGAACCCTCCGGAGCCTCCGAGTAGCCGCTTCTCTCATCTTGTTGGCGCAGTTGTTGCAGTTTTAACGTTGATGCTGCCGGTGCTGGCGATTGCCCATTATTCTTCGGCCAATGCGCCGCCCGCGACACTACCGGGCTATCCGTTTTCGCAAACTCGTGAATGATTGATGAGGATACTGAGCGGTTCTGCAGTCAAGTGAACGTCTTCGCCTAAAATGCAAAGCGAAGAGTTGCCCAGCTGCGTCAAGGGGATTACATCAGTTCGCCCAGATTTACTCCCAGGACACGGGTTCAGGGTGTATTTGATCTGAGTAGGCGGCGTTGGCGTCTTGCGCAGAGGCAGCTCCAGAGTGTTTTAGGCCCATATCTGGAGACGCATAGTGGATTTATCTCGTATTCCTGCCCAACCTGAACCGGGGTTGCTCAACGTCCTCGTCGAAATTCCTGCTGGTAGCAAGAACAAGTACGAGTTTGATAAGGACATGGGTGCCCTCATTCTTGACCGGGTGCTTTTTTCTTCAGTGCAATACCCTTACGACTATGGGTTTGTGCCCAATACCCTCGCTGATGATGGCGATCCGCTCGATGGCATGGTACTGATAGATCAGCCGACTTTTCCGGGCTGCGTCATCGCCTCTCGCCCCATTGGCATGCTGGAAATGATTGATGGCGGCGATCGCGACGAAAAAATCCTCTGCGTCCCGGCTGAAGATCCCCGCTTTGCCCAAGTCAATTCTTTAGACGACATTGCCGCCCATCGCCTAGATGAAATTGCTGAGTTCTTCCGTAGCTATAAGAACCTCGAGAACAAGGTCACGGAAATTCTCGGCTGGCAAAATGTCGACAAGGTGAAACCGCTCGTTCAGCAATGTATCGAAGCCGTGAAATAACCCTTGCCGCGTAGGTTCATTCAGGTAGTGGGGATGGGTACTGTAAGCAGGAGAGGTGCTTCTAGCGATTTTGCTCAGGTTCAGACATTGTCCTGCTCACACGCTACAGCCCCTGTGCCAACTACCTGATTGGCTGTCAGTCACTTTTTTAGAAGCGGGTTTGCCCTTAAGTTATAAAAACTACTAAAACTTCCTGAGGATATTTAAATCCATCAGAATATATAGCAATAGCTAATCGAATTCCACCGCTGGTGGGCCTTTACCATTTATTAAAATCGATAAGTACGATTGATGACCGCTAATCGTCCCATGCCAGATGCAGAAGCTTCTATGCTGACTCAACATCCCTCAAACCCTTCAATTCATGGAGGTCTTTCAGCGGTGTCATCGTCTGACTCATCCCAAGGGTTTACAGTGCAGTTCTGGGGGGTGCGGGGCAGTGTGCCCACCCCAGGTGCCGACACCGTGCGATATGGCGGCAATACCGCCTGTGTTGAAGTTTTGTTGGGTCAGGATCGCATCATTTTTGACGGTGGTACGGGGCTACGGGTTTTAGGCAAGCATTTGCTGCAGCAAGACCACCCCGTGACCGCCCAAATCCTCTTTACTCATACCCATTGGGACCGCATTCAGGGATTTCCCTTTTTTGGGCCGGCCTTCATTCCCGGCAATCAGTTCGATATTTATGGCGCAACGGCGGCGAACGGCGCTTCGATCAAACAGCGGCTAACCGACCAAATGCTGCGGCCCAACTTTTTTACGCCGTTGCAAAAAATGTCGGCGACGATGTCGTTTCATACGATGATCGCGGGCAATATTATTACGCTGGAAAATGGGGCCACCATTGAAACCGTCACGCTGAATTCGCGTACCAGTGCGTTGGGCTTCCGCATCACTTACCAGGGGAAGTCGTTGGTCTACGCCACCGATAGCAATACCACTGCTGCTGGCCCTGATCCCAACTTGCTCTATCTGTCTCAGGGGGCCGATTTGCTCATTTATGGCGGCGCTTATTCAGAAACGGTCGATCTAGATGTCGAACGCGATGCCGCGATGCCCTGTGACCAAAATATCGAGATCGCCGAAAAGACTCAAGTCAAAGAAATGGTGCTGTTTCACCATAATCCGCTCCATGATGACGACTATCTAGACCATGTTGAGATGGAAATTCATAATCGCTGCCCGCAGCTACGACTGGCCCGCGAAGGCATGATTATGCAGCTCGCAGCTCACCGGCTGCACTAGCTGGCATCAGCGGTTAATCAGCCCAGCCCTCACCCGCTGACCAATAAGCACTAGAGTGGCCATGAGCCTTGTTAAGGGTCAGTACACGACTTGACATGGCAGAATTCGGAATGCAGAAGCCCATCGGATGGGGATTTCAGCCATCTGAAGTGGCCCCATCAAACTGCGGCTGGCGACAGCAGTCGCCAGTCAGGTGAGGAAAAGACGACGGAGTCATCGCAGACGGCGGAATTCAGAGGGCGGCATTTGGCCGGTGTTCTATCCCAGTCAGCCCGACACCGCTGGCTGGCTGGGATAACGAAGTGGCATTGTCTGGGTAACGCTATCCACTGCTGGGAGGCAACTGGGGCAAGATCGCCTCGGTCGATTCAGACGCGTCTGAGGCCGTGGCAGCGATCGCTAAATTCCACCGTTCGTCGAGCACGGCCACCCCGGCGCCCAGCACCTCGGCCAGGGTACTGTTGAGCCGGTAAAGGGCCACAGCCCCCAGCACGATCGCCGCCGGAAACGTGGGGGTCAAGACCGTGAGCACAGTCGCTTCAAAAACGCCCAGACCACTGGGGGCACCGGGCACCACCAGACCGAGCAGCCAGGCTAGGCTAAACGCCCCCAAAATTCGCCAGATATCGGTCAGCCCCAGGGAACCGAGCGCTAAAAAACACAGTAGAAATCCCACCCCGCGAAAGACGACAAAGCCGATCTCACCCAAGAGCGGCCAGAGGGGATAGCGCTTGAGTTCAGGAATGTTAGTTTCCGCCTCGGCAGCGGTCGGCTGGATTGCGGTCGGCTGGATTTCTGTTTGCTTGATCTTGGCCTGCGCTAACCACTTCAGCACCGGGTTCAAAACACGGGGGTGAATGGCCACGAGGACACCCACCAAAATCAAACCCTGCAGCCAATTAGCGGGCAAGCTCACCATGGCGATCGCGAGCGCCGCCACGGCCATCAATAACGGTTCCAAAATTACGCCGGTAATCGCCGTACCCGTGGACGTATCAGCGGCCCTTAAAAATTGAATGCGCCCGACAAAATGCCAGACATTACCGGGCAGATATTTGCCGAGGTTGGTCTTCAAATAGGCAATGATCGCTCCCTCTCTGGGAATTGGTGCCGCCAATAGCCGCAAAATCCAATACCACACCCAACCCGACCAGATGTGGGCCAACAGCGTGACTCCCAAAGCCAACAACAGCTGGGCGATCGCATAGGGTGCCAACCGTAATGACAAGACCTGTTGCCAGTTCTGGCGCAGGGTATGCAGCACAAACCCCAGCGTCAACGCCAGCACGAACCAGCGCAGATAAGGCTTCGCACGCTTGAGCAGGGGTTTGAGCGACGATATATTCACAGACTGTTTCCTGAGGCGGTGACCGCTATTCTAGGGTGCGTCATCGGTAAATTGCCAGGCCCTAGTGAGACTAGCCTTACCAGCCCGCGCCACAAACTCAGCTCGGGGCGGAAGCCATTGTGGTACCGACATTGAGCCGCTAACTGATGATTTCTCAGCTTATGTTGCCCGACTCATGCGGAGCAATTGCGGCAGCAGCCAGCCCGGCCATCAGCGGCAAGGCATGGGCAGCCCAACAGGCTGATAACTGCGGGTGACCCGCCCGGCCCCGCGAAGCTGACGGTAATAAAAATAGCTAATCGGATCTTGCAAATTCACAATTGAGTCGATGCCGACGCCGTTTCTCCCGTGATCGCGGCCCGAACTGTGCAGATAGTTGCCCTGGCCGATGTAGAGCGCCACGTGAGTGGTGCGATCGCCCGCCCCAAAAAATAGCAAATCGCCTGGCTGTAGGGCTCCCCCAGCCACCGGCTCGGTGAAATCTTGCTGCTGATAGGAATCTCGCGGCAGCCTGATGCCCGCTGAGGCAAAGGCCGTCTGCACCAATCCAGAGCAGTCAAAGTCAGGCCCCACCGTGCCCCCCCATAGGTACGTATTCGGCGGGCTGGTAGCGTTGTAGGCAAACCGCATCACAGCCGGTAGAGCCGCCGCAATGGTTTGAGCGGTAGCGGTGGGGGGCTGATAGGGCTGTGGGGCCAACGCTAACGCCGCCACCGATGCAGCGGGTAACCAACCGGCATAATCGTCTTCACAGAGGCAGACCTGAATCGCCTTCGCCAGGGGCGACTCGGGCTGGTGAATCAGCCGCAATTGCCGACCGGCTCGCGCTTGAGTCACCAGCCCCTGACAGGCTTCAGAACCATATAAATTGAGGTTGGCAACGCAGCGGTATTCTGCGCCTATTTGAATCTCAGTAATACAAACCATCGGGATCCGGTTACTCTGGCAATCGTTACTTTAAGCAAACATCTGCCGGCCTCCTGCACGATCGCCCCAGTCCCAGCCGACAATAGAGAATTATAAAAGACCACTCTCAATTGTTGAAGGCCATGACATCGACCCGCCCCCTCCATCGCCCTACCGTGAGTCCGGCCCCGCCACCCTCGCTGGCTCCTCTAGCGGTGCCCGCTCGGTTACTGCTGGGGCCGGGGCCATCGAATGTCGAGCCCTCAGTGGTCGCCGCGATGAACTGCCAGCCCATCGGCCACCTCGACCCAGCTTATTTGCAAATGATGGATGAGGTGCAGACGCTCTTGCGCTACACCTGGCAAACCGAGAATGAGCTGACCTATGCCGTGGCCGGTACTGGTTCCGCTGCGATGGAGGCGACGCTAGCCAACGTGGTTGAACCCGGCGATCGCGTGCTGGTGGGCGTCATGGGCTATTTTGGGCATCGCTTGGTCGATATGGCCGGTCGCTATGGGGCCGACGTGCGCACCATGCAAAAACCCTGGGGTCAGGTTTTTGCCCTGGCAGAAGTGCGAGCCGCGCTAGAGCAGCAGCGGCCAGCGGTGCTCGCCCTCGTCCATGCGGAAACCTCGACCGGGGCGCGACAACCGCTTGAAGGCATCGGTGAGTTATGTCGAGAATTTGACTGTTTGCTGATTGCCGATACGGTCACCAGTTTGGGGGGCGTCCCCATTTGGCTCGACCAGTGGCAGGTGGATTTGGCCTATAGCTGCAGCCAAAAAGGATTGAGCTGCTCCCCCGGCATTTCGCCTTTCACCATGGGGCCGCGGGCGATCGCCAAAATGGAGCGGCGTCAAACCCCAGTCGCGAATTGGTACTTAGATGCGGGGCTGCTGCGCCGCTATTGGGGCAGCGATCGCGTCTACCACCACACGGCGCCAGTCAATCTGACGTTTGCCCTGCGGGAAGCGCTGCGTCTGCTGGCCGAAGAGGGGCTGGAGGCCCGCTGGCAACGGCACCAGACCACGGCAGAAGCCTTGTGGTCGGGACTCGAATCACTAGGCCTGGCCTGTCACGTTGAGCGCGACTATCGGCTCCCGACTCTGACCACCGTCAAGGTGCCAGCAGGCATTGATGCGAAAGCCGTGATCCGCACCTTATTGCACGATCACAACATCGAGATTGGCGGCGGCTTAGGGGAGCTCGCCGGCCAGGTCTGGCGCGTCGGCTTGATGGGGGCCAACAGCCACCCTGACCGGGTTGAAACCCTGCTGACAACCTTGGATCAAGTTCTGCATGAGCTGAAGTAACCGCCAGGAGGTGGCGATGTACGGCAAGATTCTAGTGGCCTTCGGCGAAGAAGACCCGCTTAATCAAAAGGTCCTATCAGAGGCCAGCGCGATCGCGGTGGCCGAGCATGGTGTCCTGAATTTGCTCCATGTTTTATTGCCGGCGGAGGCGGGACTGCCTGATACGGGCTATGTCACCGCCGACGGCATCAATGCTACGGCGAAGGTCGAAGCCTTTCGGCTTTATTTAGAGCAGTGGCAAGGGTGGCGGCAGCAAAATCAGCAATCGCTCAGGGAGCAGGTCAACCAGCTGCAAGCCCAGGGGGTGACCGCTGAGTGGTCGCAAGCCGTCGGAGATGCCGGACGACAAATTTGCCGCGTGGCTAAAGACTGGTCGGCCGATGTCATTGTGCTAGGTCGCCATCAACGCTCAGGTATTCAAGAGATCCTGCTGGGCAGCGTCAGCAACTATGTGATGCACCACGCCAGCTGTTCTGTGCTCATTGTGCAAAATGTCGAGGCCGCTGCTAGCGCTTAGGAACGACTCACTCAACGACTCGCGCAAAATCAGCAGGGGCGACCCACTTTGCCCTGACTAGGAACGGAGTGTAATAGCATAGACGAGCCCGGCAAAGGGCGATCGCGAGCGCTGATGCCTCCGTCATCGAGCCATTGTCAGACCTTAATTATTCTCTGCCCCTATGGATGAGCTACAGCAACAAATTCAGACACTGATTCAAGATGCCCCAAATGATGGCGTCACTGGCCCCACCGTAGAAGCGATTTCACCCGTATTAGTCGCGATCGCTGAGCGGCTCAAGCAGCCTCAATACTATATTTTGCAAACCCTGAGTCAAAGCTGGGTCATGACGACCCTCAGCAACCGACAACAGGCCAGCGTCCGGAAAAATGTGCTGTACGCCTTTCCGACCCTGCAGGATGCGGCGGCTGATCCGCAGACTTCAAAAAACCCGCAAATCATGGCATTGCCGACGCCAGTAACCCACATTCTGTTTCAGATGTTGGCGCTCAAAAGCCTTGATAGCATTATCTTCTTTGACATTCCTGGCAATCTCAAACAGGGCACGGAAGTCCAAAGACAAGAGTTTCAGGCGATGGTGCAAACGCATCTTCAAGAGTCGCAGGGGTATGTTGACCCGAATGCCAATATTGGCTAGAGATCGTAAACGCCCCCGTTTCAAATGAGCCCCAAAACGCCCCCAATCGGCAGATATGGTGGCAACGACTGGTGAGATTGCTGCCTTTTGAACCAGCGTCATCGCTTAATAACCGCTAATCATGGCTGGGGAGATCCTCACCTGCTAGTGACCATCAACCGGCTGCGCCTTTGCTAGGGTAGCGGTGAAGATACTGACTCAACGGCATCGCTGATCACCAGCGTTGGCCAGATGGCGTTTAAGGCGGCTGGCTAAACGTTGCCAGCTGCCCAAAAGCGACAGCCTGCCGACAACTGGGTCGGCCAGAAATTGCCGTTGTTTAGCCAACAGCTCAGAGATAGTTTAAGGAGTGGGTGGCGATTATGGCCTCTCGTAGCGATCGCGAATTGCAAGAAGAAATGCAGCGTCTGATGGCAGAAGTTGAAGCCGGTTCACCACCGGCATCCAGAGAGCAGCCAGCAACGTCGTCATCGGCCCCTCAACCGCAAAAGCCTCAGGGATTTTTGACCCAGGTAAAAGCTAATTTTTTCTTGCCGTTGTGGATTGTGGCCATTCCTTGGACCCAGGAAATTGTAGACCAGGTGTTCTTTAACGGCCAGTGGAATCTACCCTTACATCCCCGCAGCCTAGACGGCATTCCAGGAATTTTCTTGTCAGCGGTTTCCCACAGTGGCTTCGTCCACTTGATCAGCAACACCATCGGATTCGTTATTTTTAGCTGGTTGATTTTAGCGAAGAGCCGTCGCGATTACTGGATCACCCTGCTGATTGGCTGGCTGGGGGGGGGCATCGTAAGCTGGCTGCTAGGTCCGAGCAGCGTTCATGGACTCAGTGGCGTGGTGTATACCTTATTTGGCTACCTGTTGGTCATCGGTTGGCTAGAACGGCGCGTGGTCCCACTGCTGATTTCTGTCTTTGTGTTGATCAATTACAGCGCTACGCTTTGGGGCGTATTGCCCACACAGCCCATGGTCGCTTGGTGGGGACACCTGATTGGCCTGGTGCTCGGTATTATTGCTGCGTTTGGCGTGTATCAAGAACCGCAATCGAAGTCATAATTGCACTGATTAAACTCAGCCTCAGAAACTGTTCTCACTCCTTGGTTAGTCAACTTTAATCCTTGATAAGTTGACGATAACCTCTTCTTTAAGAAGCGATGGTAGCTTAAAGGGCGTGATGTGTTAAACGATACGAATCTCCTGTATTGATGCATCCTCAGGGCATCTGCGTTCATCGCATCATCAATTTTGAGAGCATCATGACCGGGCTGCAGATCCATTCCACACTGGCGGACTTAGAGCTCTACCAGTATGCGGTTAAGGCGCCTTGTCTTGGCCGGAGCGTTTATCAAGTTTTAGAGAATAACTCACTGCTGCCAGGCGTTATTTTACTGACGACCACCGGCGAATTTTGGGGCATGATTTCGCGGCGGCGATTTTTAGAAGCCATGAGTCGGGCCTACGGACGAGAGCTGTTTTTGAAGCGGCCGATCGCGGTGTTATCCCGTTTCGTGGTGCAGGACGCACTGAAACTGCCGGGTCACACGCCCATCACGGCGGCAGTTCAACAGGCGATCGCGCGCGCCCCTGAAATGCTGTATGAGCCCATCGTTGTGGAGTGTCATACCGCCGAGTCGTGCCACTACGCCATGATCGACATGCAGGATGTCTTGCAGGCTCAGTCAGTGATTCATCAAGTCACGGCGCAGCTATTGCAAGAAAAAACGCGCACCGAGATTATGCAGACAGAAAAAATGGCGAGTCTCGGCAAGATGATGGCCGGGGTGGCTCACGAAATTCGCAATCCGGTGAATTTTATTTGGGGCAACCTCAACTACGTCGCCGAGTACTTACAGGAGCTAGCGACCCTGGTCAGAGCATTTGATCAGGAAGTCGTCAAACCCAGTCAAGAACTCCGTCAGCTGAAGAAAAAAATTGATTTGGAGTTTGTCTTAACCGATCTGCCCCACGTGATCCAAAGCATGGAAACTGGGGCCGATCGCCTACGCAATTTAGTTACGAGCCTGCGGACGTTTTCGCGCATGGATGAGGTCAGACGTGAGCCTCTTGACCTGCATCACAGCCTCGATAGCACGCTACAAATTTTAAATAACCGCCTTAAAGAAGGCGTCATTGTGCAAAAGCACTATGCCGACAATCTGCCCAAAGTGGCCTGCTATGGCGGTCAAATTGGGCAGGTTTTTATGAACGTCATCAGCAATGCCATTGATGCCCTATTGGAACATGAAGCATCGCTGCCCCCCGAGGCGCGGCTCAACTTTATCGCCGCTGACGACTCAACCTTTGGCCCAGTCGCTATTTGGGAACCCTGTATCACCATCGTGACTGAGCGATGCGATCGCCTCCCCGCTGGGGTGCACCCGATGCCGGAGCGCCAGGTCGCCCCGGCAGAGCATTCTCCCTGGGTCTCGATTCGCATTCGAGACAACGGCCCAGGTATTCCCCCCGAGATTCAATCGCGGGTGTTTGAAGACTTCTTTACCACGAAGGCTGTGGGCGATGGTACCGGCTTAGGATTGCCCATTACTCAACAGATCGTGGTCGAAAAACATGGCGGCCATTTGATTTTGCGATCGCCCTGTGAGCCCAGCGCCCGATCCACCAACGCCGGTACAGAGTTTGAAATTTTGCTGCCGCTGATGCTGGCCGAAAGCCTCCCTCTGAGCAGGCCACCGGAATCCCTGGAGGCTCATCAACAGACCAGAAATTCGCCCTCAGCCATAGCGGCTACAGTTTCTCTATCACCAACGTGAGCGCTCTCACCCCTACTGCCGTTTAAGACATCCCAATAACTTTCTTAAGAAAGCCGAGCTTGTTGGCATAGGGCGCATAGCGCCAAGCGAGATCAAACCAAAAGGGCTTTTTAAGCACGCTCTTGCCGTGAGAGAACGTCTCGAAGCTGGCTTTGCCATGATAGGCTCCGATACCGCTGTCACCGACGCCCCCAAAGGGCAGCCCCCAAATTGCTACCTGCAGAAAAACATCATTTAGACAAACGCCCCCCGAAGAGGTTGCGCTCAGCACCCGCGCTTGGAGGGCCTGATTGCGAGTAAACAGATAGAGCGCCAGCGGTTTGGGACGGGCATTGATTTGGGCGATCGCCGTCTCAATATCGCGATAGCTCATGATCGGCAAGATCGGCCCAAAAATTTCCTCTTGCATAATTGGCGCTTCCCAACTGACCCCGTCGAGCAGGGTGGGGGCGATGTAGCGGCTCGCACGATCGGTGTCACCGCCGACCAACACCGACTCATTGGCCATCAGCGCTGTGAGTCGATCAAATTGGCGATCGCTAACGATTCGAGCTAAGTCGGGGCTCTGAGCGGGCTGATCGCCAAAAAACACCTGCAGTGCCGCTTGCAGCGCGACCAGAAATTTAGCCTTGATGTCTTCGTGCACCAGCAGATAGTCAGGCGCGACGCAGGTTTGCCCAGCATTGACAAACTTGCCCCAGACAATGCGCTTAGCAGCCACCTCAACGTTGACATCGAGGTCGACAATACAAGGACTTTTGCCACCCAGTTCTAACGTAACGGGGGTAAGCTGTTGCGCTGCCGCCGCCATCACGATCTGACCAATGCGGGTGCCGCCCGTAAAAAAGATGTGGTCAAACTTTTGCTTGAGTAGGGTTTGAGCCGTTTCTACACCGCCTTCTACCACGGCGACATAATGGGGCGAAAAGGTCGCACTCACGAGGTCAGCCACGACCTGAGAGGTCGCTGGGGCAATTTCAGACGGTTTGATGAGGGCGCAGTTACCCGCAGCGATCGCGCCAATCAGCGGCGACATCACCAGTTGAAAGGGATAGTTCCAAGGGCCGATGATCAGCACCACGCCGAGGGGGTCGGGCTGCACCCAGGCAGAGCCCGGTAGCTGCGCCAGCGGCAGGCTAACTCGTCGCGGCTGGGCCCAGCGGGCAAATCGTTTCAACACATACGTCAGCTCGTCTAGCACCCCGATCTCAAAGTATCCTTCATATTCGGGGCGGCCAAGATCCGCTTTAACCGCATCAACAATCTCAGTCTGACGCTCTAAAATGGCAGCTTTGAGACGGATTAACTGCTGCCGCCGAAACTCAATGGATTGGGTTTCGCCAGTCGCAAAAAAGTCTCGTTGCGATAGCAACAGCTGAGCGATGTTGGCATCTACAGGGACATCAGGGGGCGAGAGGGCAGTCATCACACTTCCACAGTTAGCGACTTCAATAATCATAGAAAAAGTTCGCTAGACCTGTCATTGCCTTCTAGGGGTGATGCCCATAGAGCATAGGGTGTAGGCGGCCCTGCACAGCACCTGTGGCCCATTCCAAGCCTCACTTGAGGACACTTAATCGGAGCGCACGAACTGGGAGAACAGTACGGGTCCCAGCAGATAGGCGTGCCGTTCGCACCGCAATCCAGCGGCTTGGCCCAGGGCCGCTCTCGCCTCAGCACTGTAGAACCGCACCCCACCGGGCATAACGTGAGTGACGACCGGCTCCACACTGGCCCAGCGCGGTGGCGTGAAGTCAGCCAAGAAAAACCGCCCCCCCGGCTTTAGCACCCGCCGGATGGAGCGCAGCGCTTGCTCGGGCTCGGCATAGTGCAGAAAACTGATAGCGCAAAAGACACCGTCGCAGGTGGCATCAGCCCACGGCAGCGAGACCACATCGCCTTTAAGAAATTGCAGGCGATCGCGATAGCGTGATTTTTGCTGAGCCTGGCGCAACATCGCCGCCGAGTAATCAACCCCAATCCCTCTAAGAGTCGGGAAGTTCACTGCTAGCCGTTGCAGGAGTTTACCGGTACCGCAGCCCACGTCTAACACCGTTGCGGGCACTGGCAACTGCACGGAGTCTAAGAGGCGCACGTGCACGGCCTGATAAAACACCGACGGCAGCAGGATGTCGTAATGGGGAGCCCAGCGATCGAAAAAGGCTCTTTTTTCCGGAGTCGTCAACATCAGCTCTGCCCTCAGGAAACGTATGCGGCGGTGCTGCGATCAACTTCACCCTCAGGACTGGTCGCTCGCAACACCGTCTCAGACAGTCAGATTTTTGGCCGAGCTGGGCGATACTCACCCCAGCGATCGGCAGCTTTTTTTGGGCGCACTGGCCTAAGCGTGCACACTTCCATCGGGCATCGTCGTCCCCGTTAACACCGTGTCGATAAAGGTCGCACTGCTGATTTCGGCACGGGCCAAGACGGCGTTAGTCAAATCGGCCTGGCCGAGGTTAGCACGACCTAAGTAGGCTTCCACCAAGGTTGCCGCCGTGAGATCAGCGCGAGTGAGATTGGCACGGCTGAGGTCAGCCCGATTGAGATTAGCGCGGGTCAAGACCACATCTTGCATTGAGGTTTCGGCCAGCAACGCTTCCGCGAGCCGAATATCGTGCAGCAGCGCTTGATCAAGATGAGCCTGGGATAAATTCACTCGATTAGCGAGCACATTCGTCAGGTCAGCCTGCTCCAGATTCGCGTCTGCCATCAGCGCATCGCTCAGATTGGCACTCTGCAGATACGCCCCCTGCAGATTGGCGCCATGCAGATCCGCCCCCTGCAGGCTCACATTTGCCAAGTTAGCTTCGCTCAGATCGACATAGGCCAAATCGGCTCCGCGCAAATTGGCCCCTTCGAGGTCAGCCTGCCGCAGATTGGCGCCCCGTAGATTGGCGATGTACTTGCGGTCTTCTTGCCGAAAGTTGGCTCCGCGCAAACAGGCCCCCGTCAAGTTAGCACCACTCATGTCGGCATTTCTCAGATCCGCTTCGATCAGATTGGCATCCATGAGATCGGCCAGCGGTAGCTGCGCACTGCGCAGATCAGCCCCCTGCAGGCTAGCCCCATGCAGATTCGCGTCACTCAGATTGGCTTGGGTCAGATTGGCCTGGTTAAGATTGGCCCCAGCCAGCTGAGCCCGCGCTAAGTTAGCGCGCCGAAAGTTAACGCGGGTCAAATAAGCCAGCGTGAAGATAGCATTTTCTAAATTGGCCAACTGTAGATTGGAGCCAATAATGTCAGCTTTAGAAAGATCGATCCCGGCGAGGGAAAACCCTTTAAAGTTCCTCTTGCCTGAGGCGTAACATTCCAGAAAGTCTTGTGGGGTCATGAGGGGGAAAGTACTAAGGCCGCCGAGCGCTAAGCCGAGAGAGACTCACTGATTAATGGACACCTTCCCTAAGGATAGAACGGTTTCATCGCTTGCAAAATGGCCCCCGCTGCTTGAATATTCTCGCCGACGTTGCCAACACAGTGAGACATAATAGTGAGCTTACTTTCTAAATCAGAAAAGGTTTGGCAGTATTGAAAGGTCGTCTTAATCAAATCATCTAACGATTTTGACTTCAGCGTCAGCCAGTCTTGCGGCGTTGCCGTAAAAGGACTGCGCACCGTTGACAACAGCAAGATCTTCGCCCGTAGGGGATTGGTATATCGCATGATCTCCAATCGCAGCGCATAGAGATTAGCCCGATCATGGATTTTTGCATCCTGAGGCCCCTCAATCGGGCAGACGTTCGCGATCGCGAGCTGGCTGCTATGAACGCTCGTCTGTCCGTCTGAGAGGACAGAGCTTTGCCAGCCAGTGAGAGAAGTCAACCCTTCATCAATCACGGGCTTATCACTGCCAAACATCATCGTGTGGCCGTCTGCTAAGGGCTCTGCAGACAGTTCGGTCACCATGGGAGCCGCTTCAGCAGGGGAGCCGTAGAGCGGGTGAAACGCTTCGCTAATGATCAGGGCCAGCTGCGCATAGTGATTGTGGCGATTGAGCCGTTTAATAATGCGCTCAAGGTGATAGCTTAAGTCGGCCTCAGAAGGGGCAATTTGGTGCACATCTGTGACCAAATCGGCCAGCGTGTGCAGCGCCAAAACGGCCTGATCATTTTCCCAAGCCGTATGAATCACGGCATAAAGCAGCTTCTTGATGCGCAAACGGTCAGTCTGCTGGGCCAGGGTTTCGGCGATTTCGTTGTAGCGATCGCGCAGGCTCGATCGCGAAGCCACTTCCCCATCGGAGGCCGAATCTTCTGCTTCCGTATAAACGGGCTCGAGAGCCTGCAAAATGGTATCGGCCACAGCGAGATATGCCGATTTGTGATTGAGCCGCGCGGCCATCGTTTGCAGCGCCTTTTCCAGAGAAATCAGGGTGCGGTGGCGCTGATACAGCTGCTTTAATAGCGGCAGCAGATCAAATTGCATCAGCACCTTAGGGTCGTTTTCCCAGACGCCTTGATAGGTACCAAAAATCAACTTTTTGATGCGACGAATTTGCGGCGCTTGCTCTAGGGTCGCCGCCGCGATCGCTAACGGCGAGAGGTCAGTGACCACAGGTTGCCCCGCTAATTGCGGCACCACCATCGTCGCCGATTGCCCAAAAGGCGGAATTTGAAACGCCGCCACCGGTTCTTGAATGTTCTTCAGCTTCAGGGGACCGAGGAAGGTGGCATTAATATCGATGCGGGCCTTGACCACATCGTAGACCGTTTGTGAGATGCAGACGCCACCAGGGGCTGATTTGGCCTGTAGCCGAGCCGCAATATTGACGCCGTTACCGAGGACATCCTGGTGACGGAACAAGACATCCCCTAAGTGCACGCCAATCCGATGCTGCAAAGACTCGCCCGCAGCTGAACTTTCAGCCAGTTTGGCCAGCTGCTTTTGCACTTCTTGACTACACAGCACTGCCTGTACAGCACTGTAAAAAGACATCAGCAGCCCGTCACCGGTAGACTTTAAGACCTTGCCGCCGAAGCATTCACATTGTTCAGCAATCAGCTCTAAATCACGCTGAATGAGCATCAGCGTTCCCTCTTCATCGACTGACATCCGAGCGCTAAAGCTAACTGCATCGGTGAGCACGATGGCAGCTAAGGCTCTTTCAGTTGTCGATGATTGGGCGCTGCTTGGCTTCATGCTCATCAAGTAATGCGGTGATGCAAGGCAATGAGAAGGGTCCTTTCCATGGTGCCCGATTGCCCGGTTCATGATGCGGGCAATCCCACTGAACTCTAAAATAACGGCGGATACTTCCGCCTCAATCCTTTGGGAAAGATTACTGACTCAAGTTTAAGCAACTTGGCTCAGATGGCAAGTCGATCGCGGGGATTGCTCGTTCTTCCTAGAGCTCAACAGACATCTCATCCCCATAGTCGCAGCGACAGCGTGGCCGTTCCCGTTTCCGCTCCTTAGCCCGCGCCGTTGGTGAGCGCCACTGCGCCCCTACCCCTCCAGTACGGGGGCATCGCCAGGGCTCAACAAGGAGCTTGATTCAGGGGAGCATCCGGCATTTGCTTGTTGTATCGTTTCAGTCCGTGATCGTCGTACCGCTCAAATCGCACTCATCCCGTTGGGGCCATGAGGTCAGCGCTGGGGCAAGGAGCCTTCGTTCCATCAGCATCTGCGGCAATGCCGTAAGCCACCGTTTAGGCAATGCTTTGATCGCGTTAAAGAATCTCGCTGTAGGGTGACAGATCACCGTGGTCAGGTTGGTCTGATGTGAAGTTCTAGGATTTGAGGTCAGCAATGGCATTCCGGGCCATCGAAGCGATCGCCTGGTCGGTTGCCTTGGGTAACTGATAGTATTTCCCCCCGGCAGTCTTGGCGAGTTCTTTGCCAAAACCGGTCGAGACAAATTTACGTTCTGTATCAATTACCAGCAGTTGAAAACCGGTGGCGCGAATGCGGCTGGCAATGTCTAGCAGTTCTTGCTTAATATCCGGTTTCTCTTCACCCTCCAGGGGTTCGCCCAGCGATCGCGCCAGGGGAATGTTGCCGCGTCCGTCAGTAATCGCCACAATCACCACATTGCCAATGTCGCCCGACTGTTGGGCATTGGTGCCGACCCGCACGGCCTGCGTCAGGCCATGCGCTAGGGGCGAACCGCCGCCACAGGGCATGCGCTCTAAGCGCCGCCGCGCCATCGAAATCGAGCGCGTCGGCGGTAGCAACACCTCCGCCTGCTCCCCCCGAAAGGGGATCAGCGCCACCTCATCGCGATTTTGGTAAGCATCATTTAACAGCTGCATCACCGCCCCTTTCGCCGACTGCATCCGATTCAGAGCCATCGACCCCGAAGCATCGACCACAAATACAATGAGGGACCCCGCTTTGCGCGCCAGCTTTTTGGCTCTGATATCGCTTTGCTCCACAATGACTTTGCGGTGGGGCTGCCGCGCCCGCCGCGCTTTTTGATACGGCGCCGCGGCGCGCAGCGTCGCATCCACTGCAATCCGGCGTACCGGCCCTTGGGGCAGCATCGGTTTGATATAACGGCCCCGATCGTCCGAAATGACTGTGCTCTGGCTGCCCGATTTACCCTGCTGAGTCAGCGATTGCGCAAACAGTAGCAAGGACGGATCAAGCACAATCCCTTCTGGATCAAAGACAAACTCCTCAGGCACACTGGGGGGCGGCTCATCGGGCTGATCATCGTCATTGTCGTTCTCCGCGTCCTCATCTTGGTCATCTTCAGACTCATCGGTGGGCTCGTCGGGCTCTTGATTTTGCGGCGGCGGTGGGGGCGGCGGGGCCGATTCATCGTCGGGCGGCGGCAGAGGCACCGAGCGAGGCAAAATCACCAGCTCTACGGCCACTCGCAAATCGTCAGCACTCACGGTTGCCCGGCCATCCAGAGCGGCATGGGCCTTGGCCACCCGCACCGCAAACAACTCGGCGCGGTGCCCCTGCACCCCACCTCGCAGCGCTTCGGTAACCAGGTACTGCACCTGCTCACGAGTAATGGTGACGTCTTTGAGCCATTCTCGCGCCAGAATGATCTGGGTCTTGAGATCATCCAGCTCATCGGCATAGTCAGCCAAAAACGCCTGCGGCTCGTTCGCAAATCGCGTGGCTTGCTCAACGACGGCCACGCGACTCTCTAAGGTAAGGGCTTGATCCGCAGACAGGGCGATCGCAATGCGATCGAGCAGATGATCGCGTAGAGGCCCTTCGTCGGGGTTGTAGGTCGCGATCAGCAGCGGCGCACAGGGATGCTGAAAACTGATTCCTTCGCGCTCAATTTGATTACGTTGCTCAGTGAGGGCTGCCAGCAACAGGTTGCTGGTTTGCTCTTCCAGCAGGTTGATCTCATCAATGTAAAGGACGCCTTGGTTCGCCTCGGCCAGTAACCCCGGTTGAAACACCGTCGCCCCCGCTTGCACCGATTTGGCCACATCAACGGCACCGATCAGCCGATCTTCAGTCACCCCCAGCGGAATTTGCACAAACGGCGCGGGCTTGACCTGAGTCGGCAGCACCGTCAAATCTGGCGGCTCTGGCCCAAAGCGCGCCAGGGTCTCATCATCCCAAAGCTGGGGATTGGTCGGATCAGCATTGCAGCAAGAGCCGGTCATCACCTCGATCGGCGGCAGTAACTGGTGAATCGCCCTGGCCATAACCGATTTTGCCGTGCCGCGCCGTCCCGCAATGACCACCCCACCGACGCCCGGATCAACGGCCGCCAGCAGCAGCGCCAGCTTAATTGCAGCTTGATCAACAACCGCAGTGAGCGGATAAACCGTGGGCAATTCTGGGCGTTCCGCCGTTTTCATGACTCTATCTCCTGGTTCTACCAGGCGCTGGGTAATTCGGGTCAGTTTCACTCGTCAATCCCTTGAGGGGAAAAGCCTGAAGAGATGACTGCCGCCTTTCACATTATCAGGAATTCTTGAGCGCCAGGGCAGATATCGCAGTCGCCAATCCGGTGAGAACCAGACCGCGAAACCACTTTACTAATGTGCGAAGGATCAGCGTGCTCCCAGGTGTCCTCAGCACAGTGGCCAACGCCATAACAGGGACCCTTGGCAGCGCTGTGCTGCCAAGGGTCTCACCCACTTTTCTGCCCATCCTGATGGGAAATAGAGAGGACGTGCGTCAGACTAGTAGAGGCACTTTCGGCAACCCCTCCCTCACAATTAGGTAGCGACCCTCGCCACCTGCCTTGCCCGTCACCAGTGCAGCGATCGCGGGCAGGAGCGTGGGTGTGGCCAGCATGCCGCACCGGGGCATGATGGCAAGCGTGACGCCGCACCGCAAAACGGCGACACACTGCGCCGGAAACAACGTTACCAATTGTTACGGACTGGGTATTCTGGGTAAGTCGTTGGGCAGCAATTTTGGACATCGCTCCTTCAGCTGTTGACCCCGCTACGCCTCCTGTCGTTTTTCCTCACAATAATACTGGCCTGTGCTAACTTCACCCACCATGACTTTGACTGCTGCCGGCAACGACCAACTACCACAACCAACTAAGTTGTTAGCCCAGCGTGACGATTACACGACTTGCCACATTTATCTGCCTGACGAGCCGCAGCGACTTCCGGCGATCGCCTTGGATGGCAACTTTTATAGCTTCTTTCGATCGTTACAGGATGCCGCTAAAACCCTGAGCATTTTGCGCAAACTGTCGGCCAAAGGGGAGCAAACGGTCATGACCCCAACTAAGCGGGGCTACGCCATTTGGGTATATGAATCAGATGCCGTTTTGGCCACGGGTCGAGGTTCCAAGACTCGTAATTTACCGCCTTCTTTTGGGCCGGCCAACAGCTGGATTGTGAGCGATGATCAGGCAGGCTACAACACCTGTTCGCTCAAGGTGCCTGATCTGCCCGACGTGGTGCCCGGTCTCGCCAATGGCCAGCGACTATTTAGCCTTTACCGCCGAGAGAGTGATCCGAAGACGGCACTGTCGCTGGGCTCGCGGCTATCGCAACGAGGTGACGAGATTGTCATTTTGGTGGGCGATGCGGGCTATGCCATCTGTGTCTATGAACCCAGCGCGACCATCGTTCGCACTTAGACAACTGCCACGCTGCTCCCATTTGAGCCAGTTTCAATTGAGTGATCAAAGCAGCGCAAGCCCATCGATGGGCTTGCGCTGCTTTGATTAGTGCCCATGCGCGACAGTAAGGCGTTTGCAGCCAGTTGGAGAAGAGCGCTGGGTAAGCATCATCACCACCTGTCCCAGTTGCCGCTTGGCACAAATAAAAAAGGGGCTCAGGGCTAAATTCAGCTCAAGGCGGCGGCGTTATCGGCCGTTACTACCCGGCAGAATCGGCTGTTCTACGGCCTCGCGGAATCTCGTCACATCCTCACCAAACTCGATAGGGAGAACAGCAACCACGTTTTCGTGCGGCCGGGGAATGATCACCCACGTCTCTAAAACACCGCCAGGGGAATTTTCGGCGGCGGCCACACCCGCTTCCATCGCGGCTTTCACTTCAGAAATATCACCCCGAATGTTGATGCAAAACCGAGCACTGCCAGCTCGAATGTAGTTCACCAAGGTTACTCGCCCTGCTTTAACCATTGCATCTGCCGCCGCCAAAACAGGCGGAAAGCCTTTTGTCTCCAGCGAGCCAACTGCCTGAGGCATTGCCTTTCTCCTAAAAATTAAGCCTGTACTTAAAAATCATTGTACGAGGCTCGTGAACTCTAACGCGATCGCGAGGGAGGCTTTTTCCCGGACTGATGCATTCTTTACCTTTGTCAAAGTTCGGTTACAGAATTAGGGGCTGTCATCATTTAGCGGCTGAATCCTTTCGCTGCAAAGCAATCAGCCCCTAGCTAGTTAATTGGGTGCGGGCGCGGTAATGTCTATCGTCAAAGCGTTCTGGATTTAATTGATGACGCGCCCTAAAAACCTGGCATACGATTCCCCCGGATTTCTTCAATCCAAAACTCTTCAGACGCTTCAGTGAAGTCAATTGGCAATACCGTCTCCAGATTTTCCGGGGGGTTAGGCACAATGTAGTGTGTCGTGACGCACCCCTCATTGGGCAAATCGCTACCGACGATCAGTCCCGCTTCTACAGCGCGATTGACTTCAGACACGGGACCTCGGATGCAGACAAACTGGCGTCCACTATCGGCTTGTTCGTATTTCACAATTGTGACTCGGCCGGCCTTGACCATGGCATCGGCCACTGCCAACATGGCGGGAAATCCGTAAGTTTCGATCACACCAACAGCAAACGGCATAGACCTATCTGTCCACCAAAACGGTAATTAAGTAAATAGTCGCTCAGGCGCGTCATCAATTAAGCTCAGAAGTCTTGAGGCACCAGCACTCCTGCGCCCGCATCAACTGCACTCGCCAGGGGCTGGAACGGCTTGACAGAGAAACCTAGCAGCTAAAGGATGACAGTCCCCAATACAAAGACTGAAGTATTTCAGCTTTCGGATCATACCTTGATTGAGCTAGGCTCAGCGATCGCCGCAATGATTCGTTCACACCCCGAGTCTGGCCGCGCCCAATCGTAATGACACACTTTGGGATCCCCCCAACAGAGGCGCAAATACAGCTCTGAGCGCGTGGCATCTACCTCGGCCCATTCGACTTCAGCAATCCAACGGTTGATGGTAGTCAGCTCTAACGGCAGGGGCGGCGCGCCGGAATGCCAGAGCCGCAAATTGGCAATCGACGATCGCCAAAACGCGATCACCTCGGCTTTGGCCGCCGTCAGAACAGCCTTATCCTGCGCGGTAGCAATCAGCTGCGGATGCAGTTCTGGAAACCGGTGCGATCGCCCTTGAAAGCGACAGGTATGCCACACCAACCCGGACACCAGATGTTCGCGCTGATACTGGTGAATCTGGTCACGAAAATCTTGCACCGCAAAGACTTTGCTGAGCTTTTCAGTGCCAATCGCCTTCGCAATGACGGGGTCGAGCCGCTGACTCGACGATAAAACCACCCGCTCGCCGCGCCAGGCCGCCCGTAACTCTTGATCGAGAAAGTCAATCAGCTCTTCAGTGGTGTAGCTCATGGGCACTGAATATGAATTTGCTTCAATCTTATCAACCCCACTCGCCCTCAGACTTAAGAAGATTCTGGATCTTCTCAGAGCGGTCATCCTGATTGACTGGTGTATGGCGGGCAAAAGTTGCTTGACGGCCCCGAGTCAAAGGCGTGAGCGCGCCTCGCCTCATCCCCTGGGGGCATCAATTGCCGACGTGCCCTAGGCGGTTTGTCAGCAGTTCATAAACTCCAGCAGCATCAACGCTGCGCACAATATCTACGGGCAGCCGGTCAGGACTCGCGGGACTGACCACGGTTTGGCCCAGCGTCAGCGAACTATTGAGTTCAACCTGCACCTGTCCCGGTTCGGTGGTGAACAGATCTGGACGCAGCAGATAAGCGATGACGCAGGGGTCATGGAGGGGCGCGCCGACCGTGCCCAACAGGGCTTCGTCCGCTTTGCCATAGTGACTCAGCACAGCAGTCGCGAAGTCACTGACCGGATGGCCCACCGCGCGAATCGCCGCTAACCGGTCAGGCGTCGTCAGTACCTGATGCGTAATATCTAAACTCAGAAACGTGATGGGCATCCCTGCCGCAAACACGACCTGAGCCGCGTGGGGATCGACGTAGATATTGAACTCGGCGACGGGAGTGATATTGCCCTGGGTAATGCCGCCCCCCATCATGACAATGCGCTCAATTTTGGCGGCGATTGCGGGCACTTGAATCAGCGCGACGGCGATATTCGTCAACGGCCCCAAGGTCGCAAGCGTCAGCGGCGCTGGTGCCGACTGCAGGGTCTCAACCAGATAGCTAACCGCATGGCCTGAGGCCAGTGGTAGGGCCGGGTCGGGTAGCGTTGCCCCCTCTAGCCCCGTCTTGCCGTGGATGTCTTCAGCCGTGACCAACGATCGCACCAACGGGCGCGGGCAGCCAGCGTAAATCGGGATATCGCGGCGACCCAGCAGTTCACAAATCTGGCGGGCATTTCGTTGGGTCAGGGCCAGCGGCACGTTGCCGGCCACGACGGTGATGGCCTGTACGGCGAGTTCTGGTGAGCGCAGAGCCAGCAGGAGAGCGATAGCGTCATCGACACCGGGGTCACAGTCGATAATGATGGGGAGCGGGATCATCGCCTTCAAGTCCAGAAAAGGGCAAGCAGGCAGCCCCCAAGGGGGCCAATCCTGCGCTAGCGTCAGAGCTAGACCGACGGTGCTAGCATACCGATTTGATGGGCAGGCCGCACTGCCTGCCCCGTTGACGGAATTGGCAAAGGGCATGAAGAACAGCAGAACAGCACTTCGGGTGATCGCGGGCGCACTCACCTGCAGCTGGCTCATCAGCTGCGCTGGGAGCCTAGTGGGCGATAGCGTGCAGCAATCACTCGAAGCCGACCCCCAGCTTGAAGAATCGCCGCCCTTTAACGCTAATTCTGCCGATGAGCCAGCGGCAGAAGACGATGAAACCGCGGCAACGGAAGCCTCCGAGCCCACACCCCCAGCGGCCAATCGTGAGACGGCCGCATCCTCGACTAATACGACCCGCGCGCCTGAGCCCGGTGAACGCGGTTTTATTGGGCCGTTATGGTCGCAAGCTGAGCCCGCTGACTCCACAGCGCCGCAGAATGATCCCGATCCGGGGTCAGAAACGGCAGAATCAGTGGATCAGGCCATCAGTGATCTGACCGGAGTCCCAGCAGATTTGCAGTCGTACATCCGGGATCTGCAAACGCTAGACGTCATCGAGCCGGTGGCGACGGTGGCGGCTGAAGACAGCCCTCAGGCCACGACAACAGCTCCTTTCACCACTGCGATTACTCGGCGCGAATACGCCCAGTGGCTGTTTGACAGCCATAATGCCATCTATGCAGATGATCCCGGCGATCGCCTGCGGGCCGGCAATCCCAGTGACGAACCGGCTTTTCAGGATGTGGCGGCGACTGATCCCAACTTTGCGGCGATTCAAGGACTGGCGGAGGCGGGCCTGATCCCCAGTGCGTTTACTGGCAACAGTACCGCCGTGAACTTTCGCCCCGATGCGCCATTGGTTCGCGAAGACTTGATTTTGTGGAAGGTGCCCCTAGACAGTCGCACCGCCCTGCCCACCACCACGCCCGCAGCCGTGACCACCGCTTGGGGCTTTCAAGACGCTGCCACCATTGATCCCCTACCGTTAAGGGCGATCGCGGCGGACTTTCAGCTGGGTGATTTTGCCAATTTCCGGCGCGCCTTTGGCTATACCACGCTGTTTCGCCCAGACAAGGCCGTGACTCGGGCTGAGGCTGCCGCCGTGCTCTGGCGTTTTGGCTCTCAGACCGAAGGTCAAACCGCTGCAGACATCGCAGAAGCGCCCGATTAACCGGCCCTGGAAAAACGTCTGAGGTTAATCCTAAAGAGAATCTGTGTTCTTTTCTAACCGCTGCTCAGATGAGTTATCACAGAACCTGTACTGGAAAAACCTGGCTCACCGTTGAGCCATTCATGATCACTGTCAGTCTTAAACGACTCAAACGACTCATTCAAAGCCCCACAAAGCGAGTTCAAACTCCTGCCTTCAGGACGATCGCGACAATTCCTTGCCAGTTGTCATGCAATCTAGTCGGCGTATTCAGATATTTTGGGCTGAAAAGCTCTGTTTTCATTGTCAAAAAGCCAGCCAGATTAGCGCATTACACTGCCGTCAGAAAGTTGTTTTCAGTCCCTTCATAAAGTATTTCAAAGCTGCGTGATTACGCCCATTTTTCGATGAAGTTGATCGCAGTATTACGGCATTTGGGTAAGCTTTTTCACAGTCTCGATTAGGTTGAATCACACATCAATTACTGCTGAAAGCCGTTTGATGTATGCCTGCTTTTTCTCAATTTAGGAGAAGAACTCGATGAATTCATTTCGCAATCGAGGAACGTTAGTTTTACAAATGGTGCTGTTTTGGGTGATTGCCCCGGCGATTGCGCTGTCTTTGTTGCTCTGATGATTTTCAGACCGCTGTCATCCAGACTTAAGGTAAGCTCCAATCTCATGCCTAATCTTGGGTCTATGACGGCTTGATGGGGACTTTGACCGTAAACGTGCTGCCCTGCCCCACATCTGACTCTAGCGACAGCGTCCCTTGGTGAGCGGCCACAATCCGCTGGGACAAATGCAGTCCCAGACCACTGCCCGAGCGACGATGTTGCCCTGGACGAAACCAGGCGAAGATTTCTTTTTGGTTAGCTGCAGCAATGCCGGGGCCGGTGTCTTTAACCCGAATACACCAGTCAGTGGGTGCCTCGGCAGGCTCTTTGTGAAAGCTAATCGCGACAAACCCGACATCGGTGAACTTGAGGGCATTGCCCACCAGGTTGACCAAAATGCGACGGAACTCTAAGCGATCGCCGTGACAGGTATAGCGGCGATCGTCGCCGACTTCAGCCACACGATCTTCTAATTTAAGGTCGAGGTTTTTGGCGATCGCGAGGGGGCGCAGTTCCGCCGTGACGTCTTCGAGCAGGCGTTTGAGATTGAAGGGGGCGATCGCCATCTCTTTGCGACCGGCTTCGTAGCGATAGACCTCTAGCAAGGTATTGACCATCGCTAGCAAATGTTCATTGTTACGAATCGTTTGGGTGACCGCATCTTTAGCCTCCGTGGGCACCTGACCAAAGGTATCTTCTTTCACTAAGGTCAACATGCGGTTAGCCGCCACCAAGGGCGTTCTCAAGTCATGGGTCAGGCGAGAGACAAAATCATCCCGCTGCTGCGTGATTTCGCGTTCGGCATCGACGCTGCGTTTGAGTCGCAGCAGGGCGCGCACCCGCGCCAGTAACTCATTGGTATCAAAGGGTTTGCGAATAAAGTCATCGGCGCCCATGTCGAGCCCGGCCACCACGCTCGACCGTTCGTGGGCCGTGACCAGCAAAATGGGAATAAACGGCAGTGCTGCCATACTGCGGAGTTTTTGCGTGGCCTCATAGCCACTCATCCCCGGCATCATCACGTCGAGCAGCACCAGATCCGGCAGTTGCTCGACAATGCTACTGAGCATTTTTTGGCCACTCTCTAGAGGGGTCACCTGATACCCCTCGCCTTCTAACAGGGCCTGCAGCAAAAATCGGTTGTCGGCGGAGTCATCCACCACGTAAATGTGTGCGGGATTAGCAGCCATAAGTCGCCGATACTACACTCTGTTTCACTTATGCGGTGGGCCAGCTCGAAAAACCACTGTCAATCGATAGATTTGTGGTCGAAGCGCCACCGTTTCGGTCCAATATTTGAGGGACTTCAGCCCACTTTTGTCATCAAAATGTTGAGGAATCTGTCGGTGTGTAAATGCTGGGACAGAATTTGTCAGTTGGTCACACGGGCTAACTATAGTGAAGCTTACAGACAGCAGTCGTTAAAACTTCAGTCGCGTAGTCGTCGTCAGTGCCGTGAGGCCAAGACGACGAGCCCTTGGGTTCGGTTCTAGAGCGCAAGATGACACTAGGTGTCTTAACCTCAAGGGCTAAAACTATAAAAACTGTCGAGTTAGACCTGCGTTGAAGGATGGCGAGGGTTTTCGGCGAAACCTCGTTGGCAGTTTAAACCTCACGACAGGAGACTCTTCTATGAAACTGGCTTACTGGATGTATGCGGGTCCGGCACACATTGGCACGCTGAGAATTGCCAGCTCTTTTAAGAATGTGCACGCGATTATGCATGCGCCGCTGGGCGATGACTATTTCAACGTCATGCGTTCAATGTTAGAGCGCGAGCGCAACTTTACGCCGGTCACCACCAGCGTGGTCGATCGCAACGTGCTGGCTCAGGGCTCTCAAGAAAAGGTGGTCGATAACATCGTGCGCAAAGATCAGGAAGAATCGCCTGATCTCATTGTGTTGACCCCCACCTGCACCTCCAGCATTTTGCAAGAAGACCTGCAAAACTTTGTGCAGCGGGCCAGCTTAGATGCCCAGTGTGACGTGTTGCTGGCGGATGTCAACCACTACCGCGTCAACGAACTGCAGGCGGCCGATCGCACCCTGCAGCAAATCGTCAAGTTTTACCTCGATCGCGCAGAGAAAAAGGGCGAGCTGCCCACCGGTAGAACCGCCCAGCCCTCCGTCAACATCCTCGGGCTGACCACGCTCGGGTTTCACAACAATCACGATCGCACTGAGCTAGTGAAGCTGATGGGCGAGTTGGGCATTGCGGTCAACCTAGTGCTGCCCGATAAGGCCTCAGTAGCAGACATCAAAAAGCTGCCCCAGGCTTGGTTTAACCTGGTGCCCTATCGCGAAGTAGGCCCAGCAACGGCAGAGTATCTGCAAACGCAGTTCGATCAGCCCACAGTCGATATCACCCCGATGGGGATCGTCGAAACGGCCCGCTGCATTCGCGCGATTCAAAAAGTGCTAAACGACCAGGGAGCCCCCGTTGATTACGCCGAATTCATCGACAACCAAACGCGGTTTGTGTCGGATGCGGCTTGGTTTTCGCGCTCGATTGACTGTCAGAATTTGACGGGTAAAAAAGCCATCGTATTTGGCGATAGCACCCATGCGGCAGCGATGACCAAGATTTTGGCGCGGGAGATGGGCATTCGGGTCGTGCTCGCGGGCACCTACTGCAAATATGACGAAGAGTGGTTTACCCAACAGGTGGGAGACTACTGCGACGAAATCCTCATCAGTGAAGACCACGGGGCGATCGCCGATAAAATAGCCGCTCTGGAACCCGCAGCTATCTTTGGCACCCAGATGGAGCGCCATGTGGGTAAGCGTTTAGAGATTCCCTGTGGCGTCATTGCCGCGCCGATTCACATTCAAAACTTCCCCGTAGGCTATCGGCCCTTTTTGGGCTATGAAGGCTCTAATCAACTGGTCGATCTGATCTACAACTCCTTTACGTTGGGGATGGAAGATCACCTGCTGGAAATCTTTGGCGGCCATGACACAAAGGAGGTCGTGACCAAAACGATGTCGGCGGATGGGGGCCTCACCTGGACGACCGATGCCCTCACCGAGCTCAATCGCGTGCCAGGGTTTGTGCGCGGCAAGGTGAAGCGCAATACTGAGAACTTTGCCCGCGATCGCGGTCATGCCGAAATCGATGTGGAAGTCATGTATGCCGCGAAAGAGGCCGTTGGCGCTTAGTGAGTCCATCGGCAATTAATATGAGTGGCTTAAACGATTGGTCGGCGATCGCGATGGAGCGTTCCAGCCGGACGCCAGCGATCGTCTATCTGGGCGATGGGCGACATCGCTGAATTCGGAGTGCGGTAGCCAGCATGCGGCAGTCGGCGTCAAAAAGACCGTGCCCGTGGCCTCGCAACGGCACCGCATCGACCGATCAGGAGAACATATCTAACTGCTCGGCAGGATCTTCCTGAACACTACGCCGCTTGCGACGCTTGCCGTTGCCGTTGAACTGCGCCCCCTGACGCAAGCCGACAGCAATTTTGCTGTGCTTTTCAATTTGCGACATCACCTCCCGCGCCCGCTGAATCACGGTGGGGGGGAGTCCCGCTAACCGTCCCGCCTCGATGCCATAGGAGCGATCGGCCCCGCCCGGTCGCACCTGATGGAGAAACACAATTTGATCCGGCATTTCCTTCACCGTGACCTGGTAGTTGGCGATGTTATTCAAAATGCCTGCGAGTTCATTCAGCTCGTGATAGTGGGTGGCGAAGATAGTGCGCGCCTGAATTTCGCTGGCCAAATACTCGGCCACTGACCAGGCGATCGATAAGCCATCAAAAGTAGCGGTGCCACGACCAATCTCATCCAGCAGCACCAGGGAGCGATCGCTGGCGTGGTTCAAAATGTTGGCGGTTTCGTTCATTTCCACCATGAAGGTGGATTGTCCCGTCGCGAGGTCATCCACAGCGCCCACGCGGGTAAAGATGCGATCGCAAATGCCCAGCCGGGCCGTGCTCGCGGGGACAAAACTGCCCACCTGCGCCATTAGCTGAATCAAACCCACTTGCCGCAAATAGCAGCTTTTGCCGCTGGCGTTGGGGCCAGTGAGAATGATCAGATCGGGAGGGGAGTTAAGTGAGGAGTGGGGGGTGGAGAGTGGGGGGTGGAGAGTGGGAGAGTGAGAGTAGGGAGTTTTGAGTTGAAGATTGCTGGTTTCCGGCTGTCGATTAGCGACCGGCTCGTTTCCGCATTCCGCATTCCGAATTCCGCATTCCTCTTCTCCAACTGCCGACTGACGATCGCCCAACGTGCCGCCCAGGGTGGTGGAATTGGGGACAAAGAACCCGGCGGGCAGCAGTTGTTCCACCACAGGATGGCGCCCCTCGGCGATCGCCAGTTCGCGACTATCGACCATGTCAGGGCAGCAAAAGCCTTGATAGATGGCAACTTCGGCCAGCCCCGCCAACACGTCGGCGGCAGCGACGCCCCGCGCCACCTGACGAATCAGGTCGGCATGGTGGCCCACCAGTTCTCGCAGCTGCTGAAAGATTTCATATTCCAAACTGTGAATCTGGTCTTGGGTATTGAAGACCCGCGTTTCGCGCTCTTTGAGTTCGGGGGTGATGTAGCGTTCTTCGTTGGTCAGGGTTTGTTTGCGAATGTAGTCGTCGGGTGCCTGATCAGATTTGCTGCGCGAGATACTGATGTAGTAGCCAAACGCCTTATTGAAGCCCACCTTCAGCGTCGAGACCCCAGTGCGCTGGCGCTCCGAAGGTTCGAGTTTGGCAATCCAATCCTGATCGCCTTTGACCTGATCGCGCAGGGTATCGAGATCGGCATTGACGCCCGGTCGAATCAGGTTGCCCTCCGTGAGATATAGGGGCGGACTTTCCACCAGGTGCGATCGCAGGGTGTCGCCCAGCTGCTCTAAATCCGGCGGAACGTGTTGCAGGGCTTGCAGAAAGCTGGATTGGGTAGATTCCACCAGCGCTGCCAAAATCGGTAACCGCGCAAAGGAGTCCGCTAATGCGACCAAGTCGCGGCCATTCGCCGTACCCGAACCAGCCCGTCCGGCCAGCCGTTCGAGATCATAGATTTGTTTCAGCTGCTGCTGGAGCGCCGTCCGCAGAGACCCATCAGCCACCAGCTCTTGCAGGGTCTGTTGCCGCTCTTGAATCTGACTGACGGAGAGCAAGGGTTGCAGCAGCCAGCGCCGCAGCGCTCGCCCGCCCATCGCCGTCACGGTGCGATCAAGCGCCCAGAGCAAGGAACCGTTGTAGGTGCCATCGCGGGAGGTTTGGGTGATTTCTAAGTTGCGGCGGGTTTGATGGTCGAGCACTAAAAAGTCGCTGAGCACATAGGTGCTGAGTAGCTGCAGCGGCACCTGCGTCTCTTTTTGGGTGTCTTTGAGATATTCCAATAGGCCGCCCGCCGCCCGCACCGCCAGGGGCAAATGATCGCAGCCAATGCCTTCGAGCGATCGCAGCCGAAAGGTTTGCAGCAGTCGCTGTCGCGCTTCAGTTTGCGAAAATGCGCCCTGCGATCGCAGCGTGTAGCAAAACTGTCGCGGCAGACAGTCGGGCAGCTGATCGGTCGCTTCGCCAGGCCGCAGCATCGCCCGCAGATCCGGGGCGTCGGTGGGCAACAGCGTTTCCGAAGGCTGCAGGCGCATCAGCTCCTGTCCCACCTGCTCTAGATCGCTGTGCTGGGTGGTGAAAAATTCGCCAGTGGACACGTCGGCGTAGGCTAAACCCCAATGCTGTCCGGCAATTACGACTGCTGCCAAAAAGTTGTTGCGGCGGGCGCTGAGCATGCCCTCTTCTAACACCGTACCGGGGGTGATGACGCGGGTCACTTCGCGCTTCACCAAGCCCTGCGCCAAAGCCGGATCTTCCACCTGGTCGCAGATGGCGATCGCGTAGCCTTTTTCCACCAGTTGAATGCAGTAGCGATCGAGGGCATGGTGCGGAATGCCCGCCATCGGCACACGGCCCACCACTTTGCCACATTCTTTGCTGGTCAAGACCAGCTCTAACTCGCGGGCAATGGTGATGCCGTCTTCGAAAAACGTTTCAAAAAAGTCGCCGACCCGATACAGCAGCAGCGCGTGGGGATACTCCTGCTTGACCTGCACGTAGTGGCGCATCATCGGCGTCAGGTCGTCGGCGTTGACGTCCCGACAGTTGGCGTAGCGCACCGTATGTTTGGCCAGTCTTTCTGGAATGCCGTGGTTAGCGTCGTTGTCAGCAGGCGCGGCCATAACCCTCACGAGGATGCACAAATGTTCCTCCTGATTGTAAGACTGACCTCTGCTTGCTGAGCATTGAAGTGGCAGGAATTGGAGTGGAGGGAATTGGGTCGGGGGTGGAGCGTCGAGGGCATCGGGCGAAAGGAGCGACGGGGCTAGAGGGAGGGACTTGCAAGTTAAACAACGAGGGCGGTGAAGATTGAGGCGGGGGCGATGCGATCGCAGTGCTTGAGACAGGCGTACGGCAGCAGCAGCCCCATGGTCGTGGATACAGAGTGCTGGTTGGGCGCCGTGCTTCAGGCCGTCACAAACTTCATCAGCATCACCTCCCAGACGAGGCGGGGCTGGACGAAGCGCCGCAGCTGAAAGTGAGCCTGTTCTAGACCAGCCAGCAGGGCGGGCGATCGCTGGGTTTGCCAGAGTCTTTGCTGCAGGTATTCCACCAGCCAGAGCTGTGATTCGGTATCGAGTTCTTTGCTAACGCGGCGCGCGAGTTCTAAAGCAACCCGCCGGTTGGGGGGAGGCTGCTGCAGCGCGGCGACAAGATCCGCTGGCAGCGTTTGCAATTGCTGCAGCGCGGCGATCGCCTGCCCCGGACTGCCCTGGGCCATGGCCAAGACGTCTGGCTGCTGCAAGATTTCGGCATGGCCTGACTGGGTTAAGACCGTCGCCAGAGTGGTTTGTGACAGCCGCCGAAACGGAATACTTTGGCAGCGAGACACAATCGTGGGCAGCAGGTTGGCGCTGTCTGTGGCTAACAAGATCAGCGTGGCGTTACCCGGTTCTTCTAAGGTTTTGAGCAAGCCGTTCGCAGGCGACTCGGCCATGGTTTCCGCCCCTTCGATCACCACGACAGCCCGAGGCGCTTCGAGGGTCGGACGCGCCAAAAACCGGGTCACATCGCGAATTTGCTCCAGGCGAATTTGCGGCGGGCTTTTACGCTTCAGATCAAGTTCCTCGGCTTCAGCAGCAGTGACGGGCTTGCCCTTGTGCAGGTAGGTGGGCTCCACCCACATCAAATCAGGATGATTGCGATCTCGAATGCGTCGCCGCACCTGTCCAGCGGCCTGATTAGCGGTTTGCAACAGGCACTCAGCAAAGCGTAGCGCTCCCAAGCCCCGCCCCGTACCGGCTGGCCCAACCAAGAGATAGGCCGGAGCGACACGTTGCTGGGCGATCGCCTGACAGAGCAGATCAACCGCCGTCTCTTGGCCTAATAAATCTGAGAATATCGCCCGTACCATGTTTTTATGCGCTGCTCTAAAACGGTTTGAATTTGCTGCGCGACCCGCTCTTCTGACTGCGTGGCATTGATCGGCACGATCCGCTCGGGGTGCTGCTCTGCCAAGGTTTCAAAGCCCTGCTGCACCTGCTGGTGAAAGGTCAGGCCCGACTGTTCGAGGCGATCGAGCTGACCGCGACGGTGACTGCGGGCCAGTCCCTGCTCCGCGTCTAACTGCAGCCACAGGGTCAGATGACCTGACGTGCCTTGGGTCGCGATGGCGTTGAGTTGTTCAATCAGCGAAAGGCTCAGGCCCCGCCCATAGCCCTGATAAGCCACCGTTGAATCAATAAAGCGATCGCACAAGACCCAACTGCCCGCCTCAATGGCTGGAACAATCACCTCTTCAATATGTTGCGCCCGATCCGCCGCATACAACAACAGCTCTGCTTGTGCCCCCAGAGCCGCTGATTGGTTATCTAATAACAAGCTGCGCAACGCCTTACCCAGCTCGGTACCCCCCGGTTCACGGGTCGTGATCACTGACGGCACGACCCGGCAGGCCTGGAGCTTCTGCACGATCGGATGCACTGCCAACCACTGCTGCAGTCTCAACAGTTGAGTACTTTTGCCGCTGCCCTCTACCCCCTCAAAAACAATTAGTTTCCCCGACATAGCCCTGGTTTTAGACGACAACGCATTCAGCGTACAGCCTTAAAGAGGCATCAGGCCAACGGAGCCCCCGCAGGTCAGCACGAGCAGACACCCATTTCGAGACCGACTACAGCTGCTAAGCGGCTTAATCAGAAAGTCGGACAGGCGACTCAGCCGCACCGGGAATCGCGGGATCTTGTGTCTGAATTCAGCGTCATGGTTTTGAGCATGATTCATAGCGTGAATCACTCGGGTGCGTCAGGCTCAACCCTGCAGTGTGAGGCAGCGCTGGTAGTACCCCCTTCAATAGCTCGTTCCCGAGGCTTTAGGCACGCCATAGCCCGGCGATCGCCGCTCGTCAAAGCGGTGAGTACGACACCGCAGCAATCGACTAACAGGCAGGCCAGTCAAGCGATCTCCCCCTTTGAGACAGCCCCATTCGGGCCTTGTGTCGGATCTCGAGAATTACACCAGCCGGCCTCCGTCTGCTCGGCATTTGCTCCGCCAGTCACCACCTCAAATCGATCATGAGATTAATTCACACACGCTTGTGGCCATTGAAGCAAGAGAGAAAGATCTGAGAAGGAACGGAATCATGATGTCACTGCGACGGCGGGGATCAAGATTCAAACATCTCTTTCTTGGCAAACAGCCCATCTCCAAAATCGGGCGATCGACAAATTATTGATAAGGTCATCTTAATCTTTTCATTTAGAGAGTTGAGAGTTTCAGGACGCGTTACATCTCTAAGTACGATAATCACAGATCCTCATTGATTCCAACAGATTGAAACGTCGCTCAAAGCCAGCTTGCTCAGTGACAACAGATCCAGAACTGCTCCATATCGGTCAATTCAAGCCCTGTAGCAAACAGATATCCCAACGGTAGAAGGCAGCCACCCGTACTTTAAACCGGGTCAATTTAGCAAACCACTGCCTTTTTCTTAAAAACTTTATAAACAACAGGCACAATCAAGTGCATTAATAAGTCAACACTCAAACAAACCTGTTAGCAGTGAAACCGCTAGAGCAAAAAATCTTACAATTTGCTATTTATCGAAAATGAATCGTAGTCAGCAATGCAGATTTCCCTCAGGTTCCAGCTTATGCTAGCTGTGTAGTGTTCATGATTTGACTGGGGCTGCGGTTACTCAAAGCAATGTTTGGGCCTTATCATGGCACTACATGACGAGGCTAGAGCTTGGTTCAAGTGTTTTCCTTTCATTTGCTGTTCCCCTTTTGAGAAACTATGGCACGGTACACTACCTTATTTCGGGTTACAAGTTCCCCAACACAGATTCGGCAAAAAGTCGCCGATACCTTGGCTTCCTGTGACCTTAATCTAATTTATGAGAATGAGGAATATCTGGTTGCCAAAGAGAAGCCGGGTGGCGTCAAGCATGGTTTGCTCGCCACAGTGGAAGTATTGATTAATCCTCCCACTGTGTCTGAACCCTCTGCACGGGTCGATTTGATTGTGCAGAATCAAGAGCTGCCTTTGCGCAAAGATAACCACTGCCATCGAATTTTTGAAGTCGTGCACCAGGCCATCTCAAATACGCCTTTCTAACGTAAGTCACGGCTCATTTTTAGCGGCCTTGGCAGGCATCACTGGATGCTGATTGTGCACGATGGGGCATGAGGCCAAGCTGCCTACTTCACTAGCAGCGACATCAGCCGCAACCAGGTCTCGAGCACATTGCCCTGAGTTTTGCTCTCGATACTGCTACGGGAGATAGTTTGATAATTCAGAACGAGGACAAACCTGCCTCGTCTCAAAAAAGCGAAAAATCCTCAAGATGCCCCTCCTTTAAAGGCTCTCAACGATCTCACCTTCCCTGACCGACAAGAGCCGTCCACTGGACTGGTGAATGGCCTCAAGTAACGGTCAGTGCTGCGTTTTCAGCAGTCACAGGCCAGATCCTCTATGAATTCCGTCGGCGTGAACCCGATTACTTGTGCCCATCTGTCAGTGTCGAACAGAAATGGATAGGATCAGCTAATCACAGTCTCCTGGCAACCTATAGCGTTAGCGATTGCGGTTCATTTTCGATGAGGGATGCCAAATCCTTTAAGAACGCGGCGGCATCGGCACCATAGATGATGCGGTGATCGCAGGTGATATTGACCTGCATTTGCGGCTTCACGCCCATCAGACCGTCCGGCGTCGCGACGACCGTCGGTTTAGCACCGCCGATCGCTAAAATCGACCCCTGCCCTGGCGGCAGAATCGCATCGAATTTATCAACCCCAAACATGCCCAGGTTAGACAGGGTAAAGGTGCCCGAAGAGTATTCGTCGGGCTGCAGCTGTTTGGTGCGCGATCGCGCCACCAAATCTTTCCACGTCCGGGATAGCGAATAGATATCTAGCTGATCCGCACCCTGCAGGACTGGTGTAATGAGCCCGCCGCCTTCCATCGCCACGGCCACGGCAATATTAATGCTGCTGCTGTACTGAATGCCCTGTTCGCGATAACTGGCGTTGAGCAACGGATGCTTTTGCAAGGTCATCGCCACGGCCTTCGCCAGCAAGCCCGTCATGGTGACGCCCTTGGATTTGATCTGCTTATAAAGCTGATCGAGGGCTGCCGTCGTAATGGTGTAGCCGACCCGGAAGGTGGGCACCGCCAGACTCGCCACCATCGTGCGCACCACCGCTTGCTGCAGCGTGTTAAAGGGCACTAACTGACCAGGTGCTGCCGGGGCCGGGGTTGGCACGGGCGTTGCCGGGGCTGGAGTCGGAGCCGGTGAGGCCACGGGAGTAAGACTGGGAGCGCCAGGAGCCGCTTGAGGTGCAGGCGTTTTGCCTGCCGCCAACTCAATATCTTGAGTCACGATGCGGCCGTGGGGACCGCTGCCCGAGACGGTCGCCAAGTCAATCTTCAGTTCTTTGGCAAGTTTGCGAGCTCGGGGAGAAACGACAGCGCGACCGCTGCGAGCCGTGCTGCCATTGTGCGCCGCCTCGGCGGCTGCCGCCATGGGAGCCGGGGCTGGATTGCTGGGAGCGGGGGCCGGTGGGGGCGGAGCCGCGCTACTGCCATTATCACTGTTAGCGCTAGCCGCCTGGGCTTTGGCCTCTGCGATTTCGGCTTCCGTTTCGGCGAGGAGGGCGATCGCGTTGCCGACGGGGGCTTCTTCCCCCGCTTCAACGACAATGGCGGCCAAATAGCCCTCGTAGAACGATTCCACATCCATGTCCGCCTTGTCAGACTCGACGATGACAACGGTTTCGCCCTTTTCGACCTTGTCACCGGGAGCCTTTACCCAAGAGACAATCTTGCCTTCCGTCATTGTTGAGCTTAGGGCGGGCATGAAAACTTCGCGAATCATGGAGAACTTGCTTCCAAAACGACAGCCAAAAACGCGTCGGACAATGCTATCCAACAGTTGTCAATTCTATCCTGTTGAGATCCCCTACAGCGGTTTCCGACCCGCAAAAATGTCGGGATCTGTCATAAAAACAGCCCGCGTGACGCTCTACTGCACCAGCAATTCCATCCGCTCAGCGATGACCGCATAAAACGGATCGCCGCTAGCCAAGCCCAGCATTTGCATGATCGCCGGAACGGTCGAAGGGCGAACGACCGCCTCCGGCCTCCCAAATCCGGGAACTGATTGAAAGTACTGTTTCACCAACTCTACGCGCTGCGCCTCGGAGTCATCTCGCCAGGCCGCGATCGCCTTTTGATAAAACATGCGATTAGAGAAGCTGATAATCGCGATGCCACCCGGTTTGAGGATGCGATAAATCTCCGCAAATACGGCCTCAGGATATTGCAGATATTGCACTGAGACGGTGTTGAGCACGGCATCAAAGGTGTGATCGGCAAAAGGCAGCTGATCGATTTCGTTCAGATTCTGCACAAAGTAGTGGTCAAGGCAGGGATTCTTGGCCAGTTCTTCGGCATTCATGCCGTGACCTTCCACTCGCTCAAACGTCATTTCACTGGGCAAGTGAGAGACCCAACTGCTCATCATGTCAAAAATTTTCATCCCAGGCTGCAGCCGCTCGCGATAGAGCTCGGTCAGTTGCTGAATGAATCCCTCATCAACATGGGTAACAAAGCGGGGCGCTTCATAAAACAGCGTGTCGCTAGTGGGGTCAAGTTTGGTGCGCTGGGGCGATTGCAGAAGGGCTTTCATAGAAACTGGCAAGGGTGAACGGCAGGTTTCTTGATTTTCTCGAAATCCAAACATTTTTGCCACAGGCGACATCACCAGGGAAACTAGCTAGGCAGCAATATGACTCATCCCCGTTGCAGCGCCGAGGCGATGACGATAACAGTATGAGCATTTATGATTTAGCTCATCTGTGCAGCTTGTCTTTAGGGCAATCTTGGTAATGCCAAAAGCTCGGCAATCGGAAGCGACCTCTGGAGGTAGAATCCGAGGCTGCTAGGGTTAGGCAGGCCAAGCCGCCCAATAGCCACTGACATCCGGAACTGTCACAGTGAATCGTTAGAAATATCCGCAGCGGCTCAACCTGAGCCCACACACTCATCGCCAAGATGCGTTTAGAGGCAGGGATATCGCTGGCCGAGAGGCCATATTATGCGCAAACCAATGCTCATTTTGTCAGGTGATTGCCTTGCCAGCATCGGCATCCCATAATTTTTGGGCAGCTTTAAAGGGCTCGAAAACCCGATGACAGCGATTGCCGAGCAACCACAGAAAACCGATACCTTGATCCCGACATTATCAATACATTTGCCTTTAAAAGTCATAAAGTGAGCGCCCCTCGATGAGCGATCGCCCATCGGAGGGCGCTCAAAAAAGGGAGTCTAGGAAGGCGATGACAGCCCGGACAAAAAGGGAGCGAAAGGCCGACAAAAATGTATCGACAGCAGCGGGAGACCCCGCAAACCAGAAAAGCTTGCAAGCACAAACCAAGAAAGTTCATCAGACATTTTTAGACATCTCGAACATTTATAGTTTTTTAACTGAATCGCACAACTTCTAATACAATTAAGATACTCAGGCTATCAATAAATGCATATAATGCAACCTGTAGTCCATAGAGCATGAGAGTGAGTTCTAGGTTAGGTGCTTTAAAGACATCTCCCTAGAATCGATTAGTAGTTTCTTGCACTCAACAATTGGCAAGCATCCCTGCTTTTCTCATATTCTTGGTAACAACTGTAACGGAGAGGTTCCCTGACTGATGGCAAGTGCGAAAACAGAAGCATTAACAGGTAAGGCGTTATTGCAAAAAGTTAAAGATTTATCTCATCTCACAAAACGTGAGAAGGCTCGGGAGTGCGGCTACTACACTACGACCAAAGATGGCCAGATCCGGGTAGACGTGACGGGTTTTTATGACGCGCTGTTAGAAGCTCGCGGCATTCAATTAGATCCAGAGAAAGGTAAAGATGGTAGAGGTCGCGAACCGACCTACCGGGTCAGTGTCCATAAAAATGGTCAGATTGTGATCGGCTCAACCTACACCGATGAAATGGGTCTGAAGCCGGGGGATGAGTTTGAAATCAAGCTGGGCTATAAGCACATTCACCTGATTCAGCTAGATGGTGAAAACGAAGACGAGTAATGTTGAGAGCTGAGTAAATCTCAGTTTTGCGATTACATCGGTCAATGGTTGTCGTGATTCTAAACAAGCACGATGATTGTTGGCCGTTTTTTTTCGTCTATCGGCTCTGTCAGGTATTACCCCCATAATTACTTTGCAACAATTGTGGGGGGATTGATAAGTCACTCCTTTCCTACGAGATTCTTTCTCCACTAGGAAGAGGTTTTTATTGGCTTTAGTCATCGCGATCGCCCGTCTTGATCAGAATTTTCACCGCGATTCATCGCCTCTCTCTAGGCGCTAGCTGCTTGATACACTGCAAGGTATCTCACCGCTCCAGACCGCTCAAAAGGTACCGCACTTGGATGACTGAGCAAATTACCACGCTGGCCACAGTATTAGGATTTTTCACTATTTGGATTGGCACTTGGCTATTGCTGGCGCTACCGCTATTAAAAAAGTTGCAGTGGCGCCCCTTTCGCGCGACCGCCCCCGAGCAAAAGCTGCTCTTATTGATGCCGCTTTATTTACTCGCGCCAGCGGTAATTTGGGGCGCCAACCAGCTGTTAGATCAGCGCTGGCAAACTCAGGGCGTCAGTTTAGGGCTCACCAGTTTACGGCCCTTTGCCATCGGTTGGGGGGTCGCGATCGCCGGATTGGGGCTACTCCTCTGGTTCAAAAAAAGTATTGGACTCGTCACCTGGGGAGCCCCACCGTCGCCCGACGAATCCACTGCAGCCATGGCCCCCCAGCTCTTCGCCATCCTGGGCCTGCTGGTGTTAGGCATCTGGATCGGCGGCATCGAAGAGCTGGTCTTTCGCGGCTGGCTGCAGACCCAATTGGCAGCCACCTTTGCCCCCTGGCTAGCGGCCACATTAGGCAGTTTGGTATTTGCTGGGGCTCACCTCGTATGGGATGGGCGCGCCGGCTTGTGGCAGCAGCCGGGCTTGTTTTTGTTGGGCTGGGTGTTGGTGATTGCTCGCTGGGCGACCGGCGGCGACCTGGCCTTAGCCTGGGGGCTCCATGCGGGGTGGGTCTGGGCCTTGGCTTGCCTGGGTGAATTTGTGCAGCCTCAGCCCGTGGCCGCGAAGCCGATTTGGCTGACGGGTCGCAGCGCCCAGCCGCTCACCGATGTTTTAGATTTGGGCCTGATGGTGATCACCGCCGGATTCGTGTGGCAGCTGTTCCGGGTGATCGCCTGAGGTGACGGGTCTCAGACAGGCCAACGTAACGGGATTCAGCGGCATCCAGCGGGTGAATGGTCCCACGGCGGCGGAGCGCGACAGGGCAATCTGCTGATAATGGCCCTGCCAGGCGGGCTGGCCCTGCAGCCACTGAGTCATCTCTGCCAGGTTTTCGAGGGTGGCGATCGCCGCGACGATCCGGCCACCGGGCCGCAGCCGCGCGGCACAGGCGTTGAGAATCGCCGTTAACTGCTGACCGCTGCCGCCGATAAAAATGCGGTGGGGCGCGGGCAGCTCACTCAGCGCGGCTGGGGCCGCGCCCTGTCGGGCAGTGACATTGCGAACGCTGAACCGCTGCCTGTTTTGCTGAATTAAGTCGTAGCCCATCGCCGTCTTTTCGATCGCCCACACCGCTGACTCGGGCACTAAACGGGCGATTTCGATGCTGACGCTGCCCGTACCGGCCCCAATGTCCCAAATCACCTGATGGGGCTGCAACGCTAGCTCTGCCAAAATCTGCACTCGCACTTCGCGTTTCGTCATCAAGCCAGGGCGATCGCGAAAGCTCAAAAACGCCTGATCGGGAATGCCCAAACGCGGCAGATCGGCCGGTATCGGAGCCGCTTCCAGCCGCTGCAGAATAACGACATTCAGCGGCGAGACCGTCACCTGCTGGGCCGCTGTGAGAGACAGACAGTGAACCTGCTCATCTACCCCGCCGAGGTTTTCGCAAATCCAGAGCTGATAGACCGTTGGCAAAGCTAAGGACACTATAAATCGGGCGATCGCCGCGGGCGTATTAACGCCGTCGGTAAGCACCGCAATAAGCGTTTCACCTTGTTTTAACGGCAGCGCCAACGGCGTGAGCGATCGCCCGTGGGCGCTCACCCAGGTGGCGGCTTGCCAGGGCAATTTCACCCGACTAAAGGCAAGCTGCATCGAGCTGACATGGGGATGAAACGTCAGCGCCGTCGCCGGTAGCGCCTGCAGCAGCTGACGGCCCAGCCCAAAAAAGAGGGGATCGCCTGACGTCAGCACCACCACCAAACCCGAATGCGCCTGCGCCAAATGCTGCTGCAGACGTTGGGTCAAGTGCGTTAACGGCCAGCGCTCCCCCGGATGATCGGCAAAATAAGCCAGATGGCGATCGCCCCCAGCCAATATAGTCGCCTGATCGATCAGCGCTAGCGTGGCCATTGGTAGGCTGGCCGCCCCGGCCAACCCAATGCCCACCACTTGAATAGGCGTCATGACGCTTCCCAAGCCAGCACCAGCAGCGCATTGAGGATGGCTGCCGCCACGGGCGAGCCCCCCTTGCGCCCCGCCACTCGAATTTGAGGCACTGGCAGGGTCGCCACCCGCTGCTTCGCTGCCACCACACCGACAAATCCCACCGGCACGGCAATAATCAGCGGGGGCTGGTGCTCAGCAGCAGCCATCTCGTCACACAGGGCCTGCAAGGCCGTCGGCGCATTGCCCACCACGTAGACGGCTTCGGGATATTGTCTCCAGGCGCGCACCATGCCCGTGGCCGTGCGCGTCATTTGCGGGTCGGCAGTTGTGGCCAAATCCACCGCTGCGTATAAGGGATTGTTGAACGTGCGCTGCACCATCCCCTGACAGCCCTGACGCACCATGCCCACATCGACCACAATCGGTGCGCCAGCTCGCAGCGCGGTCAGACCTTGCTCAATGGCACTGGGAGAAATCGTTAATAACTCAGCAAATTCAAAATCGGCAGTGCTGTGAATGATGCGGCGCAGGATGGCGTATTCATCAGGGGAAAAGGAATGTGGCCCGATCGCTTGATCAATCAGGGCAAAGCTCTGGTGCAAAATCGGATGCTGAGTCAGGGGAGGCATTGCCACAGGTGAAGCAGGCCTTAGAATTCTAGAACGCCTCCGGCACTTTGAAGGGGAACTCAACGCAGATGGCGGTCTATTACTTTTGGGGTGAAGACGATTATCAAATGTCTCAGGCGATCGCCCAGCTGCGCGATCAGGCTTTAGATGCCGCTTGGGCCAGCTTTAACTACGACAAAATCACCCCAGACGTCGCCGAAGGCCCCATCATGGCCCTTAATCAGGCCATGACGCCGCCCTTTGGTACCGGCCAGCGGTTTGTTTGGCTGGCCGATACGGCGATCGGTCAACGCTGTAGCGAAGCAATTTTGGCAGAGTTCGCCCGCACGCTGCCAAAACTGCCCGAGACCGTCATCCTACTCATGAGCAGCCGCCCCAAGCCCGATGGCCGCTCGAAATTCACCAAGCTGCTGCAAAAACACGGGGAGATTCGCGAGTTCGGCACTATTCCCCCATGGAAGAGTGATCAAATTGCCCGACAGATTGAAACCATCGCTCGCGATCGCCAATTGACCCTCACGTCAGACGCGATTGAGCTGCTCGTCTCAGCCGTCGGCAACCAAACGCGGCAGCTGATGCTCGAGCTAGAAAAACTCTCCCTTTATTGGGGCGATCGCCCAGAACCCATTGATGCCGAAACGGTGGCTCGCTTAGTCACGGTGAGCACCCAAAGTAGCTTGAAATTAGCAGCGGCCCTGCGAGAAGGCGAGGTTGAACAAGCATTGGGACTGCTCGCCGATCTGCTGAATCGGAACGAACCAGCCCTCCGTATCGTCTCAACACTGGTGGGTCAATTTCGGACTTGGTTATGGGTCAAGGTCATGGTCGAGAGCGGTGAGCGGAATCCTCAAGCCGTGGCCAAAGCCGCTGAAATCAACAATCCTAAACGCATCTATTTTTTACAGAAAGAAGTGGCAGGGCTCTCGTTGTCGAGCCTGCAGAAGGTGCTCGAACATCTACTGGAGCTGGAGTCTGGCCTCAAATTGGGTCGTGATCCGACAGCTCTCTTGCAGACCAAAGTGGTCGAAATTGCTCAAGCTTGTCACAATTCTCATCCAATCTACACTCGTTCAGCGTAAACTCCCGATTACAATTAAAAGCTGCACGAGTCACTATTGCTGGTAACTAGTTTCTTTGTGGGTCTCAGGTTTATGAAAAACACGTTAATCAAACCTAATTTTTTATCGCGGCAAGGCACCTGTCGCTGGCTGGCCACCGGGGTCGTGGCCAGCTGGCTGGGCGTCGTTGGGCTGCCCGCCGTCCCCTCACTTTCAGGGCTGCCGTTCACAACCCCAGCGGCGATCGCGCAATCTGATATCACCAATGCTGAAATCACTCAGTATGCGCAAGCCGTCTTGACAATTGATGGATACCGCAATGCTGCTTACACCGAAATCAAAGATATTTTGTTGACAGTCGAAATGGACATCAACGACGTCAACGTGAGCTGTTCGAATACGCAAAATATCTCAGAGGTACCGCGTTCGGTGCGCCGTGATGTTCGCGAAATTTTGACGGCCTATTGCAATCAGTCACAAAATGCGGTGGAAGCCAACGATCTGACGTCGCGACGCTTCAATGAAATTACGGATGCTCACGAAGCAGATGCCACTGTCTATGAACGAATTCAACAAGAACTGATTCGCCTACAGCAGAACCAGTAAAGCAGCTGGTGGGCGGTGATGAGTCGCCCCCATTCACCAACCGCCAGCTCATGGCATTTACCTGGCCTGATGGTCATATCGCTGCAGGCAATTTTTGAGAAAGCAGATATCAGCACCACAGCCAGGACGGGTTTAGCGAAAGTCTCGATTTCATCGCAACCCGTCACCAGCCATTCGGCACCGGCAAAAATGGCTGATGGGAAACATTGCCTTAAACAATGCTGGCTTCAAGCCAATCATAGATTTGGTCGAGCTGATGGGTGGTCACGAGACCATACTGCCAGAGGACGATCGGCAACAAGTTAGGAGACGCTGCTGACCGACGTAACCCCAGCGCGATCGCATCTGCCGGCAGGGACAATTCTTGGCGTAAAAATTCGACCAGTTGGCTTTGTTGACTCATGGGAGGGTCTTGCCGTGAGAGAACATCATGTCCGTTTGCAATAGCTTACCGACGAATCCTAAATGTGGGTGATGTCCTTATTGAGATGCAACAGAAAGTTCATGGATTGATGAACTCATTCCACCCACTCGCTCCTGCCAAATCATCAAATTTGACGCGCAGTCACCCACGACAAACGTCTTGGGCTCAAGCTTACCCGACCACGGCGACGTCAGGATCTGGTTGAAACTGCTGAACTCAATCGGGTCGGGTCGGGACAAGACCGTGTATTTTCGTAACAGCGGCGGCGATCACCCGATACCGCTCAGCCAACCGCTGGCCCAACGACAAAGATAGGCGACGAATTATGCGGTCGGCGGTACGGTCGGCTCCAGTTCCGCATCTTCGTAGAGCGCCTCGAAAGTCTCGGTGAACTGCAGGCTTTTCAGCTCAAAGCAGGTATTTTCAGGGGTGTAGGTTTGCAGCAACCAAAGGTCATCGGCAGTGCGGCGAAAGCATTCGACCCGTTGGTGACGGGTATTGATAATGACATATTCCGCCAGCGTGTCGAGGGTTTGGTAATCAGTAAATTTATCGCCGCGATCGAACGCTTCGGTCGATTCAGACAGGACTTCAACGATCAGTTTCGGAAACCGCTTGTAGGTAGCGGTTTCGGCGTCGCGGGGGTCGCCGGTCACGAGCACATCGGGATAGTAGAAACAGTTGAGGGCCTCAAGGCGAGCTTTCATATCAGCAATATAGACCCGGCAAAGAGTGCCGCGAACATGGTTACGTAGTAAGGCGAAGAGATTCCCGGCAATAGTGACGTGAATATCACTCGCCCCGGCCATCGCGTAGGCGTCGCCGTTAATGTATTCATGTTTGACGGGACTATCGGCTTCGAGGTGCAGATAGTCGTCGGGGGTGAGGGGGGCTTGAGGGGAGGCAATCATAGGCGACGCCGACAGCGGATGGCTTTATTGTATCGATGCCAGCAGGACTCGTCCCTAGCGCCTCCCCAAATCAGGAACCGGAGGCTCTATGCCTGATTCCCCTTAGATGAGTAGTCTGTGGTGATTTGAAGCGAGTTGCCCGAGCATAGCGTTCCAGACAAACCGGATTGGGTAGTGCCAAGCGCTTACAGAAAACGTCTCTATCGTAGAGAGGTTTTCTGAGGCCAAAGCCCTAATCGGGCAGCACCTGAGGCGGAATTTCAGGCGAGTCTTCTCCCGCGGCGGCCTTGAGGTTACGCACCCACAGTTCGCTATAAAGCTCTTCTTGTGAAAGCTCCACCTTGGATTGGGCCGATAGATAGAGCAAGCCCCAAAAGACGCCCACCCGTTCGTGACGATCAGCGGCTTCGGGCGAGTCGGGCACGTGGTTATCGATTTCAGCAGGGCGATGCTGCGGCCATTCGACCAGCAGTTCTTCAAAGTTCAGCCAGCTAAAGTCTTCAGCCAGCTGATCCCAATACTGGTTTAAGAAAGCTTCGAGCGCTCCGGCAATTTCGGACAGATTTTCTTGGTGGGCCAGCTGCGTAATGGCGCGCACGGCGTGGCGCTTAGGCACAGGCTGAGCACGGCGCGTGCGAGAGCGGGGCGGCTGATCAGAAATGACTGCGGCAATGGTTTCTAACTGTTCAATCAGCTCATTCAGCGTGACCTGCCGCCGTTCGGGGGGCGGCGCGATCGCCCGCCGGTGTAGGTGCTGTTCTAAATTGCGGGGCAGCGGCATCTCGACTAAATCGTCGGCATCGTCAAAAAAAGCTTCGGCTTCGAGCGCCGCTTGAGCTTCATCGATTTCCGCTCGCACCAGGGTATCGGCCTTGAGCAAGACCAGCATCGAGGCGTACAAAAAGGCCTTGCCCGACTCAGACAGGCTGGCCTCATAGGGCGATCGCCCCGGGTCGGGCAACGCCGCCGGTTCAGTTTTGAGCGTTTTGAGAAATCGATCAATCACATCGATGACCTTGACATCCCAGGGGTCAATTTCACCCTGTTCGGCCAGATCAATTAAAAATGCGATCGCGCTTTGAGCCAGAGATACGGTCATACCAGCAGCTAGTTCGCAAACGCTTCGCTAGACTCTGAATCGCCGTCTGTATTGGCAGAGGCGGGCAGCATCGGCTGCTGCTCTTCTAACTCCACGCGATAACGCTCAACGTCTCGTTCGAGTTCTTGAATGCGAACTTCGCTCTGCTCCATTTGTTTGCCAGGGCCGAGGTATCCCTGCACCTGCACCCACACGCTAAACACCCAGGCTAAAACCGCACCGATACCCATCGCTACGATCAGCTCGACACAGAGCGGGGCCTCTAAATCAATCCCCTGCACAATGTGAATCGTAGTGGGATCGGTGTTCTCAATCCCAAATAAGACCAATGCCAGTGAAATCACAAAGATCACGACAAAGTTGATCTGCCGCATAGTTGCTGACTCCTAACGTCGTCGAAAAACGGGACTCGACCTTCAGCGATCCGGGGCCTCACAAAAATGCTTGAGCGCGTCGCCAAAGTTTCCACCCTACTATAAGCCGCTAATGCGATCGCAGTCATAAAGAGATGTTAGAAGAATGGCGCAGTCCGCAGATTGAGGATTGAGAGAACCGATACTCAATTGCATCACGCCTGCAGCCAGGAGGCCAGAAGCACCAGAAACAGGGGCTGGGAGTATGCCAGTGACGGCGGGATTGGCCACATCAACCAGTGTTCTCAAGAATGTCTCTGCTGGCGATCGCTCAGACATTGGGCTCAGCCTTAGGCATAATCAAAACAACAGATCTGGGGGGGGGCAATCATGAGCAAAAGCCAACAGGTCGGGCCCAAACTTTCTCAGATCCGGGCCTTGGTGGCCGTTGCTGATTTTGGCAGCTTTGGCGAAGCGGCCCTAGAGCTGGGGTTAACCCAGCCCACCGTCAGCCACGCGATCGCCACCTTAGAAGACGAACTCGGCGTGATTTTGCTGGCGCGGGGCCGTCACGGGGCACAGCTTACGCCAGCGGGCAAGGCCGTCACCCAGCAGGCCCGCGACGTCTTGCAGTTGTTAGAGCAAATGCAGCAAACCGCTAACCTGCATAAGGGGTTGCAGGGTGGCGAGGTGCGCATTGCCACTTTTAGAGGCGCTGCCGCCAACCTGTTACCGCAGATTGTGGCGCAGTTTCGCAAAGCCCATCCGGCGATCGCAGTGACCCTGACTGAGCATTATGATTTCACCTATGTCGAACAGCAAATTCGCTGTGGCAAGGCCGATATTGGCCTGACGTGTTTGCCGACGGGGCCAGATTTCGACACCTATGACCTGATGCGTGACCCCTTTTGGGTACTGTTGCCACCCGACAGCAAGCGGCCCGGCTCGTCTTTAACCTGGGAGCAGTTGGTGGCCCTACCGCTGATTGTGTATCCCGAAGACAACAGCTGTTTCGAGACCGTGCAGGCATACTTTCACCAAGCAGGATTTGCCCTAGAGCCGCGCTATCAGTTTCGGGAAACGAGCACCATTCTCAGCATGGTGGCTCAGGGCTTAGGGGCGGCCATTGTCCCCTCGTTGTCGGCGCATCCGATTCCGGCTGGGGTGCAGGTGGCGCATTTGCCCGCCCCCCTAGAACGTCAGGTGGGTGCAGTCGTTCTCACCGCAGCACTGCATCCGCCTGGAGTATATGCCTTTTTGCAAACCCTCAAGGAACATGCGCTATTGCCCCCTGAGAATCAGAGCGGAGTTGGCTGAATTCACAAACATGGCTGTCCGTCTGGATATCAAGGTTTCACCGGCGGCTGGATCTTGCCACCGGCAGCACTTCTCTGGAACAAGCAGAGGTTGGAACAACCGCCCAATTTCTCTCCTCAGTCAATGGCCTGAAGTTTACAGCGATCGCTGCCAGGTGACCGTGGGCGCCGTGGTGCTGACCAGTCGCGTGCCCTGAGCAATCACATGACGGATGGTGGCGCGGTCGCGGATCGCGGCGATCGCATCGTCGGCCTCTAGGGCAATGAGGTTAGCCGGTTTACCCACCTCTAACCCGTACTGTTCAGTCAGCCCCAGGGTTTTTGCCCCACAGCGCGTAATCATGTCGTAGCAGGCAGCTAACTCATCGCGTCCGGTCATCTGGCAAGCATGTACGGCCATCGCTGCGACTTCTAGCAGGCTGCCAGTGCCCAGGTTGTACCAGGGGTCTTGAATGCAGTCGTGGCCCAGGCTCAGGTTTAGGCCGTTTTGCCACAGCTCTTTAACACGGGTGAGGCCCCGCCGCTTGGGGTAGGTATCGGTGCGGCCCTGCAGCGTCAAATTAATCAGGGGATTGGCAATAAAGCTGAGATTCGCTCGCTTGAGAAACCCCATTAGCTTAAAGGCGTAGGCATTGTTATAGGAGCCAAAGGCGGTGGTGTGACTGGCGGTGACGCGGCCGCCCAACTGGCGACGAATGGCTTCGGCTGCGACCACCTCTAAAAAACGGGACTGATCGTCGTCAATTTCATCACAGTGAATATCGATGGCGCGATCGTACTTTTCCGCCAAATCAAAAACGTATTGAATTGACTTCACCCCATCTTCCCGAGTGAGTTCGTAATGGGGAATGCCGCCCACCACATCGGCCCCGAGTTTCATCGCTTCTTCCAGACGTTCGGCATTATGAGGGGCGCTAAAGACCCCATCTTGGGGAAAGGCCACGACCTGTAGCGTCAGCCAATCTTTTACCCGGTCGCGGACGGCTAACAGGGCTCTCAGCGGGATTTGATTCGGTTCGCTGACATCAGCGTGACTCCGCACAAATAAGACGCCTTGGCTCGCTTGCAGTTTAAGGGTCGCGATCGCCCGTTCCTGAACATCTTCGAGGGTGAGGGCCTGCTTCCGCTCGCGCCAAATTTCAATGCCTTCAAAGAGGGTACCGCTCTGATTCCAGCGGGGCTGGCCCGCCGTCAGGGCCGAATCTAGGTGCAGGTGCGATTCGACCAAAGGCGGGCTCACCAACAAATTTTCGAGATCTAGCACCGAGTCCGCTGGCTCGTTGAGGTGGGGGGCGATCGCCGCAATTTTGCCATCTTGAATAGCGATGTCAACGGTGATCTCAGGTGCCGTCACTAAGCGGCCCTGGCGTAGCAGCAGAGAAGTCATGCGGCACTCTGGTCATCAGCTTCCCTAGAATACCGGCTGGCAGGTGCCTACACCGTTCTTTAGTCAGACTTGGCGCTCTCTAAGGCAAAGTTGCCAGCGCCTGCCCCCTCAACCCTTGCGTCCTCACCCTCTTCCCCTGCAGTCCATGGCATCGACCACCGCCAGCCAGATGAGGAGACGGTTAGACAGCGATCACAAAGATGCACTAAGATCGGATGATCCTGTGTTGAGCAGGGGGATCATCTACAGTGTTTTGGGATTATGGACGTCCTCATTCAGCGGCAACGACTGCAGCATATTGTGGACAGCTACGCTTTAGCGGGCAGAGATGACGCTCTGTTTGATCGGCGACTCGCGGCTTTGGTGCAGCAATACTCCTACAACGCCGTCGAGTTAGCGTTGGTCGAAGGGCTAGTCCAAAACTGGCTGCGCTATCCGTTGCCTCGGGGGCTGGCGTTCTTAGAACAAATTCAAACCCGTCTACAGGCTTGGCGCGAAGCCACCATGATCTCTACTGGTTTAACCCCAACGCAGTTTGAGCAAGTGACTGGGTTACCGCCCCACAGTTTTGAAAATATGGCCGCCTCGCCGATCGATTTGGCCGCTATTGAGCGACGATCGCCCACTTCACCCGCCTCTCAAGCCGCAGAGCGACCGCCTCCCTTTTCCTCAGACTTCCCGGCGTAGTCCACGAGCAGGCGCTGAGGCGGCAAAGGCTGATACTGGTGTGACTTCCTTTTTTCGCGTCGGAGAACTAACTTAGGAGATTTCTGAGAAAGAATATACCGTTATGGTACGGGCGGGTTTAGCTAGAACCCTTGTGGCATCGCGACCAGGCATCCACAAAACCCGCCCCTGCGGGTATCGTTTTTGGTAGAACTCTCCTTAGGACACACCCATTACCAACTAGACGCTAGGAAAAACCGATTTAGGACGATCACGATGCAGTGGCATCGCATCGCGATCGCGACTGAGGTCAGAGACTCTGTCGAGCTTTGAGATAAATTCGAGAACCGGCATCCCTGCAGCGATCCGTGCACAAGCGATCGCGATGCCCAATAAAATAAGGGGGTAAGCGTGTGCTTACCCCCTTTTCAAGATCCTTGAACTTTCGAAAAAGACTGCTGAATTCAAGAATCGAATAGACTTTATCGAAATTCGATAAACCCCATGCAGTCAAATCAAACCAGAATTACATCAGACCCAGTTGAGCCAAGATACCCTGGCCGGTCACGAATTCGGTAGTCAGACCAATCACAAAACCCAGCATTGCCAAGCGGCCATTCCAGTTCTCGGCGAATGCGGTGAAACCGAACTTTTGTTCTTCAGTCATGTTGAAAACCTCTGTTGGTTCAAGGGCAATAACAGCGGGTTCGCTGCTTCATGTTTAGATATTAACCATTCTCGAAATAAATCGCAATATTTCTTTAGGCAGATTGTCGACGGCAGCGCAATCCCCCTAGGGCAGGGCGATCGCGCTGCCGCCACCCCGCCGAGCCGGCTCGGCCACGGCCAAAATTGCCCCATCTGGCTTGACAAGAATCCCAGTGGCAGCGCCAATCTCTGCTGTTGGTTGCAGCTGGTGGCCAGTCGCTAACAAGGCTGCACCCATGGTCGTCGTTTCAAAGCCCTGATCGACGGTAGTCAGGCCACTATTGCGCTGAGATAGTCGCGGGGCCGCGATCGCGGCCTCTAAATCAAGCCCGAAATCGATCACATTGACGGCAATGCCCAACACCGTGGTGATAATCGTAGAGCCACCGGGCGAACCAAACGCCAGCACGCTGCCGTCCGGCGCGATAGCGATAGTGGGCGACATGCTGCTGCGGGGGCGTTTGCCGGGCTCTGGCACGTTGGGATGAGGCAGCTCTAGGGTGAAATCCGTCAGCTCATTATTGAGAATAAAGCCATAGCCGGGCACCACGATGCCCGAGCCGCCAGTGGATTCTAACGTCAGAGTGTAGGACACCGTGAGGCCGTCAGCATCCACTACCGTGATGTGAGACGTGGAGACGCCACCCCCATCGTCAACGGGTTGTAAGGCTTGGGGGGCCGTCAAGCTGGGACTGGGGTCTTGCTGATAGGGCAGCGGATTGCCCGCGATCGCCCGATAGTTCGTTTCATCAGGCGGCGCTTGCAATGGGAGGGCGGCGCGGCGCTGGTCAGCGTAGTCTGGATTCAATAGTCCGGCGACGGGCACATCGACGTATGCCGCATCGCCCAGGTAGGCATTGCGATCGCTAAAGGCCAGCCGTTCCGCCTCGATGAGCCAGTGCAGCGCAGCGGGTCGTTCCAGCTGCCCCAGCTCATAGCCCGCCAGCAGGTTCAGCGTCTGCGCCACAGTGAGGCCGCCGCTGCTGGGCAACCCCATGCCATAGAGCCGGTAGCCCCGATAGTGACTCTCGACCGGTGGTCGCACTCGCACTTCGTAGCGATCAAGGTCGGTTTCGGTGAGGCCGCCCGGCCACACGGTGAACGGGGGGGCTGCCACTACGGGCGGCACTTGCACCGTGTGGGCGATCGCGCGACCAATTTCGCCACGATAAAAGGCATTCACCCCCTGCTCTGCCAGCAATTCATACGTACGGGCCATATCGGGATTGCGAAACTGGCTGCCGACCGGCGGCACCTGCCCCTGCGGCAGATAAAGCTGCTGCGTGCTGGTAAAGGCCGCAAAGCGGTCTTGATTGCGCTCAATCTGCTCAGCAAAGGTGGCGTCTACGGTGAAGCCCGTTTGCGCCAAGGCGATCGCGGGCTGCAGCACCTCTGCCAGTGATTGCGTGCCATAGCGTGATAGCGCCGTTTGCCAGTTCAGCGGCGTGCCGGGAACACCCACCGCCAGGCCGCTGCTCATGCGGTTGGGAAAAAACGGCAGCGGCTCACCGGTGGCACTGTCGGGATCAACAAACAGATCAGGGGTGGTGGCGGCAGGGGCCGTTTCTCGACCATCTAAAGTGACGGCAAACTCCCGCGCCGGGTCGTAAATCACCATAAAGCCGCCGCCACCAATCCCCGCCGAAAAGGGATCGGTAACGCCCAGCGCCGCTGCCGTCGCCACCGCCGCATCCACGGCATTCCCCCCCGCTTTGAGCACATCAATGCCCACCTGGGTGGCGCGGTGATCGACGCTGGCTACCGCGCCGCCGGTGCCTGTGGCCCTGTGACTGACCTGCGATCGCCCCGCCATTGGCCAAATCAAACTCAGAAGAATTAAGAGACCGGTGCTGAAACCGGCGATCGCCCACGGTAAGCCACGACGTCTAATCATCAAACGGTTGGTTATCCTGCCGAAGAAAATGGGGTGCCTGTCAATCAACGGGAAACCGGTGGTGGCTCCCGACCGAGACAGATGGGTGCTACTTTACCGTCGATTGCGGGTGCCGTCAGCCGCCGCCCCCAACCCTGACGAAGATTAACGGCTCAGAGCCGTTAATCTTCGTCAGGGTTGGGGGGTGCCAAATCCCGGCGATGGGGCGGAAAAATTGCCCCGCTGGGGCGCGATCGCCATCGTTAAGCACACCGCATTGGCCATCGCGGATGACCGATAGCTTAATGCTTCTTCATGGGGTGGGCCCGGTGGGACTCCAAAATTGATGCGACCATGAAGAAAGCGCTGGTCAGGCGTTGAGCCCCGTATCCCCGCAAGTTAGCTGGGTGATCTTGCTTGATAAATTTTATTTTGACATCGGTTGTTATCACGCTCTATGACAGTCGCACCCTCACGGTCGAATACCCTTCCGCAATATTCCCCCATTCTTCGTGCCCTCAAAACCGGCCAGCGCCTGGCTCGCCAGACCAATGCTGAGCGCATTGCTAGCCTGTCGTTTCCCCTGCCACAGCTCGATCCGCTTGCCGTCTTGTTGACCTTACCCACAGCGGGTCAGCGGCAGTGCTATTTTGAATCGCCGTCGCGGGGGCAAGCGATCGCCGCTTGGGATGCCTTAATTGACGAAAGCTTTAGTGGCCGCGATCGCTTCCAGGCGGCTCGGCATTCGTTAGAAACCTGGCAGGCGCGGGTCAAGTCTTTGCCGGACCGGCGCGAAGGACCTTATTTTTTCTGCAGTTTTTCGTTTTTTGACACCCTAACGCCAGCGCTGGCAGGGTTTGCCCCTGCCACACTGTTGCTAACCCGCTGGCAAGTCGTGCGCTACCGGCACCGCTGCACGCTGATCGCTAATGTGCGACTCAGCCCCCAGACGCGGCTCGCGCCCCTCGCCCGCACCATCGCGGAGCAGGTGGGCAAACTTCAGGCGTTTACCCCAGCGCAGCGGCCCGTTGAGTTAGCGGGCTGGGGTGAGTCTGACCGGCAGCCCCAGCTGTCTGACCCAGTGCGGCTGGCCCTGCAGCAAAAGGTGCGTCAAACGTTGGGAGCCATTGAGGCCCAGCAGTTGCAAAAACAGGTCATTGCCCATGCCTTGGATGTAACGCGGCGTGATGCCTTTCGGCGTGAGGTTGCGCTGCCGCGGCTGCGATCGCGCTATCCCGACTGCTACATCTTCTCTCTCTCTGGTGCCCAGGACAGTCACTTTATCGGGGCCAGCCCCGAACGGCTGCTCAGCATTCGTCAGGGTCGGTTAGTCACCGATGCGCTGGCGGGGTCAGCCCCGCGCGGCCAGACCGCCGCTGCTGATTTTGCCCTGGGTCAGCAGTTGCTCAATACCCCCAAAGAGCAGCGGGAGCATCAGCTGGTTTTAGATTTCATCGTGCGACAGCTAGAAGCCGCCGGACTGACGCCCTGCTACAGCACCCCGCCTGGCCTGTTGCGCCTTTCCAACATTCAGCATCTGCATACGCCGATTGGCGCGGATTTGCCCCATCAACTCTCACCGCTCGCCCTGGTGGAATCTTTGCACCCGACCCCAGCGGTGGCAGGGGTACCGACCCGCGCTGCCTGTGAGCTCATTCGTCAGAGTGAAACCTGCGATCGCGGGTTGTATGCCGCCCCGCTAGGCTGGGTTGATCCCTACGGCAACAGCGAGTTTATCGTCGGTATTCGCTCGGCGCTCATTCAAAACCAGCGGGCGCGACTCTATGCGGGGGCAGGCATTGTCGCTGGCTCTGATCCGGAAAAAGAGCTGGCGGAAATTCAGCTGAAGCTGCAGGCGCTAGCAAACGCCTTGGGGTAGTGCCTGCCGTGGAGAATCCTGGTGGATCAAAGCGGCGAGCAATCGGTGATCGCTATACGTCAGTCTCAACCCATTGCCAAACCTTGGATCAGTCAGAAATGCAAAAAGGTTTGCCCGTCTATCAGGCTCGCCGGGTGGTCTCGTCTCAGCGACGAGGTAGCTCGCGGCCCGTGGTGGTGGAAACGGCAGCGGGTTATTTTTTCACCAAGCTCCGGGGCGCAGCGCAGGGGCCCGCCGCTTTGGTGGCCGAGATTGTGGTGGCCGCGCTGGCCGAAGCCTTAGATTTGTGGGTGCCCGCTCAGGCGCTCATCGTGCTCGACGCGGCCACCCCCAGTGATGATCAAGAGGATGAATTGCTCGATCTCCTCCACGCCAGCAGCGGCCTCAACTTAGGATTTCAATACCTACCAGGAGCCCGCGATCTTCGGCCCAATGAGATTAAGGCGATTGACGAGGCGCTGGCCTGCCAGGTGCTCTGGCTCGATAGCTTGGTGATGAATGTCGATCGCCGCCGCCACAATCCCAACCTCATGTGGTGCCAAGATCAGCTCTGGCTGATTGACCATGGGGCGGCGCTGCCCTTTCAGTACAACTGGACAGCCGTGAGGGAACATTCGCCTCGGCAGGCGCAATATGCGATGGCCCAACATCTCTTTTGGCCCCGCGCCCAGACGCTAGATCAGTGGGATGAGCCCCTGGCAGCAAAACTTTCTGCCCCCGTCCTGCAAGCGGCGATCGCGAAAATTCCTGATTGTTTTTTAGCACCGCTACTCGCATCGCCTCATCCGGTGTCTGCCGACCAACTTGAACGACGCCGGCAAGCCTATGCGGCGTTTTTATGGAAGCGGCTGAAGTCGCCCCGACCGTTTATGAATACGTGGCTAGCCCACCATTCTCAGGCGCCCGAATCGGCACCGGGCGATCGCGGATCAGACTGATAGCGGTTTATCGACCAGGTGAAACGAGAAAACAGCACTGAAGCGGGACTGTAGCTGACCAAATCGGAACAGCTATAGCAATCCGCATAAAGGTCTAATCGGTTAAAGTGGTCGAAAGTTTAGAG